>JADEYI010000804.1_pt1 | contig 33795 bp, 33 predicted proteins | sample 8542331 | NCBI WGS metagenome assembly JADEYI01 (sample SAMN16510988, study PRJNA670497) | mine drainage metagenome | isolation source: biofilm near Copperflume 1 | place: Germany: Marsberg coppermine Kilianstollen | collected 2018-02 | reverse complement strand
CGCCGAGCACGGCCAGGAGCAGGATGCCAAGGCCTGCGCCGAAATAGGCGCCATAGATTGCCAGTATGAGTGCCGCGACTAACAGGATGGCTGGGATGTGGTCTTCATGCTGTGAGTTGAGCCGGTGAGTCTGCGCGAAGTGCGCGAGCTGGTCCTGCACGGCCATCAGTCCGCAGGCGAAGAGGATGAGGAACGGCACGATCGCGTCGAATGCCGCCTGCGGCGTGCTGAGGAGTACGACGGAACCGATGAGCGCCCCGATGATGCTGGGCGCGGCGAGCACGGTCATTCGGCGGCGCTGCCGGCCGAGCTCCCGGCGGTACCCATACGAGCCGCCCACGTATCCCGGCCAGAGGGCGACGGTGTTCGTGACATTTGCTGTCTTGGGGACATAACCGGCTGCGAGGAGCGCCGGAAAGCTGATCAGCGAGCCACCGCCCGCCACCGCATTCACTGCCCCGGCGACGAACGCGGCCGCCGCCAGCCCCAGGTAAACGAGGAATCCCATGCGCCCCGAAACAGTCGCTGCTCGAATGCCTACGCGCCACCCGCTACGATGAGTCGCGTGCAAGCTCCTCGCCCGATCCTCACCTTCGACCTCGATGGAGTCCTTTGCCGTCCACCCTTTGGCATCAACCCGGGCAAGGGCACGCACAAGCGCCGGGATGGTGAAGGCGCGAAAAGTCTGCTCTGGCGAACGGAACGCTGGCGCTACGCCGGACGGAGGCCCATGGAGGGCGCGCGCTCGGGCCTGGAGCTTCTTTCAACCCGCTTTGATTGCCGGATTGTGTCCGCCCGTTCGAACGAGGCGCGCGCATTCACCGAGTCGTGGCTTGGCCACTACCTCGGCACCGTCCCGCAGCTGCATCTACGTGAGGACTGGCACGAGAAGCCGGCCCAATTCAAAGCACGTAAGGTCGTTGAACTTGGCGCCGTCGCCCACTTCGAAGATGACGCACACGCCGCGCAGTGGCTCGCTGAACTTCTCCCCGCCGTCTTCGTCATCGATTGGTGGCGCAACCGCTGGCTGCACGGCGACAACATCCACCGAATTTCTCGAATCGCGGAGGCCGCGCCGTTACTCGATCGTCTGACAAGCCCGCTAATGGGGCAGTAGACTTTCTGCCATGGACTTTCGGATATCGCCCCAACAAGCGGCGCTACGCTCGGAAGTCCGCGGCTGGTTGCGGTCTGTGATGACGCCGGAAATGGAAGGGTTTCCATATTCCGAGGAGGAAGATCCCGGGCGGCTGCGCGCTTTCAACAAGCAGCTGGCGGCGCAGGGCTGGATCGCTCCGGCCTGGCCACGGGAGTATGGAGGCATGGCCCTCGGGCCCACGGACCAGCTCGTCTTTGGCGACGAGCTGGCCTATTTCCGCGCCCCGAACGGTGCCCGCACGCCCGCGGTGGGCTACGCAGGGCCGACAATCATGATGTATGGGTCCGAGGAGCAGAAGCAGCGCCATCCGCCCGGCATCACCAACTGGGACGTCGTCTGGTGCCAGGGCTTCAGCGAGCCCGGCTCTGGTTCGGACCTCGCGAGCCTGCAAACGACCGCCATCCGTGATGGTGATGAGTGGCTGCTGAACGGCACCAAGATCTGGACGAGTCACGGTCACTATGCCGACTGGATGTATCTGCTCGCCCGCACCGACACCGACGCTCCGAAGCACAAGGGAATCAGCTACTTCCTGCTCGACCTGAAGACGCCGGGCATCTCCTTTCACCAGCTGCGCAACATCGCTGGCCGCGCCGGGTTCGGCCAATTCTTCTTCGACAATGTGCGTATGCCAGCCGACGCCCTGCTTGGCGACGTGAACCGGGGCTGGTATATGGCTACCACGACGCTGGACCTCGAGCGCTCGAACATCGCCAATGCGGGCGGGGCGCGCCGCACCGTTGATGATCTTTGTGAATACATCCGCGCCAGCAGCGGACATGCTGTTGGTGCCCACCGCCAACGCTTGGCCGGGCTCGCGGTGGAAGTTGAGGTCGCCACGATGCAGAGCTATCGCGTGGCGAGCATTCTCGAAGGGGGCGGCGTCCCCAACCAGGAAGCCAGCCTGCTCAAGCTTTTCCTCAGTGAACTCGACCAGCGGATCGCCAATGCCGGCCTGCAGCTGCTCGGCCTGTATGGTGCGCTGATGCCGGGTTCACCCCTGGCGAAGCTGCAGGCCCAGTTCGCGTTGACCTATCTCACCACCGTCCCACGCACGATCGCGGGCGGGACCAGCGAAATCCAGCGCAACATCATCGCCACGCGCGGGCTCGGTCTGCCACGTTAACGGACCGGCTTCGAGTCTGCGGTGAGTGCTACAACAACTGCTTCTGCCACGTGGCAAGGTCGAAATAGTCGCGCCAGGCGCTGATCTTGCCGTCGCGCAGTTCGAACACGCCCACGACCGGGATTTCCACCGCCCTGCCGTTCGCGCTGAAGCGGTCGATGCGTTCGTTCATGACCATATCGCCGTCCACAACCTGGTGGATGACTTCCCAACCAGCGGATTGCATCACAGCGCCCATGCGGCGAATCGCAGCTGTGATGGCGGCTCGACCGGCGACAGCTTCCATCGGGATATTGTGATAGATGGCGTCCTCGGTGAAATAGGCACCGATGCGCTCCGGGTCTGGCGCGGGCACGTCGAACTCGTGGCAAAAGCGCTCGACAATTTCGGCGTTTGTGGGGTTCATCGTAGTTCTCCCTGGAGTGCACGCCGCAGCAGCAGCAGCGCGGTCGTGACGGCGCGCCGCTTCACGGCCTGGCGCCCGCTGTTCATGGTTATAGACAGCGCGTGTTCGGTACCTTCGGGTGTCGCCACGGCAACGTGCACTGTCCCCGGCGCTGTGCCGTCCTGGGGGTCGGGGCCGGCCACGCCGGTGATGCCGAGACCGTAGCTCGAGCCCATCCGTTGTGACACCGTGCGCGCCATCGCCTTGGCTGTCTCCTGCGACACCACACCGAACTCCTCGATGACCTCCCCCGGCACTCCGGCATCAATCTTTTGCTGAGTTTGGTAGGTCACAAGCCCGCCGAGGAAGTAGTCAGAAGCGCCCGGGGCATCGGTGAGAGTGCTCGCGAGCAAGCCGCCCGTGCAGGATTCCATCGTGGCCAGGGTCTGGCGCCGCTCATGCATGTGGGCCGCGAGGTAGCCTTCGAGCGTATCGTCGTCCCGTCCCCAAATCGCATTGCCGAAGATGCGCTCCATCTCGCGTTCAACCGGAGCAATCCGGCGCCAGGCTTCATCGCGGGTGGCGCCTTTCGCGCCGATGCGGAGATGCACGCCGTCGGCGCGGGCATATGTACCGATGCCGACGTCTAGAATCCCATAGAGCGGCCGTGCCATCTCGTCGACTGTGCCTTCGCCGATACCCACCGTCTTGATTGTGCGCGTGACGAGCACCTGGCCGTCGGAGCGGCGTTCGAGCTCCGGCTGCACCTCGTTCGACCACATCCTTTCCATTTCGGGGGGCACGCCGGGCATGGAAACGATGACACGGCCCTCCCGTTCGACCCACCATCCTGGAGCCGTGCCGCGCGGGTTGGGCAGTGGGCGTGCGCTCGGGATGAGCCACGCCTGCTTGATGTTGGATTCGGGCATCGGATAGCCACGGCCCTCGAAAAAGCGGCGGAGGCGCTGTTCGAGCACAGGGTCCACCGTGGGAGTCTCAGCCAGCAGCGCGGCGATCCCCTCCCGCGTCATGTCATCCTCCGTCGGCCCCAGTCCACCGGTGGTGATGATCAGGTCCGAACGGTCCCAGGCGCGCTGGAATGTCTCGGTGATGCGGCCGATGTTGTCGCCAACGACCGACTTGTAGAAGAGATCGATGCCAAGTTCTGGCAGGTGCTTCGCGATGTGGGCACTGTTCGTGTCGATGATTTCACCGAGCAGGATCTCGGTGCCGATGGCGATGATTTCGGCTTTCACGCCAGCGATTCTAGCAGGGAGCGCGGCCGCTCTCCGGTGGCCATCGCCGGACACCGCCCACTTGCCGCCCTACACTCTGCGGATGGCCCGTAAGCGTCCTCGTCGAGTGCCGTCCCCGGCCCCGAAGGCTTCTCGCCCGTATGGGGCGGTCGGTTCGTTCCGGCAATCGTCGAAACTCTCGGCGGTCAAGCTCTTGCACCCGTTCCCGTCGCTGCTCGTCGCCGGCGTGACGGTTGTGATCGCCATCTTCGCCGACCGCCAGGCCGGGGCGGGCTTCTTCGCGCGCATCGGTGGCGGGATGCTGCTGTTTCAGTTCGCCATCGGTATCGCAAACGACGTAGTGGACCTGGAAGATGACGCCCGGGCGAAGCCCTGGAAGCCACTTCCGCGCCGTGCGGTAGCGCGCCAGGCGGCTGTGTTGCTGGCCGCTGCTTGCGCCGGTGGTGGACTGTTACTGACATCGTCGCTACCCGCGGGAGCGTGGCTCATCGGCGCTGCGGGGCTCTTTTGCGGGCTTATCTATGACGTCTACTTCAAGCGGACGCCACTGAGCTGGTTACCGTTCTCCATCGCAGTCCCGCTCATCCCGGTCTGGGTGTACGTGTCCCTGGGGCGTTGGGATGGGCTGCTCTGGTGGAGCTTCCCGCTTGGCGCGCTCCTGGGGATGGCTCTGCATTTCGCCAACCAGGCACCCGACACCGAAGCTGACCGGGAGGCGGGCATCAGCGCGGCTACGCAACGTGCAGGGGAACGGAAGTCGCGCGCCGTGAGCGTCGCCCTCTTCGGAGTGGCTGCTTCGGGGGCAGTCTTGATCTTGCTCTCCCGGTCGCCCGAGCGGGCCGCGCTGGCGGCCTCGGATGCGGCCATCGTTGTCCTGCTGTCCCCGCGCGCGCCCGTATTCTTCGGCCGCGATGGCCTGTTCGGCCTGCTGGCCAGCGCGAGCGCTGTGCTCGCAGCGATCTTCCTCTCAGCCGTTTGAGCCATCGCTTAGCGCTCCTGCATGTCCTCTTCCAGTTTCCTCAGCCGGCGGTTAATGTCCCTCATGTTGTAGCGGAAGATGGCCATGGTGATGAAAAAGTCGAGCCACATGAGCACTGCGCCGAGCGTACCAAAGACGATGCGGACGACCGCCTGGTCGATGAAGATGCCGAGCAGGAGGAACACGACCCCGATCCCGGAGACAAATGACGGGAGCACGATCTGCATTGTGGTGTCATCATCACACGGTGGGCCGGGCGGCGTCTCTGGAGCAACTCGCCGGGCTCAGTCGCGCCATGCGGTATCCGCCGTGCGCGCGATGAAATCCGCGTGGACACCGGGCGCGGCCGCGACGACACCTTCCGAGAATATGGTCGCAGGCCCGCCGTCGCGGTCGGTCACCAGGCCACCGGCCTCGCGCACGAGGAGCAGACCGGCCGCCGAGTCCCAGGGCATCAGGCTTGAGTGGACGAAGATGTCCCACCGGGCGGCCGCCACGAACGCGAAGCCGAGCGCAGCAGAGCCGGAAATGCGGAGTCCTTGCATGCCTGGCCAAAGCTTCCTGGCGAGGTCGAGTTGGCGCGCGCCGCGCGCATCGAGGTAGCCAAGGTCCAGCGCCAGCACCGATTCCTGGACAGTCTCCGCGGCGGACACGCGGACAGGCCGTCCATTCAGCGTGCAACCGCCTCCGGCGACGGCGGCGAATTCCTCGTTGAGCAGGGGCTGGAGCGTGAGTGCGAGGATCGGGACAGCGGCCTCGCAAAGTGCCATCGTGAAGCAGAAATGCGGGATGCCACGGGAAAAGTTCTTGGTTCCGTCGATGGGGTCGATGACCCAGAGCCAGCCATCGGAGCGCGTCGTTGCGGCCGTCTCCTCGCTCAAAATGGCATGAGCGGGAAATTCCGCGGAGAGCCGCGTCATCACGGCCCGCTCGACGGCGAGGTCGACTTCCGTGAGGACGTTCCCGCGGCCCTTGACCGCTGAAACGGCGGTCCGCCCAAAGCCATCGCACATCAGCCTCCGCGCGTCGGCGGCACATTCGCGAGCGACCTCGAACGCGGATTTCCCAGTTATGGCGATCGGGAGTGTGGTCATGCCCCGGCGCGCTTGCGCAGCTCGCGCGCGGAGAAAGTCATGGCGTCGTGCCAGCGGTCGTAGCCCACGACATTGCCGATGGGGAGCCGGTCCTGCTGGCGGACTTCGGCGCGTTGCAGATCTTCGGAGAGCGACTCGATGGTGCCGGGGTGGCCGGCGGCCACGACCGCGAGGACGCGGACGGTCTCCGGCGCGCCGAACGCGGCCCGGACGGCGGGTTCGTCGAAACCGGCCATAGGATGTGCGATGAGATCGAGCGCCGTTGCCTGCGCGAGCAGGTTGCCCATCGCGATGCCAGCGTGAAACGCCCACAGTTCTCTCGTGGTGCCGTCGCTATTCGGCTGGACTGCGTCGTGTTCCGGTATGGAGACGAGCGCGAAGAGGAGCGGAGCCGCCGGAGCCCAGTGGCGGTTGCCTTCGGAAAGCGCATGGACCAGCCGCTCCCGAGTCGCCGCCGTTTCCGCGACGAGGATGCGGGTTGGTTGCGAATTCCCGTGGCTGGGAGCCAGTGCGACTGCTTGCCAGAGGAACTGCTGAAGCTCTGCCGAGACGGGCTGCGTGGCAAACGCCCGGCGGGCGCGCCGACGGGAGAGTGGTTCAAGAACTGACGGCATGCGAGACCTCCACGCGCATCTTGCTCCGTCGCGTAGGATCGTGCGATGCCCGTCTTTATCGGCCTGGATCTCGCCTGGACACCTCACCACGAAACGGGCGTGTGCATGGTTGAAGGGGACGAGCGCGCGGTCCGGCTGACTCAGCTCGATTGCCGCGTCGAAACGCCGGACGGCTTCGCCCGTCTGTGCGACGCGGGCGACAACGTGGTCGCCGCGATTGATGCGCCGTTGGTGGTCGATCGCGAACGCCGCGCCGAGCGGGAACTGAACGTTGCGTTCGGGCGCTATCGGGCGAGCGCTTTTTCTGCCAACCTGCCCTTCCTTGCTCGCATGAACGGCCTGGCTGGCCCGGAGCTGGCAATTCGTCTCGCCGGCCGCGGGTTCGCGCTCGGGCCTTCGCGCCTTGCACGGCAGGCAACGGGGCGATTTGCGATCGAAGTCTTCCCCCACCCCGCACACGTGGTCCTGTTCGGGCTGCCCGAGCGGATCGCTTACAAGAAAGGTCGGCTCGCGGCCCGGCGAAATGGCCTTCGGTGCTACCAGCAGCACCTGGCCGCGCTGCTGAAGCGGGAGATGCCGGGATTGCTCGTGGCGCCCGAGATCGGTTGGGTGCTGGACGCCGCCGCGCTTGGTGTGACGGGTCCGGAAGTCAAACGGATTGAGGACCAACTCGATGCGGTGACATGCGTGTACATGGCTTATCACTGCTGGAAGCACGGCCCCGACGGGTTCCGTGTGTTCGGCTCCGAGGAGCACGGGACGATCGTCACGCCAGTACTCGTGCGCTGAGAGCTACATCCGGTCCGGTGCGGTCATGCCCATGATCCCGAGCACGCGCGCCAGCGCGACCTTGGCTGCGAGGACCAGGCGCAGGCGCGCCTTGGTCATCGCTATGTCTTCGGTGATGACTTTCAGCGATGAGTCGTTTTCCTGTTTGAACGCGTCGTTGAAGGCATGGAACGCGGTCGCCAACTCCATCGCATAGTGCGGAAGATGCTGAGGCTCGAAGGTCGTGGCCACGGTCTCGATCACGTCCCCGAGACGCATCATCTCGCGGATTAGCGCAAGTTCCGAAGGATGAGTCAAGAGTGCAACATCGCCGCCGTCCGGAGTGAGGCCCTGTTCGCCCGCCCGTTCGAGGATGCTTGCCAGCCGCGCATGGGCATACTGGACATAAAAGACGGGGTTTTCGCTCGACTGCTTCACCGCGAGGTCCAGGTCGAATTCCATCTGCGCCCCGGGCGAACGCAGGAGGAAGAAGAAGCGCGCAGCATCGGCGCCGACTTCGTCGATGAGCTCATCGAGCGTGATGATCTCACCGCCCCGCTTCGAGAGCCGGACGACCTCACCGCCGCGCTTGAGCGTCACGAGCTGGTAGAGCAGCACGTGGAGGGCTTCGGCGTTGGCGCCGACAGCGGCCGTGGCGGTCTTCAGCCGCGAAACGTGGCCGTGGTGGTCGGCGCCCCACACGTCGATGACCAGGTCGAAGCCGCGGCGAATGAACTTGTCATAGTGATAGGCAATGTCGCTCGCATAGTAGGTGGGGCGCCCGTCGGAGCGGATGACCACGTTGTCTTTGTCCTCGCCAAGTCCGCTCGATGCGAACCAGAGGGCGCCTTCGCGCTCCACCAGGTGGCCCTTTTCGCGGAGGACGTCCATCGCCATTGCTGAAACACCGCCCGGCTCATAGAGGGACTTTTCGCTGTACCAGCGGTCGTAGCGCACTCCGAACGCCTCCAGCGTCTGGCGGATGTGGCGGACCATGAGGTCGATGCCGAGCAGGCCAAGCTCGGACGGGGTTGGATCCCCCACGGGCCGCAAGAACCGGTCGCCAGCGTCTGCCCGGATCTCCTCCGCCAGCTCAACCATGTATTGGCCGGGGTAGCCGTCGTGCGGGAGGTCCACGCTGCGGCCGAAGAGCTGCTGGTAGCGGGCATAGAGCGTCTCACCGAAGGTGTCGGTCTGGGTGCCCGCGTCGTTGACATAGTATTCACGCTCAACGCTGTATCCGGCTGCCGCCAGCGCACTGGCGAGCGCGTCGCCAATCGCGGCGCCGCGGCCGTTGCCTACGTGCAGTGGCCCCGTGGGGTTCGCGCTCACGAATTCGATCTGCGCTCGGCGCCGGCCGCCGAGCGCGAGGTCGGCGAACCCCGGACCGGCTGCGATGATGTGCTCGACCTGTCGCTGGACGAAGGGCGTGGCGAGGCGGATGTTGATGAAGCCCGGCGGTGCAACGGTTGGTGCTTCGATCGTCGGGTCGGCAACCACATGTTTCGCAATAGCGCTGGCGATTGCCAGTGGCGGTTTCATGGCAGCACGTGCCAGCCGCAACGAAATTGTGCTGGCAAAGTCGCCGTTCGCCGGGTCCTTCGGGCGTTCGATGACGCCAGCAGGCACCGCGACATCCGGCAGGTCGCCGCTGGCGATTGCGTCTCGCACGGCGCTCACGATGAGCTCTTCGAGATGGGTGCTGATGTTGCGCAGGTCGATCATCGAAACTCCGGGACTGCAAGCGTATGCGCCGCCGCCGGTTCAGGACAACGGCGGAATCTAGCCCTGGTTGAAAGGAAAGCCGTCTCCGCGAGCCAGTTCGGCGACGTCCCGGGCGGCTTGCTCTGCGTTCGCGACAACATCTTCCGGATAGCCGTACTTGCGTTGGTGCGCTTCGAACTCATCTTCATCGAGTAAGTCGATGACGCCGCCAGGGCGGACGGCTACGTCGAGGTCGAGGTCGACGTAGCCAAGCTGACACCCATCGAAGACTGGCGGCGTCGTGACATTGCAGTACCAGAGCGCAAGCGGGCAGCCCGGCCGGGACAACCGGAAGACGTTGTACCAGCGGTCCCGCCAGAAGTAGACACGGCTGTCGTAGGGAGAACGGAACTCGCCTCGGCTGGTGTAGATCGGCGTGCGCGCGCGGTACTGCGTGACCAGCAGCACGCCATCATCCGAGACCACCTGGAATGGCTGGATCCAGTGCGCGGCACCGTCATACTTCGTGGCCCGGAGGAGAATGCGTGTTCCGGGCATGGCGCGCGGACAGCGGGAGAGTTCCATCGGCGGATCATACAGAACGATCGCGCTCTAAACCGCCCCCTTACGTGAAGTTGGGAGGAAAAGTTCGCTACTTGTTCGCGAGCGTCAGCCCGAACACCACGCCGGAGGCGATTGCAATGATACCTAGCGACCAGCAAACGCCAACCTGGAATGCAGTAAACGAAGTTTTGACATCGAGGTGGGCCGGTGCGACATTCGGGTCCACCGGTGCTGCGTGGCTGTCGTGCGGCATTTCGGCCATATTGGTTGCTCTCCATGGGCAGCGCCCGCGGACGGCCGCCCGGCTGCGTAGTTGCCAACATTCTGGCCTCGTTCCGGGTTGCGCGCACCCCCGTCGGCAGCGGAGTGGGGGCGTGGTACCCTTCTCAGATGGTCGAACCACCATCACCACCGGCCGGAGCCAGCCGCTCACCGGGCCGCGGGAAGAAGGTCCTGGTCTACAAGCGCATCACGGTGCCCGGCAACCTCCAGCGGGCGTGCGACCAGTTCAATGCCGCGGAGTTCTTCGAATGTCACGAGTCGATAGAGGAGATCTGGCAGCAGGAACAGGGTAAGGTGCGTGACCTCTACAAGGGCCTCATCCAGGTGGCTGCCGCATTCGTCCACATCTCCCGCGCGAACTTCGTGGGGGCGGACCGGCTCTGCAGCACAGCGCTTCGGTATCTCGATCCGTATCGCAGCAATGGAGCCATGGGGTTCGACGTCGATCGCATCTGGCGCGAAGCTGCGGATGCCCACGGGCGCGTGCGGGCTTTGGGTCGAAGCCACATCCATGAATTCGACGTTGCCTCCCGCCCGTACTACGCCTTCGACCGGGGGGCGATTCCCGCCGAAGCTCTACGCTGGGGGGCCTGGGGCTTCGACCGGGAGGGGAAGCCGCTCGAACTGGAAATTGCCGTCGCGGAGGATCTGGCTGAGTGAGGCCCAATTTTCTCGCCGGCGCCCGAGCGCGGTTGAAGTGTGAACTCCCGCATGCTCTCCTAAGCGCCAAATCCCCTAATCTTGACTCACAATCACGACTTGCCGACTAAGGGTGGACGGGACAGTACGCGGTGCAAGGGCATTGCTACGCGTATCCCAGGCGACGTCGCGGAGGGACGGACAACATGGCCGTGGAATTGAAGAGCAGCGGAGCGGCTGACATTGGTGCAGACGGCGCCGCCGACGTCGTCATCGAAGCACGAGAAGTGGAAAAGACCTACGACACCGGGACGGTGAAGGTCGTGGCACTACGGCAGGTGAGCCTCCAGGTGCATCGCGGCGAGATGGTCGCGATCATGGGTCCTTCCGGGTGCGGGAAGACCACGCTGCTGAACTGTCTGTCCGGGCTCGACGACTTTGACTCGGGCCTTGTCCTGATCAACGGCGCCGACATTGCGAAGATGGCCGACGACAGGAAGACGGAGTTCCGAGCACGGGATATGGGCTTCGTGTTCCAAACCTACAACCTGCTGCCCGTGCTCAGCGCCGTGGAGAACGTCGAGTTGCCACTCATTGTCTCGGGCACGAAGCCGAAAGTCGCCCGTGAACTGGCCTTGCAATCGTTGGATCGCGTCCACCTTCGGGCGCAAGCGGGCAATCGCCCCGCCCAGCTCTCGGGAGGCCAGAGACAGCGCGTGACAATAGCGCGCGCCCTTGTGAATCGCCCAGCGATCATGTGGGCCGACGAACCGACCGGTGCGCTCGATTCCGCGACCGCGAACGAGATTATGGACCTGATCGTGGACTTGAATCAGTCGGCGCATCAGACGTGCGTCATCGTCACGCACGACCCCAAGGTCGCAGCGCGCTGCCATCGCACCATCCACATGGAAGACGGAGTGATCGCCCGCGAAAACACGCAGGCCGAGATGGTGGCCGCGGCGAACGGACAATAGGCGGCGATGAACCAGCTCTTTGGGCTTTCGATGACCTATGTCGCCGCTGGCTGCATCGCCGTCACAGCGGCGATCCTGGCGTTCGTCGCGCTGATCGCCTGGCGGAACCCGGTCATGTTCAAGACCGGCCTCCGCAACATCCCCCGCCGCAGGGCGCAGACAGCGCTCATCATCATCGGGCTGATGCTTTCGACCGTCATAATCACCGCCGCCTTCGGCACCGGGGACACGCTTACCCACAGCGTTTCAGCCGAGGTCTACACCATCCTCGGGCCGGTCGATGAGGTCATCCAGTGGGACGCCCAGGCCCACCCGGCGCAGCCAGCCACCCAGGTCATTCCGCTCAGCGAGGTAGACGCCTGGCGGCAGCAATACGCCAGGAACCCTGCCGTCAAAGCGTTTATCCCCGTCCTGCAGGAGTCCATCCCCGTCCTGGACCAACGCACCCGTTTGAACCAGGCGTTTCCCGAGATCACGGCGACCCGGCCCGCAGACATCGCAGCGCTCGGCGGCCTCAAAGACATACACGGACAGCCCGTCACTCTCGGCGCTGGTGACATCGCGATAAACACCACCTTGCAGGGCAAGCTCGATGCGCGCGTCGGTGATGTGCTCAGCCTCTTCTACAAGAGCAAGCAGGTGGATCTGACGGTGAAGGCCGTGCTCCCCGACTCGCTCTTTTCCGGGGCGAACAAAGCCTTCGCGAGGCAAGGCGCAGCCGTCAACTTTGATTTCCTCAGTAGCCTCACCGGACGCACCGGCGTGGCTGACTTCGTCGGCGTATCCAACGATGGGACGACGCGCGGTGGACTTCCTTCCTCCGGGAAGGTGACCGCGGAACTGAACCGGACGATCGCAGGCACGAACTTCGAGGTGAAGGAGACCAAGAAGGACAACGTTGCCTCGGCCGAACTCATCGGCAACGCCTTCACGACGTTGTTCATCGTCATCGGGTTGTTCTCTATCGCCGCCGGAGTCCTGCTGATTTTTCTCATCTTCGTGATGCTGGCTGCGGAGCGGAAACCGGAAATGGGCATGGCTCGCGCCGTCGGTGCCAAGCGACGCCAGATTGTCGAAAGCTTCCTCGCGGAGGGGATGGGCTACGACCTCGGCGCGGCAATGGTCGGCCTTGTCGCAGGAGTGGGCGTCGCCGCAGCGATGATGTTTTTCATCCGCTGGATCGCCGGGGGCCAGTTGGGGCTCGACCTGCAGTTCAGCGTTTCTGTCCGGAGCCTCATCGTTTCGTGGTGTTTGGGTGTCATAACGACATTCGTCGTCGTCTTTCTCGCGTCATGGCGTGCAAGCCGCATCAACATCGTCGCCGCGATTCGCGACCTCCCGGAGTCGAAGCCTGCAAACCCCGAACATGCCACCGGCCTCGGCTATCTGCGTGCAACCCTGAACGGCTTCGCAGCCTTCGGCATCGCCTTGATTTCGGTCCTCTCCGCCATTCATTTCGGGAAGCACATACCAGCGCTGGTGCCAGTGTTTTTGCTGGCCGCCCTCGCCGGGGTAGCAGGTCCATGGCTGGCCATGCTTCGCGGCGACAACTTCGGCCTCCCGCGCGACGAGCAGAAGGATGTGCGTACGCACTACCGTCCGCTCCCCGTTTGGGCGTGGGTCGTACTGATCGTGGTGTTCTTCCCGGCCGCCGTCACTTTCTGGTTCTACCGGCGCGCCGGTGGACGCTTTCCCTTCTGGCCGATCATCCTTGGATTGGTCCTACTGCCCGTAGCGGGTATTGGCCTGCTCCTGCTCGTGGGCTATCCGCTGTCTCTCCTGGTGGTGCGACTGACGCGCAACCGCCGTCCGGGGCGCATCCCAACCTGGCTGCTCGTGCTGGGGGTCGTGGTCGCACCGCTCGGGATCGTGCTGGCAGCCCTGCAAGACCGGTCGAAGCAGGTCGCCTGGAGTGTTGCTGTCGGGACCGTCGGGTTGGTCTCGGGCATCCTCCTCGTCGAGTGGGGGATCGATGCCCAACAGATGTTCTTCTTCGCCACCGGCGCGTCGCTCATCCTCCTCTGGGCGGCGGTGACGCTGCGCTATTTTCGGATCCACGAGCGGCTCTCGTTTTCGGTTTGCAGCATCGCCTTGCTTGCCCTGTGGTACGCGTTGCCCGGTGGCCGGCTCTCGGCAGTCGTGGGGACGCTGAAGGGCGGCACCGAGATGTTCTTTCTCAGCGGCGCGACGATGGTCACGGCGGGGACCTTCCTCGTGGTCTACAACGCTGACGTGATCCTGCCGTTCATCGGCCTTCTCGGATCGCGCTTCGGGCGAATTCTCCCAGCCGTCAAGACGGCCGTGGCCTATCCGCTCGTCTCGCGCTTCAGGACGGGCCTGACGATCGCGATGATCGGCCTAATCATGTTCGTCCTTGCCATGCAGGCTGCACTGAATACGAACTTTAGCAAGGCGTTCGCCGGTACGGATGCCCGTGGCGGCTTCGACAACGTGGTTGCCGTGAACGGCAACACCCGCCTCCCGGGCCTTGTGCCGGCTCTCCAGGCGGCCAACGCGACCCTGCCCGCGTCCCGCCAGGTCGATACTTCGAAGATCGCGGCTGTGGGCGAAGTCCGCATTGCCACGCCCGATGAAACGAGCATCAAGAATCCCTATTCCACGAAGCCGGCGGATGACTTCAAGCGCTACGAAGTCCTCGGCGTAGACAACGCGTTCATCGACGCTACAACTCTGCCACTCCAATACCGCGCCGCCGGCTACACGACCGACCGGGCGGTCTGGGACGCGTTGAAGAGCGGCAAGAATTTCGCCATCATCCCCGATGCTCTGACCGTGGGCAGCCAGAACTTCGGTCCACCGGCCGGGACTAACCTCCTGGAGCTGAAGCCGACTGATACGAGTCCCGGGTTCAGACCGTTCACACTAACTTTTCGCACGCCGGGAAGCGGCACGACCACCACCGTCACGGTCATCGGCCAGCTCAAGGCATCAGCGGGTACGTTCTGGCCCGGGATTGTGGTGCCGAAGTCAACCCTGCTGAGCGCGTTCTCGGACGCCAGGGGCCAGGAATTCTTCGTGCGTCTTGTGCCCGGGACCAACGCCAATGCCTACGGGAAAGAGATGGAGGCGGCGCTCATCGGCAGTTCAGTCGATTCCCTCCAGCAGGTCATCGACAATGTCCTGGCCATCAACAAGGGCTTCCTGGATATGTTCCAGGGGTTCCTTGCGCTCGGCCTGCTCGTGGGGATAGCGGCTCTCGGGGTAATCTCCTTCCGGGCCGTTGTTGAGCGCCGCCAGCAGATTGGCATGCTTCGGGCGATTGGCTACCAGCGGCGAATGGTGCAGCTGAGCTTCCTGCTCGAAGCCGGGTTCATCGCCATCTCTGGGATCGGACTGGGCCTCACCCTCGGGCTCACATTCGCCTGGAGCCTGTTCACCAGCGGCGAGTTCGGCGCGACCTCCCAGGGCATCCCTTTCACGGTCCCCTGGTTGCAGGTCGGCGCGGTCACAGCCTTTGCACTCGTTGCATCGTTGTTTATGACCTATCTGCCGGCACGCGCGGCCTCTCACATCGCGATCGCAGAGGCTCTGCGATATGAGTGAGGTGGGGTCGCGGCGTTTCCATGTGTGGCAGCTCGCGTAGACTGGCGCCCATGACCATCGGCCGGCCTGAGCTATTGGGGACGAAGCTCTTTGACCTTAGCGGACGAGTTGCCATCGTGACCGGGGCCGGACGCGGCCTCGGCCGCGTGATGGCGCTTGCTCTCAGCGCCGCCGGTGCCGACGTCGTCGTGAGTAGCCGGACCGCGGAAGAGTTGGAAGCGGTGCGGGATGAGATCATCGCGGCCACCGGGCGACGGTCAGAAGCAATCACAGCGGACTGCACCGACGAAGCCGGGTGCGAAGCGATGGTCGCGGAAACGCTAGCGCGGTTGGGCTCTATCGACATCCTCGTCAACAACGCTGGGATCAACATTCGCAAACCAGTGCTGGAGTTGACTGCCGAAGAGTACCGGCGGGTGCTGGCCACCAACCTCGAAGGCTACTTCAACTGTGCCCGCGCCGCCGGCCGGCGGATGGTTGAGCAGCGACACGGGAAAGTGATCAACATCTCCAGCATCATGGGCACGGTCGCCCTGCCCACGCAGGCCGCGTATGCAAGCGCCAAGGGTGGAGTGGAGCAGTTGACTAAGGTGATGGCCCTTGAATGGGCGACGGCGGGCGTCCAGGTCAACGCGATCGCACCGACCTACTTCGAGACCGAACTGACGAGGCCGCTGTTCGAAGATTCCGAGCGCAACGCCTTCATCACCGGTCGCACGCCGATGGGCCGCTGGGGACAGCCCCACGAACTGGCGGGTGCCGTGATCTTCCTTGCGAGCGGGGCCAGCGACTACATCACTGGCCACACGCTCGCAGTCGATGGAGGTTGGACGGCGTGGTAGCTTGCCCGCTCAGGCGATTCGGACGAACCGCCCGATGCTGGCGAGCGCTCGCGCCCTGATGTTGGCGTCATCGCCCGGCAGGCGGATGTGGTGCGGGCGGGCTCGCTTGCGGGCGGCGGTGTCGGCGTCACGAAGCGCATAAAATTCAGCGCGGAAGCGGGCGTCCAGGTCGGGGTCGGTCACCGGCCGGATAAATTGTGCGGTGGTGCGGTCGTACATAATCCGGATCTCCTTTGTGATTGTGGTCACATTCACAATGTAGTCGATCGGAGCCGGGTCGGACAGGGGGTAGAAGGGAAAGATAGAAAACGCTTATGTTGCGGCCGGTTGCCAGAGACCCACCAGGAAGCCGTCTGGGCCCATCACCTGGCATTCCGTGGAGGCACCGGCGTCATATGGTGCGGCGATCGCCTGGGCACCGATCCGCAGCGCCGTCCGGAACGCCTGCTCCACGTCGGCAACCTGGAAGCGCAATTCGGCGCCGATCCCGCGGGCCGCGCCTTCCCGTGCGAGCGCGTCGTACCACGGGTGGCCACGATAGGACTCGTCCGCGTGCAGCATGACCTCGGTCGAACCGGCAAGCAGTGAGGCATAGCCGGGGTGCTGTGCCCGGATAGCTGCACCTGTCACGGTGTGCAGGAATGCTGCCAGCCCGGCCACATCGGTCGTCCAGAGGATTACGCCGAAGGTCGCGTCGTTCGACACTCTGCCATCTCCACACCCGCCTTCCACCCACTATAAGTGGCGGTCAAGTGTGAACGAGTCGAGTTACCATAACGTGCGCGAGCTCAGGCTATCCGGAACTTCGGGAGGGTCACGTCGTCGTGGTGTTCCCAACTCACCACCACAGGCATCCCCACAGTGATGCTCTCGTTTGCCACGCCCACGAGATTGGTCGGCAGGCGCGGCCCCTCCTCCAGCTCCACGATCGTCACGTTGTAGGGTAGCTCAGCGGCGAATCCGGGATGGTAGCGCTGGTGCATCACGCCGAATGTGCGCACTGTGCCGCGCCCGCTCGCCTGGACCCACTCCGACTCGGGCGAGAGGCACTGATCGCAGTGCATCCGCGAGGGCAGGCGGTGCGTGCCACACGACGAACAACGCATCAGCATGAGTCTTCCCTCGTTCGCGCCTTTCCAAAACGGTGCAGACGCTTCGTCGGGCAGCGGGAGCGGCTTGGGGACGGGTGGTCGGTCTGTCATCTTATCCTCACTTCGGGTGCGGACTCAGGATCAGGCAGGCGTGATAGCTCAGGCTCCCACCGTTCCCGGTGCACAGCACGACGTCGTTCCTGGCGACCTGGCGTTCGCCGCCGGATCCGCGTCCCTGGATGACCGCTTCGCTCAGCGGCGTCATTCCCCACATGTAGTAGCCGGAAAGCTCGCCTCCGCCGGTGTTGGTGGGCAGCGATCCTCCCGGGCCGAGCTTGCCGTCCGCGACAAACGGCCCGCCCTCGCCTTTGGCGCAGAACCCGTAGTCTTCCAACGTGACCAGTACGGTGTAGGTGTAGCAGTCATAGATCTCGGCGACGGTGACGTCGCTCGGACCGATGCCGGCCATGCGGTAAGCCGTCTCGGCCGCGAGCCGGGCACCGGTCTCGGTCTCCCAGTCGCTCCCGGCACGATTGCTGTCCCCCGGGTGCCCCTGGCCCATGCCGTGGATGTAAACCGGCGGCTGTGGCATGTCCCGGGCGCGCTCGGCACCACTCACGACAACAGCCACCGCCCCGTTCGAAACCAGGCAGCAGTCGAGCAGGTGAAGTGGCTCGATGACCCAGCGTGAGGCGTGGTAGTCGGCGATGGTTATCGGTTCGCGCATTTGCGCCAGGGGGCTCATGGTCGCCCACTGACGCTCGGCGACGGCAACTGCCCCGAGCTGGTCCTGCGTCGTCCCATACCGCGCCATGTGCCTCCGCGCAGCAAGGGCATAGGGTGTGTTCGCACCAAAATACCCGGCCGCCGCGTAGAGCCCAGCCATCCCGCGTGGCCGGTCCGGGCTGCGAGCAGCGCCGCCGTAGGCTGCGCCGGAAGATGAGCCTTCCTTGAGGGGAGCATCGGCGAACACGCAGACCACGTGGGTCGCCATCCCCGCTGCGATCGCGAGGGTCGCGTATTGCACCATCTGTGCAGCCGTGGACCCTGCGGCATTCATGTGGTTGAGCAGGCGCAGGTTCGTCAGCCCGAGGTAGTTCTGCAGGTTGAGGGCTATCCCGCCGCCTGTGAATCCCGTGATGCCGGCATTGATGAGCAGGCCATCAACCTCATGCCTGGCAAGGCCGGCATCGGCGATGGCACTCCTGACCGCGTCGGCGGCGAGCTCCGTTGCCGACTTTCCATAAATGCGCCCCATGGGCGTCATTCCCAGGCCTGTGATTGCCGCCGCGCCGCGAAGGGGATGTGACATGCCGCCTCCTTACCGGTGCTGATTCTACGGGAGGGCCGCACCCCCGCAACCGCTGGTGCCCTTGCTCAGACGCGGTACCTCTCGAAGTCCCGCGCGACGAACGTGTTTGCCAATTCCTCGGTGGCCGTGCCGGCCTCGATGTGTGTCAGTACAAGCGTCGAGCTCGCGGGCAGGGCCGCGCGCACGACCGGCATGTCATCAACCAGGTTCATATGCACGGGCACGCGTGATGTCCGCGAGGCACACTCGGTGATCAGTACTTCCGCGGTCCGCGCGAGCGCGAGTACGCCGTCGCACATCGCGCTATCGCCCGTGTAGGCAAAGCGCCGGCCGTGAAGGCGGGCGTGGAAGCCGAGGCTTAGCGCAAGGCGCGGGTCGTGCTTCATTGCCACGGCTTCCAGTTCGAGGTCTCCCACGCTTACGGGTGCCCCCGGCTCCAATTCGACCCAATTCACCGGGAAGCGTGGGTTGAACTCGCCCGGAAATGCGAGGTTGCCGAGCGCGCGGACGATCTCTTCGGTCCCGGGAGGGCCGACAATGCTCACGGGCCGTGTGCGGCCCCCATACTTCCACTGGAGGAATAGGAACGGGATCCCGAGGAAGTGGTCGCCATGATGATGGCTCAGGATCACCGCCTCCAGGTCGTTAGCATCCTGCCCCAGGCGATTGAGCGACATTAGTGCTTGAGGTGGGCATTCGAATAAGTAGCGGTGGTCCACCGTGAACCCGTTCCAGCAGAGGCCCCCGGTGGCGAACGCGTTTCCACTCCCGAGGAACGACAGGTCTAAATCGGTCATGGCGCCACTCTACGGGCCTGTGGCCACGTGGTCATCAGGCCAGCCTTGTGCTGGTGTGACGGACTTCACACAACCCGGCGTGGACGTCAGGGGACGAAGCGCTCGGCCACGAGCACCACCCGGCTGGTGTATTCGCCGGGGCCACCGGTGCCAGCAAACGGCACGAAATCGCCTCCGCAACTGATCAGGGTAACTCGTTCGGTGTGATTGTCGAGAGGCGGATAGACAACGTCGTCCATGCCGCCGTTGTCCAAAGAGCTGAGTGGCAGCGTGGTCACGGATTTAACCGTATATGTGTAGGTTTCACCGTCAGCCATCGTCACATAGAGAGCTTCCTCGGGACGCGCCGAAAGCAGGTGCGCGAAGGGACCCTCGCCGTAACCAAAGTAATTGATGTGGGCCGCAAAGATACTGTTCGTGCCCGCACTTCCCGGGTGACCGAAGCGCGCGTACCAGGCGATATTGCCTGGCGTGGACGGGTCCTGGAAGACCTCGTGTCCGCCCTGGACTGTTGTGTCCCGAACCTCGACTGGAGCGCTCGCGCCGATCCCGGCCGAAGCGAGGTAGAGCGAAGCTACAGGGCCGACATACGGCGGTGGCGTTGGCGAGGGAGCAGGCAAGGGGGGCGGGTTTTCGGCGCGCGAGACTTCCGCAACCACGCCGCGCGGCGTGAGCGCCGGTGGAGGCGCTGTTGCCCCGAGGGCGCCGCCGACGCCGGCCGCAACCGTGATTGCGGCCAGGGCCGGCAGCCAGAAGTGACTCATCGCTCCTCCGGGGTGTCTATGGAGAATCCGTGTGCGCAGTTTGCCAGAAGTCCTCCAGCGTAGCAGCCAGCCGCCCCGGCGCGAGCAGCGGGATATTGTGGCCGATGCCCTCGTATTCGATGTACTGCACTGCTGGGTTCTCCCGTCGCATGCGGTCTGCGATGGGCGGGCGGAGCTCCGTTGAGACAGCCCCGCGAATCAAGATCGCAGGCAGGCTGATTGCGCGCCACTCGGACCAATAACTGCGCGACCGCTGCAGGCGCACGCTCTGTTTGAGTGCATCGATGCTGGCGCGCCACTCATATGATCCACCGTCGCCTTCGCGGAGCCGCGCAAAAAATATCTCTTCCGACTGCGCCGCGCGATTCGAGCTCTCCGGAACGAACGGGCGCCGCGGTGGCGTCGTGGGCCGGCGTACCCCCATGAATGCGACTGCCTCTTGTCGGCTCGCAAAGCGCGCGGGAAGGCGGTCGAACGCCTGGATGCTGCCGGTGATGTTCGCCTTCCACGCCTCAGGGCCGATATCGACTATGGCAACGGATCGCAGGATCTCCGGTTGGTTTGCTGCGAGGACCAGCGCGACTCGTGCGCCCATCGAGTGCCCGGCGAGGTGCACTGGACCGGCACCAAGTTCGCGGATGAGTGCGGCCGCATCGCGGGCATAGTCTGCCACCGCATAGCCGGACAGGGGCTGCGGACTCTGGCCGTGCCCGCGCTGGTCGAGTGCGACGCATCGGCGGTGGCCCCGCATTGCTGCGACAGTAGGACGCCAGACGTCCGCGATCCCGCTCAGGCCATGGAGGAAGACCACGGCCGGATCCTCCCCTGACCACTCCAACACCCGGAAGTCGCCCGCCGGGAGTCTGACCATGCGCTCGCTGGGCCGGCTCATGCCTCTCCCAGGTAGGCCCGGCGGATGCTGTCGTTGCCGGCGAGTTCGCTGCCACTCCCACTGAGCGTGATGACACCGGATTCGAGTACGTAGGCCCGATCGGCGATTTCGAGTGCCATCGCCGCGTTCTGCTCCACCAGCAGGATGGTCGCCCCTTGCTTTCGGATCTCCTGGATGGTCGCGAAGATTGTCTCGACGAGGATGGGCGAAAGGCCCATCGAGGGCTCATCGAGGAGCAGCAGCCGCGGCCGGGCCATCATCGCGCGGCCGATAGCAAGCATCTGCTGCTCTCCGCCGGAGAGCGTCCCACCGGCCTGCTTCAGGCGCTCTTTGAGCCGTGGAAAGAGACTGTAGACGCGGTCAAGGTCGGGGCCGACCTCGCCATCGTTCCGCTGGAACGCACCCATGAGCAGGTTTTCATAAACCGAAAGCCGGTGAAAGATGCCCCGGCCCTCCGGCACGTGGGACATCCCCATCGCGACGATACGGTGCGGAGGCAGGCGCTCGATCGCGGTAGCGTCGAAGATCACTCGCCCGGCGCGCGCGCGCACCAGGCCTGAGAGCACACGCAGCGTCGTGGATTTTCCGGCACCGTTGGACCCAATGAGAGTGACAATTTCGCCCTGGCTGACTTCCAGGTCGATCCCCTTGACTGCCGTGATGCCGCCGTAGCCAGCTACGAGCCCGGAAACGCTAAGGAGCGCCATTCTCACCCCCGGCGACGGCGCGCGTGCCGAGGTAGGCTTCGATGACACGCCTGTCATGCTGCACTTCCGACGGCGTCCCTTCGCTGATCTTGCGGCCATAATCGAGCACCGTAATGCGCTCGCAGACGCCCATCACCACTCGCATCTGGTGCTCAATGAGGATGACCGTTGTTCGGAATTCGTCTCGAATGCGGCGGATCAGCGCGACCGTCGAGGCGCTCTCCTGCGGGTTCATCCCGGCTGTAGGCTCATCCAGCAGCAACAGGCGCGGCCGCGTGGCCAGCGCCCGGGCAATCTCGAGGCGGCGCTGATCTCCGTAGGGCAGGTTCCGGGCGATGAAGTTCTCTCTGCCGTCCAGCCCAACAGCAGCGAGGAGCTCTTGCGAACGATTGATGGCGTCGCGTTCGGAACGGCGGACCGCACGCGGCCGCACAACGGAGCCGGCCATTTCAGCAAGGGCGGCGGCCGCGGCGTGCGGCGCCCCCGGGAGGCTGGCAGCGGCGTCCAGCAGCCGGTGTCCGGTCGGACGCCTGCGTGGCTTCGGTGCGTTGCCGCGCCCGCCGATGTGTACGTGGCCTCCGACGAGGACGTTCTCGACGGCGGTCATATTCGCGAAGAGGCGGATGTTCTGGAACGTGCGCGAGACCCCGAGAGCACTCGCTTCGTGAGTCGAGAAGCCATCGATGCGCAGGTCATCGAGGAAGATCGAACCACTGGTTGGCCGGTAAAAGCCTGTCAGGCAGTTGAAGAGCGTGGTCTTGCCGGCACCATTGGGGCCGATCACACCGTGAATTTCGCCGGCGGCCACATGCAACGAAACGTCGGTGAGGGCGCTCAGGCCCTCAAACTGCATCCCGAGGTCCACTACACGCAGCGTCGCCGCTGTCACGAGATGCCCTCCGCCTGCCCAACTTCTGCCTCGGGCGGGTGTTTGAATTCCATCTCCCGCCGTTTGGACGGGAACATACCCGACGGCCGCAGCACCATCACCGCGACCAGCAGCGCGCCGAAGACGATGAAGCGGTAGAGCGAAAGCTCCTCGCCCCACTTCGCTGCAGGCGGCAGCGTTTTGATGTGTGCGAACGTAATCGTGTTGAAGGCGTGGATGAGAAGGTTGACGGCCTCGCGCACCGGGTTCAGCACGGGTGCAAGCCACTTCAGTACCGACGCCGTTTCCTGAAACGTGAGCAGCTCGGGCACACCGACGAGGATCATCGCCCCGGCGATGACGCCTTTCGTGTTGCCCATCCCGCCGATGATGACCAGTGCGAGCACGTTGATGGAGACGAGCAAGGTGAACGACTGCGGTGCGACGAAGTTGTAGAACGGAGCATAGATTGCTCCGCCGAGAGCGCCGACCGACGCCCCGGTCGCAAACGCCATGAGTTTGTAGCGCGTTGTGTTGATGCCCATCGAGGCGGCGACGTCTTCGTCTTCGCGAATTGCCTCCCATGCGCGGCCCACGCGCGAATCGCGCAGGCGTGCGGTCGCGAACCAAACGATCAGGGCGGCCGCAACGATGAGGATGTAAAATCCCCGTGCATCTGTGATGGTCGTGGAGCCGATCGCCGGTGCGGGGATCGAGTAGAGGCCCGCCGACCCGTTGGTGAAGTTGTCCATGTTGAGCGCGAGGATGCGGACAATCTCTCCGAACCCGAGCGTCACGATCGCCAAATAGTCCCCCCGCAATGGCAATACCGGCAGCCCCAGGAGGACCCCGAAGAGGGCTCCGATTCCGATCGCCAGGGGCACGAGGAACCAGTAGTTCCACTGCGTATGAAAGTGCGGCGAAACGGGCGACCCAAGCATCGCCACGACATACGCCCCGGTCGCGAAAAACGCTACGAAACCGAGGTCCAGCAGGCCGGCCATGCCCACCACCACGTTCAGCCCCATCCCCAGCACCGCGTAGAGCGCAACGTCGAAGAACATCCGCATCCAGACGTCGTCGAAGAACGGGATCACCAGCACGGAAAGCGAGACCGCTAGCCAGACGAGCGGGCGCAGCCCCGGCGGGATGCGGCCCCACGTCCGCTCGCGAAAGTCATAGGTTGTCCGCGTCGCGTAGTTCAGGCGTGCGCTGATGTTCTCCCGGATGCTGGCGAGCGCTGCGGAATGGATACTACGCACGCTTGGCCTCGGTCTTCCCGAAGATGCCCGTCGGGCGCACGATGAGGATCAGCACCAGCAAGGCGAAGGCGATGACGTCCCGCCATTGGTTGGGGAGGGTTACACCGGGGATCTGGTTCAGCAGTTCGCGCCCGACCGTTTCGGCGAGGCCGAGGAAGAGGCCACCGACCACCGCACCGGGAATGCTGCCGATCCCTCCAAGGACGGCAGCGGTGAACGCCTTCACTCCCGGGATGAAGCCCATGCTTCCCCGGATGCTGCTGAAAAAGAGCCCATAAAGCACGCCTGCGAAGCCAGCCATTATCGCGCCCAGCACGAACGTCACCACGATGGCGCGGTTCACGTCGATGCCCATGAGTGAGGCGTCGTCCCGGCTTTCGGCGACAGCGCGGATGGATCGACCGGTACGCGTCCGCTGGATGAACCAGTAGAGCGCCGCCATCATCGCCAGCGATGAGCCCATCAAGAAAAGCTGCAGGTAGCTTGCCGCAAGCGGACCGATCGCGATCTGACCCGTGGGGAATATCTGGGGATAGAACTTCGATTGGCCGTTGAGGAATCCGTCGTCGACGAGGTGACTGAGGAAGACGCTGGCGCCGATTGCACTGATGAGCGGGGCGAGGCGTGGGGCGTTGCGTAACGGCCGGTAGGCGATTCGCTCGAGCGCAACAGCCGTCGCCGCCGAGGCAGCGCTCGCGGCGACGAACGCCAACAACAGCGCCAGGATGATCATGGCTCCCGTGATGTGGTCGCCGCCGAGCCCGAGTAACACGCCATAGCCGGCGAATGAACCGATCATAAAGACTTCGCCGTGAGCGAAGTTGATGAGCTGGAGCACCCCGTAGACCATCGTGTAGCCGAGCGCGATCAGGGCGTAGATGCTGCCGGTGGTCAGTCCATTGACGAGTTGATCGAGCCAGAACTGGGGAGTCGCCAGGAAAATTGGTGTCATACGTCCACGTCTTGCCCGAAACGAGAAGATGGAGACGGCGGCGGAAAAGGGGGCAGTGCCACTGCGCCTCTTCCGCCGCCGTCTAATAGGCTGCGAAGCCCGGCGTCGTTACTTCCCGGTGATGTCGACGTACTGCCCGTTCTTCACCTGGAAGAACCGCGTCACGCCGCCAGCACGGTTGCCGTCGTTGTTGAACTTGATTTGGCCGGAAGCGCCTGCGAAGTCGCTTTGAAGGATCGCTGTGTTCAGTGCCTTCTCGTCGATCGTCAGTTTGCCGCCATTATCGACTGCGACTTTTTCGAGCGCCTTGATGATCGCGGTCGATGAGTCATAGGCTTCGGCGCCGAAGGTGGCCGTCGTGGCGTCGCCGCCGAACTTCGCCTTGTATGCGGCGGCGTAGGTGCTGAACTGCGAGCCCTGGGTCCCGGGGAGGGCCAGGTAGGCACCTTCAGCCGCTGCGCCCGCGCCGCTGATGAGGGCGTCGTTCTTGACGCCGTCACCGGCGAGGAACGGCGTCTTCGCCAGTGTCGATTCAGCGCGGAGCTGCTGCAAGAACGGGGTTGCCTCCGCATAGAAGCCGGCGAGATAGACCACATCGGGCTTGGCGGCCTTGATGCTGGTGATGATTGACTTGAAGTCGGTCGTCTTCTTTTCGTAGCCGGAAGGGTTGCCGACAATCGTGCCGCCGTCGGCCTTGAAGAACGTCTCGAACTGCGTGCTCAGGTCCTTGCCATAGGCGTCGGTATCGAACACGACGAAAGCGGTCTTGGCGTTGAGCTTGTTCTTGGCGAAGTCGGCCTGAGCTTTCGCTTCATCGGCGTTGAGGACGGGCACGCGGAAGAAGGTCACATACGGGCCCTCTGATCGCGCTGGCGAGGTGAGGTTGCCGGCCGTGGCCGAAGGCGAGATGTGCGTGATTCCGGCCTTATCGTAGATATCGAGCGAAGCGGCTGCACCACCCGAGCAGATCGGTCCGACCGCTGCGATGACGCCATCCTTGACGAGGCGGTCCGCGGCCTGTGGCCCCCCTTCCGGAGTGCAGAGGTCGTCTTCACGCACGAACTGCAGCGCGTGGCCCTTGATCGTGACGCCAACGCCCGCCGTTTCAGCGGAGTCGGCGATCGGCACGCCCAGGCTCTTTGTGTCACCGGAAAGAGCACTGGAGATACCAATCTTGATCGGCGCGCCAGCGTCGATCGTGACCGTCTTGAAGCCGGCCGTTTTGTAGCCCGCCGCGGTGAAGCCACCAGAAGAGGCTGCGGCGCCGGCGGTGGGGGTGCTCGATGAACTGCTGCTTCCGCAAGCGGCGGCGGCGATGGCGACTGCCGCCAGCGCTCCAGCCGCGAGCAGAACCCTGAACCGATTTCCCTTGTACCTCAAACGTTTCCCTCCATGAGGCTCTGTCCGCAGCACCTTTCCGGACGCTGCAGGATCGGCGGGATAGTAGGGTCGTTCCAGGGTTCAGTCAAGGAAAACTTACCGGTAGGTCTGCCTCCGAGAGCAGATTCGCGACCGGGATGCGGCTAGCGGCTGTTCGTCCGGCGTCAGTCTCCCGTCGGGAAGCCTTCGGTCACCCACGCCGTTGTCCCGCCTTCGACATTGTAGAGGGGCACGTCATCCAGCCCGGCCGCGGTGGCAAACTCTGCGGCGAGCGCACTGCGTTGGCCCGACTTGCAGATAAAGAGCACCTCTTTGCCGTCCGAATATTCGCGGATCTGCCGAACTTCGTTCATGACCGTGTTCACGGGGATGAGGCGGACACCCTTCGCGTGCACCTCCACATATTCGTTCGGTTCGCGCACGTCCACCATCACGGCGGTGCCGGCTTCCAGTTTCGCGCGCGCCTCCGCCACCGAAATGCGGGTGAAGGGCTCCCGGGGGTCTTTCGTTGCCATCGTGTGGTGCTCCTCGATTGTTGACTAAAGTACTTAGGATTAAGCCTAGCACAGCCCCGCATGGTGCTGAACTGGTGCGTTGCGGCACCGCCCGATGCACTTCAGACTGACGCCATGAACGATGCATTGCAACCTGACAAGCACGCCGCACAAGAGGCCTGGGCCGCTCGCGTCGCCGCAAACCGCGAACAGGCCGAACGGATGCGCGACGCACCGGAGCGGCCAGACTTCTACGCGCCCGTAGCCGCCGCCTTCCGCGCCGACCCGCGCCGAACCGGGGAGCCGGCCCTCGACGCGTTGCGCTCACTCGCGGTGCCGGGCGAGACGTGGCTCGATATCGGCGCTGGCGGTGGCCGCTACGCGCTGCCCCTCGCTCTCGTAGCGGGTGAGGTGATCGCGCTCGACCCCTCAGACGGGATGCTCACCATCCTGCACGAAGGGATGCAGGAACACGGCATCCCGAACATTCGCACCGTGAAGGGCCGATGGCCGGTGACCGAAGCCCCGGCGGCCGACGTCGCCCTCATCGCGCACGTTGCCTATGACATCGAGCGCATCGGTGAGTTCCTCGATGCGATGGAGGCAGCTTCGCGGCGGCTTTGCGTGGCGGTGCTGCAGGCACGCGCACCGGCGGCGCTTGCCGAGCCGTTTTGGCCGCCCATCCACGGCGAGGAGCGGGCGCCGCTGCCATCGTTGCCGGAGTTTCTCGCCCTGCAACTTGCGCGCGGGCGCCTCTGCGAGGTGCGGCTCAGCCAGCGCCCTCAGCTTGTCTATCCGTCGCCCGAAGTCGCGATGGGCTATCTGCGGCAGCAGCTCTTTATCGAGCCCGGCGGTGCGAAGGACCGGAAGCTCCAGGAGATAGGGCCGAGCCTGTTCCGCGCTGTCGAAGGCGGCTGGTCGCTCAGCTCCGGTCCGGTGACGGTGGGCGTCGTGAGTTGGGAGCCACGCGGAAATTGACGTCACAGGAGCAGCGCCCACCGGGTCCGGACGGCAGCGTCGCCCTCAGCGGCCCTTGCCCGGATGGGGCAGATTTTCGGGACGGATTTTACCTGTTTGCTGTTGACCCGCCCCAAAACGGGGATGTAGCCTGCCCGTAACGGGCGGGGGGCGAACCTGGCTCGGGCGCGCCGTTGGATTTCGCCCTCAGTCACCCCCAGCCGGCTATCAGCAGGCACACTATAAGGTCGAGTGGTGGGATATTGCTGGCTTGGAAGTCAACGCCTCTTACAGCTACCTAATCTGGAAAAGGGACGGTAGTTGCGTGACCGACGCTCAGGGCTTCCCTTTCCTCTGGTGGCAGAATGCTACAGGGTGGCAGTATGTGTCACATTCGTTCGGGTTATTTTATTCACCCGGACTCGGCTGCACCAGAGTCCAATCTCAAATATATGATGCGCACTTTCACAACGGAGCCTTCTGTGCTGGCGAGAATACGGACACCTACTACGACGGCGTGATAGTTGCTGGCGATTATTCCGGCAACATTTTCGGTTGGCACAACGATATGTCTGAGAGACGATGCTCCCGAGGCATTGTCCGGGCTGTTCCAGGCAGTTCGCCAGGGCGTCGAGACAGAGGCTTTGATGCTGGCTTCGTACCCGGACGTTGAGGCACCGCACACGGAGTTTGCTGGCGCAGCTACCGCAGTATGCGCGGACTACCGACGCCAGGCCGCTGCGCTTGGGCTGCCGAATCCCACAAACGCCAGGTGGGTGGCTGAGGCACGGCGCATGCACGCAAGTTTGGCACCCTGCTAGTCGTCGCGTCCAAGAGGAGCCTCCAGTCGGAGAACCGTCCGTGAAATTGCGCTGGGATCTCTTTGTGGTGACCGCCGGCGTGGGGTCGGCCAGTCGGCCGACGCTGGCGAGTGGCGGGAGCGTTCGCCGGTATCCGGCTATTCTCCACAATGTGTGGCTCGTCCGTCGCTGACATGATTGCTGGGCAGTCCATGGCCGTCTTTGCGCTACCTCGACCAGCCCTGACGCATCCGGGCCCCGGCTACAGCTCCGCCACCCGGTTTGCGAAACCGCAGGCGCGCTCGAAGGCGTGCGCGACCTGCACGATGCGGGGCTCATCGAAGAAATTGCCGATGATCTGGAGGCCCACCGGCAGCCCGGCGCTCAGCCCGCAGGGCACGCTCATGGCCGGCAGTCCGGCCACGGAAGCCGGCAGCGTGTAGACGTCGTTCAGGTACATCGCAAACGGGTCGTCCACCTTCGCACCGATGGGGAAGGCGACCGTCGGTGAGGTGGGGGTCACGATCACGTCGTACTTTTGAAAGGCAGCCTCGAATTCGCGGTTGATGAGCGTGCGCACTTTTTGGGCCTTCAGGTAGTAGGCGTCGTAGTAGCCGGCGCTAAGGGCATAGGTGCCCAGCATGATCCGCCGCTTGACCTCTGCCCCGAAGCCGTGGGCGCGCGTCGCCTCCATATCCGCCCACATGCTGCCCCCGCTGTGATCGCTGAAGCCGTATTTGACGCCGTCGTAGCGGGCAAGGTTCGCGCTCGCCTCGCTTGGGGCGATGATGTAGTAGACCGCGAGCGCGTGCTCCGTGCTGGGGAGCGAAAGGTCCCGGTCAACGATGCAGCCGAGTCCCTCGAGCAGCGCGAGCGACTCTTCGATACGGGCGGTCACGCCGGGCTCCATGCCTTCGATGAAGTATTCCTTCGGGACGCCCACACGGAGCCCGCGGACGTCCCGTCCCAGGTAGTGGCGCAGGTCCGCTACCGGCTCGGGGTTGCTGGTGCTGTCGCGCGGGTCGTGCCCGGAAATACAGTCGAGCATGGTGGTCACGTCTTCCACATCACGCCCGATTGGCCCGACCTGGTCTAGCGAACTCCCGAAGGCGATGATGCCGTAGCGGCTGACGCGTCCGTAGGTGGGGTCGAAGCCAACGTTGCCGCAGAGCGAGGCCGGTTGGCGGATGCTTCCGCCCGTGTCGCTGCCGAGGGCGACGAGGCATTCGCCGGCTGCCACCGCCGCGGCCGAGCCGCCGGAGCTGCCTCCCGGCACCAGGCGCGTGTCCCAGGGGTTGTGCGACGGGCCAAAGGCGGAGTGCTCCGTGCTCGAACCCATCGCGAACTCATCCATGTTGGCTTTGCCCACCATCACGGCTCCGGCCCGCCGGAGCTGTGCATAGACGTGGCTGTCGTAGGGCGGGACAAAGTTCTCGAGGATCTTCGAAGCGGCCGTGGTGCGCACGCCTTTCGTAACGATCAGGTCCTTCACGCCTACCGGGATGCCGGTGAGTGGTGTGGCCGTCCCCGCCGCGAAGCGAGCGTCGGCATCCTTCGCCTGCTCCAGCGCGAGTTCGGGGGTAAGCGTGATATAGGCGTGGACGCGGGGTTCGACGCGTTCGACGCGAGCGAGGATGGATTCGGTGAGCTCGACCGCCGAAATCTCCCGGGCGCGCAGCTTTTCATGTGCTTCGTGAGCAGTAAGACGCCAGAGGTCAGTCATTCCAGCACTCCTCGCACGCGAAAAAAGCCGTCTTCTCGCACGGGCGCATTGGCGAGGACCTCGGCCTGCGTCAGGGACGGTGCAACAAAATCGGCCCGCATGACGTTGGAAAGAGGGAGTGGGTGTGCTGTTGGCTCGACGCCTTCCGTGTCCACTGCGGCTAACGTCGCGAAGTGGGCGAGGATGCCTGAGAGCTGCGGCGTGAAACGCTCAACGTCGGCCCCGGTGAGGGCGATGCGTGCCAGGTGTGCGATATGGAGGACCTCTTCTGCCGTGAGCGACATGACTCCAAGACTACTACGAGCCCGGCTTTACCGCCTCGCTGGCGGTAATGGCCACCGGCCCAGCGCTTTGTTACGCTCGGGGGCAATGCATGATGACCCTGCCGGCGGACGTGCCGCAGATAATGCCTCCGCGGGGAGACTCGCCCGTTGAACACCGTCCAGAAGCGGAGGCGGCTCAGGGCACGGCGGGAGGCTTCCCACGGCGGCCGGCCGTGGTTCTTGATAGCGCTCCTGACGATTGGCGGGCTTGGCTCGCTCTGCGCGGCTGCCGGATTGGGCTCCCTGTTCGTGGTGTACAACAGCTACGCCAAGGACTACGTCCCCATCGACCAGAAGCTTCACCAGGTGAATGCCGGGCTGACCGAGATCTATGATCGCAACGGGCCCTGCACGAATGGCAACACCAACTGCGTGCTGCTCGGCAACCTCGCGAATCCGGACGCGCAGCTCCTGGACCCGGTGCCGATCACGAAGATCTCCCCCTATCTCATCCAGGCCACTATCTCTACGGAAGACAACAGTTTCGAAACGAATCCCGGAATCAACGTGACCGGGTTCCTGCGTGCCGGATTTGAGTACGTCCTCAGCGGTGGCAATACGAGTAGCGGGACGGGCGGATCCTCCATCACGCAGCAGTTGGTCAAGAACGTCTACATCTGCCCCAATGTAGGCTCCGCACAAACCATCTGCGCCGCGGCGCCACGAACTGTGACGCGCAAGCTCAAGGAGATCGTGCTCTCCCTTGAACTCACCAAGCACTACACGAAAGACGAGATCCTCGGCTGGTATCTGAACCAGATCTCCTATGCCGACCGCTACATCGGCATCCAGGCGGCCGCGCAGGGTTATTTCCACATCAATGCCCTGGATCTCGACCTCGCCCAGTCTGCGCTGCTGGCTGGCGTTCCCCAGTTTCCGACGAAGTACCACCCTCGCCTGAATTGTGTGAAAGACCAAACGGGCCAGTGCATCGTCGACGCGCAGGGACGGACGACGGTGGGTAACGCGGCCATCGTCCGGCAACACGAGGTGCTGGACCTGATGGTCATCCACCACCGCATCACGGAGGCTCAGGCGGTCGCAGCCAAGGCCGAAGTTCTGAAGGTCTACGCACTTTCCGACAGCCAGAAGGCCTCCGCCTTCATCGACGATCAGATAGAGCCACGGCTGGCGCGCATGTGCTCTGCCGGCATCCTGCAGAAGCTGCCCTCCGCCGCGAACTGCGAGCAGAGCGTCGCGTCCGCCGGCTACCAGGTCACCACCACGTTGGATTGGGCTCAGACCAACAAGGCGGAAGAGATGATCCGCGCCGCCATTTCCACGGGCCTGGCCAACAACTGCGCCTGCAACAACGCCTCCATCGTCACGATCGAGCCCTCGACTGGACAGATCATTGTCTATGCGCCGAACCGCGACCCGTCCTATACCTCGGATCGCCGCGTCGCGGGCGATATCGACCAGCTGGTGGAGATCAACCAGCCGGGCTCTTCGTTCAAGCCGGCCGTCTACCTCGCCTGGTTCAACGACCTGAACCGGGCCCCTTTGAGCGTTATCTGGGACACGAGTCCGATGACGGTGCAGGGGACCACAATCGTCGACCCGCGCGCGGACGGTGGGAACGAGGGCCTCATCACGGCGCGTGCCGGCCTCGGAGGTTCGCAGAACGTCCCGGCCTTCCGGGCCGCGAGCGAAGTCGGCCCCGACGCCGTCATTGCCATGGCCAAGAAGCTCGGGATCACCACCCTGGACCAGCACTTCGACCCGACCTTCCGTTCCCATCCGGACATCACGTATGGCGCCTCGATCGCGACCGGCGGCGCAAACGTCCGCGCGATCGACATGGCCTACATGAACGCCGTGATCGCGAACATGGGGCTGATGGTCGGTGTGCCCACGCTCGCCAAGACCGTGCCGCTCAGTTCGCTCAAGAGTCTCGCGCTCACGACCGGCGCCGCCTACGACGAGGCCCTCCGACAGTCGATCGACTTCCGCCAGGGAAACATCCGCATCCCTGGCACGCGCAACCTCGATCCGGTCGTCATCCTCAAGGTCACTGATAACACCGGGAAGGTGCTCTATGACCACGCCACGGCCAACGACCTCAAGAAGGAGCAGGTCGTCAACGCCGGCTCCGTCTGGCTGTTGCAAAGCATCATGACGGACTGCACCGCCCGCTTCATCATCTGGACTTGCGGCAGCAGCAACAACGACAACGACCTTGATGCTTTCATGTCCGACGGCATCAAGATCCCGGAAGGCATCAAGACCGGTACGCAGCAGGGCCCGCTCAGCGCCTCCGATACCCTCGCCACCTGGATGAACGGCTACTCCCGCTACGCAGCCACGTCCGTCTGGGTCGGCAACGCAGACAAATCCCTGGTCCACGACGGGCCGCGCTGGAACTACGCCTCGGCCGATACCACGATTCGTCTTTTCAAGAACTGGATGGGCGAATATCACGACTACTTACAGGCAAAGGGCGTCTTCAAGACGCCCGCCAACTTCGACGCGCTGAAACCGACCAACGTCGCCTTCAAGGACTTCACCACGCCCACTACTAACGCTGGGCTGCCCGGCGGCTGCGACCAGGTGTTGCAGGGCTGGCAGCGCACGGATATCACCTACCAGTCCCAGTGCGAGACGAAGCAGATAGACACGCGCAACGGCCTCCTGGCGACAAGCCAGACGCCAGCCGAGTTTGTTGCCACGCGCAAGTTCGTGATTCTCCCCGCGCTGGACCCGCAAGATGCCATAGCGCTCGCCCAAAAGCGGGGGATCCCGATTGCGCCCACCCAGCAGAGCACCGGCGTGGTTGCCGTGGCGATCAGCAATCTCTCCAACGGCAAGACTGTCGGCTCCAGCATGGACGTTGTTGGCATCGTCCAACCGCCGACCCTGAAGAACTGGAAGCTTGAAATCGGTCCCGGTGGGAATCCGTCCAAGTGGACCATGATCGGCTCTGGCACGACGCCAACGACCGGCGTCCTCGGCCGTCTGGATCTCAGCGGCCTCCAGAATGGCGTCTACACCGTCCGCCTGAGCACCGACGACGGGAAGGGCCTTTCGACCTCCGTGATCATCAACATCCTCAAGGGCGCGAGTGTGCCCGGACCGTTTGGCACCACCACCGCCAACGGTCCACCTCCTACCGGCCTGGGGCCAACGCCGACCCCAACAAACCTGAATCCTCCGGCCGATTCAACGCCACAGTCAGCCCACTGAGCCGTCTGCAGCACTTCTTGCGACGGCACGGGCGACGCCGTCACGTCAGCGGAATCGGAAACCATCCTGGAGCGGCACTGCCTTTGCCCACTCTGCGGCTGCGACTTTCTTTTGCCCCGGTAGCTGCACGCGCGCGACGCGAAGCACCCCGCCATTCAGGCGGACGTCGAGTCCCTCATCGGTGATGCGCAGCAGCTTGCCGGGCATGCCGGCTTCCTCTTGCCCCGTCAGGTGGCAATCGAACAGGCGGAGCTTCTCCCCGTTGACTGTGGTCCAGGCGCCCGGCTGAGGGTTACAGCCCCGGATGAGGGCGGAAACGCGTTCTGCAGGCTCGTGC
>JADEYI010000803.1_pt1 | contig 33808 bp, 36 predicted proteins | sample 8542331 | NCBI WGS metagenome assembly JADEYI01 (sample SAMN16510988, study PRJNA670497) | mine drainage metagenome | isolation source: biofilm near Copperflume 1 | place: Germany: Marsberg coppermine Kilianstollen | collected 2018-02 | reverse complement strand
GTCTGGAGGTGGTGGAGAAACACCTGAACCATACCGCGGCTCTCATCGGCTGGGACAAGGTAGGTATCGGTTCCGATTTCGATGGCGGCTTTGGCCTCAACGAAAACCCGGTGGGCCTCGACGAGCCAGGCGATCTAGCAAAGATTGGGGATTTAGTTCCCCATAGCGCCATAGACGATGTGCTGGGTCAAAACTGGATACGCTGGCTCGAGGGTTGGATTTAGAGCGGTTGGCAGAAAGAATGGGATTGTTCACCCACTTTAGAAAGACCGTGCCCAGCTCTTTTTTGCCGCCATGAGTAGCGGCAAAAATAGCGCAAACCGCGATAGAGCGGTTTTCATGAACACTGCTCATCAAGGCTTGAAGCCGCTCACTGCTGCGAACCCCTTTTTATAATGGGCGTACATCTCTTCCATGTCCAGGTGCTGGGTCGCAAGCATGGCCTGCTGGGGTGCGGTGGCCTCGAGGGCTTTGGTGACGTTCTCGTACACCCCTGCCCCCACCAGTCCGAGAATAGCCGCTCCCCTGGCTGGGCCTTCTTCGGTCTCGGTGCGGGCCATGGGCAGGCGCAAGGCTGAAGCCACGATGGAGAGCCATAAATCTGAGCGTGAGCCTCCCCCGATAGCCAGCAGTTTTTCAATTTTAGCTAAAGGTGCTATCACCTCGAGCACGTCGCGCAGGCTCAGAGCAACACCCTCGAGCAGCGCACGGCTCAGGTGTGCGCGCCCGTGCGCCAGGCTCAGGCCCAGCCAAGCGCCGCGTAAATCGGGGTCGAGATAAGGGCTGCGCTCCCCGGCCAGATAGGGCATGAAAACCAGACCCTCGCTACCCACCGGCACGGCCCCGGCCTCGTTCATGAGGTCGTTGAAGGGAACCCCTGGAGCAAGTTTGTCCCGATACCACTGCAAGCTGCCCGCCGCCGAGAGTGTCACCCCCAGGAAGTGATAGCCCCCATCGGCATGGCAGAACAAATGAATCCGGCCCTGGGGTTCGGGGGTGGGCTTGTCCAGGGGGATAAAGAGCACCCCGCTGGTTCCTAGGCTCATGCTACCCAGGGTGGGGCGGGCCTTAGAAAGACCCAGCCCGATAGCCGCCCCAGCATTGTCGCCCGCACCGGCAATCACCGCCAAACCCTCGGGCAGACCGGTGGCCTTAGCCCAAGAGGCGCTGAGTTTCCCACTCACGGCAGGCGAGGGTATGACCTCGGGGAAAATCGCCGGGCTGAGCCCCAGTGCGGCGATGATGTCGGTATCCCAGTTTTGCGCAGCCAAGTTGAGGGCTCCCACCCCGGAGGCATCGGAGGGTTCGGTTGCCATGCGCCCAGTCAAGACGAAGCCGAGATAATCTTTGGGCAGCAGCAGCTTGGCTACTCGAGCATAGTTTTCTGGCTCGGCCTGGCGCAGCCATACCAGCTTTGGCAACTGAAACCCTGTCACCGCCGGGTTTCCGGTGCGCTGGATGAGTTCTTTGCGGGGAACCGTGGCCTCGATTTCGGCACAAGCCTGAGCGGTTCGCTGGTCGTTCCAAAGGAGTGCCGGACGAATCACCTCTGCTTTCGCGTCGAGAAAGGTAGCCCCGTGCATCTGCCCCGACAAGCCCAGAGCAATGGCTTCATAGGCGGCCTCTTGGAGTTTGCCGGATAGCTCCGATAACACCGCTCGAGCCGCCGCTATCCAGTCTTGGGGGTTTTGCTCGGTCCAGCCGGGTCGGGGCGTGTGCAGGGGGTAACTGGCACTGGCCTCGGCCACGCTCTGACCTTCTGCTGTAACCGCGATGGCCTTGAGGCCGCTCGTGCCTAAATCTATGCCGATGGATACGGGTTTCATGGGTCTCCCTTGGAAGTGCTGCTAAGCAAAGACCTTACGTCCAGCACAGCGCTTCTCGAGGCATTGCTTTTGCGTCTCAGACAGGCCTTTGGCTTTGGCCTATGAGCGCTGCGGTCTTATCGCACCCCGAGCAGCAGTTCCATGGTGAGTTGATCGAGGCGCTCGAGGCCCGCACCCTGCTCGCCCAAGCCCACCCGGTCGAAGGTATGGGCCTTGAGGGTCTCGGCGTTTTTGCGGGTGTACTTTTTGCTGAGCTTGCCAAGCCCCGAATCCTGTACTTTGTAGGCTTTGAGGATGGCTTGAATTTCCTTGTCCTTGTCGAAGCGGGTGGCTTTTTCCTTGAGAATCAAGTAGGTACGCATACACCCCTTGGCAAACTCCCACACCCCGGCCTCGTCCTCCGTACGCAGGGCGTGGGCATCGAAGTGGCGCACGCCGGGGTAGTTGCTGTCCTCCAACAGCTTGACCAGCAAAAAAGCCTCCTTGATGTTTTCTGCCCCAAAGCGTAAGTCCTGGTCGAAGCGGCCCATCTTTTGGTCGTTGAGGTCTATGTGAAACAGCTTGCCCGCATCAATGGCCTGGGCTACGGCATGAACGAAGTTGAGACCGGCCATGGTTTCGTGGGCAAACTCGGGGTTGAGGCCGAAAAGCTCGGGCTTATCCAGGGTGGCGATGAACCCCAACGCGGCCCCTACCACCGGCAGATAGATATCCCCACGGGGTTCGTTGGGTTTGGGCTCGATGGCGAAGCGATAGCCGTAGCCCTGGTCTTGCGAATATTCCGCCACGAAATTCATGGCTTCGCGGTAATGGGCGATGGCATCCAGGGTGTTCATCCCCGCGTCCACCTCGGCTCCCTCACGCCCACCCCAGAACACGTAGGTGGGAGCCCCTAGCTCGGCCCCCAAATCCATCGAGTAGAGGGTTTTTTGCAAAGCGTAGGCCCGAATCTTGGCGTTGGCGTTGGTGAAGGCTCCATCCTTGAACACCGGGTCGGCAAAGAGGTTGGTGGTCGCCATCGTCACCCGCACCCCGCTGTCCTCGAGGGCTTTTTTGAAGCGTTTGACCATCCGGTTGCGCTCGGCAGGGGTGGCCTCTATAGGAACCAGATCGTTGTCGTGCAGGCTCACGCCATATACGCCCAGTTCCCCCAGCTTACGCACGATATATTCCGGGTCTAGGGGCTTGCGGGTGGGGCTACCAAAGGGGTCGCGCCCGATATTGCCCACCGTCCACAGGCCAAAGGTAAACTTATCCGAGGGTTTTGGGGTGTAGTTTGCCATGCCAGTCTCCTTTACCGAACACCAATCGCCGCCGAGGATTCACCAACTAAAAAGGTTTGCTGCCCCGGCAGTCTCTCGAGTGGTTCCGTGCTAAAGATAACACCTGGCAAGGTCTGCCCTTCATTCCTCAGCAACAATTTTATACTCTCACAGACGCAGTTTTGTGGCCCATCGGAATTGAGGGCAGGTTTAAAGCGGAAGCCGCTCTGATGCTCACACTTTTGGGGGCAAAAACAAAAACCGAAGAACTCAATCCCCGGTTTTTGCGTGTCTAACGTGGTGGAGCCGAAGGGATTCGAACCCTCGACCTTCTGAGTGCGATTCAGACGCGCTCCCAACTGCGCCACGGCCCCACACTTGGCCCCAGACACTTGCCAGGGCACTCGTTAGTTTAGCTACGCAGGCCGAATGTGTCTAGTCTTGCTTTAGCGTCACCGAAACCTGCCCAGCCTGCGACACTACCCGCAGGCTGGCCCTACTGCTGCCTTTCTTATAGCTGGCCTGGTAGCGGCCCGACTTGGGGTCTTCCTTGAGTGAAACCACCGCCCAGCCGTGGGCCAGCAAATCGCGGTGATGGTAGGTGAATACCTGCGCCACCTGGGTAGTTCGGTACAGCAAGGTAATGGACTGCGGGGCCGCAGCCCGTGCGACTACCGGGGCTTTACGGTAGAGGGTGACCAAGAGTACCGGGGTGATTTGCAAGGTGGGCAGCGGCTGGTTGCGAACGGGAGTCTGGGCCAATGCCGCCGAGACAACGATGCCAATCCATAGAATCAAGGCTCGTTTCATGTCTAAAGCCTAGCCACAAAACCGCATCCCATAGGTTAGGGTTGGCTGAAGAATCTTTATTCCTCGTGTACTTTTACCCGGACTCGCCCGTGCCGGTCTTCGACCTCGAGCCTGGCTCGGGCTCTTCCACGACGATACTCAGACTCATACCCTCCACCCCTGGCGCGATACCTAACCCGCACCCAGCCCCGCCGCTCGAGGTCGCGGTCGTGGTAGGTATATACGTCGTAAGGCCGGTTGCTACGGTAGACCACCACGATACCCTGCGGCTCGGGGTCGCGCTCGATAACCACTAAGCTGGGCATCAGGGCGATTTGAAAGGCGGTGGTGATGGTAATTATCGCAGGAGGCGGTATCTCGATATGAATCTGTATCTGGGCCAGGCCTACTGAAGCCAGCATAAACAGGGGTAAAAAGCGCTTCATGGACGTACCTTAGCCCGGCCCCAGGTAAAAAGGTATGTGGGCAGGGTTAAAAACCCCTTAGGTGGGTCATTCTGAGCCATCACAGGATTGGGGATGCTGTTACAATAAACTCCAATGAATTCCGAGGTCTGGAACAAGCTGACCGAGCCCTTTCCTGCCGGAGAAGTGCAGTGGCGCGTGGAGGCGCTGTCCAAGGACAAGCGCCGGGCCATGGTAGTGCCCTATGTGGACGCACGAACCGTGCTAGATCGGCTGGACGAGGTGCTAGAACCTGGCGGCTGGCAAGATACTTACGAGGTGCTCGAGGCCAAAGCAGCCAGCTATGCCGTGCGCTGCCGCCTGATGGTGCTCGAGATTGCCAAAGAAGACGTGGGCGAGGGGGACAGCCTCAAAGCGGCTTTTTCCGATGCCCTCAAGCGGGCGGCGGTCAAGTTTGGTATTGGGCGCTACCTCTACCGGTTAGACAAACAGTGGGTAGACCACGACCCCGATAGCGGGCACTTCAAGGCTCCGGAATTGGCTTCTGGGCTCCGGGTCGTGGAATCTGAAAACACCACCAAACCCCTAGCAGAACTGCCCCCCAACCCACCCCGAGCAGAGCTTACGCACCAACAGCTAGCAGAACTTACTCAACAGCGAGCAGAGCCTGTCCATCCACAAGAGGAGTCTGACGACCACGCCCCCGAGCCTGCCAAGCCCGAACCCCAAGAACTCATAGATCGCTTGATGGAGCGCCTGAAGGAAGCTGGTCTGGGCAAACAGGCTGCACTCATCGTGACCAAGCACAGTGGCTACGGCAAGACTCCCGACGAAACCCGGCGGCTCTATGGCGACTTGCGGGCTTTACTGAAGGGAAAGTCGTGATCAAGGTAATCGCCATTGGCGACTTGCACGCCGACTTTGCCAAGCTGTGGCGGGCCTTGAAGCATTCCTTTGCGGTGGGCGAAGACCTGATGCCCTCAGACCCTTTGGTGCGGGGCACTTACCGAGTGGTACTGATGGGCGATTTGGTACACCCCAAGCTACTAGCAGACTATCGCAAGCTGACCGGCCTCGAGGATTACGATCCCTCCAACCCCGACCACCTGCGCACCGCAGCCAGAGCCCAAATCCGCGAGTTGCACCGCGTCAAACGCTTTCAGGAAGCGGCCCCCGAGCACATCACCATTCTGCTGGGCAACCACGACCACGCCGCCCTTACCAACGCCTTCGTGCTGGGCAATGCTCACCTCGAGCACAAGGAGTTTCATCCCGAGTTAGGCGGGGTAGAGTTCCCCGAAGACCTCAAAGTCTGGTTTTCTAGCTTTCCGGGCGAGGTTAACATTCACGGGGTGAACTTCGCCCACGTCGGGCCAGTGCCCTGGCTGCAAAGCTACGACGAGATGTTTTATGCCGGGCGCGAAGCCAAGGAGTGGTGGATAGAAAACGCCGACTACGTCGAGCGGATGGGACACCGCTTCGGGGTTTACGGCCATACCGTGATGAAAAACGGCATCCTGGTCAAGGACAAACTGGCCCTGATTGATGCCCTCGACCAAGACCAGTACCTCGAGCTGATTCTCGACGATGAAAAGCTGGACTGGGAAATCGTGCAGATTCCGCCGGTGAAGGCGACGATTCAGTAAATGTTGAGCGTTCGCCACCAGAGCGAGGCCCCTTTAACCGTGCAGTCCCTTGCTCTGCACGCTGGGCGTTTTGGGGTCAAGGCTAAGCCATGAACCTCACCTCCATTCGCACGGTCAAAGACTTGCTCGAGCGCCACTCCCTGCGGGCTGAAAAGCGATTCGGACAGAACTTCTTGGTCGAACCCAACTACCTGCGCCGCATCGTGGAGGTGGTAGGGTTTGGGCCGGGGGAGCGGGTTTACGAAGTTGGGCCGGGCCTGGGAACCCTGACCAAAGCCTTGGCCGAGGCCGGGGCCGAGGTGATCAGCCTCGAGATGGATCGGCGGTTGGAGACTGTCCATGCCCAGACGCTAGCCGGTCTGCCGGTAAAGGTGGTCTGGGGCGATGCCCTCGAGTTCGACTGGAAATCCGTTCCGGAAGGCAGTTTGTTTGCAGGCAACCTGCCCTACAATATCGCCACCCCGCTCATCACCCGGCTGCTGATTTCGGGGCATTTTCGCCGAATCGTGGTGCTGGTGCAAAAAGAAGTGGCCCTGCGTATGACTGCCCAGCCAGCAACCGCCGACTATGGCCTGCTCTCACTGCGGGTGCAATACCACAGCCAGGCCCGACGGCTCTTCGACCTGCCTCCGGGGGCCTTCTTCCCCGCCCCCAAAGTCACGAGTTCGTTAGTACGGCTAGAGCCTCGTCCTGCAAAAGATAATCCGGCTTTGTTCCGGCTTATCGAGGCAGCTTTTGGGCAGCGGCGGAAAACCCTGGTCAACGCCCTAAAAACTGGCGGCTATAGCCCGGTAAAGGTGCTGGAAGCCCTCGAGCAGATGGGGCTAAACCCGCAGGTTCGCGGCGAGGCGCTCTCACTGAAAGAATTCCAGGATTTGCTCGAAGGCTTATAGTAGGGACACCGGATTTTGCTTTGTTTCAGGATTCGGTAAAGCAACCCTTCAAATCAGCTCACCCCTCGGTTAGACTGGGGGAAACCTAGCGGATTCAATGGTTGGAGAGGCCCGGAGGCCAGGAATGCGTTTTTTTGTTTTGGGAGATGTTTCAGTAGACCTAATCTACTTTCTCGACAGAATCCCGGAGCCAGGGGAGGAGATGCCCTCACGCCGTGCCCTGATGAAACCCGGCGGGGCTGGGGGAACCCTAGCGGCCCATCTGGCTAGCCTGGGCCACAAGGTACAACTCGCCAGCCGCGTAGGCAACGACCCTTTTCGTAGGGTAGCCCTGCAACAGCTCGAGCAAGTCGGCGTAGACCTCAAACACCTGCAAACCGACCTCGAGCAGACCACTTCTTCTATCTTGATTTTGCTCGTCCCCGGCGGCGAGCGCGCGATGGTCTCGGCGGGCGGAGCCAGCCGCTACTTGGATGCCGCCGAGTTTAAGCCTCGTCTACTCGACCAGACCGAGGCCCTGGTGCTCTCGGCCTATGCCTTCGTGGGAGGCCCCCAACGGCAATACGCCATCAACGTGCTGGACGCAGCCCGTAAACGCGAGCTACCAATTTTTACCGACCTCGGCACCGGCGCGGTGCGCTCGGCAGGGCGGGAGCTGCTGGATATTTTGCGGGGAGTGCCCTATCTGCTCATGAATCAGCAAGAACTCCTCGACCTGAGCGGCAAAACCTCGATTAGCGAGGGGGCAAATGAACTCAAGAGTTGGGGCCTCGAGACGGTTATCGTCAAGGTCGGGGCCATGGGCAGCATCGTGATTACCCCCACATGGCAAGAGCTAGTCGAGCCTTATCCCTTAGAAGAGGTAGTGGACACTACCGGCGCAGGCGATGCTTTCACAGCGGCCTTTGCCCATGCCATCATGGAAGGCAAAGACCCCCTTACAGCCGCTCGTATCGGCAATCTGGCCGGTTCGCTGGCCGCCACTGCAGTGGGCGCACAAGGCCGATTAATTACGCTGGAAGACCTGCTTCAAGTGAAGTAGTGGGTTCTGTCGCGGCTTTCATTGACATCGCCCAGGCGGTACATAGCTTTATGGCGGTTCATGAAAACCGCTCTAGGCTTACCACCGCGTGGGTAGATGCAGACGCATACGCCGCCAAGGCTACCCGCAGGGCCTGGTAGCCGTCGTTCCAGCCCACGCTGGGCGGGCGCTTCTCGCAGATGCTGGCGAGCCACTCCCCCAGCATGGCCCGGTCTGGGTTGGGGCCGAAGCCCACCCAACTGTGCGCTCGAGCGGCCTGGCGGCTGTACAGATTGAGGTATTGGGCGAAAGAATCCATCACTGCCGTGCCACGCTCCCCCACCACTTCCATCTTCAGGTGGCCCCAGCGCGGATACCAGGTGGGGCGGCTCCAGGAACAGTCTATGCTGGCCTGCACGCCGTTCTCGAGCCTAATCAGCAGCAATCCAGCGGTGTCTACTCCCTCGCCGGGATAAAAAAGGTTGTCAACCTCGGCATAAACCTCGCTGACCTCACCAAAATACCAGCGCAGCAGGTCGGCCAGGTGAACCACGTGATCCATTACCGCGCCGCCGCCCGCCAGCTCTTTATCCGCGAACCAGGCCCGGTGAGCTTTGGGAATCTCGGAGTGGTTGATGCCGTTCACCCCATAAATCTGGCCCAACTGTCCACCCCCAATCGCCGCGCGGATACTCTGGGTGGAAGGGGCGAAGCGCATCGGGAAAGCGGTCATGAAGTGAACTCCATTTTGCTCGCACACGGCCTTCATGGCCTGGGCATCTTTCAGATTCGATGCAATGGGCTTCTCGCAGAGAATTTGACACCTGGCTTTTGCCGCCAGCTCGACCAGCTCGAGATGCCGGGCATTCTCCGAGCAGACGATGGCCCCGTCCAAGCCCTCAGCCAACAAATCCTGGGGCTGGGCGAACCGTCGCAACCCGTACTGGTCGGCGAAACGTCGGCCTTCCCCCTCGTCTTCGTGGGAAAAACCGACCAGTTCGACTCCAGGAAGGGTCTTTAAGATGGCTTGATAGCCTTCGGCGTGCAGGTGGGCGAAACTCAGGATGCCAAGGCGCATAAAACCTCAAATGCAGGTGAAAAGTAGAAAAGGTGAAAGGGTCAGAAGTGGGGACGGGGCAGTTAGAGCGGTTTTTAGAAAGAAAACGGCCCTCCACTCCGATAGAAAGAGCGTACCAAGCTCATTTTTTGCTGCTACTCCTAGCGGCAAAAATAGCGGAAACTGCGATAACTTTTCACCTTTTACCCTTGTCAACTTTTTACCTTCGCTCATAGCGTCACCGGTTTCCCCGTGGCTATAGACTCCCGCGCAGCCAAGGCGATGCGCAGGGCCTCGAGGCCATCCTTGGCTGTCACCTCGAAAGGCTGGTCGTGCAGGATGGCGTGGTAGGCATGGGCCAGCTCGAGGGCATAGGGGTCGTCGGAAAGGCCCGAGGTCGGCAAGCCCACCGCCGACGAACTGCCCTCTTTGGAGAGTGTAAAGCTGCGCACCGGGGCGTGCTCGTCGGAACTCCACTCGATCAGGCCGTCGGTGCCAGAAAGGTCGAGCGCGGTGCGAAACACCCCCGGCGGATAGGCCCAACCCCCCTCGATGAGGGCCATCGGGCCATCCTTAAAGCGCAAAACCGCCTGAGCATACTGACCAGGGCCATCGGTGGCCTTGTTCAGCCGGGCAAAGACCCGCTCTACCTCACCCCCCAGCCACCGCGCATAGTCGAAGTCGTGAATCATCAGGTCTACCAGCATCCCACCCGAGCGCCTCTCGTCCAAGTACCAGTTGTCGGATAGCTCGAGGCGTGGCACGTAGGCTACCCGCTTGAGCCGCATCACCCCCAGAGTGCCGATTTGCCCTTTAGCGATAAGCTCACGCGACAGCCGGTATTGCGGGAAAAACCGCACCACCATGGCCACAAAGAGCCGCACCCCGGCTTGCTGGCAGGCTTCGATCATCTCGAGGCCGTCTTCTACACTGAGGGCAATGGGCTTTTCGCAGACCACGTGCTTCCCCGCTGCCGCCGCTTGCAGCACCATCTCTTTGTGCAAAAAGGTGGGCACACAGATATCAATCAGGTCGCTATTTTCTAATAACTCGGAATACGAGTGGTAGACCCGCATTCCATACTCGTCGACCAGAGCCTGGGCCTGCTCGAGGTTGGCCGACCAACAGCCCACTAAATCGGCCTCAGTCTGCCGCCAGCCCGCTGCGTGAACTTCGCCCATCACCCCGCTACCGACGATGCCTACGCGCATGGATTCCCCCCTGAGACAACGTTTACCGGGCGCGGCGAGGGCATTGATTTTGACCTGCGACTCGAGACTAAAGACTTCTGACAGCCTTTCACTTCACCGCCCCCGACGTGATTCCCCGGATGAGCTGCTGCGAGAAAATGAAATACAGCACCACCGCCGGGACAATCGCCAGTGTCAAAGCTGCCAGCACCGCGTTGTAGTCGTTGACAAACTGGCCCAGGAACACGCTGGCCCCCAACACTATAGTTTTAGTGGATTCTCCTGGGGCCAGGATGAGGGGAAACCAAAGGTCGTTCCAGATAGGAATCATCGAAATAGCCAGCACCGAGCCAATGGCCGGGCGCACCAGCGGCAGGGTCAGCCAGTAGATGCGGTATTCGCTGGCCCCATCTATACGGGCGGCATCTTTGAGGTCTTTGGGCAACTGGCGCATGAAAGCAGTCAGAACGAACACCGCCAGCGGGATGCCCTGCGCGGTGTAGACCAGAATCAGCACCCACAGCGTGTTGACCAGATGCAGCCCTACCGCGAGCTGCAAAATGCCCACTGTACCCAGCCGTATGGGCACCATGATGCCAATGGAAAGGTACAAGGCCATCAGGGTATTGAGCCGGAAAGTGTATTCCGAAAGAGCAAAGGCCGCCATCGAGGCCACCAGCAAAATTAGCAGCAGCGAGCCCCCCGTGACCAGCAGGCTATTCAAGAAAAAGGCTGGAAAGTTGGCCGTGGATTGTAGGGTTTTGTAACCATCCAGGGTGAAAGTTGAGGCGGTGGGAAGGGCGAAGGGGGCGCTAAAAATCAGCAGCTTGTTCTTGAAGGAGTTGACGATGACCAAGAGCACCGGAAACAAAGCCAGGGCCGAATACGCGATGAGCGCGACGTGCGTGGCAATAACCTGGGGCCAGTGAGTTTTAGTCATAGGGAAAACCCCAACCCCTCCGGCCTCGCACGGGCAAAGCCCGGCCCGTTGGGCCTAGTGCTCGCACGGGCAAAGCCCAGCCCGTTACAGGGCCATCGGCCCCCGGCTTTGCCGGAACAGGTGGGCCTAGTGCCTGTCGCGCCAGCTCCCCTGAGACTCGCAGGAAATAACGTCCTGTACAGGTTCAGATAATCAGCTTCCCAAGGGGAGGCAGGGCACATCTTAGTGATGACACGCTCTGCCCCCCTTACCAAGGGGGGCCGTCCGGGGCCGTACAGGTCAAGGTCTGCATGAATCCACAGTGATTGACGGGGGGATTCCGCCGCAGCAGTTGCCAAAACCCGACTCGAGCCGGGCTCGAGCCATTTCTTATCAAGCCATGATGCTGAACTCTGCTCAAGCATGACACTCTTCCTAAAACTGGATATCCTGCAAGCGCCGCTGCCAGGTGAAGAGGTAAACCAACACCCCGACCAGGATAACTAGCAGCATCACCCCTGCCACAGTAGCCCCCATGTAGGGGTCGCCAGGCTGAAGCTGGTAGCCGAAAAAAGTGCGGAAAAAGAACGTGCCCAGGATGTCTGAGGCAAAGTTTGGCCCAGCCAGTGCGCCTTGGGTCGCATAAATCAGGTCGAAGGCGTTGAAGTTGCCCACGAAGGTCAGGACGGCCACGATACCCACCGTGGGCAAAATCAGGGGGAACTGGATGCGCCAGAAGGTCGTCCAGGCATTGGCCCCATCTACCCGGCTGGCTTCCATCAGTTCCTCGGGGATACGAATCAGGGCAGCCAGGAACAGCATCATCGGGATGCCGATATTCTGCCAGACCGAAATCAGGGCCAAAGTGGGCAGGGCGGTGGACTCTAAGCCCAAAAAGGGCTGATTAATCCCAATCGGGTTGAGCACCCCCCATACCGGGTTCAAGATCAGCTTCCAGATAAAGCCGATTATCACCACCGAAAGAATGGTGGGTGTGAAGATGAGGGTGCGGTAGATAGACGCACCCCGGATTCTCGAGACCAGCAGGGCCGCCAGCAGTAGCCCCACCGGGTTTTGCACCAGCATGTGGATGACAAAAAACTTTAAGTTGTTCCAAAGTGCATTCCAAAAAGGTTTGGCCCACTGCTCTGCGGAAAACAGGGTGTGATAGTTTTGCAGCCCCACAAAGGCCTTGGCCTCACCGTGGACATTGTTGAGCGAGAGCCACAGCGAGTTGAAAAGCGGATAAATCATAAAAACACTGTAAATCAGCACTGCCGGGGCTAAAAACACCAGGATATGCCAGCGAAACCGCAGACCGGGTCTGGCTGCGCCAGTGCTAGTGGGAAAGGGCTTTCTGTTCATAGTTTATGGGTTCGATAGCAGGTAATCGCGCACCTGCGCGGCGATTGCGTTGCGGCGCCCGAGCGCCACCATTTGCTCCTCGGGAACGCCGATGTAAAGCATAGAACTGGGGCCACGTCGGTCTGGAGGGAGGTCGGCCATGCGCGGAACGGCATGGAAATGCACATAGGGGTGTTCGGTGCTATCCGCGAACTGCATTAGGTAAGTCTTTACCGCGCCCGTCACGCTTTGTACTGCCGCCGAGACCCGCCGGATGAGCTGGCCCAGTATCGCCGCGTCCTCCTGGGTCATCTCAGTCAGGGTGGCAATTTTCTTCTCGTGGACGAGACAGAGCCAACCCTCGAGGGCAGTGTTATACGAATGCACCACCCGCCAGTTGCCTTCGCTGTAAATCCGCTCACAAAGAGGTAAATCGCACATAGCTTAACCAGTCCCCTCCCCCCTTGCGGGGGAGGCTGGGAGGGGGGTCGAAACCGCAGGTTTCGTTCTGGCTAGTCTAGGACGCACAGCCGTGCGTCCCTACAAACCCCCCACCCTACCCTCCGGGAGGAAACTACGCTACTTGTTGCCCTTCTGCGGGGCGTACCACGAAGCCAGGCGTGACTGCACGTAGTTGGCGGCTTGCACGGGTGTAAAGGTGCCGTTCAGGACTTGAGCCGAGGCATTCCAGAGGTCGTTTTCGTTGTTGGGATTGGCGTTGCGCGAGAGAATCTGGTACGAGGAGCGGAAGGTGGTCTGGCACTCCTTACGCCAGTCCAGGAACTGCTGGGCTACCGGATCCGATACGGTGTATTTCACGTTCGCCAGAGGGAAGAAGCCCGGCAGGGCGTTGGCGTAGAGCTGGGCAAACTCGTCGGAGGCAATCCAGCTCAAGAAGGTGCGGGCCGCCTCTTTATTCTTGCTGGCCGAGTTGAGGCCCATAGCGATGTCGGGGTGGTCGTCAATGACGCAGGGGCCGGAGCCGAAGGTGTAGGGCTTGAAGGCACCCAGCTCGAGCTTGGGGTTCATCTGACGGAAAGTCCCGATATCCCACGAGCCGGCCGGGTAGATGGCCCCGCGCCCGTTGGCAAAGAGGTTTTGCGAATCTGGGTAGGCTTGAGCCTGGTAGCCATTGCCCAGATAGGGCCTCCACTTGGCGAGGGCTTCAAAGGCTTGCAGGAAACCGCCCTTGTTGTAAGCCGCTTTGCCCGAGATGAGCCCTTTGCGGCCCGTCTCACCGTTCCATAGCGTGGGGCCAATGTTCTGGTAGCCCATGGTGGCAGATTCCCACTGGTCTTTGGTGCCCATCACCAGCGGGGTGTATTTACCACTGGCCTTGATTTTAGCCAGTACTGCCAGGAACTCTGCCTCGGTCTTGGGTTCGGTGAGGCCCAGTTCCTTGAAGATGGCCTTGTTGTACAAAAAGCCGTGAATCACTGCGGCCATCGGCACGCAGAAGGTGGTTTTGCCGTCGTCGGTGCTCCAGGCGGCTTTGGCGACCTCGGAATAGTTGTCCATGCCCTTGAGGTCGTTGAGGCTATCCAGATGCTTGGCTTTGTACAGCTCGAGGCTCAGGTCAAAAGGGCGACAGGTAATCAGGTCGCCTGCCGTGCCCGCTTGAAGCTTAGCGGCCAGCACCGCGTTGTATTCGGTGGGAGCGCTGGGAGCGAACACCACCTCGATGTTGGGATACTTCTTCATGAAGGCTGGCAGAATGGTGTCTTGCCAGATTTTCAGGTCGTCGTTGCGCCAGCTTTCGATGGTCAGCTTGGTCTTCTGCGCCAAGCCCAGGCTAAAGCTAGCCAACATACCCGCTACTGCCAACCAGACCAATTTTTTGCCCATAGCCCTATCCTCCTACAACAAAGTCTCGTGCCGACCCACACCTATCGCAAAGACAGTTGACCCTTCCCTACCCCCTGCGTGCTCTGGCAATCGTTTGAGGTCTACAGCATAACCCCTTGGAGGCGCACGCTATTATAAAGTTTTACGCCATATGTTCTAACAAATCACGTAATGTTTTGTCAATAGTGTTCTCTTTTGAAGTATTATTTCATTAGCTCCGAAGCCCCGCTGGGTGGGGGCTCGAGAAAAACGCCTTTCCGTCAAGGTTTTGACCGGCAATTGAGCAGCGCGTACTTGACAAAAAGCCCAAACCCCCCTCAATACTTAGCCGTATGCCAGATTCGACCCTAGTCGTAGTAGAATCCCCCGCCAAGGCCAAGAGCATCGCCAAAATGCTGGGCGCGGGGTTTGAGGTAAAAGCCAGCAAAGGCCACGTGGCCGATCTCCCCGAGCGGGACATGGGGGTGGATGTGGCCAATGATTTTGCCCCCGCCTATGAAGTCAAGAAGGATAAGAAGCCGGTAGTAGACGAGCTGAAGCGGGCCGCCAAGGGCAAGCGCGTGCTCATCGCCACCGACCCCGACCGCGAAGGCGAGGCCATCGGCTGGCACGTAGCTCGGCTCTTAGACCTAGACCCCACCAACAACCTGCGGGTGGAGTTCCACGAAATCACCCCCAGGGTGGTGCGCGAGGCGGTGCGCAAGCCGCGCCCGATAGACCAGAGCCTGGTGGATGCGCAGCAGGCCAGGCGCGTGCTAGACCGGCTGGTGGGCTACCAGCTCTCCCCCGTCCTGAGCATGGAGTTTCGCCGCCGGGCGCTCTCGGCAGGGCGGGTACAGTCGGTGGCGCTGCGGTTAATTGTAGAGCGAGAGCAGGCCATCGAAGCCTTCGTGCCACAGGAATACTGGACAGTTGAAGGCCAGTTTGAAAGTGAGGCCGCCAAGTTCAAGGCCATGCTCTATAGCGTGGGCAAAGAGCGGGTTCAGCAGGGCGAGAAGTTCCTCATCACCAACGAGGCCCAGGCTCGAGATATCGCCAACCGGATAAAAGGCATCTCGAGCTACCGCATCGCCAGCCTCGAGCGGCGCGAGCGCAAACGCAACCCCGCCGCCCCTTTCACCACCTCCACGCTTCAGCAAGCCGCCAGCAGCCGCATGGGCTGGACCGCCAGCCGAACCATGCGCGTGGCTCAACGCCTCTACGAAGGCGTGGACTTGCCCGAGGGCACGGTGGGCCTGATCACCTATATGCGTACCGACTCGGTGCGGGTCTCACAGGATGCCCTGGACGAAGTGCGGAAGATGATTCCCGACAAGTTCGGGAAACCCTACCTGCCGGAGAAGGCCAACTTCTACTCGACCAAGAAGGCCGCCAATGCCCAGGATGCCCACGAGGCGGTGCGCCCGACCTCAGCCCTGCGGACTCCCGACAGCATCAAAAATAGGCTCGAGGAAGACGAGTACAAGCTCTACAACCTGGTCTGGCAACACTTTGTGGCGAGCCAGATGACCCCGGCGGTTTTCGACCAGACCACGGTGAATGTCGAAGGCCAGGTTTCCGGCGCAGCCGGTCACACAAGCGATGCCCTGGGGGAGTTCACCTTCCGTGCGGTGGGCTCGGTTCTGAAGTTCGACGGCTTCCTCAAGGTGTACGGGCGTGAGGAGGGCGACGATGCCGAGAACCTGCTCCCCCCACTTAGAGAAAATGCACCCGCGAAACTTCTAGACCTCAAACCCGAGCAACACTTTACCGAGCCGCCGCCCCGCTACAGCGATGCCAGCTTAGTTAAGGTGATGGAAGAGATGGGCATTGGGCGGCCCTCGACGTATGCACCCACCATTGACACCTTGGAACGCAGGCAGTACCTCGAGCGCCAGAACAAATCGCTGCGCCCCACCCCGCTAGGGCGCGAGGTTATTGGTTATCTGGTGCAGGCTTTCCCCGGCGTGGTGGCCTACGAGTTCACCGCCCGCATGGAAGAGCGCCTGGATGCTGTCGAGGAGGGCAAGGCCCTTTGGCCCAAGGTGGTGCGGGAGTTCTACGAGCCCTTCCTCGACGAATACGCCAAGATTCCGCAAAAGCTCTGCCCAGTCTGCGGCAGGCCGATGGAGCTGAGGGTTTCGCGTTTCGGGCAGTTTTTGGGCTGCACCGGCTACCCCGAGTGCAAACACACCGAACGCCTCGAGGCCAAAAAGGCTGCCGAGCCTATCGGCGAAGAGTGCCCCAAGTGCCACCAGGGCCAACTGGTGCGTCGCCACGGGCGCTACGGCAGCTTTATCTCCTGTAGCCGCTACCCCGACTGCGACTACACCCGTGACGAAAGCCCTTCCACCGGCATCGAGTGTCCCAAGTGCCACGCCGGGGAGATCGTCCAGCGCATCAGCAAGCGCGGCAAACCCTACTACCGCTGCAACAACAGCGCCTGTGACTTCCTGGCCTTCGATAAGGTGCTCGAGTCGAAGTGCGCGATTTGTGGGTGGAACGAGATTCAAAAGGGCAAGGATAAGGTGGCCTGCTCCAACCCCAGCTGCCAGCGCTACGGCGGGCCGGATTTGCAGGCCCTGAACGAGCGCCGGGCCGAGAGAGCCTCGAAGGTCAAAAGTCGAGGGGCAAAAGCCCGAGGCAAAGGCACGACCGCCAAAAAAGCGACTAAGGAACCTGCTGGGCCGCCCGCGACCTGGGCCCAGTTAGAACCCTTGATCGTCGCTGTGGGCTTGCCCACCGACCAAGCTGAGATGGCCCACCGGACTCAGGGGGCACAATCAGCCGTGCCCGCTGCCGCTAAAGCACTGGGTTTGGAGGAGGGGGCCGCGCTCAAGCTCTTCCGGCAGGCCATGTTCAAGCTACGGATGGAGTTTGGCCGCTCACGCAAGCCGGTGGGCGAGAAGCCCAAAGCAGCCCCCAGAAAGGCTGCCAACGACAAACCCGCCACCTGGAAAGACCTCGAGCCCTTTTTATCTAAAGCCGGAATCACGCCCGAACAGGCCGAGGTCGCCCGCCGCACACAAGGCGCTCAGAAAGCCGTCGCTGAGGTCGCCAAAGGGCTGGGAAAGTCCAAGGATGACACGCTCAAGCTGTTCCGCCAAGCCATGTTCAAGATTCGCATGGAATATGGCAAGGCCAAGAAGGAAATGGTGGGCGCGTAAATATGTCAAAGGTCAAAGGTCTAGAGCCGAAGGCCAAAAGCGAAAAGTTCAGCTCGCGTCAGGGACGCGGAAATCGAGTTGATAGAAATCCACGTGCTGGACGTGAAGTCTTTGGCCTTCGACCTTCGACCTTTGACTCCTAACTTGACCCCCATGAAACTTCATCTCATTCGTCTAGCTAAAGCCCAGGGCGAGGCCCGCTTTCCAGGAGTTAAGGGCTTCCGCTCTTACGTGCTGAAGGAGCCCGAAGAAGTCACAGAGGCACGAATGTACCTGCTGCTGGAGGGCGAGGTGGTCGTAGACCTGCCCGACAAGAGCTACCTGCACCTGCGCAGGGGCGAGGCAGCGCATCTGGAAGGCCCGCACTTGCTCACCCCCATTGACCCCAGCGTCCTGGCTGTATGGAAACTCTAGCCCCTGGGTTAGTGGGCGGGAATCAACCCTGGCCCGCTCACCGTGCTGACCATTGACCCGCTCGAGCGGTCGTCGTAGCTATTGGCTATCCCGCCATGAGCTATCCGCGACTTCTGCCAGCAGTCACTACCTTCACTTCTAGAGGCTGCGTAGAATGCTGAGGTGGACGAGACCCAGGAGCATGTCAGCACTGCCAGAACCCTCGAGCTGGTCTTCCCCGAGCATGCCAACCCCGGCGGTTATGCCTTCGGTGGCTTCGTGCTAGGCCTGATGGACAAGGTGGGCTCGTATGCGGCCATCCGCCGCTCGAGAAAGCGCTGCGTGACGGTACGGGTAGGCGAGGTGGTGTTCGAGGTGCCGATTCGGATAGGGGATTTGCTCGAGGTCGTCGCCAGAGTGGTGCGGGTAGGCCGTACCTCCATGACCGTCGAGGTCGAGGTCTACCGCGAGAACCTCAAAGAGAGCAAGATGCTCGCCACACGCGGCAACCTGACCTATGTGGCGGTGGACGAGAGCGGCAAGCCTGTCGAAGTGGGGGAACCCGCAGAGAGCTGAGGGCGGAGAACTAAAAACGACCCCCCCTGCGCGCAGGGGGAGCGAGATAGGTACGAAATTGCTACTGTCACCGGAACTTCGGGGGGTCGCCCTTGACCCTCCTACCCCCTACACCCTGCCCTCACGGCAGCAGCGCCTCGAGACCTTCCAGGTTTTCCACCACCAAGTCGGGCGGGGGGGCATGGGTCTCGAAGGTTGCGCCCGCGCGGTTGCACCAGGCTACGCTAAAACCAAAACTCTTGGCCCCGCTCACCTCCCAGCCGTTAGAAGAGACGAACATGATTTCTCCGGGAATCGCAAAAAAAGCCTGTATCACCAAGTCATATACCTTGGGATGGGGCTTATAAACCCCCACCTCATCCGCGCTCAGAACGTGGCTGAGATAGGTCTCGAGGTTGTTGACCCGTACCACGCTCTCGAGCATATCCGGGGTGCCATTGGAAAGCAGCGCCAGCGGATAGCGCTGGGAAAGCCGCAGCAGACTAGTCCTGACCTCAGGATAGGGTGGCAAGGTCAGATAGGCCTGCATCAAACGCTCTTCTTGGGTATCGCCGATAGATAGCCCCAGGGCCGCACCGGCATATTGCAAGCCCAAGCGCGTCAACGACCAAAAATCCTGGTATTTGCCCATCAACGACAGCAACCAGGAATACTCGAGCTGCTTTTTGTGCCACAACTCGCACAGCGCGACCCCCTTGCCGGGGAAAAGCTCGTTTCCAAGCTCGCTCAAGCTGCTAACGTCCAAAAGCGTTCCATAGGCATCAAACACCACTGCTTTGAACACAGCCCTAATCTATACTCGAGCTCGAGGAATGAGCAATGCGCCACAGGCGGTATACTGAGAAACGGTGCAATTATGGCAGGCCATAGCAAATGGGCTCAAATCAAGCGCAAAAAAGCAGCCAACGACCTGAAGAAGGGCAAGGTGGTCAGCAAATATCTGCGGCTCATCTCGGCAGCAGCCAGAGCGGGCGGCAGCGCCGACCCCGCGGCCAATGTCAACCTACGCAACCTGATCGAAGCCGCCAAGTATGAAGATGTCCCCAGCGACAACATTGACCGTCTTCTGAAGCGGCTGGCGGGTGGTGACGAAGAGGGCAGCCACTACGAGGAAGTGGTCTACGAGGGCTATGCCCCTGGCGGAGTGGCAATAATTGTCAACGCCCTGACCGACAATCGCCACCGCACCGCCTCGGAGATTCGGCATGTCTTCACCAAGCATGGCGGAAGCCTGGGTGCAAGCGGCGCGGTGGCCTGGCAGTTTGACCGGCGCGGGTATATCTGGCTCTCTGCCAACAGCGATACTGCCCAGGAAGCGGCCATCGAGGCTGGAGCCCTGGACTTGCAGGAAAGCGACGAGGAGGGCCTCGAGGTCTACACCGACCCCCACCAGGTTTATGCTGTCTCCGAAACCCTAAAAAGCAAGGGGCTGAAGCCGGAGGACGTGGAGATTACGATGGTTCCGCAAAACGTCATGAGCTTGGGCACAGAGGATGCGGAAAAGGTAATGCGGATGGTGGAGGGGCTCGAGGAACTCGACGACGTGCAGGACGTATACACCAACCTAGACCCAGCCAGTATTCCGGTGGAGGCGTAGAGCTCGGCCCCTCTCCCATCGAGGGAGAAGGGTATGGGGTGAGAGCATTCCAACCTCGCCGCTCATCTCGCTGCATCAACAATTCCTCCCCCTGGATGGGAGAGAGAACCTAACGGTTAAGCCCGTTAGAGTTTGGCTTGGTATACCACTTTGGCGGCTTCTAGGTCGCTTATTTGGCGTTCGGTCAAACCTAGAACTCCGCTGAGCACCTCGAGCGTATGTTCCCCCAAGAGCGGTGGGTGCGAGCCGAGCTGGGCCGGGGTACGCGACAGAAATGCCAAGGGTGAGCCAACCGTGGGGATGGAGCCGAGGGTGGGGTGCTCGAGTTCCGCCCGCATCCGCCGGGCCTCGGTCTGCGAATCGGCGAAGGCTTCCGCTAAGTCGTTTACTGGGGCACAGGGTACGCCCGCCGCCCCTAAAACCGAGAGCCAGTGGGCCTTGGGTTGGGTTTGGGTGATACTCGAGAGCAGCGCGACAAGTTCGTCGCGGTGCATGACTCGTCCAGGATTGGTTTTGAAGCGCTCGTCCGTCCAAAGTTCTGGGTGTCCAATCGTCTCGCACAGCTTTTGATACTGCGAGTCATTGCCCACTGCCAGAACCATCCAGCCATCCGAGGCCGGGAAAGCGCCGTAGGGGACGATCTGCGCGTGGGCGTTGCCCTTGCGCTGCGGAGCTTCCCCTGTTACCAAGTAACTTTGGGCCAGATTGGCCATCGCCGCCAGGCTCACATCGAAGAGGGCGAGGTCAATGTACTGTCCCTGTCCGCTTTTCTCGCGCTCAAAAAGTGCTGCCAGAATCGCATTGGTAGCGGTCATGCCGGTGAGCAGGTCAATCCAGGCCACGCCCACCTTCATCGGCGGGCCATCGGCCTCGCCCGTGACCGACATGATGCCGGTGTAACCCTGCAAAGCCGCGTCGTAGCCGGGTTCGGAGGCTCGAGGCCCAGTTTGCCCGAAGCCGGTGATGGAGCAGTACACCAGTCGGGGGTTGAGCTTTCGCAAGGTCTGGTACTCCAGTCTATAGCGGGCCAAATCACCTACCTTGTAGTTCTCAATCAGCACGTCGGCCCGGCTGGCCAGCCTGCGCACGATTTCTTGCCCACGTGGGTCTTTCAGGTTGACCGCGAGGCTCTTTTTGCCCCGGTTGACCGAGAGATAATAGGCACTCTCCCCTGCTGGCCCCACCTCCCAGGTTTTTTCTCCTCCCCCCTGGTGGGGGAGGCCGGGTGGGGGAGATATAAAAGGCGGCCCCCAGGCTCTGGTTTCGTCGCCCCAAATGGGCTCGAGCTTCCACACCTCGGCCCCCAGGTCGGCCAGGGTTTGCGTGCAATAGGGGCCTGCCAACACGCGGGAGAGGTCCAGGATTTTGAGTCCGGCGAGTGGGATCACAGTAGAAGTTTAAGCCATGCTCGAGGGCGGATGGTTCGGGGGTTGTCGAAGGTCAAAAGTCGAAGGCTCAAAGTCAAAAGAAACCCCTCCGGCGCTGTCGCGCCACCTCCCTTGATGTTTGCAGAAAATAGCGTCTGGGATAGGTGTAGATAATGGTGTGCTCGAGGGGAGGCTAGAACACGAGGTCGTAGCGGTAGAACTGGGCATCGCGCACCATGCCGAATTTTTCGTATAGGGCTTGGGCCTGCACGTTGTCCACGGCAGTACGCAGCCACATCCGCTTGCTGCCGCCCTCTTGGGCAAAGTCTCGAGCCGCCTCCAGCAAGGCCCAGGCCACCCCTTTGCGCCGGGCCTCGGGCGTGGTGAACAAGTCGTTGAGCAGCCAGACATGGCCCAGTGCCACGGTGCTCCAGTGGTGGTAGAGCAGCGTGAAGCCGAGTGGGGTTTGGCCCTCAGCCCCCACCCCTCGGTTCCCTCCCCCAAGAGGGAGGGGGGAAGGTTGATGCTCTGACTCGTAGGCCAGGAAAACCACACACTGACTGTTCTCGAGCCGTTCCCACACGTACTTCCGCACCGCTTCTGGGTCGGAGGGCTGTTTGTAGAATTGGCGGTAGGCATCCACCAGTGGGACGAGGGGCTCGAGGTGGTCGAGGTTGGCGCGGATGATTTGCATGAACTCAATCTACGGCGACTCGAGCTATGGTTCCAGCCTGGATGCGCTCGAGTTCCGCATTCAGCGCCGGAACTAAGGGGAGCAGCGACTCGAGGCGGTTGCTATCGGCAACCAGCACCAACACTGCAATGAAGCCCGTCAGGTTTTGCTGATACTGCAAGTTTTGGTCAGCGGTCACGAACACATCAAACTCCACGCCTGCCCGACGCAACAACTCACCGTTTTTGGTTCCGGCCCAACCCATCTGCGGAACTGTCCGAACCTCGTGCTCGGGCAATACTAAGGCTAGCTTTTTCGGCAGAGATTCATCGAGCAGAATTCGCATATTCGCGCAAAGCCTTCTGAGCCAGCTCAAGCGCCGCCACCGCTTGCTCCCGGCTCACCGAGGGGAAATCGTCGAGGAATTCATCCAGGGAATCTCCGGCCTCGAGGTAGTCGAAGAGGTTTTTGACCGGGACTCGAGTCCCGACAAACACCGTCACACCGCCCTGGATTTCCGGGTCGCTATGAATGACTGGTTCGGTCATAGGTCTATTGTAGAGGCTCGAGGTTGGCGCGGATAAGAGATTGGCGCGGATAATTTGCATGATTAGCTGGCAAGCTCGAGAGCCACGTCCTCGCGCACGACCTTCAAGCTTTTACCCAGGTGCTCCTCGAGAAAACCCAAGGCATCGTTAATAGCCTCTTCCGGCGTGTTGCCATAACCCATTAGCTCGGGGTAATCCAGGATGCGGGCGATATACGGCTCGTGCTCACCCTCGTACTCAGGGTGATATTTCACTTCCAAGTTCACTTTCATGCTTGCTCCAGTTGCTCTATGCATGGTAGCAAAGCCTTGACCGCCTCGGGGTGAACCGGGCGCTTAGTGGGATGTGGCTGGTGGACACTCACTATCAAACCCGCCGCGTGAACGAGTCTTCTGCGGCTACCTTTTCCGGCCTCGAGCCCAAACCCATACGCCGAGGCCAGCTCTATAAAGTCTTTCCAATCACAACGGGTGACTCGGGCTGCAACCCGCTCCTTGAGTTCTTGCCGTTCCATTAACACAACATCCTGCGTTGGGCTCGAGATGCTCAAGGGTTGCCCGGATAACTCGCATTTATTGGATTGAAATCAGCTTGCAAACTATTCCATCCAGTGACTCTAAATTTGGGTAGCGCTTAAAACCCAGTAAGAGCGTCTTCAGGGTCAAAGTATTCAAAGTTTTTACCTCTGTAAATACTGTTTGCTTGACGCAAAACATCAAATTCGTGTGCCGTAAGGATTTTATCCGAGTTGTCCAATGCGTTATACATTTTCTCAAGGTCATGTCCAAACTTTTTCTTCACCTCAGCTTGAGTTAGTGCTTCAAGAAACTTGGCTTTGATAGCCAGTTCAATAGCGCCACACAGCAAGAAGTAAGGCACTGGCGAGAATCCATTCGGAGACATGAATTGTTGCTTACAAACATAGTAGTGGTTTGCCTAACGTCGAAAAGCATCAGGGGCAAGATTCGCGTTAAAGCCAGCCGAATGTACAGTTTGAGTCATCTTAATTCTTCACTCCCAGATTTATTTTGCGATCACCGCCTCCTTCTTGGGGCTCTCCCCCAGCGCGTTCTCGCCGGTGAACTCGCGCCCCAAAATCAGGGTGTGGATGTCGTGGGTTCCCTCGTAGGTGTCCACGGTTTCCAGGTTCAGCATGTGGCGGATGCTGTGGTACTCCAAGGTTATCCCGCTCCCACCCAGGATTTCCCGCGCAGCCCGCGCCCCGTTCAGCGCCGAGCGCACATTGTCGCGCTTGCCCAAGCTCACCTGCGCCGGTTTGAGCTTCCCAGCATCCTTGAGCTGCGATAAACGCCAGGCCAACAGCAGGCCCTTGGTGTGGTCGGAGGCCATGCGCACCAGCTTTTCCTGCACCAGTTGGCGGCTGGCGATGGGAGAGCCGAAGGTGGTGCGGCTCTTGGCATAGTCGAGGGCTTCGGTATAGACAGCCTCAAGCGCCCCCAGCGCGCCCCAGGCGATGCCATAGCGGGCTTGGGTCAGGCAGGAGAGCGGGCCTTTGAGACCTTTTACGCTGGGGAGCATCGCGCTGGCCGGAACCCGCACGTCCTCGAGCACCAGCTCGCTCGTCACCGAGGCCCGCAGCGAGATTTTGTGCCCAATCTTGTTGGCTCTGAAGCCCTTAGTGTCGGTAGGAACGATGAAACCGCGCACCGTGCCCTCGTCGTCCTTGGCCCAGATGATGGCGATGTGGGCCAGATTGCCGTTGGTGATCCACATCTTGGAGCCGTTCAGCACGTAAGAATCGCCGTCGCGCCGGGCACGGGTCTTCATGTTAGCATCGGGGTCGCTGCCACCGTCGGACTCGGTCAGGCCGAAGCACCCCACATACTCGCCGGAGGCCAGTTTGGGCAGGTATTCGCGCTTTTGTTCTTCCGAGCCGAAGGCGTATATCGGATACATCACCAGGCTGGACTGTACGCTGCAAAAGCTGCGCAGGCCAGAGTCAATGCGCTCGAGTTCGTAACCCACCACGCCGTAGGAAGCCGCACTCGCACCCAGGCCGCCGTACTCGGTGGGAATGTTGGTTCCCAGAAAGCCCATCTGGCCGAACTTCTTGATTAGGTGGGTAGGAAACTCGGCGTTCTCCCACCATTCGTTGATGTGGGGCAGAGTTTCGACCTCGAGGAATTTCCGTGCGGCCCTTTGGATGTCGCGCTCTTCGGGGGTGAGCAGGTCGGAGACTTGCAGAAAGTCGAACATGGGGACATTTTACCCTGAGGGCGTGCCCCAGGTTTCGTAGCGGCGCAAGGCTAATCCTGCGGTTGCTGGATGTACAGGACGCTCTTGATCACCCCGTCGCGCCGCTCGGCCTGCAAGACGAACGCCTGGGCCGCGTCCTCGAGCCGAAACTTGTGGGTGGCTACGGCCCGCAGGTTGACCCTCTCGCTGGCAACGAGTTGGATGGCCCTGGGGTAAACGTGACCCATGCGCCTGGAGAGCTTGATGGTAAGACCCTTACGCCGCACCTGGGAGGCAGTCAGGCTGAAGCGGTCGCCGTCGGGGATACCCACCAGCACCACCTTTCCGCCGATGCGCGCCACCGCGCAGGCATCCTCTGGCCCTTGCGGGCTGTCGGTGGCCTCCAAAACGATGTCTGTGCCGCGCCCCTTGGTCGCAGCCAGCAACTCTTGTGGGGTCGAATGCACCGCATCTGCGCCGAGTTCTTTGGCTTTCTGGCGGCGGTACTCCAGCGGCTCCAGGGCGTGTATCTCCCCTGCCCCGGCGACTCGCGCCACTTGCAGCAGGTAGAGCCCGATGGCCCCCGCTCCCACAATCGCCACGCTTGCACCCAACCGGATCTTAGCAAGGTCTACCGCATGGATGGCGATACCCAGAGGCTCGAGTAGGGCCGCGTCGGTGGCATCAAAACCCAGCGGCAGTTTGAATAGGGTTTCCGGTTTGGCCCAGAAGAACTCGCGCATAGCCCCCGGCACTGGCGGCGAACCGGCGAACTGCACGTTGGGACAGAGGTTGGGGTGGCCCGCCTCGCACCACTCGCAGTGCCCACAAAACTCGGCGGGATCTACGGCCACCAGCGTCCCTTTAGGAAAGCCGTACTCCTCGCCGCGCTCGTCATCCACGATGCCCGAGAACTCGTGGCCCATCACGAAGGGCTCGCGCACCACCGCGCTACCGATGCCACCTTCCTTGTAATAGTGCAAGTCGCTGCCGCAGACCGTCACCGCCTGCACCCGCAGGCGCAGCCGCCCCTCGTGCGACCCCTGCTCCTCGAACTCGCCCAGCCGCAGCTTCCCAGGTGCGTCAATCAGCAGTGCTTTCATGTCTTCACCTCGGCTACTTGTACCGTCCTGACGGGGAAAAGTCAATCGGTCTGGCGGTCATCAAAGCAATGGTGTTGTATACGCGATTTACCGCCTTCGTCCCTTCACCTGGGGGTGACGTTTTCTGGCCGCTCAGAAATCTTGTCTGGGACGTGGGTTTACTCCGGGAGGAGGGCTCGAGGCCCGCCAACCGTGTGGGCGACCTTCCCGCCGAACAAATCCAGGCATACCCCCAAGCCTTCAGCGGCACGTCGGTCAACAAAACTCCCGAAGAAGCCATTCAGCCCCCACCAGGCGTGCAGGAGCAAGATTCCTGGCCCCTGCCCAGTAGGCGGCGAGGCCACGCAAAAGGCTTTTTCGGGATCGGTTTGCTCCATAGCGTCTTCTTATGCCTAGAGCACAACGCAACCAGTCCGATTAGGCGGTGTTGTCCATTCGGCGGTAGCCAAATAGAAGCGCCGCAGCGGTGGGAACGAGCGTGACCCCCAGCAGAAGCAGCAGCCACAGCCCACCCTCGCCACTCGAGAAATAAGAATTCTGGCCTTTGGTAAAAGCCAGATAGACCGGCCTGCTGGCCAAGAGTACCAGCCCCGCGCTGTGCAGCAAACTCAGGCCCATGTACAAAAACCCGCCGATACCGATGGGCACTTCCGCCGGATTGGGCGCGTCGAATTTGGGGTAGGCCGCTCCCAAGCCGACCCCTAACCCGGCTGCAGTGATGGCGGAGGCCATCCCCAGCAATAGGGAAATCGTGGTCAGGTTGGCATCCAGGCCGATCACCCTGGGCGAAAAATAGCCCAGCAAAATCCCCAGCGGGAGCAGGAAAAACAGGGCCAGCACGAAGCGAGTCAGGAGCAACATGGCCTTGGAGACCGGGCCGGTCTGGAGCATCCAGAAGCCTTGGCCCTCGAGGCTGTAAAGGGGAAACGCCAGCCGCACCCCCACCCCAGAAATCACGAAACCCTGAAAAGCCAGGTGCAAAAACCCAGCCACCACCTTGAAGCGGGTCTCTTGTAGGGGTAGGTATTGCAGGCTGGTGGTATAGAGTAGCACCAATACCCCCACCAGCACGAGCTGTGCGGCCTGGTTGGCATCGCGGAAGAACAACCGCAGGTCGCGCACCCACAAAGCCCAGGCCAACCCCCACCCCGATAGCCGGTCTAGCCAGCCAGGCCCTAGGATACCGCGCTCCCGCACGGTTCCTTCCAAGGCCCGCACCCAGCCCTGCTGGTAGGCATAGCCAGCAACTACCCCGGCAATCAGCAACAGTCCCAGCGATAATCCTAAAAGAAGCCAAAACTGGCCTTGAATCTGCCCCCCCATTAGCCCCTTGAGTGCCGATTGGGCTAAACCAGAGGGCAAAAAAGGAGCCGAGGGGTCGCGGAAGTTCTGCAAAAACTGCTCGAGCTGTTGGGGATTGGCGAAGTTGGTTTGCAGCAGCACCTCGGGGCGCAGGGCCCGCAACAAAAAAATTAGCCCGCCGCCCAGCACCGCACCGGCCGCAGCGGCCCACTCCCGCGCTCTTCCAGCAGGCGCGTAGCGCACCAATGGCAAGGCCAGCCCCACCCCCACGGCAACCGGAAAGGCAAACAGGGCTAGGGCAATTAGCGTAGCCCCCAAGTAGAAAATCGGCGTGGCTTGATAATGGGCTCCGTAGGCGTAAAGCACTGGTAGGGTCAGCAAAGTAGGCAGAAGTGCGGTGGTCGAGAACACCTCCCCCACCTTGAACAAAAACACCCGGCTGGCGGCCTGGGGCAATGCCAGGTGTAGCGGCAGGTCTTCCGAGGTGTAGAGCACCGCTACCGCGTTGGGCAGGGCCGAAAGCACCACCGACGAGGAAAGCACCAGCAACAAGCTGCCCAAAGTCCGGTCAGCGACTACGTTCCCGGCCAGCGGAAATTGCCGCAAAAAATCCAAAAACCAACTCGTCCCGGCCCAGGCCAGATACACCAAGCCCGCACCCAGCAAACCCCCAACCAGCACGGCCCCCGGCGATTGGCGTAGGCCATTCCACAGCAACTGCACACGAAGAGTAAGCACGTCGCCCTCGAGTGTAGAGCAGTCCACCAGCGAGAATGGTGTTTTTGGGCAAGACCCAATAGGAGTAACGCAAAACGCTAAACCCTGAAGGCCAAAAACCAAAACCGCGTCCCAAACGGTATTTCTTGATAGGTCAGTGATGTCGTCCTGGTGTAGCCTTTAGCTTTTCTTTTAGCCTTCGGCCTTCGGCTCTCTACCCTCTGCCCTCGGCTTTTGGCTTAGACTGAGCCAAATGCTAATCAAGGATGTGATGCATAGCCCGGTGCTCACAGTGGACGAAACCGTGAGCTTGGAGGCGGCTTACGCCATCATGCTCCAGCGCAATATCCGCCACATCCCGGTGACTCGAGAGGGCCAGGTGGTAGGCATGGTCACTGACCGCGACATTCGCCTGGCCACGAGCGCCCTGGCCAGGGGTGGAGCCAAGGGACTGGAGACTCCGGTCAGGGAGGTCATGAGCCATCCGGTGGTCAGTGGCGACCCCCTCGACCCGGTAGAAGAAGCCGCGCGGGTCATGCGTGAGCGCAAAATCGGGGCGCTGCCGGTGATGGAGGGCAGTCAAATGGTGGGCATCGTCACCGGTATAGACCTGCTTGAGGCCCTGCTGCGGCTGACCGGGGTACACCGGCCCAGCGGGCGCTTGGAAGTGCGGCTGCTTGATCGCCCCGGTGAGCTGGCCGGACTGACCCGCTTGCTGGCCGAGCGAGGCATCAATATCCACTCCCTGCTGACCTATGCTACCGACTCCGACACCTTGAACGCGGTGGTGCGCGTAGGCACTTTAGACACCCACCGCCTGGCCGCAGAGTTGCGCCAGAGCGGCTTCGAGGTACGCTGGCCGCCGAGCAAACCCCTCTCGCACCCCGAACCCTGATTTTCATGAGCGTTCCTGTTTTCTATAGCCCCCACTACCTGCGCTATACCTTCGGGCCGCAGCATCCTTTCAGCCCGCTTCGGCTGGAGATGTTGCTCGACCTGCTGCAAGCCCTCGGACAGGCCCCGCTATACCTCGAGCCCCCCCAGGCCACCCGCGAGGAAGTTCGCAGCGTACACCTGGAATCGTTCGTGCGGCGGGTAGAAACTGCGAGCAGGGGGGAAAACCTCCCCGACCTGGCAGCCTATGGCCTGGGTACTGGTGACACCCCGATTTTCCCGGATATGGACGGGGCCACCCGCTGGCTAGTGGGGGGGACGCTCGAGGCTGCCCGCACCATCCTGCGGGGCACAGCCAGCGAGGTTTTGCAGCTCGGTGGCGGGCTACACCACGCCCAGGCCGACTTGGCCTCGGGGTTTTGCGTTTACAACGACCTTTCGATAGCTATCCGCCATCTTAGCCAGCAGGGTTTGAGGGTGGCCTATATTGATATTGACGTGCATCACGGCGACGGGGTGCAGTGGATTCACTACGACGAGGCCGAAGTTCTGACCTTTTCTATCCACGAGTCAGGGCGCTACTTGTTTCCCGGCACCGGACACCTCCACGAGATTGGCAAGGCCGCAGGCACGGGTCGTAAGCTAAATCTACCCCTCGAGCCCTTCACCGAGGATGCCAGCTACCTCGAGGTTTTCCAGATGACGCTCGAGCCCGCCCTGAAGTGGTTTCGCCCCGACGTGCTGCTGGTGCAGTGCGGTGCGGATGCCCACTACCAAGACCCTCTGGCCGAAATTCTACTGACCACCCAGGCCTACGCGCAGCTGTTTTCACTGCTTCGCCAATATGCCAGGGCTTTTGCCGCTGGAAAGGTCATTTATACGCTGGGAGGCGGCTACCACCTCGATGCCACCAGCCGGGTCTGGACCATGCTCTATCTGAGCTTGCAAGACCAGGCCCTGCCCGACCATCTGCCCCAGCCCTGGCTAGAGCGCTGGGGCACGCGACTGGGACATTTCCTGACCCACACCCTGCACGACCCCCCCGGCAGCTACAGCGAAATCCCCCGCCGCCTCGAGATCGAACGGCGCAACCGTCAGGTAGCCCAGCGAATGCTGGAAACCGTGCAGCCCTACTGGCATTAGAGCAAGGCCCAATATGCCGAACGCCAAAAGCTAAAGGCTAAAAGCTACACCAGGACGACATCACTGACCTATCAAGAAATACCGTTTGGGACGCGGTTTCGGTTTTTGGCCTTCTGCCTTCAGGGTTTAGCGTTTTGCGTTAGTGGTATTGCGTCTTGCCCTCAGCTCTGCCCCGGAGGCACTACCACTTTAGGCTTCTAGCCATTAGCTTTGAGCTTAGGATGTATGTTGCTATTGAAGGCGTGATTGGCATAGGTAAGACCACCCTCACCCGGCTGCTGGCAAAGCGGCTGGGGGCCGAGAGCCTGCTCGAGGTGGTCGAGGAAAACCCTTTTCTGCCGCTGTTTTATCAAGACCCCCACAGCTACGGCTTTAAGGTGCAGGTGTTTTTCCTGCTCTCGCGCTACAAGCAGCTCCTGCCGCTCTCCCAGCCCAGCCTCTTCACAGATGGGGTAGTGGCCGACTACCTCTTCGACAAGGACGCGATTTTCGCGGCCATGAACCTCGAGGGGCCAGAGTGGGATTTGTACTCCGATCTCTACGCCAACCTCTCCCCCAAAATTCCCATCCCCGACCTCACCATCTACCTGCGGGCTCCCCTGCCAGTGATTTTGGAGCGCATTCGCCGCCGGGGACGGGTGTTCGAGAAGGCCATAGACCCCCAGTACCTCGAGCGCCTGGGCCAGGGATATGAGCGCCATTTCGCCGCCTATGCTCATCCCCTGTGGGCGCTCGAGGCCGACCAGTACAACTTCGCCGATAACCCCACCGACCAGGAATGGGTGGTGCGCCAGGTGCAAAAACGCCTGAGCGCGGAGGGAAAGATGATGAGCCCTCAACGGTTATAAGGGCGTTTTGGCTTTATGTACGTCGCCATCGCGGGCAATATCGGTTCGGGGAAATCCACCCTGACCAGGCTTCTGGCCGAGCGCTACTCTTTGAGGCCGGTCTACGAGGCTGTAGACGAGAATCCCTATCTGGCCGACTTTTATAACGATATGGGGCGCTGGGCCTTTCATTCGCAGATATTCTTTCTAGCCAAGCGGCTAGGCCAGCACCTCGAGCAGATCAACCCCGCCGTACACGTCGTCCAAGACCGCACGGTGTTCGAGGATGCCTATATCTTCGCCCAGAATTTGTGGCTCGAGGGACACCTGTCGAACCGCGATTGGAACACTTATTTGTCGCTCTACGAGGGTATCGCCCCGGCTTTACGCAAGCCCGATTTGTTGATTTACGTGCGGGCCAGCCTGCCCACCCTGCAAGCCCACATCTCGAGGCGGGGGCGTGACTACGAACAGAAGATTCCCGTCACTTACCTGGCCGCCCTAAACCGGCTCTACGAAGCCTGGATTGGAGGCTATGCCCTTTCCCCGGTGCTGGTGATTTCCAGCGACACCGTCAACTACGCCGATGACCCCGAAGCCAGAGAACTAATGTTCCGGCTGCTCGAGGCCCACATCAAGGACGCGAAAAGCGGTCTGAATTATCCATTGCAATTTTAAGGAGGGCAAGACGCAGAGAGCAGAGGGCAAAGGGCGGAGAACTATCGCGGTTTCTGCTATTTTTTGCCGTTACTCATGGCGGCAAAAAACAAGCTGGGTACGATCTTTCTAGCAGAGTAGATTGCATTTTCTTTCTGAAAACCGCTCTAAAGTCAAAGACAAAATACAAAGAGCCCAAAAGCTATCCCAGGACGACATCATTGGCCCATCGAGAAAGACCGTTTGGGACGTGGTTGGTGTTTTTAGGTTGTTGGCTTTGAGTTTTTGGCGTTCGACCTTCGACCTTTGACAAGTTTTTAGCGTCTTGCCTTCTAGCCCGTTTATACTGTCCCCCGTGACCCATATCGCGTTCCAAGGCACCGAAGGGGCTTACAGCGAAGAAGCCTCACTCAAAACCTTTCCGGGGGCGACGGCTACCGGGCTGCCGACCTTTCATCAGGTGTTTTCTGCGGTCAGCAACGGCGAGTTTGACTTAGGTGTGGTTCCGGTAGAGAACACCACCGCCGGGATTATCAACCAGACCTACGATTTGCTCTTGGAGACTGACTTGCACGTGGTCGGCGAGATTGTTCTCAAGGTCGAACACTGCCTGCTGGCTCCAGCAGGCACACGCATGGAGGAGATCAAGCGGGTGATTAGCCACCCGCAGGGGCTGGCCCAGTGCGACGGGTTTATCGCGCGCTACAAGCTCGAGGCGGCTCCCGTCTACGATACCGCCGGAGCTGCCAGGGCACTGGCCGAACACCCCGAACCAGGATTGGCGGCCATTGCCAGCCGCCGCGCTGCCGAGCGCTACGGGCTCGAGGTGCTCGCTGATGGCATTCAGGACTTCAGCGGCAACTACACCCGCTTTTTCGTGCTGTCCAGGGAGGACGCGCCGCGCCAGGAAGGGCCATACAAGACCTCGGTAGTCTTTACCACCCGCCACCGGCCCGGCGAGCTATTGGCAGCCCTACAAGCCTTCGCCGACCAGGGCATCAATCTGACCAAGCTCGAGTCCCGCCCTCGCCGCGACCCCGACCGCCCTTTCAGCCCTATCTTCTACGCCGACTTCGAGGGCCACGCCGAGGACGCAGGCCCCTCACAAGCCCTACTGGTGCTGCTGCGCCGGGCTTCTTTTGTCAAGGTGCTGGGCTCGTACCCGGCTGTTACCAGTTGGGGCTTTGTGGGCCAGAAAACCTCGGCCACGCCGGAGGTTTAAGGCGGTTTGCCGAGGGCAGAGGGTAGAGAGCCGAAGGCCGAAGGCTAAAAGCCACACCAGGACGACATCACTGGCCTATCAAGAAATACCGTTTGGGACGCGGTTTTGGTTTTTGGCCTTCAGCCTTCAGGGTTTAGCGTTTTGCGTTTTGCGTAAGACGTATAACCTCCCATGCGGCATAATGGTCAGACGTGTTGAGACTGCAAACCATCTCCGAGCCTGCCCTTTGGAACCGGCTCGCCTCGAGCCTACCCATCACCAGCGCCTTGCAGTCGTGGGGCTGGGGTGAGGTCAAGAAACTCTCCGGCTGGGAACCCGAACGAATCGCCGTCTATGAGGGGGAAACCCTGGTTGCTACGGCCCAACTTTTCCGCCGCAGCTTGGCTGGGCCAGTCTCGATGCTCTATGCCAGCCGAGGCCCCACCCTGCGCGACCTTTCCGACCTTCCCGGTGTGGCCGGAGCCTTGAAAGCCCGTGCTGGAGGGGCAGTATATCTGAAGCTCGAGCCCGAGAGCGGGCAGAGCGCCGAAACCCCCCCGCCGGAGTTCGCAGGCATGACCCTCGAGGAGACCATTCAGCCCGAATACACCATCTGGCTCGACTTAAATTTGGGACGCGAAGGGCTGCTGGGCCATATGGACAATATGCATAAGCGCAACACCAAGCTCGCCGAAAAGCGCGTGGTGACGACGATTGAGGGCGCGGAAGCCTTCGAGGAGTTCTGGGGGCTGTTCGAGGAGACCAACCAGCGGGCCAAGCTCTTACAGCACTCCAAAACTTACTACCAGACCGTCCTGCGCGAGATGAACCAGCCCCAGGGCCAAGCTTTTATCTCGATTGCACGGCTCGAGGGCCAGCCTCTGGCCGCCGGGCTATTCGTGGCCTTCGGTGGAAAGGTGGACTATTTGTATGGCGGCAGCAGCAAGGAGAATTCCAACGCCAAAGCCCCCAACGGGATGCACTGGGGTGCCATTGGCTGGGGCATAGACCATGGCTACCGTATCTACGACCTGTGGGGCGTGCCACGTCTGAGTGAGGGCAGCCACGCAGCAGGAATTGACAAGTTCAAAGAAGGGTTCGGCGGAAGAAGAGTCCGCTTCCCGGCCTACGATTTGGCCCTCTCGCCGATGTACGGTGTAGTGACGAAAGCCCTACGGCTGCGCAAAAACTGGGTGAACTACCGGACGCGGGGGACGACTCGAGACGTGCTGTCTTAGGGCTGTTTTGTAT
>JADEYI010000802.1_pt1 | contig 33821 bp, 40 predicted proteins | sample 8542331 | NCBI WGS metagenome assembly JADEYI01 (sample SAMN16510988, study PRJNA670497) | mine drainage metagenome | isolation source: biofilm near Copperflume 1 | place: Germany: Marsberg coppermine Kilianstollen | collected 2018-02 | reverse complement strand
CCTCACGTAATCGCCGAGCATCACGTCATTGCCGAGCCTCACGTCATCGCCGAGCATCACGTCATTGCCGAGCCTCACACCATCGCCGAGCATCACGTAATCGCCGAGCCTCACGTAATCGCCGAGCATCACGTCATTGCCGAGCCTCACGTCATCGCCGAGCCACACGTCATTGCCGTTTGGCAGTTTGCGCCAACCGTGCTCATCCGGTGCGATCGCGTAAATCTCTGCGGCGGTCATATTAGCCTCCGGTACTGAGCGATGCGCCCCTCGAGGTCATCCAGGATGGCGGTGTACTCGGCGATCCAAAAATGGTCGTCGGGATGGCACTCTTCGAGCGCCTGGCGAGCCTCTTCGAGCCGAGCCTCGAGCCGTGCGATTTTGCGCACGGTCTGGTCGGGGGCAAGAGGTTGTGCTACACTGGTTGCTGTCATAGTTTCCTTTCTCCCCCGGTTTGCGCCGGGGGCTTTGCATTTAGACGGCCTGGGCCGTAGATGCCTTGAGATAATCCAGATACCGCCGTGTGGCGGGCTCGAGAGTGTCGCGGTCATAGAGCAGCGCACCTCTGGCCCCTCGGCGAGCCAGGGGAGTGATGTAGCCCTGCTGCACGGCTTCGTCAAACATGTCACGGGTCAGGCCGGTGTACTGGAGTGCCTGGGGGCGGGTCAGGATAAGGGGGGTCATGCGGAGACCTCAGACTGGGTAGACTCGGACATGGAAGAAATGAACCCGTACGAACTGAAATCCAAACTGGCCGTGCTGCTGTCCCGGCTCGCCGAGCAAATCTTGTTCAACCGCGCATTGCTCCGCTCGGGGATCCCACTAGACACGCTCGAGGCCAACCTCAAGGCCGAGGCCACCAATCCCGACACCATCAACGAGATTTCGTTGCTCACCGAAGTTCCTCCTCACGGGGTTTTGCAGGCGCTTCTCCGAGAAGTTGGGCGGGCGAAACCTGGTAGCGCCGACAAGTTGAACTGAGCAACTCGAGGGTTTTGGGAGAGGGCTCTGGTAAACGCTTGGCGGTGGCAAGTTTGCTCGCCACCCCCGCCAGGATTCGCTCGAGGTTCATGTGGAGACCTCGAGCTGGTTTGCTAGTAGTGCTCCTAGTAAATCTTGCGATGACAACTCCAATTCCGCCACCAAACGCGCAAATGTTTCAAGCCCAGGATTCCAACGATTATTCTCAATGCCTTCAATCATAGAGAGATGTACGCCTATTTTATCGGCTAAATCGCGTCTGCTTAGACCCTTAGCCACCCTAGCTCGATGTACAGCTTCACCGATTCGCATTGCTAGTTAGTCTAGCAATTGTTTTGGGTTATGTCAACTAGGTCTGCTAGTAGTTTTATGCTATGTTTATACTAGGAGACCTAGTATGACTGCACCGATACTGGATGTAATGAGTGACGCGGGCCAAGCAATTAAAGCTCGGTTGGACGAACTGGGTATTAGGCAAACCCAATTTGCCTCTCGCGTAGGCAAAAGTTCATCTTGGACTTCGGCTCAGTTTTTGCCCAACGCAGAATCTACTTTGCTGCACCTGGCTTCAAAAGAGCCGAACACATTTCAACGTATCCTCGACATTCTGGGTTGGGATTTGGAAGATTTGGAAAAAGAAACAGGGGTGCAGCTTCCTAGTTATGTTTTGAAAAGTTATGATCCTGATGACACCGAAGAAATTCCTTTTTGGGGGAATGTATCGGCGGGGAACGGTAAAAGTCACAGCGCTCAGCTCGGAGTTATCCGCTGGGAGCGAGATGCGGTAAAACGTTACCGCCGTTATGGATTGTATTGCCTGGAAGTGGATGGAACATCAATGCTGGCTGAGGATATCCCGTACAGCATTCCTCCTAAAGCTAAAGTTTTGGTCGCCAGAAACCTCGAGCCTCAACCGGGTGATGTAGTGGTGATTTGGTTGAGTGAACGTGGGCGGGACGGCGACGGGTTAGGAGTAATCAAACTATGGAACCCCGGTTCAAATCATGCAGTTTTGCGTAGCTGGAACCGTCAAGTTTTACCGATTGTGATAGGGGGTGATGAGCCTTTTGAGTTACAGGGAACTGTAGTGGACGTGAGGTATAGCCCGCGAGACCTGAAAAAGTTGTAAAGACAAAAGCGATTGTTACTATAGACTCGAGGTGAACCCAAGATGAAATACCAAACGGTGTTGCTAGTAGCCATTGCGATTTTAGGAGCAGCAATTGCTCAAAAGCTCCCAGTCACGGTTTTACACTTTGATAATAAAATTCCTGTTGGCTATGGAGTTGAGCGTTACCTTGGTGCTCAATGCGACAAAGATACATATGTTTTTGCTTCCAGCTTTTCAAAAAAGGAGGTTGGTTGCTATAACTGGAAGTACACCGATGTGGGTGCAGTATTGTCAAATCTTCGTTCGAGGTTTGAAGATGCAGGTTATGAATTTATGCGCGAACAGCCTTACACCCTTGGACAAATTACCTGGCTTGAGCAGGTGTGGAAAAAAGAGGAGTTGATCGTCAGGCTAATGGCTCGCCCAACAGGGCAGACCAGTACAAACGTGTTGTTTATTGTGATTGATCAATCAATAAAGTGATTTTTTTATACAGAGGCAATATGAAAAAATTTGCTTTGATTGTCATGCTTGGGGTTTCAATGGCGCAGACCGCGCCGAAAGCAGTTTATGAATATGCCCAACTTGTGAGCGGTGTGACGGGTTGGGAATGGACAGCATCGGGGCAAAGTTTGAGCGAAGTTTCTGCGATGCGAATGGCTCAACAACTTAAATGCGATAAACTGCCTGGTTTTAAGACCGTGTACAACCAACCCGAAATTTGGTTTTGGGTAGATTTTATGAATTGTCTAGGCGCTCAAGGTTGGCACATGGTGTATTTTCGCCCTTTTGCGATACAAACACTACCTACTGGCGACATTCCGGCCCAAGCCATTTTTGAGCGAATAAGGTAGCTATGCCTCGTCGCTCCCTAGGCTCTATCCGCTACGTACCCGAGCGTAGCTCGTTTCTGGTGCGGGTTACGCTGGGCTACCGCGACGGTAAGCGCCTGGTCAAAAGTGCTATGTCACCAGGGCCAGATACCGCCGTCAACCGTAAGCAGGCCGAACAACTGCTTTCGCGGCTGGTGCTCACCATGGGGCCACCGGGTGACGAACTGCCCACCGTAGGCGAGTGGTGCGCGGCTTACCTCGAGACCCGCAGCGACCTGGATGAAAACACCTTGGCTCGGATGCAGGGCCACCTGGTGCATATCGAGCGCGGCATCGGGCATATCCGCCTGGATAAACTCACCGCAGACCACCTCGAGGCGTTTTACCGCACCTTGCCTCACGCCAAGGGCACGTTGGTGAAGATGCGACAACTGCTCGGCTCGGCCTACAAACGAGCTTTGCGGAGATGGCCCGACCTGTTGCGCCACAACCCGGTGGCGCTATCCGAGCTGCCCAAGCTGGTTGAGGGTGAGCCCGGCCAGGCCATGACCCCCGAGCACGTCCGGCGACTCCTGGAGGCGGCCTACAGCCACCGGTTGTACGCCCTGATTTACATCACCCTGGCCCTGGGCCTGCGCCGAGGGGAGGCACTGGGGCTGCGTTGGGGTGATTTAGACCTCGAGGGCGGCTGGGCGCACATCTGCCGGGCCATCGTGCCCAAGCCCAGCGACCAGGCCAAAGTTGGCCCAACCAAAACCTCTGGTAGTGTGCGGGACGTTCCGCTCAACCTCGAGGCCAGAGGGGTGCTGCTCGAGCACCTTCGTTACATGGAGGCCGAGGGCTGGGCGGGGCCGCACGATTGGGTATTTCCCGGAGCCAACGGAGAGCGCATTCAACCCCGCAACTACAACCGCCTGTTTGACACGGTTCAGCGCCGGGCCAAGCTGGTAGACTCCGAGGGCGAAACGATTTATCGTCTGCATGACCTTCGGGTAACTAGCGAGACCGAACTGATTCGGGCCACCGGCAACCCCAAACTGGTCGCCAACTTCCACGGCCAGCGCAGTGTGGTCACGGCGGTGAAGTTCTACCACAAGCTGAACAGGCAAGACCTTGTGAATGCCGTCGAGGGCCGTTCCCTGGTTTCACCCAGTTTCACCAAGCAGGAGTCTCGACCCGGTTTTCAGAATACTTCTAGTCGCTTGGCAGAATCAGACGAATAGTTTGTAGGTGCTGAAATAAGGCTAAACGATGGGTAGATTAGGGGTATATAGCTGTCCTTACAAGGATGGGGTCGGCGGTTCGAGCCCGTCAGCGCCCACCAAGAGCAAGGTAGGTTCTAGACATACTAAACCCCCGATCGGTTGGTCGGGGGTTTGGCTTATTAGGCTCGAAAAATCCCCAAAAACGTCCCTATGCCTCAGCTCGAAGCGGTAGCGGCGGAGGGTGTTGTCGGCCTTCCCAGCCCGCTCCTTGCGCTCGTACCATTCCTGAGCAAAGGCCCCCAAGGTGCGACTATCCTTCTTGGCGACCAGGCCCTTGGCGTACTGCTCCTCGAGTTTACGGCCCTTGCTGATAGCTTCCTTCTGGGTCGCGCCGAAGGCGGAGACTCGCTTCTTTTCGTCAGTACCGTCCGTCACCCAGAAACAATATCACCGCGCCCGTTGGGGAGTTGAGTGACAGTTCCAAAGCCTTTTGAGTTGCGCTTTTCAGGAACCGAGGTCACCTTCCAGACCCTCCTGGATCGGCCTGTACTGCGCTTTGGTGAGACTGCTCAAGCTTCTGGTTGGCATCAATCGCCCGCAAGTTATCGAGCAGCGCCACGGAGTCCGCTGTCAAGCCACCCATGCCTGTCTTGAGCACTGGGTAGAGCTTGGGAGTCTGCTTAACCCACGGCCTAATCTGAGTCGAGAGAGGAACGATCAGAACCATCGGGTAGCGGGGGGTTCCGAGTGCATCTGGAACGCCCACGATCACCGCAGGCCGATAACCTTCTTGCTCATGACCCTGAAGGTTATGGACAGGGAGCTTTACCGTTACCACCGCCCGGTTCCCGAGCGGATTCACCGCTTAGCCCCTTCGACCACCAGCCCCACGCCGGGAACGTATTTCACAGGCTTTCCTATCCTGTTAGGGTTGGTGTTCCCCCAGTCATAGGGCTCGAGGGCAGGGGCAAGCCCGGCATCCATCCAGGCCCGTGTCTCTTCGTCCATTACCGGGGTAGACACGAACTCGAGCAACTCCCCCGGCTCGACCTTTTGCCCGGTCAGACTCGAGAGCGCCGCCGCGATCTGCCCGAGGGCCTCCAGGCTCGGCTTCTTGCGCCCAGCGCTGTAGGCATAAATCGAGTCTGCCCCGACTCCCTCCACCGCTTTAGCGAGTTTGTAGGCACTCAGATTATGGCTGGATAGATAATCTCTCAGCTTGACTTTTACCTCGAGGCTATAGCGGCTCACAGCTATACTTTACTGTTCATAGGTTCTTGGTTCAAATACTTGACTTATGGTGAAGCATAGAGGTTTGAAGAGGACATACTTTTGTAAGCCACTTTGGGCTATAACCCGAATTAGTTGGTAGGTAGAGATATCGCCTACAGCGTTCTGCATTCACTTTTCGGCACACTCTCTACACTGATTTCAGGCTCGAGGAGCAGCAGGAAAGGGAACTCGAGCCCACACCCGGAAGGCCCCTTGCGTCTGGTACACGCTTGGGGCTCACCGGCCAAAGGAACAACCTATGAACCCCAATGAGCAGCTCATCCAGACCCTCGAGAAATCTACCCCCGTTTCGTTCTATCTCCAGGGTGAAAAAGTCACTACCTACGCTCGAGGCGGTGATCAGCACCTCATGGTCGAGCAGGCCCTAAAGTACCCCCGCAAGGCCTTAGGCTTCTTCCAGCACAAGGGTTGCCTGTTCTTCCAGCCGGAGGTGATGAGGTACTGCCAAAGTCTCGTAGCGCTCAGACTAAGCACTCTGGGCGTAACACACATGACCTCCAAGCTACGCCGGCCTAGGCTTACCCAGGTTTCACTTTGGGCCGCGCCCTTAAACTAGGGGCGGCCTTAGCTTTGCCGTAACTTGAGGCGCACCAACTTAAAACAACCCCCGGTTTTAGAAACCGAGGCCATGAAAGGTGCTGCTGGCCCTATTTCAACTAAGGCTCGAGCCGTCCCTCCAGCTCGGCCCGCTCGGCGGCAGTGAGGGGCTTTATCAGGGCAAGGATTGTTTGGAGATGACACCCATTAACACAAAAACCTCGAGGATAATGGACGCTTATTTATGAAAACCGCTCTAGACAGGCTGAATGGATTTGCCTATAATCGCGCTTGCTGTCTGCACTTGTGGCACAGCACAGGGGCCGCTAGCTCAGTTGGTAGAGCAACCGACTTTTAATCGGTTGGTCATAGGTTCAAGTCCTATGCGGCCCACCATCCAGAACGACAAAATCCCTCGGTTATCCAAGCCGAGGGATTGCTCTTGTTGGGGTTTGAGTGCTTGTCGGTCTCCGAGCCATTTTCTCTTTGAAAGCGGTTTGGGCCAACGAAAGCCCCGCCCAAGCGAGGCATATTCATCCCAGCTTGGGGTAAAGCCTCGAGAGGGATAGATTTTTTAGCTTTGGTTCAAGCAACTCCTAGGGGGTTGTATTCACTATACAGTCTGTTATACACTTAGCTTTAGAGGAGGTGAGAGGAATGATGTTTACCGAAACTCGAGTTCGTGCCCTTGGCCTAAAAGTGGCGATTTGCAGCTGCGGTTTTGAAACCGTTCCCATCGCCCCCTCTGACGGCTAACCCCCCACAGCTTAGCTCAGAGGATCCTGGCTCGGAAGATTGGCGACCAGTTCGGCTCTGTTTTTTTCAGCACCCTTCCTGAAGCGGCGACCCCGCAACAGGCTGCGCACGAGGCCACCTTACCTCGAGTTGTGTGCACAGAGCCCTTTCCCAAGCCCTGGGAGGGTCTATGAATCATTACAGCTATTACCAACAAACCAAAATGGCCGAGCAAAAAGTCCAGGAATATCGCAGCCAAGCTAGTCAGGCTAGGGCCATCAAGGCCGCCCAGACTGATTCTTATAGCTGGCGCAACCAGGTGGCCCAAATGATGCGCCGGATGGCCGACTGGGTTGCCACCGAGCCTGTCATCCCTAGCGAAGATCAGGCTTCTCGAGCCTCATGAGCCCTAAGAACTGAGGCCGGGAATCTCCCCGGCCTCGAGCTTTGCATATTCGCAATTTCTAGAGCGGTTTTCAGAAAGAGATGCCTTGAGTATATTCACTGTGCCCGCCTGAGAACCGCGATGTAGGCTGCCCTACTTCTTGGCTCGGCTGGCTGCGGCATCGCTGTCTATCTGGTGAATCTTGGCCTTGGTACGGTCTACGGCGGCCTTGGCTTTTTCGCTCAGTTTCTCGACAGGATTGTCAGTGGTGTCGGCCTTGACATCCTGAACTTGGGCGCGGGCCTTGTCGGCTACCTCCTTGACCTTGGAACGTACTGCACGGGCGGCCTCTTTAAGCTTGTCAGCCATCAGACTGACTGGCCTCCTGAAAGCTGCCTAGGAAATACCTGAAGCCCTGCTGAGCACAGTTGTCACACTACTGGCAGATACTCAGGCCCCGCGGCGGGCGCTCCAGGTAAGCACGCTCATCGCGGATATCCATAGCAGGTCGTAAACCACCACCGACCAGCGAGCGGGCTCGGCCCCGCCCAACACGGTGACAATACGGGCCAGACTGCCAAGCACCAGCGCCCACACCACGCCCTGCAAAGCCCGACCAATCCGGCCCCCGGCCAGCATTTGGGCTTGCTGCACAAATACCAAGGTGAGGTAGAAAGCAGCTCCTGCGTAGAGCAAATCCACCGTTGGTAGGGGACGCACCAAGAAGCTCAACCCTGCTAAAATCGCTCCTCCAAGCAAGGCCAGCAATACCACCCGGCGACTAAAGCCCTCGCTGTAGAGCCCCTGCCGCTCCATGCTAAAAGGCAGCATAGACCCCATCACCAACAACAAAAACACCCCCGCGATATAGATGGGTTGGCGAAGGACTCTGGTATCTACGCTAAAGTTCAGCGCCCAAGTGAAGAGCAAGTCTCCAATTCCTAGCAGCAGCAGTCCCAGCGTGAGGCCCAGCAACACCTGCCGCAGAGCAACCGGAGAGCGGGTTGCGATTGCCGCCAGCGACCAAGCCCCAACAAAGTTGAACAGCCCTACAGCCAGGCTGCGCAGAGCATTGTCATTGATCAAACCAGCCAGCCAGACCAATGTGAGAAGGGCAGCTACGACAAGGCCAGGCATAGGCATCAACCTTTCACCAGACGGTCAAACATTCGAGCCGCGTTGGGCTCGAGGCTGGTCTCCAACCAACCCCGCAAGGAGGGCTCCAGCAGCGCCGGGTTCTCGCTGGGGTGGGTGCGTTTGAGGCGTTCCAGAGCCGGGACGGCCCCCCGGCCCATGTATTCACGTAGAACTGCCTGAGCAGCCTGCCAGAGAGCCTCCAGACGCTCGAGTTTTTGCTGCTGCTGCTCCTGCTCGAGCATCCCTAGCAAATCAGGTGGGGCTTTGGAAGGGGTATGGGCTAAGTGTAGGCGACCGTGGCGAAAAACCCCCGGTATCTCGGCAGCAAAAAGCACCTGGCCGCGTGAAAAATACCAACCCTGGCCCTCCGCGCCGTCCTCGAGTACCAACGCTCCGGTGAACTGTTCTTGGCCCAAGGAAGCGAATAAATCTGCGGCTATCACGCTGGCAGCAGGCATCGCAGCCGCCCGCAGATTGCCCTGGGTGAGGGCCAGAATAGAGGGAAGGGCTTCGGGGCTGAGCCGGTATATCCAAAGGGTGCTGTGGGGTAATTCACTACGCAAGCTGCGGTAGGCGGCAATGCCGGTGAGGTGGCCCTGGGCAGTCTGCCGCCAAGCCTCGAGCAAGCGCCCTTTATAAAAAGCCAGCCAAGCGCTCTCCCCTCCCAACTGAGCCAGCACATACCCCGAAAATAGCTCGCTGCGCAGGCGCTCCACGAACTCGGGGGTCAACAGGCTTCCTGACACCCCCTCAGCCAGGCTTTCTGCCTGCGGAAGCAGGTGCAGCAAATATCCCAACAGGGTTGGAGATAGCAGCTCGAGCAACCCACGGCCTGTTTCACTCGTCATGACTAAAACCTATACCCCTATTGTTGAGCCTGGGTAAAACTAGTGCAAGTATCCCCATACCCCGCCCGGCAGACAGCAAATATTGACCCGTGCAGTCTACCACGAGGAAGAACAGCACATCCGCGCCCCCCAACTTATTCCTTTACCTGTCTCCTGGGTCGAGGCCAAGCCCCATCCTTAGAGTGTTTTCTATGAACACCCCTTTGGCCTTCCTCCTTTATCCGTCTCCGGTGCACCACGCTACGGTGTTCACAAGGTGCAGGTGTACCATCAAGCTATGGACGTATTAGAGCGCGCCGTTCATGGCGAAGCCCTCTCTACCGATGAAATCGTCAGCCTCTACGACTTGCCCCTGGCAGATACGGCAGCCGCAGCTCACGAGGCCCGATTGCGCCGTACCCGGCCCGATATAGTGACCTATCTGATTGACCGCAACATCAACTACACCAACATCTGCAACGTGGCTTGCAACTTCTGTGCCTTCTACCGCACCAAGCGCCAGGGTGATGCCTACGTGCTGTCCTACCAGGAAATTGGTCACAAAATCGAGGAGTTGATGAGCCTGGGCGGGCGACGCATCCTGATGCAGGGCGGGGTGAACCCGGATTTGCCCTTCGAGTGGTATCTGGACTTGCTACGCTACCTCAAGGCCCACTACCCTGAAGTACGCATTGATGCTTTCAGCCCGGAGGAAATATTGGGCCTCGAGAAAATCACCGGGCGCACCCTCCATGAGCTATTAATAGCCCTTAAAGACGCTGGTCTGGATGGGCTTCCCGGCGCGGGCGGGGAAATTTTGGTGGACGAGGTGCGGGCCAAGGCTGCACCCGCCCGCATCCGTAGCAGCGACTGGTTTCGCATTCTGGACACCGCCCAAATCCTCGGCCTGTACACCATTGCTACGATGGTCATTGGCTTTGGCGAGACTTACGAGCAACGTGCGCAGCACCTGGTCACCATCCGTGAGCAGCAAGAGAAAGCGTTGCGGAAGTACAACAACGGCTTCGCCGCGATGGCGATGTGGGCGCTGCAAACTGAGCACACCCGGCTCAAGGGCAAGGCTCCGGGGGCCAGTGCCCACGAGTACCTGCAACAACTCGCCGTAGCCCGTCTGGCACTGAACAACATCCCCAACCTGCAAGCCAGTTGGCCCAGCATGGGCTTCAAGGTGGCTCAGACCGCGCTCTACTACGGTGCGAATGACTTCGGTTCTACGATGCTCGAGGAAAACGTGGTCTCGGTTGCTGCTGGACATAGCCGTACCAACGCCACCTTGAGGCAAATTATTCGCCACATCTCCGACGCGGGCTTCACCTCCGCCGAACGCGACCCCTACTACAACATCCTCAACTACCCCGACGTAGAAGCTGTGCTGAGCGAGAAAGAACCGGTAGCTCTGCCGATGGCTTAGAGTAGTTTTTGGAAAGAACCCTGGAATAGCCTGAATTTGTTGTGCCCGTCTGAAATACCCCGCAGGCTAGGCAGGTTGTGTTGCAAGCTGACCGTGCGGTGCTGCCGGTAGCCTTCCCACCAGTCACGCATCAAAGCCTCAACGGTGATGGTCGTACCGAAGCTATCGGCGATGGTGTCGTTGCTGGCCCGCAAGAGCACCACCCCCTCACGCAACCTCCGCAGGGAGAGGGGGATGCGACTGGACTTGGCAAGCTTAGCCAAAAACGAAACCCCTCCGGTTGCAGCTTTTAGGCTGCCAATCCCCGGAGGGGCGTTTCAAGATAAACTATAGCACGGGCTGAGCGCTAGATGCCAACTCCAACGCGCCATTGACCACATCCGAATATATATCGCGCAGTAAAGCCTGCTCTTCCGAACTAAAAGAGGCAAAAAACTTAGGGTCGGAACGTACCTCATTCAACACCTGATGACGCACTTCGAGTTGTTCGGAAAGCGCTGCCTTGGTAAGGTAGGCTCGAGTTTGCTCAAACGTGCGTTTCATGGCTGAACTCCTAGCAGTCGGCCAACTTTTATCAACCACTCTGCTTCTGTAGTATACCGCAAAACGTCCTGCACCAGTTCATTTGAAAACCCCGCTTCAAGCAACGTCTGCTCGAAGTACTGCCGGGCATTACCAGCTTTACGGCTTTTCAAAAGCCATTCATTACCCAGGCGGATTGTAAACTCCTCCACTGCCTGAGCCAGTAAAGGGTAGCGACGCAACTCACGAGTGTCAGCTTGAAACGCTTGGCGAGCTACCAGGTCAGCAAAAACGTCTGCCGAACCTTCTTCAAACGGGTAAAACCCCCGCTGGGCCTGGCGCAGCAAATGCCACCATTCATGAGATAGGGTACGAGCGGCGGTTAGACGCTGCCACAGTGAGCCTTGCAATTCAGTTTTGAGGTCTGGGTGGAGTACCACATCATTCCCAAAGCGAGTGGCCCTAGCTTGAGTACCAATGGTGGCAAATTCTTTGGGCATTCCTGCTTGTCGGGCTTGTTCCCACCACCGGTTTTGGATAGTAGCCAGTTGAGCCGATGAAGGAGCTAGGTATATTTGTGGAGAACGCTCAAGGGGGTAACGAGCTTGCAACCATCCGCGAGTAGCCCCCAAGACTTCTATTGCGCCGTTACGCCGAAGCAAGCGGTCATCCCCGATGCGAAAATCAGCGGGTGGCTGACTGGAGTTAATGCGAGGCTCTTGCTCCACAATCGCATTTATCATTGCTCCCACCAGCGTGCACCGGCAATTCACAATCATCCCTGCCGGTGCTCCCAGGCTACGGTCTCCGGGGTACATCAGGTTATAACCCCCCACCACAAAGGCCTGGTCTATAGGCACGATTTGGTGGTTGGCCTGAGCATGAGCCGGACGCGTCCGGGGGCCTGGGGTGGCCAGCCACTGTTTGTGGGTATAGCCAGAAGCGCGGAGCACCTCGAGCTGAGCCCGGTTGGCCCCAGCATTGTAGAGCGTTCGCACCAAACGGGTACTGGCGGGATAGTTAGCCCGGTAGGTCTTGCTGACCTGCTTGGCAATAGCCTCCAGGCTCAACCCCTGGTTTTTGGCCTCTACGATGTGGCCTGCCAGAGTTGCCGGGTCGGTCAGGCTACGCCAATAGCTGTTGGTGTCCTGAGTGAGCATGGCTTGGAAGTGGGCCTCGAGCGCTTTGGCTCGGGGGTCGGAGGGCAAGAGGCCCTAAAGGTCTCTAGTTGCGAAACACCACGTCCTCACGACGAAAACTGCGTACCGCCAAACCCAGTGCCAGCGCCGCATAAACCAGGGTACTAATCCAGGTGAGCGTGACCTGCCAGCCCTCTGCCGAGCCCTTCACCAGCCCGTCCAGCAGCAGCATCACGTTGAAGGCCGGGATCAGATAAAACCAGGCTTGCTGGGTCAGGAAGTCGGAGAATTGCAGCATCAGCAGCGGGATGATGAATACCAGCAACAGCGGGGCCATGAAGCTCTGGGCTTCTTTGTAGCTGCGGGCATACACCCCGAGCGAAAGCTGTATCGAGACCATTAAGGCAGCGAACAGAACACTGGTGAGGAGCAGTGCGCCGTAGGCCCAGGGCTCGAGGCTCAAGCCCCCGCCAATATTCGCACCTTGGCCTTGCAAAAGCCCGGCAAACGAGCCACGAACCACTGTCCCACCCAGCAATATACCCACCACCCCCGCCAGGGCCGCAGCCAGTGCCACCGAAAGCGTTGCCAAAGCCTTGCCGATAACAATTTGCACGAGCGGGACGGGGGCGGCGAGAAGGGCTTCTAAAGTTCCCTTTTCCTTTTCCCCGGCGGTGGAATCTATAGCCACAGCCTGTCCACCATTCAGGATAAAAATCACCAGGAAGTACGGGATAAGGAAAGCAAAGATGCCTGCGGCCCGCTCCTGCACGCGCGAGGCATCTTGGGTGCGAATACCAACGGGCTCGAGAATCTGTGGCGAAAGCCCCCTGGCCCGCAAGGTCTGTGCGACCAGGCTATCCTTGTAGCCCCGCAGGGCGGTCTCGAGCTTGCTCACCACCAGGCTGCTCTGGGTCGCACCAGAAAGCCGCCCGTAAATGGTAAAAATGCCGTCCTGGAAGCGCACTGCGGCCTGATACCTCTGCTCGCGCACATCCGACTCGGGGCTCGAGGTGGGCACTGGCTCGACCTTGGCCTGGCGCAAAAACAGCACAGCTGCTTCGGGCATGTCCTGCACCCCAACTTTCTGCACTTTGGCCTCGGTTTGCCGGGCCGCATTACCAAAAAATAGCAGGGGGCCATACATCAGAATGGGCATCAGCAGAATCGGCAAGACCAGCGTGGTAAAAATCACCCTTCGTTCGCGCAATACTGAGAGCATTTCCTTGAGGTAGATTCGCACCACAGCGCTCATGCGACCTCCAGGCGGCGGATAAAGGCCCGTTCTAAGTTCCCCTTGCCCATGGCCAGAGCCTCGCTCTTAGAGCCCTCGTAGACGAGCTTTCCAGCGTTGATAAAGCCCACTCGGTCACAGACCTCCTCGGCCTCGCTCATGACGTGGGTGGAATAGACCAGCGACTTGCCCAAGGCTTTGTATTGAGCTATGAAGTCCAGCAGGGCCCGGCGGGCGAACACGTCCAGCCCGGCGGTGGCTTCGTCCAACAGCAATACCGGCGGCTGGTGCAATATTGCCCTAGCAATCACAGTTTTCTGCCGCATCCCGGTGCTCATCTCGCGCACCAGCTTGCCCAGCACATCGTCCATCCGCAGGAGATGTGTTACCCACTCGAGCCGCTCCTCAAACAACTTGCCTTCCACCCCGTAAAAACTGGCGAAAAACTGCAACACTTCGCGCCCGGTCAGCCGTTCGTAGACTTGCATCCCCCCGTTGACGATGCCAAGGTTGCGGCGCACCTCGAGGGGCTCTTTGCGAATGTCGTACCCTGCAACCAAAGCCGTGCCTTGGCTGGGCTGAAGCAACGTTGCCAGCATCCGCAGGGTGGTGGTCTTCCCAACCCCGTTGGGCCCCAGCAGGCCGTAGATTTCACCTACGCCCACCGAAAAGCTCAGGTGGTCTACGGCTGTGAAAGTTTTGTAATTCTTGCTCAAATCCTGGACTTCTATCACATCTATCAGTTTGTCATAAGTCGGGATAGCTCGAGACTAAGGTTGGGCGGCCTCGGCAGATGAACCGCTGGGTTTAGTTAAATCCCGTTGCAGCAGGGCTTCATAAATGGGTTTGTCATTCAAAGCTTCAGCTACTGAATAGGCCGCGAAACACGCTGCTAGTACCATCAATATTTGGTTAAAGTTAGAGGTCATCTCCAGAATCAGCACGGTTCCGGTGAGCGGCGCACGAACTATACTGGTAAATAGCGCGGCCATGCCCACCACTGCAAAAGCCTCTATAGGCACAGACGCTTGGGGAAACAGCCAGTGGTTCACTACCCCGGCTAGCTGCCCCAGCAAGGCTCCGAGTACCAAAAAGGGAGCAAATATGCCTCCAGCGGTTCCGGCAGCATAGCTAATCAGGGTTAGCCCAAAGCGCAAAACCAGGAGAGGTAGAAGCCATCCCCAGGCTATCTGGTTGCTCAGGACAGCCTCCACCAGGTTGTGCCCACCTCCTACCACACTGGGCGCGAACCAGGCCAGAACCCCCATCCCACCCCCAATCAAAAGAGAAAGCTGGATGCGATTCATCTGCAATCCATCAGCCCAGGTTACAACCCACAGCAGGCTTTTGTTGAAGGTCACACCCAATAGCCCTGCCAATAGACCCAACACCACAAATGCACCCAGCGCCTCCAGCGGTGGAGCAGGATACTCCGGTACACGAAAGTCTGGAAACTGTCCGCTAAACAAGCGTGAGACTACGGTGGCAAGACTCGAGGCCAACAAGGCAGCCCCAAAAGCGATAGGAGCAAAATCTCGCAGGAGTTCCTCGATGACAAAAGTTAAACCTGCTAGAGGTGCATTGAAAGCCGCTGCCAGACCAGCTCCTGCGCCTGCTGCGATCAAACTAAGCCGCTCACGCGGGATGCTCTTGAAAAGATAAGCCACCCCGGCCCCTACCGCTCCTCCCATCTGTACTGTAGGTCCTTCACGCCCAAGAGCCAGACCTCCACCGATAGCCAAAACTCCGCCAATAAATTTGGCGGGCAAAAGCCTTAGCCAAAAAAAATTACGCTTCTGATATAGAACCGACTTGAGAAAGGGAATCCCGCTGCCCGCACTCTCGGGTGACCAGTAGCGCACAATCAAGGCAGCTAGAAAAGCTCCTATAGCCCCCCAGAGCAAAGGGAACAGCCAGCCCACCAGCCAACCTCCGCTGCCCAGATGGTGCATCCAAGCAATGAGCTGATTGCGTAGGCTATCAGCAAGCAACAAGACCCAGCGAAACCACACGGCCACCAAACCTGCTAGAACCCCAACTAAGGCGGCTCGAGGAAATACCCTACGTTTGAGCGCCTGGTCTTGGGCATATTCCTGAATCTCTTCTTGCAAAGAATTGACCGCCTCAGACGAAGGGACGTGCTGGCTACTGACTGCTAAAGGTTGAGGCACACTGTTTGTAGAATGCTCGAGCATTGTTTTCTAAAGTCCACCTTAGCAGTGAAGCCGTGATGAAACCCCGCAGATATAAAGTAGTTTATCGTCAGACTGCTGTCTCGGAGGCGGTTTATAATAAGCCGATTTAACCGTTCTGGAGGCGATATTCTCAAGTTTTGTAGTTTAGCACAGAGCGCTAAACCTGACCTAGAGATACTTGTGTTGCTACCCGGCGCACGAAAGCTTCTATTTGAGCGACCCTTGCCCCATCAAGCGACCCACCCGCCACCCATGACTGCGACTCGGTGATCAGGCTACGCCAAGGCTCAGGCAAGGTCAGGAGTGCCCACCGCACTGCTTTTGGTTTGCTGGATAACTCACCATGACCAACCGTGTACAAAGCGCGGCACAGGGTCTCGACCACGAAGCGCATCTCGCCCGCGTGGGTGCTCCACTCCGGGCTATCCCAGGTGTCCACCCACTCCAGCCAATCCTGAGCAAGCACCTGCCGCACAGCCCCCACTATTTCATCGGAGGTGATGGGGGGGATCAGCGTTTTTGGGTTGGGGCCATAGAGGGTGATGCCGTGCTCCCGCACCGTCCAGAACTCCAGAATCCAGTTGGCCCCCAGCGATTTCCATTTGAGCCGTTCGCCAACGCCGCGCTCGAGAACCGGATACTGCTGTTGCGGTCTGAAGTTCTGGATGGCGCTCAGGGGAACATAGGCCAGTTCGACCTCGTTGGCATAGCGGTTGTGCATCTTCTGGATTTGGCTGTGCATTTCAGCAAGTCGGGTGAAATCTTCTTCAGATACAAGCTCTTTGTTAATGACCAGGAGGTCTATGTCGCTGGTCTTCGGGTCGAAATCGCCCAGTGCCAACGAGCCTTTGAGGTAAATGCCCTCGAGATTGTCCGACAAAACGGATTTGATTGCTTTCAGCAACGTCCCAACTATCTCTTGAACATCCGCGTTCGGATACATGGACGACCCTCCGCTGGGGGCGGGCAGCCACAAGGGACTGCCCCTACAAAACCTGTTTTTTGCCGCTCGCTTCCCGCCCCTAGCCGGTTCTCTTCAGCTTGCCGGTACGCTTGGCCCAAACTTCGGCCTGGTGAAACACCAAGAGTCCCGCCGGGATCAGGATTACACCCATCAGCAGCAGGACTCCCAGCTCAGGCAGCACCGCCGAAAGGGGCGCGCCGACCAAGTGACCGGGCCTGGAGTCGGGGTTGGAAATGCCCATCAGCTTGCGGCTGGCCTCGAGGGCATAGGTCGCAGGTGACAAATAGGCCAAGGGCTGCACCCAGCTCGGGAGCACGCTAATTGGGTAGTAGATGCCCGAGACCAAGAGCAGCACGCCCTGAAAGATGTTGGTGGCCTGGGCCCCATTTTCTGGTGACATCACCGGCAGAATAGCAGCCATCAAGCCTAAGCCCATGAAGGCCAGGCTCGCCACCAGGAGCACCGCCAGTACGCCCAGCAGGTTGGCCCCACTCACCGAGGTCTGGATGAACAAAACCAGCCCGACCAGGATGACTATGGTGCGCAGAATGCTGTAGATAACCGCGAACAGCGAGACCCCGGTGAGGTGAATCAGGCGAGAGACCGGAGCCATAAAGGTGTACTCCAAAGTCCCCTCCCAGCGCTCGTAGGAAATCGAGTTGGCGATCTCGTTGTACATGGCCGACAAAAACGACCACAGCAGCACACCCAATAAGAGCGTCAGGGTCAGGCGAAAATCCCCTTGGGCTTTGCCGATGAGGGCGATGGTGGCAGAGTTGACGATGGCATAAAACACGAACACCACCACCCAGCTAAAGTAGCGCCGGGTCAAGTGCCAGTCGCGGAAAACAAAGGCCCACATGGGACGGAAAAATCGTTCAATCATAAAGCCCCCTTTGGTCGCGTTGACCGCAGCGGCGCTGTCTCAGGCCACAGGTCGTGTGTCTCGGGTCAAAACCCTATTTGTGACCCGAGACCGGCGACTTGTGACTTGCGACAGTTCTTCGCGGTAAACGGTCAACGTTCAACATCCTCTTCTTCGTCCTTGCCCATATCCTCGCCGGTGAGGGTGATGAAGGCTTCCTCGAGGTCGTCGGTTCCGGCTTGGGCTTTCAGGCTTTGGGCGGTTCCCTCAGCGACCAGCGAACCTCCGGCCAAAAAGCCGATGCGGTGGGAAAGGCGCTCGGCCTCGGCCATGTCGTGGGTGGTGAGCAGGATGGTGGTGCCTTCTCGAGCCCGCAAATCCTCGAGAAAAGTCTGTACGTCCCGGCGGCTTTTGGGGTCTAAGCCGGTGGTAGGTTCGTCCAGCAAGAGCAAGGGCGGGTTGATCAGCAGAGCGCGGGTGATGGCAATTTTTTGCTGCATCCCCCGGCTCATCTCCTCCAGGGGGTCGCCAAAACGGCGCGACTCGATACCCAGGCGCTCAAGAATCTGCATGGCATTCCGCTCGGCGGCCCTGGGCTCGAGGCCATAAAGCTGGGCTGCATAGAGCAGGTTTTCCCGTGCCGAGAGTTTTTTGTAAAAGGCCGCGTCCACGCTCACTCGCCCCAACAGGCGGCGCAACTTGTTTTCGTCCTGCGGCAGCCGCAGTCCCATCATCTGTACCTGTCCACCATCGGCAACCAGGAGGGTGGAGAGAATGCGAATCAGGGTGGATTTGCCCGAGCCATTGGGGCCGAGCAGACCGTAGGTTTCACCCTGATATACGTCAAAGGAGACCCCTTTCAAAGCCCATTCTTCCTTGACCTTAGCCCGCACCCATCCTTCGCGCTTACGAAATACCTTCTTCAGGTCGCGCACTTTCATGGCAAGTTGGGTTTGTACGGTTTGGTTTAACGTGGTCATAGTTCACCTGCAAAATAGCTTCGGCGAGGGCTCGAGCACTCCAAAAGAACCGGCGGCCCAAAGGCCGCCTAGCTACCAGTGGACGTGCGTCCACACAATGCGGGGTTCGGGTATGGCTTAGGGGTTAAGCCTTAAACCTGATGATCCAGATGAGGTCATTCATTAATCCACCTACCGCTGTGTAGTGTACGCCAGAGCCTTATTGTGGCACAAGCCTGGATACGTCAATTCGCACCAATCCGGCCCAGCCACACCCCAATGGCAAATACCAGTCCTCCACCCATAATGACCTGGACAACCGTCTGCCCCAGTGGGCTTTTCATAAAGCGAAAGCGGATATAAGCGATAACTAGAAGCTCGACCACCACCACCACGTAGGCCAGCATCAAGGCGGTGTGCAAATCCTGAATCAAAAAGGGCAAAGTATGAAACATACCGCCCAGAAAGGTGGCCCCACCGGTTACAGCGCCCCGGATGAGGGGGCTGCCCCGCCCGGAAATCACCCCGTCGTCGGAGAGGGCTTCGGCCAGACCCATGCTGATGCCAGCACCCAGCGAGGCCGCAAAGCCCACGAAAAAGGCATCGTGGGGCTTGCCGGTGAGGGCTGCGGTGGCAAAGATGGGAGCCAGGGTGGAAACCGAGCCATCCATCAAACCCAGTAGGCCGGGCTGAACAATCTGCAGTACGGTTTTGTGCTCTTCGCTATGGGTCATGTCTTGATAATAGTAACTACTCGCAATAAGACAGTCAACCCTGGCCTGCGAGCAACCTCAGCCGCAGAGCATTAGACAATATTGCGCTCGAGGGCCTTGTATTCCGCTGTGAACCGCTCGTAGCGCAGGGGCTTGATGTCAAGGCTGAAGGCCCGCCCGTCTACGATTTCTTCGGCCATCAAACGCCCGACCATGGCGGCCTGCTGCACGCCGTGCCCAGAAAATCCACAGGCATTGACCCAGCCCTCCATACTGGGCATCCGGCCCAAAATCGGGTGGTGGTCTGGGGTGACTTCGTAATAGCCCCACCAGGAAGCTCTGCGATCCAAGCCGGTCTGCTCGAGCCAGGGGAAGCGCCGCAGACCGGCCTCGAGGGTGGGCTCGAGCCAGCCCCAGTCCATGCCTTCAGCAAACCCCAAATCGGCGGGGTTGCTGCGGCCCATCAGCAGACGCTCGCCCTCCGAGCGGAAGTAAAAGCCGCTGCTTAGGTCAATGGTGAGCGGATAGCGATGGGGCCAAGCTAGTGGGCTAGTGGTGAAAACCATGCGCCGGGCAGGCTCTACGGGAATCTCGAGCCCAGCCCGCCGCCCGACTTGGCCCGCCCAGGCTCCCGCCGCGTTAAGCACGTATCCGGCTTCAAACTTGCCCCCAGTCGTTTGGAGTTGCCAGACCTCTGCGGTTCGGGCCGCACTTACAAGCTCGGTCTCGAGGTGAACCACCGCCCCCAACTCCCTGGCTCGGCGCAGGTATTCCATACAAATCCCATGCGGGTCTACGGTGCCATCGGCGGAGCCAAAGGTGGCTCCGGCCAGCCCCTGGGGGTCGAACTCGACGACGCGCTGGGCCTCTTCCGGGCTCAGGGCTTGGGCGGGCACGCCAAGTTGGTGCTGCAAAGCCAGCCCCCGCAGATGCTCGGCCCAGTCGGCCTCAGGAACCAAAAGCAAATATCCTATGGCCCGGTAAGCCGCCTGGGGCATCTGCTGGTACTCGAGAATACTGTTCCAGGAGAGCAAAATGTTGGTGGTCTGGCTAAATTGCACTCGCACTCCGGCGGCACTCTTGCCGGTCGAGCCCATAGCCGGGGCGGCCGATTTTTCCACCACCCGCACCCTCAAGCCGCGCTCGGCCAGACGATAGGCGCAGGCCGCGCCGATAATCCCTGCTCCAATCACGATTACATCCGCAGTTTGGGCTGACACCCCCCTAGCATATCCTGATTTTCAACCAGGATTTACCCCCCAGAAAAAGGCTCGAGGCCCAGATTAAGCCCGCCTCAAGGCAAATCCCCAAGAAACCTTTAGTTTTAGCTCAAGTTGGCATCCCCAAGGCCGCATAGCTTAAAGACATGAGCCTGCGCATTTTCCTCACCCTCTTGATGCTGTTAGCCTATCCCCTGGCAATGGCCCAAAAAACCCAGAATGACCCTATGGTCGAGGTGATTGTGGAGTTTGGTGGGCCCATGCTACCCAAAGGCCAGACCCGCAAGGCCTTTATCCGCATCCTGCAAACCCACCTGGGCCAGATCAAGCAAAAGCTCAAGATTCAGTCCAGCGAGGGTTTCTGGGCCAGCCAGAGCCTGCTGCTGCGGCTGCCCCAGTCTCAGGTGGGACAGCTCCTCAACCTGCCGGGGGTAGAGCGGGTCTATGCCAACCGCAAGGTTCGGCTGGTGAGCGGCGTAGCCAATGCCTTAGCGGTTGCGAGCGACCAGGGCAGCGACTGGGCACTGGAAAAAATTGGGGCCAAAGCCTTGTGGGCTGCTGGGTTGCGTGGTCAGGGAGTGCGTATCGGTCACCTGGATACCGGTGTGGATGCCTCGCACTCGGCCCTGCGCGGCAAAGTGGCAGCCTTCGCGGTAATTGACTCCAGCGGAACCCCCCACCAGAGCCAACCCTACGATTCGGCCCAGCACGGAACCTATACGGCCGGTTTGCTGGTGGGCAGCGGGGTGGGGGTGGCCCCGGAGGCCAAGATTGTCTCGGCGCTGGTGCTGCCCGAGGGTAACGGAACCCTGGCCCAGGTTTTGGGCGGCCTGGACTGGGTGCTCGAGCAAAATGTCAATATCGTCTCGATGTCGCTGGGCATGGAGGGCAGCTGGAGTGAGTTCGCTCCGGTCATCGAGCGCATGAAGCAGATGGGGGTACTGCCGGTTTTCGCTATAGGTAACAGCGGAGGAACCACCACCTCGCCGGGCAATATGCCGGGGGTGCTGGGGGTGGGGGCAGTAGACCAGGACAACAAGCTCGCCAGCTTCAGCAGCCGGGGTGAGGTACGCTGGGGCCAGCCCTACAACGTGGTGTTGCAAAAACCCGACCTGGTGGCCCCCGGCGTGAATGTGATGTCGGCGATTCCCGGTGGGCGCTTCATGGCAATGAGCGGAACCTCGACCAGCACCGCGCTGGTTGCCGGGAGCGCGGCTCTTTTGATGTCGAACGGGCAGGCCAAAGCTGACGCGGTGAAAAACGCATTGCTCAACACCGCCCTACCCCTGCAAGCAGGCACTGGCAGGGGTGAAATCCAACTCCAGCAAGCCTGGGCCGCCCTCGGCGGCAACCCCCCGCAACAGGCCGAGCCTCTGCCTAACCCCACCAACCTTCAGGCCAAATACCAAGACGGCACAATCGTAGTTACCTGGAACGCAGTTCCTGGAGCCACCGCCTACGAGGTGCGGGAGTTGAGCGCCAACGGCTCGGTGCGGGTGGATAACCCCACGTATACCGACACCAACCTCAGCCGGGGCAGCCCCTACCATTACGTGGTCAAAGCCATTAAGGGCGGCGAAACCGGCCCCAGCAGCGAGCAGTTGGTAGTGAACTTCTCGGCAGATGCCCAGCCCACTGTGCCCAAAAACAGTAAATCTGCGCTGCTAATCGTGGAAACCGACGGCCTCGAGGGGGGCAAAGCCGCACTGGAAAACCTGGGCTTCAAGCCGGATGTGCTAAAAATTAATCCCTCCCAGCGGCCCGGCCTGGACAAGATTCGTAACTACTCCTTGGTGGTATGGGTGCTCGAGCGCGACTGGACGCAAAACTGGCCCGATGCGCAGCGCCTGATGCTGCGCGGCTGGGTGCAAGCCGGAGGCCGCCTGCTTCTAATCACCCAGGAAGACAAGAAAAAGCCCGTTTCCGAGGCTTCTGCTTATGGCAACGGCAAGGCCACTTTCATCAGCGGGGATTTCGGGGCTTTGCCCCTGGAAGACCGGGCTAAAATCTATCAACAAACCATTAGCAGCCTGCTGCGATAGAGCGTAAACGCTCCGGTTTTGGTGAAAGCAATAAAAGCCTGCTAGCAAGCTCATTTTTAGCCCTCCCTCGAGTTTGAGGGTGGGCAGGTGTTACCTAGATGTAACCTCTCTTGCGCTTTTATAGAGCTACAACGCCCCAGGCGTTGGGAGGGGTGGAACATGGCCAGGAACGAAGAGAAATTTAGCCTCGAGGTTCCCTTGGATGCCTCGAGTATCGAGAACTTCAAGCCCGAAGGCCCCATCAAAGTGGCCCTGGTGAGTAGCAACGGCAAAGTGACTTCCAAAACCCTGACCCTGAGTGCCAAAGGCCAGGGTAGCGTGAGTTTCTCCTTCGAGCGCGCACCGGGCTCCTTGCAGGTGGTGGTAGGGCCAGGCGATGCCAGTGACGAGGAAATCGTCGGCTTACAAACCCTCACCCAGACCCTGAGCGCCTCGGCCTGGCGTGGGCAAGCCAACCTAAAACTGCCCATCACCATCTCAGCCTATTACTGGTATTGGTGGTGGCGCTGGTGTCGCACCTTTAGTGTTACTGGACGGGTGGTATGCCCCGATGGCAGCCCGGTTCCAGGGGCTACGGTATGTGCCTACGACGTGGACTGGTGGTGGTGGTGGAGCAGCCTTCAGCAGGTGGGTTGTGCCGTTACCGATGCCAACGGCAGCTTCACCCTGAAGTTTCGCTGGTGTTGCGGCTGGTGGCCCTGGTGGTGGTGGAAGCTGCGCGACTGGCGGCTCGAGCCTCGCCTGGTAGACAAAATTTTACCTATTCTGGAGGGCGAAAACCGCTTCTCTAAGATTCCAATGCCCAGCCCCAAGCCCAGCCTGGGCATCTTCCAGGAACTCTTAGCTGAGCGCGGGGCGCTGACCAGACCGCCCGAAAACACCGTGAACGTAGCAGCCCTGCCCAGCCTGCGCGAGCAGCTATTGCAGAAGCTGCCCACCACCCCCGAACTCCAGCGTCTGCGGGTGTGGCCCTGGTGGCCCTGGGAGCCCTGGTGGGACTGCAACCCCGACCTGATCTTCAAGGTTACGCAGGACTGCCGTGAGCGGGGTACGGTGATTGTGGACGAGAACTTCTGGGATGCGCGGTGGGATATCCCCACCAACCTCAGCGTGACCCTGGTCGCCAACGACCAAGCCTGCTGTGTTCCTAACATCCCTGATCCTGAAGGCAACTGTATGGTCTTCGACCAGGTCTGCTCGACCCCGGTTAGTCAGATTGGGGGCAACCTGGGCGCGCCAGCCCCCGAAGGCTTCGCCAACCCAGGGGTCATCGCAGTGTATGCAGACCGTCCCTTCGCAGACTCGATGGTGATTTCGGGCCTGTTTGGCAGCACGGCCAACGTTGACTACTATGAGCTGGAGTGGTCTAGCGACAATATCAACTGGAATGCCATGCCACAGGCCGCAGTGGGCGGTTTCAGTCGGGCCTACTATCACTCTTTGGCCCAGCCCTACGTGCCTGTGGGCTTTAGCCCAGCGACCATCGGTGGACGCTATGTCTATGAAAGCCGCGAGCACGCCACGGCCCGCATCGGAGGCTTCCCTCCCAACCTCTGGCTCTCCGACAACTACAACACACTGATGGTCTGGTTAAGCAAAAACCTCTTTGCCGACGGTCTTTATTATCTGCGGGTGGTGGCCTACAACGACGGTGGCAGCGGAACCTTAATCAACCGGCGCATCCTGCCCTTCTGCTCGAGCGAGACCCCCAACGGCCTGAAGCTTACCCTGGACAACATTGGCAACCCCAACCTAGAGCCTGCTGCCGACATCAGCGACGTGCGTATCGGCGGGATGTCGGTAGGTCCCTGCACCAACGTGCAGATCGGGGCGGGGAGTGCTCTAGACATTGATTTCACCGCTTACGATGTGGACGGCCACTTAGCGCTCTACAGCCTGATTGCCACCTACGGCAAAAACCTGGCTGTAGACGTGCTGGACGAACTCCAAAAGTGCATCGCAGGGGGTCATGCGGCATCGCTGACCTCGGTAGCTTTGGGGGTCATTCCCGCCGCCGATTTTTCCGGGCCAGATTATGGAGTCGCTCGCACCCAAGGGGCGGCTGCGCCCATCTGGCACGGGGGTGGGCTGAGGCTACATATCCCCAGCGAGTGCATCCACAAGATTTTCCCCGAGACCTGCTGTTATCAGCTCGAGCTGCGGGTGTACAAGCGCACTATTGTCGGCTGTGACTACTACTACACCCCCAACAAGCTGGTGTTCTATAGTTTCACGGTGGTGGTGTAGCCAGCACTTGTGTCCGGGAGGGCCTACGATAGACTTTTGCCCTCCTGGACAGGGGAGTGTTCAATGAGCCTCGAGGCTATCCTGCTAGGCACGCTTGCCGTCTGGCGCGTCACCCACCTGCTCCAAGCGGAGGATGGCCCCTGGAACTTGGGGCTGCGGTTGCGCCAAGCTGCTGAGAGTGGCTTTTGGGGGCAGTTGCTGGATTGTTTTTACTGTCTTAGCTTGTGGGTGGCTGTGCCAGTGAGCTTATTGCTAGCCCCTGGCTGGCGCGAGGGGGTTTTGCTGTGGCTGGGGCTATCGGGCGGAGCGATTTTGCTCCAGCGCCTCAGCCATCGCTCCCCATCTCCACCCTACGAGGAGGAATATCATGCCGTGTTGTGGAGAGAAACGACACCAGCTCCCCCAGACTCAGGGGAAAAACCAAACCACCCCCAAAGTTCCTCAACCCCGCTTTAGCATCGTGCTAGAGTACACCGGTCAGTCTACCCTCATCGCCATCGGCCCAGTGAGCGGACGGCGCTACCGTTTTGAAGGTTCTGGAGCACGGCTAAGCATAGACCCCAGAGACCGGGTGGGCCTGGCAAGCATCCCCAAGCTTCGCCCGGTTGAATAGTGCTCTCAGAGAAAATCGGCCAAGATACGCTCGACCTGATCGGTCTCGATGAGGAAGGCATCGTGCCCGTGTGGGCTCTTGATTTCGGCATAGTGCCCTCCGGCCAGCCGCGCGGTTTCGCGCACCTCGGCGGCGGTGTAGAGCACGTCGGAGTTTATGCCCACGAATAGGCTGGGGATGTCCCGGAGCTGGCCTAGCGCCCCCTCGAGGCCATTGCGGCCCCGCCCCACGTCGTGGGTGTCCATGGCTTTAGAAAGCACCAAATAGGCATTGGCATCAAAACGCCGCGCGAACTTCTCACCCTGATACAGCACATAGCTCTCCCCCTGTTCGGGGGCGTTGCCCCAGCGCAGGTTGAACGACTCGGGTGAGCGGAAGGAAAGCATGGTAATGGCCCGAGCCAGTTGCAGCCCTAGCTGCTCGGAGTCAGGGGATTGATAGGAAGGGTCGGACTCCAGCGCTTCCCTCGAGAGCCGATTAAAGGCTCTGGCCCAAGGGCCATGCACGGGAGGAGTCGCCAGCACTACCAGCTTGGCGACTCGCTCGGGGAATAGCAGGGCAAACTCCAAAGCCACCATCCCACCCAAACTGCCCCCCAGCAGGGTGACTTTTTCGATGCCCAAAAAATCCAGCAGCTTGGCCTGGGCTCGAGCCACGTCGCGCACGGTGAGGAGCGGAAACTCCGGGCCAAAGGCTAGACCGGTCTCGGGGTTGATGGAAGTCGGGCCGGTGCTACCGTAGCAACTGCCGAGGTGGTTAGCACAAATCACGAATTGCCGATTGGTGTCGAGCATCCGCCCTGGCCCGGCCAGTTCGTCCCACCAGCCCTCACTGCCAAAAGCCTGCTCGAGCCTGGGCAGCGAGGCCAGCGTATCGGGGCCGTAAGATCCCGCCAGGTGCGCCGAACCCGTCCAGGCATGAAACACCAGCACCGCATTGTCGCGCTCGAGGCTGAGGCTGCCGTAGGTCTCGTAGCGCAACCGCACCTCGGGAAGCCAGCCGCCATACTCGAGCCCAAACCCCTGGGCCACCAGGGCCTGGGCTGGAACCGGCGGCGCAACCCGCCCCCGGCTCTTGGGCGGTTTGATAATCAGGGCTTCGTGGTCGCCCCAAGCTTCTTGGATGAGGAAGTCGGTCATTGATTACTCCAGGGGGTTTAGCAGCAGGCTAAAGGCCAGACGCTAAACGCTGAAGGCTTAAAGTCAAAAACTAAAAACACAAACTACGTCCCAGACGATGTTTCTTGATAAGCCAATTATACTGTCCTGGTGTAGCTCTTTGGCTCTTTAGTATTTTGCTGCTGCCTTCGGCGTTTAGCGTCTTGCGTTTGGCTCTCCGCCCTCTGCTTTCAGCTGTTAGCTCTCAGCTTTCGGCGTTGGTCGTTCGACGTTTGGCTCAGTGCTGCTCACAACCCCACACATTGCTGACTCAGACTGCCACCTTCTGGCGCAGTGCGTTTTTGATATCCGATTGGATGTCCTCCAGTGCTTCCAGGCCTACCGAAATCCTTACCAGCTCGGGATTTACGCCCGCTTGCACCTGCTCCTGGGGCGAGAGTTGGGAATGGGTGGTAGAAGCCGGATGAATCGCCAGGGTGCGGGTGTCGCCCACGTTGGCAAGGTGCGAAACCAGCTCGAGGCCATTGATAAAGCTCTTGGCAGCCTGATATCCGGCCTTGAGACCAAAGGTCAGGACAGAACCCGGCTTGCCCCCAAAGTATTTCTGGGCCTTGGCATGGCTGGGATGGTCTTCCAGGCCAGGATAGTTGACCCAGGCCACCTCGTCCTGCTCGCGCAGCCAGTGGGCCAGGGCCAGGGTGTTTTCTATATGGCGCTGTGAGCGCAGGGAGAGGGTCTCGAGGCCCAGCAGCAGCAGCCAGGCTTCAAAGGGGCCCAGGGCCTGCCCCTGGTCGCGTAGGCCGTCCACGCGGGCTTTGAGGATAAAGGCCAGGTTGCCAAAAGTCTTGGTCAGCTCGAGGCCATGATAGCCGGGTTGGGGCTGGGCTACTAGCGGATAGCGCCCGTTGTCCCAGTTGAAGTTCCCACCATCTACAATTAGCCCCGCGATGGCCGCACCATGCCCACCAATCCACTTGGTACCGGAGTTGACCACCACGTTGGCCCCCCACTCAATCGGGCGGAACAAATAGCCCCCGTGGGCGAAAGTGTTATCCACAAAAAGGGCGATACCCCGCTCTTTGGCGGCAGCGGCAATGCTCTCGAAGTCGGGGATATTGAGAGCCGGGTTGCCCACCGACTCCAAATACCAGACCCTGGTTTTATCGTCGCTGAGGCCGATGAAGTCTTCGGCGGTTTCGGCCCGACTGGTAAAGCGGCTCTCAATGCCCAGGCGTGGCAGCGTGACCTTGAACTGGTTGACCGTGCCCCCATAAAGGTTGGGCGTGGAAACCAGATTATCGCCGGCCTGAGCTACGTTGGTGATGCTCAAAAACTGAGCAGCATGACCCGAGCTAGTGGCAAGCGCCGCCACCCCGCCCTCCAGCGCCGCGATGCGCTTCTCGAGCACGTCGGTGGTGGGGTTCATGATGCGGGTGTAGATATTGCCGAACTCCTGGAGGCCAAAAAGCCGCGCGGCGTGGTCGGCATCCTGGAACTGGTAGCTGGTGGTCGCGTAAATCGGTACTTGCCGGGCCCCCGTGGTGGGGTCGGGGCTATAGCCAGCGTGCAGTTGCAGGGTCTCGAAGCTGAGTTTTTTGTCGGACATGGTTTTTCTCCTACCGCTAGATTTGGGGCCAGGGATGCTGACCGAGAGGCTTTGTCACAGGTCTCATGCCAGAAGCTTCGTCCTCGAGCTGTGACTTGCGACCTGCGACCGTTCCGGCGCACGGTCAGCGCTCACTTGGTAGGAGTTTTGCAAATTGCAAAACCCCCTACCTGTTCGTTCTCTACCGAACTAAGGAAGGGGGCTAGATTTAGCTTTGCACCCTTCTCTTATCTTTCCTGAAGCCTTCGATTGTGCCTAATCGTGAAATGCTGTGTGCCTACAGCAAATCGGGGGTCTTCAGGTCGGAGTTAGCACCTGAGCGAGAAGCGCCGGTTATGTGGCGACACTTTTGCTGGGTTGCTGCGGCTTCGCAGGGCCGAATCCCTCTGCCGCTCTGGATAAGAGAACTTACTTGGGGCCGCAAGGGCCCTAAGTTGTTTGGTTTTCCCCGCGCCCCAGCGCGGATAAGAGTGAGTGTAGGTCGACGTGGGCAAACTTGTCAAGCCAGCCTTGCAGGAATGGCGCTTCCCGCGAATATCCCCTGCGTGAAGAGGCCCCTACACCCTCCGGTAGATAACTGCTCGAGTTATGCAAGCACAACCCCAGCCCGCCCCCAATCTTTATGAGCAGCTCTTTGAGCTTTTCTTCAGACATCTGCCTCTTTTGAGCAAAGATAACTAAGCCTAAAACGTTGCTGACAAATCTTTGGAGGAATTGTAACTAGGCGTAACTCTGTGAGTAACACATTTCATTATTGACTCAGCAAAAGCTCGAGAACTAAAGTTGAGAAGCATTGAAGTAGTTCTGGAAAGGAGGCAAGGGCTGCTATAACTGGCAGAAGTTCGGCCTTTCATTCTGGCAGTAGTTACGGTGGTGAATAATGAAACCAATAAATCGGTTGGGTTTGGTAGCGGTATTGGCAGTGCTGGCGGCCTGTAGCTCTGGGGTCAAGCCTCAGACCAGTGGGCAAGACGGGCTGGCAAGCCTCGAGGTCTCGGGGGTAGACGGCAGCACCCGGCTCATTCAGAGCACTGGCACGGCTTCCATGCGCTCCAGCGGAGCCGGGGTCGAGGGCCTGCAATACCCTGAACTGTTCCCCGGCAGCATCGGCAACGAGGGCAGCCTCAGCCCCGACCTGCGCAGCAGCCTCAAAGCCCGCACTGGCCTTTCGCCGGTCAACCGTAGCTATAGCCAGCGCGGCGGTGTGGTCGGAGCCTCGGTACAGGGAGTGCAAGTCGGCGGGGTACAGATTTCTTCAGACCGCAGCAACCCGGTGTTGCAAAATAGCTTCCTGGGCCTCAATCTGCGCGACCAGCGCCTAGCCAACAATGGTAACCAGTTTACCGTCGAACCCCCTGACCAAGCGCTGTGCGTAGGCAACGGCTATATCCTCGAGTCAGTTAACGATGTGCTGCGGGTTTTCAATACCGACGGCAGCCCGGCTACTGGGGTGATTGACCAAAACACCTTCTACGGTTACCCGGCTGCCATCCGGCGCGACCTGCCTGCCGGTTCGCCCAACCGCTTTGGCCCCGAAATTACCGACCCCATTTGCTACTATGACCCCGACACCAAGCGCTTCTACCACGTGGTGCTGACCTTGTTCGTTGACCCGGCCAGCGGCAATTTTACGGGCAAAAATAGTCTGGATATCGCGGTCAGCCAGACCTCCGACCCCACCGGAAACTGGATGATCTACCACCTGCCAGTACAAAATGATGGCACCGACGGCACCCCCAACCACGGCTGTAGCCTCAACCCCGACGGAACCGGCAACGGCCCCTGCCTGGGCGACTACCCCCACATTGGAGCCGATGCCAACGGTATCTTCCTGACCACCAACGAGTACAGTTTCTTGGGGGCCGGGGAGTTCAAGAGCGCCAACATTTATGCCATCTCCAAGCGGGCCTTGGCTGCCGGAACCCCCTCGATTTCGGTAGTGGAGTTCCGCACCGAAAACACTGTGAACGGTAAACCCGGCTTCACCGTCTGGCCGGCCATTTCGCCCAAGGACAAGTGGAGTGAGAGCTACGGCGGAACCGAGTATTTCCTCAGCACCAACGCCGCCGACGAGGCCAACACGCCGGGTGGCCTGACTCAAGGCCCCCGCGTGAGTGACCAACTGGTGGTCTGGGCCATTGCCAACACCGGGTCGTTGAACAGCCGCAACCCCCGGCTACGGCTGTTCAATTCGATTCAGCCCGTCAACCCCTATGGCGTGCCGCCTTTGGTCAACCAAAAAGATGGCCCGGCCCCCCTCAAGGACTGCATCAACGACACCACTGTCGTCACGCCTTTTGGTACGGGCTGTTGGAACCTGCTCTTCACCCAAGAGCCCAAGCACAACGAGCAGCTTTCCAAGCTCGACCCGCTGGACAGCCGGATGCAGCAGGTCTACTACAGCGATGGCAAACTCTACGGTGGGCACGGCACCGCGCTCAACGTGGGTGGGAGTGAGAAGGCCGGGATTTCCTGGTATATCTTGGAACCCAACTTTGGCCGCCGAGGTCTGACTCCCCAGGTCATACGCCAGGGCTACTTAGCCGTGCTCAACAACAACGTAATTGACCCAGCTATCGCCATCACCAAAGAGGGCAAGGGGATCATGGCCTTCACCCTGGTTGGGCAAGACCATTATCCTAGCGCCGCCTTCGCCAGTATTGGTGATGAAGTCGGGGTTGGAGCGGTGCAGGTCGCAGCCGAAGGAGTGGGGCCACAGGATGGCTTTAGCGGCTACAACGCTTTTGCGGGCAGCGGCGTGGCTCGTCCGCGCTGGGGCGACTACGGGGCGGCGGTAGCCGATGGCAACATCATCTACATCGCCTCCGAGTACATCGCTCAAAGCTGCACCCTGAGCCAATACCTGACCTCGCCCATCGGAAGCTGCGGGGCTACACGTACTGCACTGGCAAACTGGGCCACTCGAGTTAGCTCGGTCAAGCCGTAAACAAACCCATCCCTTCCCTCGAGGCAGGTTCTGCCTCGAGGTTTTGTTGTGAGGGCTCGGGGTGCTTTCGGCTTCGAGCCTTTGGCCTTAGGCTAGGGATACATGGAACTGCGTGGCCCCCGCGTTCTGCTGCGCCCAGCGCGCCCCGAAGATGCCCCCGACCTGTTTCCTTTCGCCTGCGACCCCCAGATTAGCCACTACATGTACTGGAATACCCACGGCAGCATCGAGGAGACCTATGCCTACCTCGAGAACCTCGCCGCCAAGGAGGCCATGTTTGTAATCGAAGTCGAGGGCAAGGCCGCCGGGGTCACGGGAATGCAAATTGACTGGGAGAACCGCCTGGGCGAGACCGAGACCTGGATCGGGCAACCCTACTGGGGCAGCGGCATCAATGCTGAAGCCAAGGTGGTGCTCTTCGATTTTGCCTTTGGCCCACCCGGACTCAAGCGTATCCAATCCCTGACCCACATTGACAACTCGCGCTCACAACGGGCTTTAGAGAAGCTGGGCTTCAAGCGCGAAGGGCTCTTACGGCGCTACCGCTGGATTGGCGGAGAGCCTTGGGATGTGTATATGTACAGCCTGTTGCCCGAAGAGTGGATGAGCAGCCGTCCACCCATTTATTACCCGTGAGGACGTTGCCGGTATCGTAGATTCGACCTATCGCGGTTTTTATAACAACTCTGCCCTGGATGGCATTATTCAAATGTTTATTCGTGAAAACCGCTCTAAGCGTATTCTGCCAGCGCTGCCGCCAGGGCCGCCACATCGGCCGAAGCCCCGGTCTCGAGCTGGACTAGGCTCGAGCCAATCATTCCGGCAAAGCCGCCACTGGTACGCTGCAACTTCACGTCGCGTCCCACCACCGCACCACCCATCCGACCCGAAGCTCCGTTGCCGTCCACGCTAAGGTTCAGGCTAGTGCCCACCACATCGCTGCCCAAGCGAGCTTCCACCGCGCTCCCACTGAGCTGACCGTTCACCGTGAACCCGCTGATCAGCCCACCCACGCGCCCCTGAATAAAGCCGCTCTCGAGGCTCAAGTTCACATCCTTACCCAGCGCCCCGCCAATGCGCCCCTTGAGGTGCTGCCCATCCCAAGAGAGCCCCAACTCCTTGTCCCCTACCCTGCCGGTAATTGCGTACTGCTTGCGAACAGCCATGAGGGCAGTGTAGCAAAATGCTCAGAGCGGAAGGCTAAAGGCAAAATGCCGAAGGCCGAAAGCTGAAGGCAAAGGGTCAAAAAGCTACACCTGGACGACATAACTGGTCTATCAAGAAACATCGCCTGGGACGTGATTGGTATTTTTATCGCGGTTTGCGCTATTTTGGCCGCTACTCATGGCGGCCAAAAATGGGCTGAGTACGGTCTTTCTAGCGGAGTAGACTACCGTTTTCTTTCTGAAAACCGCTCTAGTTTGGCGTTCGTCGTTTAGCGTTTTGCGTCTTGCCTCATCGCTATCCATCTTGCGGATGCGGAGCCAGACCCAAATGCAGCACGAAGCGCTCATTGCCTTTGCGGTGGGCATATTTTTCGTATAGCAACCACAGTTCTTTTTGAAACATCTTGGCTTCCTTGCGGCTCAGCCGCAGCCCTGCTCCCCAAAAATCCAAGACTGCCGGTTCGCCCTCAGCAAGTTCGTCGGGGCGGATGTTTTGACTCACTCGAGCCCCCCAGATAAGCGCACCATCGCCGTCCAGATGCACCGACAGGGTGTCACCGCGATTGCGCTGGCGGGAGGCTTTGACCACCCCTGCTTCAAACAACCGCTTCCAGGCCGCATAGCCCTCGAGCCGCTCGAGCAGCCGGGCCGGGACAAGCTCGAGCGACACCTCGAAAGCCCGTGCGGTAGCCCGGTAGTACTTCACAGGTCGTCCCCGCCGGGCTTCCTCGCGCTCCACCTGCAAAAGCCCGGCCTCGAGCATCTGCCCGGCGTGGTAGTGCAGGGTCTGAAGGGGCACTTTTAGTTCGTCAGCAGCACACTTGAGGCTCAGCGGCCCGCGCATGAAAGGCTTGAGCAACACCGCTCGGTCGGGGTCAGCCAGGATGCGGGCAGCTAGGGGATGGCTTAGCTCGAGAGGGGTAGCTGAGATTGGCCTGCGCGGCATAAAAACTCCAATGCTTAGCTCTACTCTAACTCGAGGGTTTTCCCCAGAGTAGATACCCACTACCCTAAACCCATGCGTCCTCCTCGCGGCATGGCCGCCTTCAGCGTGGTCTGGGCCGGGCAACTGGTTTCGCTTTTGGGCAGTGCCATGACCCAGTTCGGTTTCACGCTCTACGTCTTCAAGCAGACCGAGCACGCTACCAGTCTAGCCCTGATGGGCTTTTTCACCTTCTTACCTCTGGTTCTCTTTAGCCCCACCGCCGGAGCGCTGGTAGACCGCTGGAACCGCAAACTGGTAATGATGCTTTCTGACATCGCCGGGGGCACTGTGGGACTCGGCATTTTTTTGCTGTATTCCACCGGACATCTACACCTTTGGCAGCTCTACTTGGGCGGCTTCATCATCGGCACTTTTCAGGCTTTCCAGTGGCCTGCCTACAGCGCCGCTATCAGCACCATGATCCCCAAGGAGCAGTACGCCCGTGCCTCGGGCATGATGTCGCTAGCGGAGTCGGCCTCGAGTATCGCCGCGCCCATCCTGGCCGCGACCCTGCTGGGGCTCATGGGGCTACAGGGAATCTTGCTGATAGATATTGCCACTTTTCTGATTGCGATTAGCACCTTGCTATGGGTCAATATCCCGCAGCCCAGGGTCAGCGAGGACGGGCAGAAATCGCGGGGCAGCCTGCTGCAAGAATCGCTGTTCGGCTTTGGCTATATTGCCTCGAGACCACCCTTACTTGGCTTGCAAACGGTGTTCTTGTTCGCCAACCTGGCCAGCACCTTCGGCTTTACGGTGCTGGCGGCAATGGTACTCTCGCGCACTGGGCAAAACCAGTTGGTTTTGGGC
>JADEYI010000801.1_pt1 | contig 33859 bp, 38 predicted proteins | sample 8542331 | NCBI WGS metagenome assembly JADEYI01 (sample SAMN16510988, study PRJNA670497) | mine drainage metagenome | isolation source: biofilm near Copperflume 1 | place: Germany: Marsberg coppermine Kilianstollen | collected 2018-02 | reverse complement strand
GCCAATCTCGTTCTGCGTCGTACCTGGTTTGACGCTCGGCGCTATTTCCTGGTGGCGTTGTTTCAGTCACACTAGGAAAACCGCTCAGCCGCAATGGCCATTGCCATGCCATGAAAGGAGATACGCATGCATTCCGATCTCGCTGTGGGCAATCGATTCCCGGACTTGACGCTCCCCGATCATCAGCAGCGATTGATCAGGCTGTCTGAACTGGCGAGCGGCTTTCCACTGATCCTGAGCTTCTACCGTGGCTATTGGTGACCGAAGTGCGCGCTGCAGTTGCGGCGCTTCGTCGAATTACAGGAGGACTTGCAGGTCAACTACTGTAAGCTGGCCGTCGTCAGCACCGACCAGCCAGAAGTCAGCGCGGCCTTCCGCACCGGACTGGCTGCGACCTATACATTTCTCAGTGACCACGAGCGCCAGGCTATCCGGCAACTCGATATCGTGGAAGTGACCCCGCCGGATTTCAGACACGGGCTGCTCGCCCTTCCTTATACCTTTTCCCTGGCTCCTGACCTGACGATCCACGCGATCTATGATGGTTGGTGGTTTGTTGGGCGGCCGACGCTCGAGGAACTCCGGAAAGATATGCGCGCGCTGATGCAGGCGTGTCGCCGGGATTATCACTACAATGGTCCATCCTTAGCCAGCCTCGAGCGTGCATAGACGTTGTCATCGTATTCGCGCGGATGCCATCACCAGGGCAGAACGATCGCTCCCTCGCGAGCGGCTCCACGCTGCCACCGAATCCGGCCGTCATCACCATGCATCTTGATCGCCAGATTTCGGACCCCGCACTGTAAATTCCGCGTACCGGCTTTGCAATCGGCGGATTACCATGTCGAATGTCACCATGCGATACCAGATCACTTCATGGCTGCAGGTGTAAGCGCTACAGCCGCCTCCGCCGTCAGCAGCAGGAAGGTCAGCGTTTCCTGCAGATACAGGGACACGGGTTTATCGGAGTGGCTCCAATAGCCAATCGAGACGTCCTGGCCGATATGCAGATCGAAGTCGCCGCCGCGAGTAGTCAGAACAAACGCTCCCGCAATCGCCGGAGCGAAGATGATCTCCTCGTTAACCAAACGCTGGATATGCTGGATCACCGGATAGCCGTGATCGCTGGCTTCGCTCAAGGCCGTGTAAGCGTCCGCACCCATCACGACTTTGTATGGACCGTTGACGCCGACGAGGCGCAACTGGCTCAACGCCTGGGCGATCGCGTCGGGATAATGCACGGTGTCGACGGGCAGCGTCTTGACCGGATTGCTGGTCCCTTGCCGGATACCTTTGCCTCCTGGTTGACGGGGTTTTCGGTCCCGTCGACAAAACCCAGCAGATCGCGCGCATCGAAGTAGCGAAAGCCGTGGACCTCGTACGCAGGGGAAACGGCGTCGCCCAGCTTCATCATGATCTGCGCCGCCAATTCGAAGCAGAGGTCCTGGCGTTCGGCGCGGATGTGGAAAAAGAGATCGCCAGGCGTGGCAACGGCATGGCGCGACCCGGCGCGAATTTCGCGGAAGGGATGAAGCTCCGCTGGCCGGGGCGCACCGAATAGGCGGTCCCATACTTCCGATCCAAAGCCGATCACGCAGGATAAGCTTCCCGCATGCTCGCGGAAGCCCACCGCGCGTAACAGCTTGGGCAGGTCGCCACAGAGCGCGCGGACGCTCGCCACGCTCGCGGCCTCCTGGTTCACCGTTACGACGAGAAAAATCGTATCGCGGGTGAGCGGCACGACCACAGCCTGCGGCGAAACGGGGGACGGGTGGGGCTCCGCACTGATTATCGAGTCGGCGTCAGGCATCATCCATCATCTGGATCGGCTATTTATCCGAAGTCACAGCTCCCAAGAGAAAAGATTGGGTCCGTGTTCCGGGCCGCAAAGAATTAATTTGGGCGATTTCCCCGCAGCATCGTGACACGAGCAAGATGGGGAATCCAACGCCCATGCTGTAGAGAAAAAAAGATCATCCGACGAGCGGCACTTCGCGCCGGAAGTCCGCTGGTATCGCCGGGATGACCCACCGACAATCCGCCCTCCCAGTTATCCCGGTATAATCGGCACTCTCAGTCGAATACGATTCCAGGACCTCGATACTACGAGGAATCTGCACACGTCGGCGTCGGCTAACTCGATTCAGTTGGAGCAGGTCGGGCCCCGCGCGCAAATACGGATCCGGCATGACACAGTCCGTGAACGATCTCGCTAATCGTTTTTGCTGGTTTACGCGGGACTATTCTCAATTGGCGGCGTAATCATGGGAGAATCGCGAAGGCGCGGGCTGGAAAGCCGAGGCCGTGGCGCGGCTTGGGCCAGCTCACGACGATCAGCGCGCCAGTCGGTGGGACGCGGTCAAGATGGGCCATCACCTCGATTTGCCAATGGCCGTGGGTCAGCAGCCAGGCCTCGGACGCGAGGTCGTCGGTGGTATCGGTGTCCATGGATTCGTGGCCGTTGGCGACGATCCCGCGCTGTTCGTAGAGGAAGCGGATGGCGGCGAGTGACCAGGCGGGAAACGGACTGCGCTTGAAGCGCGCGGGATTGGCGTCCCAGTCCTTGTCCATATCGGTGCGCAGCGCGGCGAAGCATCCGGCCGGCACGCGGCCATGAACGCGCTCCCAGGCGTTTTTCAAGGGGTCACACAGAGCGGTCGCAGGAAGAGGAACGCGAACGCGCATGGCAGGCCGTGCTGCTCGCGGCCGAGCGTCCGCGTTAGGGAACCTCTGCGCAAGTTAGGTTGTCATTCTGAGCGCAGCGAAGAATCCCGGATCCGGGACCCATGCGCTTCGCTCAGGGTGACAGCAGAGCCTTGTGCGGAGGTTCCCTAGCGGTTGGCGCGCTGAAATTCGCGATAGTGCAGGATCGCGGCGCGATGCTCAGGTGTGCCGCGCGTGCGGATGATTGCGCCGAACAACGCCTTGCGCTGTTCCATCCGCGCGGCGCCCTCCAGCGTGCGTAATTCGCGGCGTAAACGAAACGGTATCGCCACCAGGTTGCCGACGAACCAGAGCAAGATGCCGAGCAGTCCGAGAATCCAGAGCAGCACGCCGATCGCCACGCCGATGCCGATAGGGAGCCAGATGTACGCCATGCGCCAATTCTCCCGGTCGGAAGTTTACCGCGACGCGGCGGCGGACGCCAAGGGCGGAATCTGATGAATCAGATGCTCCAATTTGGTGTTCAGCGCGGTCGGCCATCTGACCGGGCGGTGCGGTTGCCAACTGAACGCGGGTGCGGTTGCTCGACGATTGACGTCGCCCGTGGCATGATCAGCTTCATGCGCAAGCGATCAACCAGCAAGCCCCCCAAGACCGATGTCTTCGACGCAGTCGTTCAGGACGTCGAGTTGACGGTGGAACAAGCCGCGCGGTCGGCCAAGGAATCGGTAGAGGGCGCGGCTAAGGCGTTGAGCAAGGTGTTCAAGCCGAAAGATCCTGCGCCGGATGCGCCGCGCCGGGTTGCGGAGCGGCGCGGCGGGCCTCCTCGCGGCAGTGCGAAAGACCATTAGCCGACGGACGCTGCGGCGGATGCGCGCGTGCGATGCGTGCAAGGAGGTTTACGCTCGTGGCGATCCCTTAAAAGAACCATCCGTTGTCGGAAGACGGCCCGAAGACCGCGCCGACGAACCTCTCGATCTCGAGATTGAACTTCACGATAACGTGGTCGGAGCCGCGCGTGAGGCCAAAGCCCGGCCCGAGGTTATATTCGATTCCGTGCGGCAGCTCGCCCCATAGCACTGGAAAGACGTAATGCTGCTGTTCACTGAGCGGATTGGTATTGTCGATCATACCTGCGGCACCATAGAACTCAACGCCCGGCGACAGATAGCGCATCCAACGATAGTAAGCGCCGGTCGAGTAGCCGAACTCGAAGCCTTGCTTTCTGCCGACCCCGGACAGGACCTTCTCGAAGACCGGGTTAACCATGAGCGAAAATTGCCCGAGATCCTTTTCGATGATTGGGCGCAGCTCAATCTCGGTGTCGGCACTGTCGAACCGAGGCGCCTGACGCCATTCGAACTCGGCATACCAGCCCAGATCGACCGGTAGCACGTCAGGGTCGAAGAGCCGGCCGCGCAGGCGATATTTGGAGCCGGCATACCAGTAGCCATGGCCGTCGGGGGAAGCCATCAGCAGATATGCCGCCGCTTCGATTCGGTCGGTAAGGCCGTAAGTAAATTCGTACTGGTTGTACCACATCCCTTGACTGCGAAAGGTCCCAGCCGCGGTGCCCTCACCGCTGTGACTGTGGCCGTTGGCAACGACAGCGTTGTCGGTTTCCAATTCCGCGGTGCCGCGCCCTTCCGTGAGGTACGGGTAGACCTCGAATTCCCATGGGTCGAGCTGCGCCGCCGCGCGGCTCGGCGACAGGAACAGGATCGCGAGCAGGATGAGGATCCCGATCGGCCGCCGGTCTTTCGTCACGCAATAGTCAGTCATTATTTCGAACGCTCGGTCGACGGAGTGGCTAATGCCGCCTCGACCCATTGCTCCAGCGCCGCCTGGTCCGCCGCGGTAAGCCGGGCGTCCGGATGCATCAGCCGGTAGTTCCACGGTGGCATCTTCCCGTCGCGCAGCGCGCGGCCGATCCATTCGAGCTTGCGCCGCCGGGTCACCGGATAGTATCTACCCCAAGCGGAAAAGTTCACTTCCTTGCGTCCGAGATTCACGTCGCGGACGACGAGCCACGAGACCGGGGCAACGTGGCTGTACCAGGGCCAGCGGGTTGCGCTCGAATGACAGTCGTAGCAGGCGCGCTTGAGCGTCGCCTCGATCTCGGGCGGCGCCGCGAGCGTGCCCAACGACGGCGGGTTGGTGCGCTCGACCGGCACCAGTTGCACGGCCACTGCGGCGGCAATACATGCCACCCCTGCGATCCACGCAAGCCTGCCGAAAATCATGGCGATTCATCCGCATTAGCGGGAGCCTGCCGATCGCTACTTCGCAACGATCGCGCCCTGGGGCACGTCCTGATGGAAATCGTCGTAGAAGTCGTAGCTACCGGGGCTGAGCGCGGGAATCCGCACGGTGATTGTCTCCCCGGGGGTCATGGCAACTTCGCGATTGAGCTTGAAGCTTTCGAACTCGATCGTCTCGTTGCTCTCGTTAAGGACCTTGACAATCAGCGGCTGTCCCGCCGGCACGGTCAGATTTTGCGGGGTGAAGTGATGGTCCGCAAAACGCAGGTCCAGCCCGCTGCCGTCGCTATGGGCCACAGTGGGAAGCGCAAGTATTGCACTCAGGAGAGCGAAAACAATTGGCCGGACGCGGGGAGAATATCGGTTCATGGGATCGAGCCTCGTTGATAATGAGAATGATTCTCATTTTCCACGGTGCTTTGTCAAGCGCCACGCGATTGTCTCAAAGTCCGAAGCGGCGCATCGGGTGGTCCCACCTCGAAGAACGCGCCGGCCGGCGCGCTGGCCGTCCGATTGGAAAATGGGCGATAGTAGGCCGTGCCGACCGAATCCGCGGCGGCGCGGACGGGGGGGGCGGACGATGGCTCTGAAGACCGGCGGTGGTGATTATCTCTACGAGGTGGTCGAAGAGTGGGGCGAGATGCCCAACCGATGGACGTACGACGTCGCCGGCGTCGCCGTCGACTCCAAGGGCAACGTCTACATGTTCAACCGCGGCGACACGCCGGTGGTGGTCCTCGATCGCGGCGGCAAATTTCTCCATAGCTGGGGCGACAAGAAAATGTTTCCGCGCGCGCATGGCGTCACGATCGGACCGGATGACAGCGTTTGGCTGACCGACGCTTATGACCATACCGTGCGAAAGTGCAGCGCGGAGGGCAAGGTCCTGATGACGATCGGCGTCAGCGGCCAGCCGGCCAAGGCGATGAGCGGCGCACCGTTCAATCAATGCACGCATGTGGCGATCGATCCGCATACCGGCGACTTCTTTGTCTCCGATGGCTACCTCAACGCGAAGGTGCATAAATACGCCCCCGACGGTCGCCTGCTCTATTCCTGGGGGCAGGCCGGAAATGATCCGGGCCAGTTCAATCTGCCGCACAATATCGCGACCGATCGCGACGGCTTCGTCTACGTCGCCGATCGCCATAACAATCGCGTGCAGGTGTTCACCGCCAACGGCAAGCTCGAACACATCTGGACCGGGATGGCGATGCCGTGCGGGATGTGTATCGACACACGGAGCCCCGAGCAGTTGTGCTATATCGGCGAGCTCAGCTCGGTCTGGTGGACGCAGGGGCTGGGCGATTTCTGGGATTCGTGGAATCGCCCGGGAATGGGTCCGCGGGTGAGTATCTACTCGCTCGATGGAAGATTGCAGGCGCGGCTGTGCGACAACGGACAGGGCGAAGGCCCCGGCCAGCTAATCGCGCCGCATGGGATGGCGGTCACGCCAGAGGGCGATATCCTGGTTGCGGAAGTCTCGTGGGCGCTCTACGGCAGCCAGCTCAAACCGTCGCGGCCGGTGCGCAACTTTCTGCGGCTAACGAAATTGAAGCGCTCCGAACAGCAGACGCACGTCTGATCGATCCATCGGCGGATGCGTCGCATGGCGGGCGGGCAGCATCGCGGCGCACGTATCGCGCTGCGTTAATCCGCTTAGGTTTGTTCCTGAGCGGCCGGCGCGGTATGTGACTAATAACTCGATCGCGGAGGTTTCGGTATGCGAATATTTCGTCTGTTCAGCGGTGACGATCAGCAATCCCACCTCGAGGAACTGAAGATGGCGTTTGCGCCGGGCCAATTCGCCGAGCAGACGGCGCTGCAACCCGCGACCGGCGTGATCTTCACGCGGATGGCGCCGGGTGCGTTCGTCGATTGGCATAACGCGCCGCGCCGCCAGTACGTGATTACTCTCGCGGGCGGCGTCGAGATCGGGCTGGGCGACGGTTCCGTGCATCGTTTCGGACCTGGCGAGGGAATTCTCGCCGAGGACCTAACCGGCAAAGGTCATACGACCCGGGCGGTCGGCGACGGGCCGCGCGTGATGGTGATTATCCCGCTCAAAGATTGACCGCTATCGCGAAGCGATCGACTCGAGTGCGGGAAGTCCATCCGCCGTGTGATGGCTGGCTGGCGCTGGCCCCTTTGCCGATCGGACTGGCATCTATGTATCGTGGTCGGAACTGACTATCCGTTGCTGGCTGGACTGGCTCATCCTATCGAAGAGGTCAAAGCGCTCGGATTGGACGCAGCCGATCAGGCAAAGATTCTGCGCGGCAGTGCGAAAGAGCTATTGAGGCTGTAGTTGCGTTGTTTGTGGTTACCTCTGGCACGGCAGATTTGTGACACGAACCGTATAGAAAACAGGATTGCCGGAGTGGTTACGCCATTTCCGAGAACGTGAGGCGGCCAGCGCATGTGGGCGGTAACGGTTTGCGCTGCCGCGCATGCATGCTTCAATCTAATGGCAGGATCTCTTCGTTAGTCATGGAGCGTACCAATGGCCAGGATTTCCTATCGCGTGAGGCCCGAAACGGCGGTATTGACCCGAGGCTTCGATCCGGCGCTGTCGGTCGGAGCGGCACGACCGCCGGTCTACCGCAGCTCGACATTCGTATTTCCCAGTCCGGAAGCGGCCGAGCGCGCGTTCGGAATCGTCCTCGGAAAGATCTCGCCGGTTGGCGAGGACCGTCCGGATCTGATTTATGCGCGGCTGAATCATCCGAATGCCGAAATTCTCGAAGAACAACTGGTGCCGCTGGAACGCGGCGCCCGCTTTGCCGCGGTCTTCAACTCCGGGATGGCGGCGATTGTGACCGTGATGCTGACCTTTCTCGAGCGCGGCAGCGAGTTGATTTATACCCAGCCGCTGTATGGCGGAACCCAACACCTGATTCATCAGGTGATCGAGCCGCTGGGCTTCCATGCGCGATCGGTTCCCGCGGGCGATGCGAACGCGCTGGACGAAGCGCTTGAGCGGTCGCCGAACGCCAGGCTGGTGCTGATCGAGAGTCCGGCCAATCCCACGCTGATGATGACGGATATTGCGCGGGCGGCAGTGGCCGTCCGGCGCCATCCGAAGCGCCCGCTGCTGGCGGTGGATAACACGCTGCTGGGCCCAACGTTTCAGCATCCGCTGGCGATCGGCGCCGACCTCTCGGTCTATTCTGCGACGAAGTTCCTTGGCGGATTCAGCGATCTGCTCGCCGGCGCCGTATTGTCGGATGATCCGGAACTGATCCAGAGCCTGACTGGGATGCGCGCGCTGTTCGGCAACATTCTACAGGCGGACGAATGCTGGATCCTTGATTCGCGGCTCTCGACGGTCGGGTTGCGGATGAACCGGCAGAGCAAGAACGCGCAGCGCATCGCCGAACAGTTAGCCAGGCATCCCGGCGTGGACCGCGTCATCTATCCGTCGCTGTTCAAGGATCCGGAGCAGATCAGGATTCGCGACGCGCAGACTGACTATCCGGGCTCGCTGGTGACGATTGAGGTCAAGGGCGGCAAGCATGCGGCGTTCGAGTTTCTGCGGCGCCTGAAAATCGCCAAAAATGCGGTCAGCCTGGGCGGCGTCGAATCGCTGGTGTGCCATCCAATGACTACAACTCATAGCGAGCTTTCAGCGCAGGAATTCTCGGCCGCGGGCATTACCGAATCAATGGTGCGAATCTCAGTCGGCACTGAGCATTGGCGCGACCTGCTCGACGAATTCGTCCGCGCGCTCGACGCGGCCTGACTTGCCTTAATGGACGCGCCGGCGATTCGCATATCCGCGATTGACGCACCGATCATAAAATCGATCAACCAGGCATCGGGAGTAATCTCAGTTCCTGAAAGCGGCGAAAGCATTTTCGCAGGAGATCCTCGCTGTCGATACAATCGTGGAAGCCGGCCTGGCGGGCCTTAATCGTGCTGACAAGAATCGGATTTGGTTCTTTCACTCCATAGGCAAAGGCGAAGTCGGCGAGCCCGAATGATTCGCCGACAAACTGGTGCATGTCCTCCGGCGCGGCCAGCCCATACTTTCGCACGATCGCGGCCCATTGCGCCGCTTGCTTGGGCATCTCTTTGACCAGCGACATGGGCCGTGGCGGCCCGACCGTCATCCCGAGTGCTTCGGCGACCGTCGGCCACACGTCGGGCCATCGGAACACATCGCCGTTGGTGATATTGAAATGCTCATTGTGGCAGGCAGGCGTGGTCGCGGCCCATTCCATCGAGCGCGCGAGCAGGTCGACGTCGACCAACTCGAACAGATAGGAGGGACCGCCGGGAAACGCCAGCGGCATCGCGGCTTCCTTCAGGATCGCCGCATAAACGCCGATCGCCGGTATCACATTGAGGTTGCTTCCCACCGCCTCGCCCACCACCAGTTGAGGCCGCAGTATCGTCCATGACCATGCGCGTCCGGCCTGTTGCTCGCGAATGTAATCCTCCTGGAGCCAGTAAAAGTTTTCATGCGGATGGCGCGGCGCGCGCTCGCGTGCCGGAGTTGCCATCGGGCCGATATGCGCTCCGTATGCCTTGGTGCCTTGCAGCACAGTAACGTGCTTGAGATGCTTTGCGACCTTATGCAGCGGCTCGAACAGATTTCGCAGCATCGATAGATTCACTTCCATCTGTTTGCGTTCGAGCCAACCCTCGAGCAGATTCGGCTTCTCGTTCACTGCCGCATAGGCGACGTGAGTTACGTCGGACATTTGCGAAAAGACCATTTCGCATTGGCGGGCGTCGAGCAGGTCGATCGATATGAATGTCGCACCATCAATTGGAGCGGGCGTCCTGCGCGACACCGCCAGGACTTCCCACCCTTCGAGTTTTGCGAAATGGCGCACGGCCGCATAGCCGACCAAGCCGGACGCACCCGCAATCAAGATCTTTCGTTTCGCCATTGCACTGCCTCGCTCATCGAATTTCGTCGTTGATTAGTCGATGCCTCGCGTATACCTGATTCGCTCGCGACACCGCTACCGGATTGTGACGCGATCAGATGCGGAGCGCGTGCGATCAGTGGCGCGCCTTCTATTAAGCGCGCCCCGCGATCACGCATGAGGCGCGCGAGTCGGTCGCGAGCCGCCGAAGTTGGTGTGAATGGCCGCGGCGAAGACGGATACGAAGGAGCTTGGCATATCTTTGAGTTTCTCGCTATGATTATCTATAGTATGTGAAAACCGCCTGAGAGGAGAAACGGATGGCTAAGTCTCTTTGGTTCGCGGCGCTCGTTTCGGTAACTTTACTGGCACTGACCTTGGTCGTGTCGGGTTGCCATTCAAGCGGACCCGATGGCGTTTACACCGATAGCACGGGTCACATGACCCTTGAGTTCAAGGACGGCAAGGCCTTTCTGAACCTGGCCGGGAACGCCGACCCCGAAGGGACACCCTACGACGTGGGCGGTGACAAAATCACCATCCATTATAGCGGCGGAGTGGAACGCCTGATGAACCGGTCGCTTGCGATCGGCAGTGGCTATTCCATCTTTACCAACAGGCCGCGCATTCGTGCCGCCTCGAACATCCGGCGAAAGAATACGACGGCGAAGAAGAAGTAGACGATATTCAGTTCGAGGCCCCACCTGAAATGCGCGACTGAAAAAACTCCTTGTTCGATCGCCGTCCGCATCCCTTCGAACGATTGAGTAGTCGGCAACATCCAGGCAATCGGCCGCAGAAAGGGCGGCAATGAGCTCAACGGGTAGAATACACACGACAGCGGCATCAAAATTCCGGCGAAGCTCCACGCCATCGCCTGAAATTTAGTGGTGTAACGGAAGATCAGGCCAGTGACGGCGATGCCAATCGCAAGTGCAAACAGGGTCAGGTTGAGTATGAACGGAATCAGCGCCGGCAGCATGGGGAAGATATCATAGTGATAGAAAAGCCACGCAATCAGGGATTCGACGAACAATCCGACCATCGCCTTGGCCAGCGTGATGGTGATCAGCCCGGTCACGTATTCCGATACGCTCAGCGGCGAGGCGAAAAGGCTTACCAGGTTTCGCGACCACAGTTCTTCGAGGAAGCCTACCGCCATGTCACGCTGGAAGGCGTTGAACAGCCCCCACAAAATGACCGCTCCGAGCAGGCAACTGAGAACTCCGGGCTGCAGGCGGTCGCCGTGGCGCAGATAGAGTGTGAAGAAGCCCCAGACAAGGATATTCACCACCGGCCAGTACACCATGTACGTGATGTGATTGGCGTTGTGCCGCACCTCGTAGGCGTGCCGAAGGACGACGGCCTTAATTCGATGCAGCTTCATCGGACTGGCGCCCCGCGATGCGGATGAAGACTTCGTCGAGCGCCGGGGCTTCGCGGTGCTCCTTGAGAATCCGGCGGGTTACTTCGATTGGCGTTCCGGTGGCGATCACCTTTCCGTGTTGGAGAAAGATGATTTTGTCGCATATGCGCTGGACTTCGTGCATATTGTGCGAAGTATACAGAATCGTCGTCCCAGAGCTCCGCTGGAGTTCGAGCAGCACATCTCTTACCTGGAGCGCCGCTTGAATATCGAGATACGCCGTGGGTTCGTCGAGCAACAGCAGTTCCGGATTATTCAGAAATGCCTTGCACAGGCCCACCCGCGTGGTCTCGCCCGAAGACAGTCGCGAGATGGGCTTATTCCTGAACTGCGCGATGCCGAATCGATCCAGGAGTTCATTGATTTTCGCCGCGGGATTGCGGATGGCGTAGATTCGCGCGAAGACCGTCAAATTCTCGAGCACGGTCAGGCGGGCCGGGAATGCCATGTAGGGCGTCGTGAAGTTCAGTCGCTGAAGGATCTGTTCGCGATCGGTCTCGAGACTCTTCCCAAAAAGACGCACAGCGCCCGCGTTGGGCGAGATCAAGCCGAGCATCACGTGAATAATCGTTGTCTTGCCAGCCCCGTTGGGACCGACCAGGCCGGCAATTTCTCCCGGCTGGACGACGAACGAAACGTCGTCGACGGCCGTGAACTTGCCATAGAATTTCGTCAAGCGCTCGATGGTAACGAGCATCGCGCCACAGTACGCGACGAGCGCGCCTGGGACAATCGGTTTGTGGCTTTATTCTGCGCGTTGGTTTTTCACCCGCCGGGGCTGCTCATCCGAAAGGTGGATTAGCCAGGGTAGGGCGCGCTTGAGGGACCCTGGCATTTTGAGGATTAGTAGCTAAATCCCTTGATTCGCTCAGGGAAAATTTGTATTTTGCCGCACCGGTGTGTGATCGGGTCCGCAGATGAAAGGCAACTCTGATATACAGCCTAATCGCTAATCGACAAAAGGAGCGCATAACCTAGTGACTGCCACGTTTCCCCCACTGCCCGACGTCGAGGCCGCACGGGATTCGCGCCTTCCGCGCGTGTGCATAGCCACCTGGGAAATCGAGGGGCCATCTCGCAATGCCGGTATTGGCACCGCGTACACCAGTCTGGCCGACGCGCTGAAGCGCGCCGGCTACGACGTGACTATTCTCTTTCTTCTCGGATGCCATCCCACCGACGGCAACATGATCGATTGGGTTGACTATTACCGGAAAGAGAAAGGGATGAAGCTGATTCCGCTGCCGATGGCGCACGAGCCGCGAATCCACGCTGCGTGGGCTTCGAGCGTCTCGTATCACACATACGCCTGGTTGAAAGAACATCAGCACGATTTCGATATCATTCATTTCCCGGAATGCCAGGGACTGGGATTTTACACCTTGCTGGCCAAACGCCAGGGGCTGGCCTTCCGCGACATCACCTTTGTGATCAGCGCACATGGTCCGACCTTCTGGGTCAAGGAGGGGAGCCAGGACTATATACGCAATCTGGGCGAGCTCGAGATCGATTTCATGGAGCGTGTGAGTATTTCGGCCGCGGATATCGTCACGAGTCCGAGCCAGTACCTGCTGCGCTGGATGCGGGAAAATGGCTGGGAACTGCCGGAACGGACTTACGTTGCACCCTACGTTCTTCCGCAGGGGCTGCTCGCGGAAGCGCCCGCCGTGCGTACGCGGAAAAACGAAATTCGTGAAATAGTGTTTTTCGGACGGTTGGAGATCAGAAAAGGGCTCAAACTATTCTGCGACGCGATCGATGAACTCTGCGCTGATCGCGCCAATCGCAAGTTTGAGGTCACGTTCCTGGGAAAAGAGACCCAGCTCTATGGTCGTTCGAGTATTGGTTACATCAGCGACCGATCGAAGGCATGGACCGTTCCGTGGCGCATACAGTCCGGCAAATATCAGGGTGCCGCGATTGAGTATCTGAAGGGCGCGGGACGATTGGCCGTGATATCGTCGCTCGCCGACAATTATCCTAACACGGTGCTGGAATGCGTTGGTGCGGGGGTACCACTGCTGGCCACCAACGTCGGAGGGATTCCTGAAATTATCAACTCCTCCGATATAGAAAACGTCTGCTTCGAGCCGGGACCCGACGTTCTGGCGGAACGTCTGCGCGGCGCGCTTGAAAAAGGCGTCTTTTCGGCGCGTCCGTCGGCCTCCTTCGCCGACACGGCGCGCAAATGGGTCGATTTGCACGCCAGCCTTTCGGATCGAACAAAGAGTGATCCGCCGGTGCGCAAGGATCGTCAAGCCAACCGTGAATCGATCTTTCCGTTGGTGAGCGTGTGCTTCGCCTACAATGTAAGAGAGAAGGGCGCCGCGGCGACGCTGGCGTCGCTAAAACAGCAGGACTATCCACACCTGGAGATCATATTGGCCGAGTGTGGTAGTGAGGACACTTCCCAGTCAAATTCGTCGATCGATGCTAATGGTGCAGAAGGCGGCGAAGTGCGCCGGATTATTCGGCGCGGTACTGAGATGGGCGCAGGCCGAAATGCCGCGGTCCGCGAGGCTAAAGGCGAGTACCTGTTCTTCGTCGACGATCACACGCTGTTATTGGCGCCCAATGCGATTTCGGTCTTTGTCCAGGTGGCGCAACGCGTTGACGCTGACATCCTGACTTCGGCGATCAGCTTCTTCCTCGGCTCCTCCAGCGGATCGTCGGATAACCTGCTCGAGCATTCGCGCCGTCCGTTTCTCGGCGGTGACGCCGCCACCGGGGCTTTCGTCAATTGCTTCGGCAGTACCAACGCCCTCGTGCGGCGCGACGCATTCGAGACCGTTGGCGGCTTCAGCAACGAAGCGGTGTCGACGCTCGACGATTGGGAGATTTTCTCGAAGGCCGCTCTGATGGGACTGCGGATCGAGACGATGCCGGAAGTAATGATCTGGCATCGCGAAGATCAGGATCAGGAGAGTCTCGTGCATTCGCTGGTGAATGCGGTTCGTAGTGCCCGGCCGTACACCATTCCCGGGCGCAAGGTGGCCCCCGCCGTCGAGCAGACGCTGTCCAAGGTGGTGCAATTTGGCCAAGGATTGAAATTTGAGCGGGACGCTAACACTGGTACGCCGCTCTCGCGCGGAGAACAGGGGCCGGCCGTGACCGGCTGAGACGCGGCGCTCCACCGAGCGGAAGGTTGCGATCTCTTCCGCCGGGAAAGCGCGAAGCAGGCCGAATGGTTTGATATGCCATCTTCACGCGCGGTACTGGTGCTCGGCATGCATCGCAGCGGAACGAGCGCGATCGCACGCGGTCTGCTGGCGCTGGGTGTCTATCTCGGGAATGACTTTTTAAGTCCCCAGCCCGATAACCCGACTGGGTATTGGGAGGACAGGAAGATCTTGGAGATCAACGAACGCCTGCTGGCCGTATTCGGGCTCAGGTGGGAAGACGTCTCGCTGATCGATGACGCTCGATGGCATGAGCCCGAAATCAAGGCATTGCACCCTGAGGCCGCCGATTATCTCAGATCGACGCTGATGACTCGGGCGCTATGGGGATTCAAGGATCCGCGCACGATTCGGCTACTGCCCTTCTGGCATTCGGTGCTCCGGGAACTGGAGATCGAGGAACGCTACGTGGTAATGATCAGGAATCCGCGAAGCGTGGCGGCGTCACTAGCCCAGCGCCAGGGCATGGAGGCGGTGACGTCGCATCTGCTGTGGCTGGTGCATATGGTCCCTGGTGTGAAGATGATTTTCGGCCGGCAATTCGTTGTTACCGACTATGATTTGCTGATGGGAGAACCACGGCGTGAGCTTGAACGTATCGCGCGCCGTCTCAATCTCGCGCTGGATGACACCAGTGCGGCAAGGATTGCGCAGTTCGTCGACGGATTCCTCGATCCAAACTTGCGTCACAACTTTTTTGGCGCCGCCGAAGTCGAAACTGACCTCAATCTGCCGCCACTAAGCCGCGAAGCATACTTGTGGCTTCGCCGGCTGGCGACCGACCGAACTGAAAATGATTCACCGGAATTCTGGGCAGCCTGGGAACGCAGCCGAATGGCCGTGGAAAAGTTAGTCTCCGGCGCCGGTTTCAACTAACCCTTCCAGGTGTGCCGCGGAGGGCGATGAGGCGAGCGAGCTGCGAATCGCAGGATCGGAGAAGAGATTCGCTGCGCATTCACCAGCGTCCGATAACCGTGAGGACTCTGTCGCTCAAGGATGTTGCCTGAAGAAGATACAGATGGTTCGAGGAGAAGCGGCCGTGATCGGCTGTTCGTGGTAATCGGGGCGCAGCGAACCGGCACAAATATATTGCGCGAGATTCTCAATTCCAACGAGCAGATCGCGATGCTTGGCGAGGTGCTCACACCCAGCCCGGCGCCTGCTCACTGGGACAACTTCTGCCGCAAGCTGTCCGTTCGCAGCACGAATCCGGCGACTTTCGGCGAGGCCGGAGCGCTCCTCGATCAATACTTTGAGTTTATTAAATATCGCATTCGGAACCATTGGGAAGGCAACAAGAAGAGCGGCAGCCACGCAATTGGCGTTGACATCAAATACGATCAACTGCGGCGCATAGCGCCTACCAATTGGAGTTTTACGTCACCATACGTTCTATTCTATCTGCGAGCGCGCGAGGCTACGCTAATTCATACAACGCGCAATGTGATACACTGCGCCGTATCGGCACTGATCGCCAAGGAGCGAAATCTGTGGCACAATTACGGCGGCATCGCTATCGATCGCAGTTACGAGATCGATGTCGACGAGTGTTTAAGGCACGCGCTAACGATCGCTCGGCGCCGCGACGCATTTCTCGAGTCCGCATACGGCTGCACGATCATCAATTGCCGCTACGAACGCCTGTTCGAGGACATCAAGAGAGCGGGCTCCGGAGAAGTGATTCCAGAAGGCGACGGGCCCTTAGAAAAAATCGCGATGACGCTCGGAGCGTCATTCACGTTTCGCAATGACAGACGACTTCAAAAGGCCATCGACATTCCATACTCCAGGTTGCTATCCAACTATGACACACTCGTGAGGCGTGTCGAGGACTCCGAATTCCACGCATTGGCTGCGACCCTGGTATAGCTCTGCCGCGAACGATGATTTCGCGCAGTAGAGTTGGTTAATTGGAAAACCCAGCCTCGAGCATGACGATCGCCAAGCCCTGGCTCGCTCCGAATGCGCAGGCGGGAAGTTATGCCTTGGGCATGCTAGGGCTGGAAGAACGCAAGCTGCTCTATCATCTGGCCCGGAATACTTACTCCGGTGAAGGCGCGGTGGTAGAGCTCGGAGCGTTTTGCGGGGCATCGACCTGCTGCCTCGCAGCGGGCCTGAGGGACAATCCGAGGGCCGCGGGCCACCACGTGCATTCATACGATTCTTTCATTGCCAGCGAACCATACCTGGTGGAATTCATCGGCGCGGAATTCGGCGCGACGATCGAGACAGGACAGTCTTTCGCGGCCATCTTTCGGCGCGCCACGGCGCAGTTTGCCGATCTGATCGAAGTTCATGCGGGTGATTTGCTGGAGCAGCGATGGCCTGCCGCGATGCCGATCGAGATACTGTTTGTCGATGTGGCCAAGACACTTGCATTGAGCGGCAAAGTATTAGGTGAATTCTTTGCGCATCTCATACCAGGAAAATCACTCGTCGTTCACCAGGATTTCTATCATCCCACCGCGTTTTATCTTCCCGTAGTGATGGACTTTCTCATGGATTATTTCAGCATTATCGAAACCGGCCGCGATTCGTCCGTGGTGTTCCGCCTTGAGGCTGCGATTCCGTCGGATAAACTCCATTCGGCCAGCCTCTATAAATTCTCTTTCGCCCGGCAACAGGCTGCGCTTCGGCGCATGATGCGACGCGTGGGCCGGCCAGGGCGCGACTATCTTCGCATATCGGAATGCGCGGCGATCGGTACTTACTTTGGTGAAGAGCGGTTTCGAAAAGCGCTGGCCAGTGCAATTCGACAAGCACGACTTGAGCCGGATCGAGTATGGTCGGACGGACTCGCATGGTGCGGCGACTTTAAAGCATCGCGGGTGCGCGCCAGGCTTTACGGGGTCCCGTCGTTGATGCCGCCACCAACGCCCTATGATAAGGCGCACCTTATCTGGTCAGCGATATTGTCAACGGTTGCGGGGCGAATCGCGTCGTCACGCCTGTATGGATATCGGGCAGCGTGATTTCAGATGCCAGGGGCGGATCTACTTGCCTCGCGCTTTCATGGCATGAGTGACCCCCGGCATCACTTTCGGAAACCCCTTACCGTCCATCTTGTCCTTGGTATAGGTATCCAGCCCGTGGACCATGTAATGTGAGTGAGCATTGCGAATCGCATTGCTGAAACCCATCGTATCCTGAGCCGAGTTCGCCGCCCATTTAACCATTCGCAGGGTAAACGGATCGTTTTCCGCGATCTCATTGGCGAGCGCCATGGTTTCATCTTCGAGACGGTCACGCGGTACGACAAGGTTAACAAATCCGAGACGTTCCGCCTCCGCGGCACCGATGAAGCGGTTGCGAAACATGGTCTCTTTGGCCTTGCGCAGCGGTATATCCCAGGGTATCGAGAAATACTGCATGAGTGCAGGCAGGAAAGCGGCGTCGTCAGACGCGACAATCAAATCCATCGCCGCGGCGAACATCCATCCACCGAATATACACATGCCCTGAACCTGGGCGATAGTGGGTTTGTCGAGATTACGCCAACGTAGTGTCGCGTCGAGAAACAGATGGCGCGATAGTGCATATTCGCCGCGCAATCCTTTCGGAAAGGGCCGGCGACGCATGTCCTCTCGCTCTTCGGGCGTGCCGATGTCATGACCCGAGGAGAAAGTGTCGCCCGCGGCGGCTAATATGATCACGCGTACATCTTCGTCGGCGTTGGCTGCTGAGAATGCGTGATCCATTTCCTCGATCATCACGCGGGATTGCGCATTCTTGTAGCGCGGACGGTTAGTGATTATCCTGGCGGTCGCGCCGTGCTTCTCGTAAAGTATTGCCTGGTATTCCACGATATTCCTCGGTGCCCCTCATTTACCCTTGAAGATTGGCTTACGCTTTTCAATAAAGGCACGCGGGCCTTCCTTGGCGTCTTCCGAAGAGAAAACGCCGCGTGCGAGCTCGTTTTCAATTTCGTAACCCTCTTCCAGCGGGCGCCCGGAAGTTCTCGTCACCCCTTGCTTAATCGCGCGGACGGCCAGTGGACCATTGGCCGCGATCTTTCTGGCAATCTCCTCAGCTTTTGCCATTAGTTGTGCGCGAGGTACGACATGATTAATCAGCCCCAGCCGTCGCGCTTCGGGCGCATCGATCAGATCGCCGGTCAGCAATAACTCCATCGCGTTGCAATAGGGTATCTGGCGCGGCGTGCGGACGAGCGAGCCGGCGTAAGGGATGAGGCTCCACTTTACTTCCATCAGGCCAAAAGTCGCATGCTCGGCAGCGACTCGAATGTCAGTTGCCAGCATCAGTTCCATTCCGCCAGCAATACAGTAACCGTTGATCGCCGCGATAATTGGCTTGTGCATCGGGAATGGATGAAGCATCGCAACCGAGCGCAATTCCGGATTTTGCAATAGCTTGTGATCCCATTCATCCTCGGGCGGACGGTCCCTGGTGGTTAGCGGGAGCAATCGAGCGAGGTCCGCTCCGGCGGAAAAGGCTTTGTCGCCAGCGCCGGTGATGATAATCACGCGGACCGCATCGTCTACGGCCACGCGTTTCCATGCTTCAGCCAACTGAACCATCAGTTCAGGATTGATCGCGTTGTGCACCTGCGGCCGATTGAGCGTGAGGTAAGCGATATCGTCGCGAATGTCGAACAGCAGGGCTCGCATGTGTAAAATCTCCAACTGCGGATATGGTCATCGGAAAGAAATAACGCAACTCACTAGAACATCGGATCACCAGGTTCGAGGCCGAGCAGCATGCGGCCGGCCGGGCGATACATCTTGGGATGCACGACTCCGTGCTGGCTGGCGGTAGTAATATCGCGCATCAAACGATCAAGCGGATGACTCCGATAGATTGCGCTGGTGGCGGCGAGATCATACATCGTGGTCACGACCTCTTTGGCCACGCGATGCACCGTGATGAGCATGATGCGATACATCGCGCGCTGGCGTGGAGATAGCTTGTCGCCACGCTCCAGCGTCGCCCAGAGCTCTTCGAGCGAGGAGTACGCGAAGCTGCGGGCCGACGCGAGCGATCCTTCCGCGATGGCCAACGCTTCATGGGCGCGCGAATCGTCACGCAGCAGACGGCTGGCCATGAGCTTGTGCGGGTCGGGCATCAACTCCTTGCGACTGGCTAATTCAGCGACTGCATCGATGGCTGCCCGCGCGATCCCCAGCGGTACTCCCGCGTGTGGCACGAGGAACAGCGGGGCGAAGCGGTAAAGTGCGCCGGTACATTGCGGACGCTCAAGGAAGCTCCAGCTCTCTTCCGACGGTACGAAGTGATCATTGACCAGATAGTCATTGCTGCCCGTTCCGGCAAGGCCAGTAGTGTACCACGTGTCGAGAATCTGGCATGCGGAGGGCGGGAACACCATCACACGAACTTCGGGGCGATCATTGGCCATGCGGCGCGGCGTGCCGCCCTCGAAGACGACGCATCCGCCGATGATCATCGAGGCGTGCTGACAGCCGCTGCCGAAGCGATAGCGGCCGGTCACGCGATAGCCGCCGTCTACCACATCGGCGCGTCCCACCGGCACGACCTGGCCGGCCAGGGAAAAGTTGTCATGACCGAAAAATCGTCGCGCGACAGGTGGAGCGAGAAACGCGCCGGCAAAGCTCCCGGCGGAGGAGATCATCGCGCACCAGCCAACCGAACCGTTGATTCGTGATAGTTCTTCCACCACCCGAACCTGGGTCACTGGATCGAGCTCAAGTCCGCCGTAAGCCCGTGGCACGGCCATGCGAAAAGCGCCAAGTGCGCGTAGTGCTTCGACGACTTTGGCGGGCAAGCGCCGCTCCGCCTCCATAGTGCTGGCGGATTCCTGGATCATGGGACCCAGGGCCTGTGCGGCGGCGATAATTCCGCTTGCGGCTTGTGAAGAACTCTGCGTTGCCATCGGCGATCTCCGCGGTCAATTTCATACGTCCGTAGCCGGCATCGTAGCATCAACGGAGGGCATGGCTAGCGCATCACGTCGCCCAATCCAGCCGGCGTCGTGTACCGCTCGATATCCTCCCACATTTTCGGCACGTCGTCATTAATAAGTACGCTATAGCCGTGGCCATCATTGGGTCCGCTGAAGGTGGCGTGATGGTTCTGTATATCCCAGTAGTGCGAGTATTGAGCGCCCGAGGAGTTTTGCGGGCCAATGCGCGGAACGTTGATCACGATCGGTTGCAACAGAACGATCTTCCAGAGCTGCATGTGGCTGTCGTAGAGGTCTTCCCACAGGGCACCGTAGAACTGCCGGTCGACATACATTATGCGTTTGCCGTAACAGTAACCCGAGGCCATCGACGGTATCTTGCGGATGTCCAGAACGTCTACGTCGCGTACTTCCCATTTGCCCCATGACGGCTTGGGCCATCCGAGTGGCATATCGTAATTCTGCGGGAGGTTCGCTCCGGCCTGTCCGACATCCATCATTGCGAGGATCTGGCGCTCGCTGAGCAGGTTGGCGTCAAACTCCGGAATATTGCCGTCGAAGCCGAAGCGTGCGTCATCGGGCGTGGTGTCGCTTCCCATAGCGGCGCACCGAGCCGCGGTCGAGAGCCGTTGAGTCCGGCGCATTGAGGGGGCGAAGTTGTAGACGTCTTCGGGTTTTGTGAGATCGGTATATCCAATAGTCAGTGTGGTCGAATACTTCTGTTGTTCGGGCTCCTGAACCATGAACCAGGTAGTGTAGTACTTGCCCGCGCCGCCCTCGATTGTCGCAGGAATGCCCGGATCGGTATTGAATGAAAGCTGGCGAGCGACCCACAGTCCCTTGACGCAACTGACATTGCTGTACGAGTCGAGCGTACAGAACTTGCCGAGGTTTTCGGGGCCGTTGACGACGAGATGGGGCATATAGCGGTACCAGAAATTCGCGAGCAGCTTCCACCCCAGATGCGGTTCGGCAGGTGAAGGGAAAGGTGTTCCACCCTGATAGCCGGCAACCGTCAGGCCACCATCGGGCAACTCAATCACGCTGGTTTGCGCTCCATACTGCTCGGTGGCCGCGATATATCCTTTGGGCAACGGATGAATCGCGGTTGGTCCAATCTCCATGCGCACGTCCGGCGGCATTTTCCATGCATAGCTGCCCTCAAACAGGGCGACCATCCCGTCCGGCATATACTGAATGTATTGGCGCCAGTTCTGCATCGTGATTGCGGTGCCCGGCAACGCCTTGGCGGCGAGGGCGGAACCGTCGGCCGCGAAAGCTGGCGCCGTATTCAACAGTGCAAAAATGATCAATCCTGAAAGCCAACCGAAAAGCGAAACACAAAACCCATCCGACATCGTTGCGACCTCCAACCTCGCTGCCGATACCATGAGTGGGGGTTTGTTCGCAACGTCTGATGACCGGTAATCTTGCACGACGTATCGGCCGAGTTTGACCTTGGCCGCTATGAAGGATTAGAGCTTGAATACGCGCGATACACGCGAGGAGTTCGCATTACAATGGCAACCGGCGATCTTGAAAAGCGCATCACCGTTCTCGAAGACATCGAGGCAATCAAGCAGCTTAAGGCGCGCTATTGCGCCGTCTGCGATGACGATCACAACCCCGACAAGATCACCACGCTGTTTGTCGAAGACGGCATCTGGGAGGGCGGGGATTTCGGCAAGGCGCAGGGCCATGCCGCCATCCGCAAGCTCTTCGAGGGCTTCCAGAAGCTGATCAGCTTTTCCCAGCACAACGTGATGAATCCGATTATCGAGGTGGACGGTAACCGCGCCAAGGGCGTCTGGTACCTGCTGGGGCCGTTTACTTTCCGCAAGGATAATGGCGCGCGCTGGATCGCCTGCAAATATGAAGACGACTACGTAAAGGTCAATGGCGAATGGAAATACCAGCACCTGCGGGCGATTATCCGGGTGCAGGCGGAATACGAAAAGGGCTGGGCGAGCAAATAAAGCTGGTGCGGGCTGCGGAATAGGTAGTACATACCAAGTACCGTTCGGGACGGCGCTCGGATTGTAAACGCCTTGTACGTTGACGATATGTCGCACCCGCAGATCGTTGTGGCATTACGGATTACTCTTGTGCCACGCGGAGAAACACGATGGCGATGATTAATTTCGACGACTACGCCTCGAAATACCAGCACGTCAAGATGGAGCGCCGCGACGGCATTCTGCAGATGACACTGCATAGCAATGGCGCGGAATTAAAATGGGGCGTCGGGCCGCATGAGGAGCTGTCGTACGCATTCTATGATGTGGCGCGCGATCGCGAGAACCGTTGCGTTATCCTGACCGGTACGGGCACTGAGTTTTCCGCTGAAATGGATACCGGAGGCGGCCCCGGCGGACTCCAGGTTGCTCCTCACAAGGTGGAATTAAAGCCAGCCACCGTGCCGCCCGCGGCCTGGGATCATATCTACTCGGACGCGAAATACCTGTTGATGAATTTATTGAATATCGAGGTGCCGATGATCGCGGCCGTCAACGGCCCCGCGTTTATTCATGCCGAACTCGCGGTGATGTGCGACATCGTGCTCGCGTCGGAGAATGCCGCATTCCAGGACGCGCCGCATTTTCCCAACGGGGTCGTGCCCGGCGACGGCGTCCATCTGGTCTGGCCGCTGGTGCTTGGACCTAACCGCGGGCGCTACTTTTTGCTGACCGGCCAGAAGATTGCGGCGCGTGAGGCGCTGGCGCTGGGCGTGGTCAGCGAGGTACTACCGCGCGAGCGTTTGCTGGATCGGGCATGGGAATTGGCCCGGCAAATCGTCGCGCGGCCGAGCCTTAGTGTCCGCTATGCGCGCGTCGCGCTGACGCAGCAGATGAAGAAGATGATGCTCGACGGGCTAGGCTACGGCCTGGCCCTCGAAGGCCTCGGCGCGGCGGCCTTCTGGCCGGGCGCCGGTGGGAAGAGCTGATCAGATTGGCGGCGGGATCTTTTATTCCTGCTCGACGCGCAAGCGCGTCAGCAGGAGCGATTTGATCAGCCAGCGCCCGGCGAGCTTTTCGTAGGTCTCATGATAATGACCCATCCCATGCATCGTTTTGTGCCGCGCGCCCTCGGGCCACCAGATTAGGTCTTCCATCGACCAGATGCCTTTGGCCTGCGTGGTCGAAGTCACTTCGATCTCCGGCATGTGGCCGTGATGTACCGTGATTGCGGGTGCGACGGCTTGCTTGACCAGTGCCACGATATTGCCCGCTCCGGCCGCGCTCCAAACTTTCTTGTCCCCGCCCGGCGGCGTGTAGTCGGCGGTCGCGTCGGGCGCGAAGACCGCCGCGAAGCCGTCCCAATCCTTGGTGTCCATGCAGCGAAAATATCGCGCCTTGAGCTGCCGTAACTCCTCAATCGCGATCAGGCGTTCTATGTCGGTCATCGCAAATCCTCCGCCATTCCAGCAATGCGTCCAATTGCGGTATCTATACGATCACGCGAGACGGACGAAAAGTCCGAAGCCCGCGACGATCGTTGACGCAGAGCGCGTTTTGCACCGGCCGCGCGCGAGAATCGCGCGGCCTCGCAGGCGGGTGGATTAACCCATTGATCAGGAACGGCCGGAAGACGGCATCGGGAGAAGGTCTATGGAGCGGGCGCCCATAAACGGAATCGAGACAGCGTATGATCTACGGGGAGCGGGCACGCCGATCGTTATGATCCATGGCGCGCAAGGCGATCAGACCATGTTCGGCGGCCTGGCGTCGGCGTTTGCGGGAGAGTTTCGCGTCCTCACGTTCGATCAGCGCGGATCCGGGCTGAGCGATAAGCCCGACGTTGACTACAGCATTGCGATGCTCGCGGACGACACCGCGGCGCTGATGGATCATGTGGGTATCTCCGCGGCGCATATAATCGGTGTTTCGATGGGCGGGGCGATTGCCCAGGAGTTGGTCCTGCGCCACCCTGCCAAGGCCCGATCGCTGATCCTGGGATGCACCACGCCGGGTGGATCGCATGCTATTGCGGTCGGCGGCGGTGCGCTCGACGCCGCCTATTCGACGCGGCCGATGAGCGCGGATGAGCGCGGCCGCGCGCTAGCCGAGGCGGTCTTTACAAAAAGCTATCTCGCGCAACATCCCGAGATCGTCCCGGCGATGATCGCGGCGCGGCGCGATCGCCCGATTGATTCGGTTGCGCTGGCCCATCGGATGAAGGCGATGTTCGCACACGACACCTTCGAGCGGCTGGGACAGATCGAATGCCCGACCCTGGTAATCACCGGAAAGGACGACGCGCTGATTGCATGGGAGAATTCGCGCCTGCTCGCCGAGCATATTGCGCAGGCCGAGTTGGTGGTGCTCGAGCCGGCGGGACATTGCTTCTGGCTCGAGCGGCCCGACGAATCGGTCGCGGCGATTGCACGCTTTCTTCATGCGCACTAAGCCGCGACGCCATGTATTCGCCGATCGGTTGCGACCGCCGATGCGAGTCGTTATCTCACTGGGCAATGACCGGTCGTCAGGATCGCGCGCGCAAGCCGACACCTAGTCAATTGTCCCTTGGAGTGCCATAGGGCGGCGGCCGTGGAAAAAGAGCGGATTGCAAAATTTCTCGCGCGCGCCGGAGTTGCCTCGCGCCGCGATTCCGAGCGGCTGATCGATGCCGGTCGCGTGACGCTCAATGGCGCGATCGTTACCCATCCGGCGACGATGGTCGATTCCGACGACGCGCTGGCGGTCGACGGCCTGGCGATTGCGCTCGCGCAACGGACCAAAATCTGGCGCTATCACAAGCCCGCCGGATTGGTCACGACGGCTCGCGACCCGGAGGGACGCCCAACCGTCTTTGCCGCGCTGCCCAAGGAGTTGCCGCGGGTGGTCTCGGTCGGGCGCCTCGATATCAATACCGAAGGGTTGTTGCTGCTGACCAATGACGGGGCGCTCGCGCGCTACTTCGAACATCCGGCACAGGCGATGTCGCGCAGCTACCGTATCCGCGCTCACGGCCGGGCCGATCCGGCGGCGCTGGCCAGCTTGGCCCACGGAGTGACTATCGACGGCGTCCACTATCGGCCGATCCAGGCGTCGCTCGACAGCCTCCATGGCAGCAATAGCTGGCTGACGATGACCCTCAGCGAAGGCAAAAATCGCGAAATCAAAAAAATCCTCGAGCAGATGGACCTGCGCGTCACCCGCTTGATCCGGACCGGCTATGGGCCGTTTGAGCTCGGCAACTTGGAGCCGGGCGCGGCTGCCGAGGTTCCCGCCCGCTTGCTGAAAATCCTGGTACCGGGCTACTTTGCACGCGCGCAGCGGTCCTGATTGGCTTTCTCCACACCGCTCATAATTGTAACGTGCGTCACAACGCCGGCACCGTTGAAGCCGAAGGCTCATCGGATCATATCGACGCCGAATGCCGGCCAACCCTCCGGAGGCCCACATGAAACGTGGTCACCAGCCATCGTTTGTCTTCGCATTCGTGTTCGCGCTCACGATGATCGGCGCGCCAATCGCACGCGCGCAACAAAGCGGTCCGCCGACGCCTCCTTCGGCTTATTTCACGGTCGTACCGCTCAAGGGTGTGAGCGCTGCGATCGTTCGCGCCAATGCCGCTGCCGCCGCCAGCATACCCTTGTGGACCTATTCGATTACCTCGCCGGTCAACGGCTTGAATTATTCCGGTAGTATGGTCGGCCGCAGTCCGTACTTTCATGGCGCCCGGACGACCGGTATTCCGACTTACATAGTTCCCGTGATTATCAAGATGCCCGATGGCGGCGTTTTCGACCCGACGGTTGCCGACACGGCCTGCTCGCCGGCCGGCACACCGCTCTCGCTGGCGGATAATTCACCAGTGCTGCAATCGGCGCAATATCCGATGAATGGAATCGACGTCGGTAGCGGTCAGTACGACGACCTGTTTCAGCGCGCGAATTTCTGGAACGACGTCAACGTAACCGGCGATAGTTACCACACCAGGTTGAATGCGATCACGCTGAAGGCGGTGGTGGTAAATGTGCCATCGGGCGACGGCACCACGAATTCCGCGTCGCTCTATGGCGGATGCGGCAAAATCGGCGTGATGAATTTCAACTGGTTCGATCCGTATGTGCAAAGCACTCTTCTGCCCTCGCTGGCGGCGCAGGGCGTCGGGCCGACGAATTTGCCAATTTTTCTGCTCTACAACGTAGTAATGAGCAACGGCACTCCAAGTCTCACCGGTAGCTGCTGCATTCTCGGCTATCATGCGGCGGTTTATACCTCGGCCCTGCAAACCTACATACCGGTGGATTACGACACTACCGGGATATTCGTTGGTACCGGCAATATCTCGGCGATGAGTCACGAGGTCGGCGAATGGATGGATGATCCGACCGGCACCAATTCGACACCGGCCTGGGGGCATACGGGGCAGGTAAGCAGTTGCCAAAGTAATCTCGAGGATGGCGATCCATTGAGCGGCACGCTCTTTCCCGGCGTGCTGATGCCGAACGGGGTCGTCTATACGCCTCAGGAACTCGTCTTTTTCTCATGGTTTTTTCGTCAATCCCCGTCAATTGGGTCGGGCGGCTACTACTCAAACAATGAGGCATTCGCATCGAGCGCCGGTGCGGTATGCCAGTAGCGCCAGCCGGATCGAAATCTCATGCGAGCAACCAGGTATCAGTAGTGAATCGTGAAGTTACGCACAAGATAGCGTCCCGCAGGCGAGAGTATGGGCGCAGCATGTTCCAGTCCGTACCTGCACCGCAATCGAATCGAGGGGCCACAATGACTAATCGCGTTCGTCTCTTCGGGCTGCTGGCGCTCATCGCGGCGACCGTGTCGCCTGACTTCACCGCCTGGGCGGATTCGATGGTCGTGGTATCGTCCCAGGCGGCGCAGAACGCGAACGATTCGATCAGTTGGTCCCAACTGGGTGCCGATGCGGCTTTGCTGGGCGCCAGCTTTAACGTGGTGTCCGCCCACTCGGTGGTCACCGTGACACTGACGGGGCCTAATAGCCTCGTTTCAGTCGCGTGCCCGGCGAGTTCATGCAGTTGGAGCGGCACCGGCATCACGCCGCTGGATACGCTTATCTGGACTGCGGACGCCGGCAACGCCGGCAACGGTCCGCTGACGGTGGCATTCAGTACGGCGGTCGCCGGGGCTGGCGCCCTGATCCAGGCGGACGGCCCGGCAAAGTTCACCGCGCAAATTCAGGCCTTCAACGGAACCTCATCGCTCGGCGCGTTTTCGATCACCAGCGACGCCGCTGGTGACGCCACCTACATTGGTGTCGCCGACAATTCGGGCGCCAACATCACCTCCGTGGTCTTCAGCCTGACGAGTTGCCAGGGCGCCTGCTCGGACTTCGCGCTCGACACCGTGTACGCCAGCACGAGTGGCGCATCGCCCACGCCGACGACGACCGCAACCGCCACGGTGACGGCGACACCTACGCGGACGGCAACACCGACGCCGACGCGGACGCCAACACCCACGCGGACGGCAACACCGACGCCGACGCGGACGCCAACACCCACGCGGACGCCAACCCCGACACCCACGCGGACCCCGACACCCACGCGGACGCCAACACCCACGCGGACCCCGACACCCACGCGGACGCCAACCCCGACGCCGACGGCGGTCGCTGATACGGTGCTAGCGGTGTCACCGACCAGTCTCGGCTTCGGTTCTGAGACCGATGGCCGGGCCACTATATCCAGGACGATTACGGTGACGAACTCGGGCTCGGGATCCGCGGTAATCGGCAAGGTCACGATTGCACTGCCGTTTCGCATCACTTCCGATAGTTGTTCGGGTCGTACTATCGCCAAGGGCCGCAAGTGCGGCGTGGCGGTCGATTTTGCTCCAACCGCGGCGGGAGGATACTCGTACACGCTCTCGATTCCTTATAACGGAACGGCGCCGGCCAAAGTCCTGCTGACGGGAACCGGAGTCGCTGCCGTCAACACGCGGCTCGGAGTCGCCGAATGATCCGGCCGCGCGCAGGGCCGCGCGCGGCGCCGCTCTGCGCTAGCGGGGCAGTCACGGATCGCGACGGGCGGCGCCGTTTGGGCGGTTGGCGGATTTCCGGACGGACGTGTATAAACGGCGACGAAGCAGCTAACTATCCACCGTAATTGTCGGGAGGGAACCACCATGCGTGCCACCGTGATGCGCAATAAGCAATTGGTCGTAGCCGAGGTCGCGACGCCTGAACCGGGCCCCGGCGAGGCGCTGGTCAAAACGCTCGCTTGTGGAATCTGTGGCTCCGACCTGCACGCGCTCAAACATGCCGAGCGGCTGGTCGAACTCGCAAAGCGCTCGGGCGGCCCGTTCGTGATGGACCTGAAGCGCGACATCGTGATGGGCCACGAATTCTGCGCCGAGGTGGTCGATTACGGCCCTTCATCCGATCGCCCGCATAAGGTCGGTACGCGGGTCTGCGCGATGCCGGTGCTGTTGCGGGCGAGCGGCATGGAAACGGTCGGCTATTCCAACGACAATCCCGGCGGCTATGGCGAGTTTATGCGGCTGACCGAGCGCCTGATGCTGCCCGTGCCCAACGGCCTTTCGACCGAGCGTGCGGCGCTGACCGAACCGCTGGCGGTGGGTTACCATGCGGTGGAAAAGGCGCGGGTGGGCGGCGACGATGTGCCGCTGGTCATCGGCTGCGGACCGGTCGGGCTGTCCGTGATCGCCGCGCTCAAGCTCAAGGGCGTGCATCCGATTGTCGCCGCCGATTTCTCGCCGCGCCGCCGCCGGCTGGCGCAGGAGATGGGCGCCGACGTGGTAATCGATCCGAAAGAGCAATCGCCGTTCGAGAGCTGGCGCGCGATGGCCGCCTATAGCGATCCGTCAAAGGCGCCGCAGTTGCCGCCGTGGCTGCCCGGCCCGGCGCTGCGCCCGGCGGTGATCTTCGAATGCGTCGGCGTGCCGGGCGTGATCGACTCGATCATGACCGCGGCGTCCGCCAACGCCCGCATGATCGTCGTCGGGGTCTGCATGGAGAAAGATACTTTCGAGCCGATGTTCGGCATCAACAAGGAACTGAATATCCAGTTCGTCCTCGGCTACAATGGTGAGGAATTTGCCACCACACTGCATAATCTGGCGGAGGGGAAAGTGAATGGCGATCCCCTGATCACCGGCAAGGTCGGGGTCGAGGGCGTCGCGCAGGCTTTTGCCGATCTCGCTTCGCCGGAGACGCATGCCAAGATTCTCGTCGAACCGTGGCGCAGTTAAAGCTGAACCGGTCGGCTATTCGGGGTGACGGCTGAGACGTCACGCTTCGCCGGATTGCCCACCAGATGCCGCAGTGCGATCGCTGCGGCATCTGGCTTTGCGGTATCTCAGTGGGCGAACGCGGGCATGACTTCTTTAGTAAATAGCTCGTGCGATTCTTCCGATACCGGCAGCACGATAAAATAGGTCATTCCGGTTTCCTTGATCCGCGCTTGAAGCTCGTTCTTGACCTGCTCCGGCGTACCCATGAGCATCACAGGCGAGTTACGTGCCACGGTCTGATCGGTAAAGCCCACCGACGCGGCGGTCGCCTGCATCGCGGGATCGGCCGGGTTTCGCGACATGCTCACAATGACTAATCCGCTGATTTCGATTTCGCCCGGATCGCGGCCGGCCTCCCGCGCGTAGCGATGGAGCATCGCGATACGCCGCTTGAGTTCAGGCTTGTCGAATTTGACCGCCGCCGCAGGATCATTGACGAAATCCTGGCCGTTGAAGATCGGCGGTATGATATTGATAATGTTGGCCTCGACCGCCGCTATCCTGAGCAGTCCGCTGCCCGAACCGCCGATCATGAACGGCGGATACGGATGCTGCACGGGCCGCGGATTATTGTAGGCCTTGTCGATATTGAAATAGCGCCCATGGTGAGTCGGCGCGTCCTGCGTCCACATCGCCTTCACCACCTTGATCGCTTCGGCCAGTTGCGCGAGGCGTTCGGGATTGGTGCCGTACGGATAGCCGTGAGCTTCATATTCGTCACGCTTCCATCCGGCGCCCAGGCCGAGGATCAGCCGCCCGTTGCTGACGTGATCGAGGGTCGTGGCGATCTTGGCGAGCATCGGCGGCGACCGGAACGAGACCGCCGCGACCGAGGGCGCCAGGCGTACTTTGCTGGTCACCGCGGCGATCGCGGTCAGCGTCGTGAAGCATTCGAGCTGCGGCGTTTGCGGCTGTCCCAGCGGGGTGAAGAAGTGATCGTTGATCGACACCGAGTAGAAGCCCCGGGCCTCGGCGTCGAGCGCGGCTTGCTTGGCCTTGGCGAAGTCGCCGGTCGGCAGGAACAGGCCGAATTTTATCTCTCGCGTCATCTTTACTCCAATTGTTACGGCGTCGGCGCATGCCCCGCCGCGCGAATCGCGAAATGGCTATTGCCGCGTTAATACTCATTCGCAATGACTAATTCAATCGCCTCGTGCGAGGCGCGCCGCGCCTTACGGCTCATGGCCGCACCTCAAGCACCACGTTGAACGGAGTCTCGGTCGCCCGGCGGAATCGTGTGAAGCCGGCCTCGGTAACCACCTCGCGCAGGCGTTTCTCGCCGGCCTGTGCTCCCAGCGCCAGACCAACTTCCTGCGCGAGCGAGGCCGGTGTGCAGACCATCGTCGAAACCCCGTACATAAAGCATCCGCGCGGATTGAGGTTACCTTCAACGGTGTCCTCGGCGTAGGGCTCCACCAGCATCATAGTCCCGTCGGGCTTCAGGGCGGCGCGGGTATGCGCGGCGGCGCCGACCGGATCGCCCATATCGTGCAGGCAATCGAAGTAGGTAATCAGGTCGTAGTCAGTACCGGTAAAAGTCTTCGACGAGGCGACTTCGAAGATCGCGCGATCGGCGACGCCCGCCTCACGGGCGCGCTGGCGTGCGATCTCGATCGAAGGTCCGTGATAATCGAAACCATAGAAGGTCGAGTTCGGAAAGGCCTGCGCCAGGATTACGGTCGACGATCCATGGCCACACCCCACGTCCGCAGCTTTGGCGCCACTCGTGAGTTTGGCCGCGACGCCCTCGAGCGCCGGAATCCACGCGGCGACCAGCGCGGCGTTATAGAGCGGTCGAAAGAAGCGCTCGGTTCCCTCAAACAGAATCGGATCGTGCTCGTGCCATCCGATTCCTTTGCCGCTCTTAAAGGCTTCGGCGATTTTCGGCTGTATACGCGCCGCGGCGATTACGGTGGAAAAAGCGCCCCCGATGAAGAACGGACTGTGCTCGTCCGTCAGCGCGAGGGCGTGCTCGGCCGGCAACAGATATTTGCCCGAGGCCGGGTCGTACGCGACGTAGCCGCTCGCCGCCTGGTTGCCCAGCCACTCCCTTACATAGCGCTCCGCGGTGCCGCTTTTCTGCGCCAGTTCGGCCGAGGTCAGCGGCCCCGCTCCGGCCATCGCCCGGTAGAGGCCGAGGCGCTCGCCGGTGAAGCAGAGCAACGCGGTAACCGCGGCACCCATGTCGCCGAAGGCCTTACCGATAAACGCCTGTAACTTTGATTCGTCGATTGTTGCCATCATTTTACCCCCGAAGTGAATGCGTGAAATAGCACAGGCTGCGACTGGCTTTCCAAGTACGAAGCGGTAACTTGCTATACGCAACCCGACCGATCCGATCTGGTTGCGCGCGTGCCGAGCTTGAAGCATTGGAGCCGCCTGAACTTGGCGCCGGCCCGGCGCGCGCATCCGCCTGCGTTACGGCGACCAGCGATCGAAGTCAAAGCCTTCCGGCAATTGCACGAAGACCACTCGCGCGGGACCCTCGACGACGCGCGTGGTATGTCCCTTGCCGGACAGATCGTCGGCGATGAACGCCTGGCCCGGCATGCAGCGGCGCTTCTGATTGTCACTCGTGCCCACCTCGACGATGCCGGTCAGCACGATCACAATCTGACTGGCCGGTGCATGATGCCAACTTTGGTCGAGCCCCACCGGCAGTTCGACAAAGCGGATACTCGATGAAGGCCACGCGCTGGATTGCCGGATCGTGTTCCCGAACGAATCGGGCCGCGGCTCGGTGATTGGAATCTCGACTTCCTGAAAGCGTGACTCGCCTTCGGGGGTGGCGAAAAATCGGGTAACCTTCATCGAATCCTCCGAATGCGGCATATCAGGCCGCGGGCACTCAGCAAGCGATTCACAGCCGCGCGCGATGCGTCGTTCATCGAGGTATTGCCGTCCCCGCCTGCGCGGCGGCTACTTCTGCTTGAGGCGGGCGCCGGTCGCGGGCGACGGCGTTTCGGCCATTTTCGTGCCCGGCTCGTAATAACGCCGTGCCCAGATTCCCGCATAGGGTTCGTCGTCGCCCGGCATCCGCCAGGTCGTGACAGTGGCCTTGGCCGAATCGATTCCGATCAGCGCACGCGGTTGATCGCGGGTTTCGCTCAAATAGTAATCGGCCGAGCTCTCGTCGATATAGCGGCATGCGATACGGCGATAGATATCGTCCCAATTGCGATCTTCACCGATGTCGTATAGCAAGTCGGCAGCACCCTCGAAAATCACTTTTCGATAGCGGCCGGTATCCTCGTCGATCGTTACCGCCACGCGCTTGTCACCGCGGATGTTCCGCAGAAAGGCGGAATGCTTGCGCGGCGTGATCAATACCCGCCCGCTCTCGAAAATGAACCAGACCGGCACCACCGAGGGCGCGCCGTCGGCCCGCACCGTCGCGATCCGCGCCAGATGGGCCGGCTCGGCCAGAAATGCCGCCATCTCGGTGTTGGATAATTTGGGCATGCTTCAGCTCTCCGTCAGGCAATTGTGCCGCACCGTCCGGCAGCGACAGTCGCGGCGCACCGCGTGCTCATCTGGCTATTTGCCAAACGCGGCGGTGATCAGTTCGGTATCCAGATACTCAGTCACTTCCGCAATCCTGTTATTCGCGATGCGAAACACATGGCAATAGGTATTGTTGTAGGATTTGCCGCTCTTTGCCTGCGCGCGTCCATGCGCCTGCATCGCGACGTAGTCGCCGTCGGCGATCAGATTGTCGGGCGTGACCGCGATACCGCCCTCGAGCTGCGCCGAAAGCGGTCCGAGCAGCTTGTTGATCAACTCCGCCTTGCCGTTATAGAGGCCGGAATATTTGCTCGTGCCGATGATCGTGTAGCGCACGTCATCGGCGAAGTTGCCGAGAAACCCCTCGGCGTTGCCCTTCGACAACTCGGCGAACATGTTGCGGATTAGTTCTTTGTTTTCTGCTGCCGACATAGATTTTCCCTGCCGCTGTGTGTGGCGGGCTGGATGCCCGCCCGCACGGACGATACTCCGCCCGGCCGCGCATCGTCAAAGCCCAATCGATTGTGCGCACCGGGCGCTCCGCCGATTGCGGTCGCCGCCGGTGGCCCATCGCGTCAGCCGTTCATTCGGGAATGAACGACGGGCTGCCGGTCTTGGCGGTCTGCCCGCCGTCGGCGACGAACGCGGCGCCGGTGACGAACGAGGCCAGATCCGAGGCCAGGAACAGCACCACGTTCGCCATCTCCTCGGGCCGGCCCAGGCGCCCCATCGGGATCACGTCGTTGAAGCGCGCGACCAGTGCCGGCTGGGCGGCCGCCGCGAGCAACGGCGTGTCGATTGCGCCGGGGC
>JADEYI010000800.1_pt1 | contig 33875 bp, 26 predicted proteins | sample 8542331 | NCBI WGS metagenome assembly JADEYI01 (sample SAMN16510988, study PRJNA670497) | mine drainage metagenome | isolation source: biofilm near Copperflume 1 | place: Germany: Marsberg coppermine Kilianstollen | collected 2018-02 | reverse complement strand
TCGACTCGCTGGCGGTGGCGGAGCCTGTTCGGGCCGCGCGATCGCGGCCTCCCGCCTCGGCGCGGCGAGGTCAGCCACGAGGTCGCGCCCGACCGGAGTCAGCTCGTAGCTGGCGTAGGCGGGACTCCAGACCGTCCCGAGGCGCAGCTGGCGATCGAGCGAGCGACGGCTGCGGCGCTCGGCAAGACCAGTGCCCGCCTCGACCCCGGCGGTCGAGGCTGCGCCATCCGCGACCGCCTGGAGGACGAGTGGGTCGGTAGCCATGATCAGCCGACCGGACCATGCCCCGCTCGGGGGGGCAACGCCGTGCCGCCCCTGGGCATCGACCGCGGTCTTCCGACGTCCGATCGGGTGTCCGAGTCCGTCCGAATCCGTCCGACCTCGGCGGCGTCCGTACCCCCTTGCCGCGTGTCCGATCCCGTCCGATCGGGTGTCCGAATCCGTCCGACCTGGCCGGAGGTCGGACCCTCGACCGGACCGTCGGTCGGACCGCCGTTCGCGTCGGGATCGGCCGGGGTTTCTCGGGATACATCAGGCCGGAGATCGGCCCCGAGATCGGCCCCGAGATCGGCCCCGAGGTCGGGCGTCGGTGCCGGTGGTTGATGTCCGATCGGGTGGCCGACCCATGGCACATCCCGAGGGTCAACGTCGAGCCGACGGTGTGCCCGGGGGCGACCGCTCGGGCAAGATCGGCGCTGGCCCGCCTCGACGACGCCCGGAACGATGGCGATCGGGTGGTGCCGTGGAGCGCCCTCCAGGCTGACGGGCGCTCTCGCGACGAGGAGGATCTACGACGACCATCGAGCGGACCGACGAATGACCTGATCGCGCCCCGAGTGGTCCCTCGCAGCCGACGGAGCCCCCGATCTGTGGGTGAGCGCCGCGCGCTGCGTCGCCCGGGGTCGCACCGTACGGCTCGCGAGCGGCGGCGGTCGAGGTGCTCCGAGCACGGCGTCGGCGCCCTCGCCCCCAGCGTGAGGGCGTGCTCACGGTGGAGCGACGAGGACCGCGAGCGCCACCCGAGTCCGGGTGAAACCCCACGAGCGGCGGCCTGACCGCGGGGGGATGGGTCGCGACCGGACCCCAGAATCCGCGACTTTGAACATGTCATGGAGAAAGTCGACGGTTCGCCCGCGCGCACCCGAATTCGTGCGTGAACGAGCCCGCAGCGGCTGCTCCGGCGGGAGGTGGCGCCCGGCGGCCGGCCCATGATTCGTGCTCAGATCGGGCAACCCTGCCGCCGACGGACCGGTTGATCCCGTCAACCCACCCGAGATGGGGCCGCGCGGCAAGGGGTCCGACCGCCGCCATCGGTAGCGCGGCGCGGCACGACGGTGTCGCTGCCGCCTAGGCCGGCGGGTGGGCGGCGGCGCGTGCCTTCGAGGCGGCCCAGCGGCACCGCTCACTGCACCACTTCCGATCCCGCCGAGAGGGCCGGAACGTTCGGCCGCAGCGGCCGCAGGGCCGGGGGGTCTGCCAGTTGACGCGGAGCAGCGACCCGACGTACGTGATGGCGGGCCAGCTCGCCTCGTCGAGCGTCCGCAGGTAGGCCGTCGCCAGTGGTCCCGCGGCGACGATCGCCCCCTGGAGGCGCATCCCATCGCCGGTCGGGGCGATCGTCGTCTGGACCCGGAGGAACCGTTCGAGCGGCGCCTGGAGCACCGAGCTCAGGGCAGAGAGGGCCTGGATGTGCGCCCCGGCCCCGGGCCATGCCTCGGCGGTCGGCTTCACGATCCCGAATGCGCGCGCCAGCTGCGGGCCGGCCAGCGGTTGGTGGTCGTGATCGGCCTGGGCCTCGGTGAGCAGGCCCGGGGGCAGGCTCAGGAGCCGCTCGGTCTCGGCCCGCAGTGGGTCACCCGTGAGGGTGCGGATCGCCGCGACGAGCGAACGGGCCTGACCGAGGACGGCGAGGGCGGCCCGGATCTCCTCCACGCTCTCGTGCCACTCGTGCGGGTCGGCCCGGATGCCGAGAAAGCCATGCGCCTCGACCCAGCGGACGATCGCCGCCTCATCCGCCTGGCCGAGGGCGACGAGTTCATCGGCGAGCCCTGCCCGCTCGCCTGGTCCCCACACCGTCGGAGTCCGGGTTCGGGGGTCGGGGCTCGCCTCGACGATGAGCCGCACCCGCCGTTCGCCCGGCCGGAGCGTCCGATCCTCATCGCGGATGGCGCCCCACTGGCCGCGCCAATCGCGCTCGGGCCAGACGAGGCGCCCGTCGCCCTCCTCGACGGCCCAGACCGCTCGACCCTGCAGCGGGCGCCCGGCCTGGCCGCGGAGATCGAGCCGCTCGATCGCATCTCGGACGACGTAGGTCTCGCCCACCACCCACCCGCCGGTGGCGAGGGCCGCATCGGTCGCTGGTCGTCGCTCTTCCACGGGTTCTCCACGAATTCGACGCAAGTCTACTGGCCCGCCGATCGTGTCGTCCATGAGCACCATACCGAGCGATCGATCGAGCCGCCCCCACCGGCCGCGCAGTGGCCCCGCGCCGGATGCCATCCCGGCCGCCGTCGGCGGTGGACTCGGTCCCGGCGATCCGCTCGTCCGGGCGCTCGTGAGCTGCATCCGGCAGGCCCACGCCCGGCGCCTCGCCGGGACGGCGCTGGACTGATCGGACGAAGCGAGGTATGACACCCACCATGCTCCATCGACTGCCCGCCTCGCCCGACGACCTCCGCGGCCGGCGGGCCGCCCGCTGGGTCCGCGAGTCGACCGCCGGCCAGTACGACAACTGGGGACCCGCGGCCCAGGCGGAACAGGCCGACCGGATGATCGAGCGGTACGGGCTCATTGACAGCGGGATCGCCTGGCAGACCGCCGCCTCGGGGCGGACCGTCCACCTCCGCCCGGAGTTCGCGGCGATGCTCGACGCCGCCCGGGCAGGGTCCTTCGACATCCTCGTCGTCGGCTACGTCAGTCGCTTCGCGCGCAACCTCAAGCAGACCCTCATCGCGGTCGATGAGCTCCATGCTGCCGGGGTCGCGGTCCTCTTCGCCGACGAGCGGATCCTCTCCTCCGATGCCGATCGCTGGGACGACTTCGTCCGCGAGGCCCATGAGGCGGAGTCCTACAGCCGCAAGCTCGGCCGCCGGATCAGCGAGGGCCTCGCCGCGAAGCGGCGCCGCCTCGGCGAGCCCGGTGGTCAGCCGCCGTTCGGGTACAGCCGCGCGGGACGGCCGCCGCTCCTCGAGCCGATCCCCGCCGATCTGGCGCGGGTCCGGGCCTGCTTCGTCGCCGCGGCGGAGGGGCTCACCGATGCGCAGGTCGCGAAGCAGGTCGGCCTGCCCTTCTACACCGCCCGCGGCATCCTCACCAACCCGCTCTACAAGGGCGAGCTGCGCGATGGCACCCCGACCCGGGTGCCGCCGGTCATCGAGCCAGGGTTGTGGGGCCGCGTCGCGCTCGCCCGGGGCCGCTTCTCCCGCCGCCATCCGGGGCGCTCGACCCGCTGGCGGACGTATGCCCTCTCGATGTTGTACTGCGCCGCCTGTGGCCGCCACATCATCGGCCAGCAGAACCGCTACCGCCACACCTTCGCCTGCCCGACCTGGCTCGCCGCGAAGGCACCACCACCGCGGGCGTTCCGCCACGCGACCGATCATCGCCACAAGGGGGTGAGCTATCCCGCCGCGGCGTTCGAGGGGATCGTTGCCCAGGCCCTCGGTCACGTGAGCGCGAACGCCGGCCTCGTCGCCGCTGTCGTCGCCGGTCTCGCGGCCGACGAGGCGGGACCCGATCCAGTGGCCCTCGCCCGGATCGAGCACGACCGCGACAGCGCGCTGGCCCGCTATCGGCGCGACCGCGACGAGGTCGCCCTCAGTGCGACGATGCGGCGGCTCGACCACGACGAGCGCGCGGCGCAGGCGACGAACGCCGACGTCCCGACCGCGACCGAGGCGGCCGCCTACCTCGGTGACCTGGCGCGACTGTGGGAGGAGGCCGAGGGCGCGGGCCGCAAGCAGCTCGCGGAGGCGCTGTTCGAGCGGATCGACGTCCTCGGCACCCGCACGGTGCAGCTCCATCCGAGCGCGTCGGCGCAGGCTCAGGGATGGGCCGCGGCCTGGAACGGGGCTCGCTTGGTTGTTATGGTCGGGGCGAGAGGACTTGAACCTCCGGGTTCCACACCTCGAATCGTGGTCCCAGAGTGGGTCGCTGCTTTTCTGGCTACATAGCGAAAGTTGGCGACCATCTGCCTCATCGGGCTGCGCCCGAGGCGGCACCAACGAGGGAGCCAAATCACCCTGCGATCGCGCCGGCACATCGCATGCCTGCTCGGTCGAACCCAGTACCCGGCCACAATTGCAATTCCTCGGAACGCTAATATCGAACGATGCCGACCGCGTCCGAATCCAAGAGGCCAACGGCAGACGAGCTGCACCTCCTCCAGCTGGTATTTGATCGATTCCACGCGACCGGCGTGTGGCCGCACGTGTCCGAGCTGCAGCTCGAACTTGACCGCGCCAAGGATAGGCTCGATGTCGTGGCCGTTGGGGAGGACCTAGATCCGGGGCTCGGCGCGGTCCAGTGGGGACCCCACGGCGAGGTCTCCCTCACCTTGCATGGCATTGCGCTGTGTGCAGGCGAAGCGGAGGAACTCTCCGACACGCTCGCGGTCGTCCAATTCGCGTATCAGCTCTATCTCGAAGCCGGTATCGGCGCCGAGATCAGAAGCGAAGAACTTGCTGCCAGGTTCGGCATGAGCGACCTCCGTCTTCGTCGCGTCCATCTAATCATCCAGCGGTTGCCGGGCCTGGGCGGCGGCGGAGGCATCGAGGGCGGACCGTGGCGCCGCCAAGTCGACCTCGGGATTCGGCGGTTCGCGGACGTGACCAAGGTCGACGACCTACTGAGACACTCTCCGAGGATTCGACGCCCGAGCGTGTCTGGCCAAGGGACCCGCAACGGTGTCACGAATGCGCGAACGTCACGGCGAACATCAGCGCGGCAGCATCGACCGAGGAAGGGATCGTCTTCCCCGAGTGATGGCGGCCGCAGCTCGCTCCCTCAATCGCAGCTTGATTCAGGGGAAACGTCATCGCAACGGAAGCCAACCTTGCTCCAGATCCAGGCTCGCAACTTTCGCAGTCTGGATGAGGTGGTAGTGGACCTCGGCCAGCTGACCGTGCTGGTCGGTCCGAACGGCTCGGGCAAGAGTAACTTCGTGGACTGTCTGTCATTCGTGACGGACTCTGTCACCTCGACGTTGGCCAGAGCCGTCCAGGTGCGCGGCGGAATCGACGGAGTGCGTCGGCGTTCGGCCGGGCACCCAACGAACATGGGCATCCGGCTCGACCTGCGTCTGACTGGCCGCCGAATAGCCAGCTACGCGTTCGAGATCGCCGCGCGCTCCCAAGGAGACTTCGTCGTTAAGCGGGAGACGTGCCGCATTGCGACCGAGGGCGTCATCTCCGCCGCTTACGACCTGCGAGAAGGCGAGTTCAAAGAGGCCCCCAGCGGGGTCCGCCCGCGCATTGCACCTGATCGGTTGGCACTGACCGTCCTGTCAGCCACCGAGGAGTTCCGGGACGTCTACGACTTCATCGCCGGCATGAGGTTCTACTCGCTCGTGCCGGACCACATTCGAGCGCTTCAGGACCCGGACACGGGCCTCTCCCTGAAGAAGGACGGTAGCAATGCGGCTTCCGTGCTGCGAGAAGTAAAGGCGCGGAACACGGAGGATTACGAGCGGCTTTGCCGGCTGCTGGGTAAGGTGGTGCCTGGGACCACGTCCGTGGAGTACGAACGTGTTGGGTCAAAGGAGACCCTTCAGTTCCGGCAACAGATTGGCACCCAGTACCCTTGGACGTTCCCACCGCTGAACATGTCCGATGGAACACTTCGGGTCTTCGGGCTCTTGCTCGCGATCTATCAGCAGCCTCCGCCCCCCTTCGTGGCCGTGGAGGAGCCCGAGTCGACGGTGCATCCGGGCGCGCTCGATGTGCTGCTCGATGCCTTCCTGGAGGGACAACAGCGCAGTCAGGTGCTGATCACGACACACAGTCCGGATCTGCTCGACAGCCCGAAGATCGCTGATGAGCAGATCCGAGTGGTCACGGCCACCGCGGGCCGAACATCGATTAGCCCGGTAAGTGCAGCTAGTCGAGCCGCGGTCCGGCGCGGTCTCTACTCGGCAGGTGAACTGCTGCGGGCGAACTCGCTCGATCCAGACCTGGCGGCCAGTGTCCACTTGAACGCGGAGTTGGATCTCTTTGGACGCCCGGCCCACGACTGACCTAGTGGTGACGATCGTCGAAGGCCACGGTGATGCGGAGGCCGTGCCGGTTCTTGTTCGGAAGCTGCTACGGGAGCGCGGTCTCTATCCACGCATGAAAGCAATCCGGGTGAAGAGGCAGCGAGTGGTCAAGCCCGATGAGCTCGAGAAGGCTATCGAGCTGGCGCTGCTTCAGCCAGGGTGCGCATCGATATTGATCGTTCTCGATGCGGACGAAGACTGCCCCGCCGAGCTGGGTCCAAGCCTCCAGGCCAGAGCCCAGGCCGTCGGACGGGGGATGCCGGTCGGCGTCGTCTTAGCGAATCAAGAGTTCGAGTCCTGGATTCTGGGAGGGATCGAGGGACTTCGCGGTCTTCGCGGGATCGGAGCAGCCGCCACGCCCGCACCAGACCCGGATTCGATCGCCTCGCCGAAGGGCAGGCTTGATCGCGAGATGGGCGCGCGAAGCTATCTCGAAACCGATGATCAGGCCGCCTTTGCGGAGCTCCTTAATGTCGAAGCCGCGATCGCGCGTTCCCGGTCTTTCCGAAAACTTGTGAATGAGCTTGCAAAGCTGATGCCTTCGATCGAAGCGTGACATCCGTATCGAGATGACTTGGGAGCGAGAGGACCTCTCGGCGGCCTGCGCGCCGATGTCTAGGACAACCCATGCGCCGAAAGAGGTTCTGGCCCGTGGTGTCGTCGGCCTGTCAAGGGACAGGTGACAGACCCGCTCGGACGTGAGGGTCTCCGTGGGCGTGGCGGCGAGATTGGGCACAGTGAAGGTCCCGGTGACACTGGTATAGGGACCCGTGCCCACGACGTAGCCCGACCAGTCGGCGGATGTGCCGACCGTCGTGGACACCGTGTTGGAGACGTTGCCGGTGACCGCGAAAGCAGCCAGCCGGGGCGCGACCCGGCTGGCTGCCTGGAGCTGATGCTGGCGGGTGGGGTGCGGGTACCGGTCCGCAGCAGAGCGGCGAGGTCCACCCGACTGGCTGCGCCGATCGTCGGCGGGGGCACGACGACCGCATAGCCGGGCCGGCTGAGTCCTGACGAACCCGCCTGCCAGGTCGAGACGAACCCGGCCAGCACAACCACCAGTACCGGGATAGCGAGCCGACGAAGCTAGCGCATCACAGCCATTCTCCCGGACTACCCGCCGACCTGCTTGCAGACGTTCTGCGCGTCCGCCGCGTACCCGTTGGCCGTCGCCACCATCTGCTTGGCCTTCGCGAGGTAGCCTGCGAACGTCTGCCTGGCCGCCGCCACGGCGGTGTTCGCCGACGCCACGGCCTGCGAAACCGCGGCGGCGGAAGGCAACCCTGCTGGCTGGTACGAGGGGAGGACGGCCTCCGCAGCCTGCAGGTTTGAGACGTCGTGCTGAAGCGTCGTGATGTCCTGCTGGACGCCGTCGATGTCCGTCGCAAGTCCGGAGCCATCGGTCTCGATCCCTGACTCATCCGTGGCAACCCCTGATGCATCGGTGCCGACGCCAGAAGCGTCCGTGCAGACGCTGCCGTTGTTCCCGCTGGGGTACTGCTGGGCTTCCGCGATGACGGCCTGCAGGTCCTTGTACGTGGCACTCACGTCGTTCTGCATGTTCACAAGGTCGTTCGGCACGTGGCCGAGGTCCGCCTGCATGCTTCTGACGTCGCCAGCGACGGTTGTGATGTCGCCTGCCACCGCCCGTGATCCTGAGTCGATGGCGCCTTCTTCCTGCGCCTGCTGCTGCTGTTGCTCCTGCGCTTGCTGCTGTGCGGCCGCGTCGGCCGCCGCGGCCGCCTGCGCCTGTTGGACCTGCGTCTGCACGTGGGCCAGGGCCCGGTTGTAGTCGGCCACGGTGGCCGGTTCGAACGTCAGCGTGGACAAGCTGCCGTCGGGGGCCGCGAAGCTCAGCACCAGCGAAGACCCGCTGAACGCGCCGGTCCACGTCGTGCTGATCCCCAGCCCCTGGGCGAAGCTCAGGGTCACCGACGATCCGTTGACGACGCCGGTGAACGCGGCGTTCTGGGTCTTCAGCGTGGTCGAGTCATTTGACGGCGTGTAGGCCATGGTGAGCGAACCCGTCAGGCCGTCGCCCGCCTGCGTCCACTGCAGGAAGACGACGCCGTTGCCCGCGATCGCAAGGTAGCCCGAGAGCCCCTGAGCAGCGGGGTTCGGTGCCGCGGTTACCATGGCTGGGGTGATCTCTGGAGCAGAGGCAGCCGCACTGGGCGGCACCGACGACCTACCGGACGTGCAGGCCGCGGTAAGTAGTGTGACTCCCGCCCATGCGAGCACCCGAAGCCGTCGCCCTGTACCGTTCATGTGCTCTCCCGGGGCCGGGTCGCGAACGACCGACGCGATGGAGCCGTCCGCTGCCCGTGAGCACCCCGGTCTTCGCCATACTGCATGTCGAACCCCTCCGGTGCCCCGCCGGTCTTGCCCTCTTCCTGCGGTGGTTACCAGCAGACTATACGCAGCCGGCTCCGCACGGCGAGGCTGATTTGACGCTGGCACCTCGGAGACAGGTGACCGGGTGCACCGCGCCTCCTTTCGGAGCGGGTCAGCCGGGGACTCTCCGCCGCACGAATGCGAGCCTGAGGCAGGGCTGCCCTTTCGGGACGTGCCATTGCGCCCGCTGGACGATGGTCTCCCGTGCGATTCGCGGTCGGCCACGAGGATCTCGTGCGGCGCGTCGACGCTGTGCCGTCATCGATCGGTCGTATGCAGGGCGGACGCTCCGTGCCGAGATTGAGGGCGCTTATCGCGGGATCGTCGAGCGTCTCGCAGTCGCCTCCGCGAACCGCTCGCGGAGGACCGAGCGGGTCACTCCACTTCGTGCCCGGCCGCCGCGTGCTTGGCGACTTCAAACTTCGATCCCATGCGATCCTCCGACCGCGTTCTTTCCCTTGACTGACGACGCCCGCTCTCTCGTCCGGTGGCGCCGCTGGTATGCCCGGAGGCTCCGCTCGCTCGACGCGTTGACCCAAGACGACATCATCGCGAGCTGGCTCCTCCGGGTCCGCCCGAACGTCTGGTCCCTCGCCTGGGATCCGACCCCGCTCGATCGGAGCCGCTGGCCCGGCTTGTATGCGGCGGGTGCCGACGGCTGGTGGGGTCCAGCGGGCCTCGCTGCGGAGCAGCCCGCGGACATCGGGTTCTTGGGCGGCTCGTTCCCCCGCTCGATCGGGTCGGGCCGATCAGGGTTCGCCTCGCCGTTCCCCGCGCATTGGCCCCTGAGTTGTCAGGCGCAATCGCTCCAGCCGACGATCTGTTCCGGTCAGGCGCGCGCCCGACGACCGCCTGTCTGGCGTTCTTACGAAATCCCCGGCCACGCGGGGATGCGGCGGCTCGGCTGACCCGGCACGGGTCGATCCGGCTGAGGCCGGCTGACGCGTCCGCGCCTATCGGTCCGGTGGTCGATCGGCCTCCGTCACCGGCCGGAGGGCGCCCTCCGGCGTCTCGACGGCCGCGACCCTGAGGCGCCACAGATCCGGGTACCAGGCGAGCACCACTCCCAGGGCGATGATCGTCAGGCCGCCGCCGGCGACGAGCGTCAGCGGCGCGCCGATGACCTCCGCCACGCCTCCCGCGACGAGGCTCCCGAGCGGCGAGACGCCGATGGAGGTGAGGACGTAGAAGCTGAGGATCCGTCCCCGGAGCCGGGCCGGCGAGAGGAGCTGGACCAGCGTGTTCGTGCCCGTGTAGTACGCGACCTGGGAGGCGCCGAGGATGGCGAGCGCCCCGCAGGTCACGAGCAGGTTCCGCGACACCGCGAAGACCGCCACCGTGAGAGCCATGAGCGTAAGCCCGACGGCGACGGTCCGTCCGCTCGCGCCGTCCCTGCGGAGGAGCGCCACGCCGATCGCACCGACCAGGGCCCCGATGCCGATCGAGGCGGTCAGGAGCCCGAGACCGGCGGCACCGATGCCGAGGTCGGCGGCGAAGATCGGCAGCAGCGCCAGGTACGGCAGGATGAGGACGGCCGGCGCGGCGGCGAGCAGGAGCAACGCGACGAGCTGGCGCCGTTCCCGGACGTAGTCGATGCCCTCGCCGAGGTTCGACCAGAAGCCCGCCTGATCGTGCGTGATGGCCGCCTGGGTCGGCATCCGGATGGCGAGCAGGGCGACGATGACGGCCCCGAAGCTGGCCGCATTGAGCCAGAAGCTCGCGGCCTCGCCGACGACGCCGATGAGGATGCCCGCCACCGCCGGTCCCACGATCCGCGCGAGGTTGAACTGAGCGCTGTTGAGCGCGATGGCGTTGCCCAGGGCGGACCGATCGACCATCCCGGGCACGATGGCCTGGAACGCGGGGCTGGCGAGGGCATTCGCGATGCCGGCCAGGACCGCGAGCACGAGCACGTGCCAGAACAGGATCGCGTCCGCCTGGACGAGCACGGCGAGGAGTCCGGCGAACAGGGCGAGCGCCACCTGGGTCCATAGCAGGATCCGGCGCTGGTCGACGCGGTCGGCGAGGGCGCCGGCGTAGAGCGTCAGGAGCAGCGCCGGCGCGCTGCCCGCGAAGGCGGCAAGGCCGAGTGATCCGGCCGAACCGGTGAGGCGGAGGACGAGCCAGCCGAGGGCGGTGACCTGCATCCACGTGCCGACGTTCGACACGAAGACCCCGACGAGCAGGATGCGGAAGGCGGGCGACGCGAGCGCCGGCAGGTGCCGGGCGGACGATGACGGCGTCACGATCGTGCGGCCATCCGATCGCGGCGTGCGCGGGTCAACGCGCCCGGGACGCCTCGAGGTGCCTCAGCGAGCCTTCGCTCCTGCCTTCGCTCCATTCCTCGGACGTTGTGAGGGCCGCCGATCCGGCGTGGGATTGAGCGCCCGGAGGAGCCGTCGGTAGAAGCCGAGGCCGGCGCCGATGACGCCGCCGAAGACCGTGTAGAAGACGAAGGCGTAGACGACGTCGGCGATCGAGGGGACACTCCGGGTCACGGTGACCGCGTAGATGACCAGGCCGAGTGTCCCGAGGAACGAGGCGATCGCGCCGAGCAGGTACGAGGCTCGCGGCGCGAGGGCTCCGGCCGCGTAGATCGCACCGATCGGCAACGGACCGAGGAACAGGGCCACCACGAGGGCGGTGACGGCGTTCGGGACCCCGGTGGTGGCGACGGCGACGACGAGGGTCGCGACGATGAGCCCGCTCGACACGAGGAACGCTCGACCGCGGACGAGACCCGGCAGTGCGCGGAGGTCGCCGCGGATATCGGCGACGTGATACGCGCTCCGGAAGGCGCCGAGGAAGCCGGGTCGCGGTGTCGGGCCGCCGGTTGCCGAACTCCTCGCTGCGGCCGAACCGGGCCTCGCCCCGGCCGCTCCCGCGGGGGCGGCCTCGTCGTCATCCGGGATCTCGGTCGCGGCAGCCTCCGCGGCCTCCGCCCGGTAGCGGCGGCGCGCTTCGGCGCGATCGGTCCTTTTGGCGCGGGCCACGGTCCCTCCTCTGCGATGGTTCTCGCGCATGGTAGTCGAGGCGCAGGGGCCGTGCCGTCGTTCGGGTGGTTGCGGCGCGTCGCAGCTACGTCGGCGGTGAGTCCGGGCCAGCGGTCCGGCACACGGCGGTGAGTCCCCGGTGAGTCGCCGGTGAGTCGCCGGTGAGTCGGTCAGCGTACAACGCATGAGCTCGCACCCGCCCCCCGAGACCCGCCGGGAGGTCGTTCGATGGTTCGTGCCCGGCGTCTCGTGTGCAGTCTCGTCCTTCTCGTCGCGCTCCTTGCCGGGACGACGATCGGCGGCACCGGGCGAGGAGCGGAGGATGCGGCGCCCGCTGCCGCGGTCGGCTGGCCGCCGGCGTCGCTGCTCATCGCCGAAGTGGTGACCGGCGGGTCGTCCGCCTCGGACGAGTACGTCGAATTGACGAACGCCGGCTCCGTGGCGGTTGATCTCGAGGGTCTCGAGGTCGTCTATGCCACTTCGTCGGGGGCGACGGTCACCCGCAAGGTCAGCTGGAGCGCGTCGCGGCCGCTGGCGCCTGGACAGCACCTCCTCGTCGCCAACGTCCTTGGGGTGTTCGCGGCGTCCGCGGATGCGACCTACAGCGGTGGCATCGCCGCCACCGGCGGCGCGATCGTCATCCGGCCCGTCGGCGGCACGCCCATCGATGCAGTCGGCTGGGGCGACGCGACGAACGCGTTCGTCGAAGGAACGGCGGCGCCCGCGCCTCCGGCTCGATCGAGCATCGAACGGGGACCCGGCGGCGCCGCCGGGAACGGTGAGGACACCAACGACAACGCAAGCGATCTGGCGATCCAGGCCGCGCCGGTCGCCCAGAACCTTGCCGCGCCGCCCGCACCGTCGGATGCGCCGAGCCCGACGCCAAGTCCGACTCCCACGCCGACATCGCAGCCGACGCCGACGCCGACGCCGGAGCCGACACCGATCCCCACGCCGACACCAACCCCGACGCCGACCCCTGCGCCGACGCCGGAGCCCACGCCGACCCCTGCGCCGACGCCGACTCCCACGCCGACTCCCACGCCCACCCCGCAGCACACGCCAACCCCCACGCCGACCCCAACGCCGACCCCAACGCCCTCCATCTCCTCGATCGCGGTCGCACGGACGCTTCCCGACGGGTCGTCCGTGATCATCGAGGGTGTCCTCACGACGGAACTCGGCGTCCTCGAATCTGGACGCACGGCGTTCATCCAGGATTCGACCGGTGGTATGGCGATCTACCTCGACACGGCCGCCGGGCCGGGTGTGGCCGCCGGGACCGTGCTCCGGATCGGTGGGTCCATCGACGATCGATATGGCCAGCGGACACTTCGCGCCTCGTTCGATCCCTCGGCCGTCGTCGGGTCGGCGGCGCTCCCGGACCCGATCGTCCTCGCCTCCGGAACGGTCTCCGAATCCGTTGAGGGCCGCCGCGCCACGGTTACCGGGATCGTTCTGGAGGCCCCGTCGACGCTCGCGGACGGGACCGGACTCCTCATCGACGATGGGTCCGGATCCGTGCGCGTCGTCGTCACGCCGGCCGCCGTCGGCGGGCTGACGGTCGGGCGAGGATCGAGCGTCACAGTCCGCGGGCCGATCGGCCAGCGTGACAGCTCGGGGACCGGCGCGAGCGGGTACCGGGTCTACGGAACGCTGCCTGGCGATCTCTTGGTCGCCGAGCCGACGCCGACCCCCACACCCGAGCCCACGCCGACACCGAGTCCCACACCCGAGCCCACGCCGACAGCGACGCCCGAGCCCACGCCGACACCGAGTCCGACACCCGAACCCACGCCCACTCCGACTCCGGCGCCGACTCCAACGGCAACTCCGGCGCCGACTCCAACGGCAACTCCGGCGCCGACTCCCGCACCGACGGACCCGGTCCAGGCGATCGCCGACGCTCGCGCCCTCGCGGTCGGCACCCAGGTCCGTGTCCGAGGTGTCGTCACGGCCGAGACGCGGCGTCTCGGGAGTCTGCGGCTCTTCTCGATCGCGGATGCCTCCGGAGCGATCGTCGTGCGATCGCCGGATGGCGCCGCGGGACTCGTGCGCGGGTCGCTCGTGGAGGTCGTCGGGAGGACCGCCGCACCGTACGGCCAGCTCGAGGTCCGCCCGACCTCTGCCGGGCTGCTCGTCCTCGGTTCCTCGCCGCCCCCGCTCCCGCTCTCGATCACGTCGCTGGATCTCGGCGAATCGGTGGAGGCGCGTCTCGTCGTCCTGGTGGCGACCATCGATTCGGGTCCGAGGCGGGTCTCGGGCGGCGGCCTGTCGCTGGCGGTCCTCGATCCCGTCAGTGGCAGACGTGTCCTCGTCATGGCCGACGCCTCCTCCGGGATCGGGACGGCGGACCTGCCGAAGGGCGCCTCCGTCCGGCTCACCGGCATCGTCGGCCAGCGAGCCAGCCGCACCGGGCGACTCGACGGGTACCGGATCTGGCTCCGCGACCGGGCGGACGTCGCGCTCCTCGGTTCGGCGCCCTCCGCGACACCGAGCCCTGCCGCCTCCAGGCCGACGATCGCGATCGTGGACGCCCTCCTCGCCGCGGGCTCTCCCGTCCGGATCCAGGGGACGGTCACCGCCGCCGGACGGCTGCTCGACTCGAAGGGCCTCGTCGTCGTCATCCAGGACGCGAGTGCGGCCGTGGCCATCCGGCTCCCCGCCGGCGCGTCAGCCCTGGCCGTGGGCGCGAAGGTCCGGGTGGACGGAGCGATCGGTCGGGCGTACGGCGCTCCGCGGTTCACCGCGACGTCCGTCACCGATCTCGGCGTCGGGGTGCCCGTCACGCCGCTCCTCCTCGCCGCCTCGCCCGGCGCCGCCCACGAATGGCGCCTCGTCCGTGCGACCGGCGTCCTCGTCGACGTGCGACGAGCCGGCGACACCTGGCGCGCGGATCTCCTCGTCGGGTCTGCCCGCATCGCGATCGCCGGAATCGACGCGGCGGGGATCCCAGCCTCCGTCCTCATCGAGGGCCATCGGGCGTCCATCGTGGGGGTCGTCCGGCGCCCATATCCCAGCGCCAGGGACCGTCGATTCGCCGTCATGCCTCGATCGATCAGGGACGTCGTCGTGAGCGTCGCGGGAGGCTCGGCATCCTTCGGCCGAGGGACCGGTCGGGACCGTCCCGGCTCCGGGACGCCCGGCTCGGACGGTGCGACGCCTCCCACGGCGGCCGCAGTCGTCCCGGAGCCACTCGACGTCGACGTCTCCACCCTCACCGACCACCTCGATGAGATGGTGAGGATCGGCGGGATCGTCGTCGCGGTCGGCAGCGAGCGGGGCACGATCCGTCTCGACGACGGGACCGGTATCGGTGACGTCGCCCTGACGGGTGAGGCCGCCATGTACCTGTCCATCCTCGCCCCCGGCGACGCGCTCGACGCCATCGGCCGGGTCGAGGCCGGCCCGCGGCTCCGGGTGACCGCCGCGGCGGGGATCGTTCGCGTCGACGACCTCGGAACGGGCGATCCGTCGGGTTCCTCGAGCGCAGCGCTGGCCCCGGATGACCGGGTCGATCCCAACGGACCGCTACCGCCGACCGAGGGCAAACCCGTCACGACCGCCGGACTCGGCGAGGCGCGCGGCCTCGGCGACACCGCGCCGGCCGGTCTCGGAGCGCTCGTCCTCGTGGTCGTCGCGGCCATCGGGGCGGTGGTCCTCCGCCGTCGACACCTCCGTCGCACGCGCGCCCGGAGGATCGCGATCCGCCTCGAAACTGTCGTGGCGGCGCCCCCCACGACGCCGATGGCATGGCGGTCGGCGGACGGAGCCGTATCACCCGAGCGTGACCCACGCTCGGTTCAGGTTGACGCTCGTTCGAGCGCGGGGCTATCCTCGGCCGAGTTTCGCGCCCGCGAAGCACACCGGTGAGCGAGGGACGAGGTCTTGCCGACGAACGCGGACCACCGCGTCGCACTCCCGATCGGAGAACGGCAGTACCACATCGCACTCGGCCGCGGCGAGGTGGCCGAGTACATCCTCCTCCCCGGCGATCCCGACCGGACCGCCCGGATCGCCACGCGACTCGAGTCGGTCGAGCTCGAACGACGGAACCGCGAGTTCGCGACGGTCACCGGCATGTATCGCGGCCGACGCGTGTCGATCGTGTCGACCGGGATCGGGACGGACAACGTCGAGATCGTCGTCGCCGAGATCCTGGCCATCACGGACAACCCCACGTTCATCCGCGTCGGTTCCTGCGGGGCGCTGCAGCCGGAGATCGGCCTCGGCGACCTCATCATCACGAGCGGCGCGGTCCGTCTGGAGGCGACGACGAGCTTCTTCGTCCACGACGGCTACCCAGCGGTCGCCGACTACGAGGCGGTCGCCGCGCTCGTCGAGGCGGCCCACGTCCTCGGCCACCGCGCCCATGTCGGGATCACCGCCACAGCGCCCGGGTTCTTCGGCGCGCAGGGCCGGCCGATCCCGCGACTCCCCATCCGCTACCCTGACCTCGCCGAAGAGATGGCCCGGCAGCGGGTGTTGAATTTCGAGATGGAGGCATCGGCGCTGCTCGTGCTCGCGGGCCTGGCCCGCAGTCGTGCCGGCGTCGTGTGCGCCGTCTATGCCCAGCGCTCGACCGGCGACTTCGTCGACGGGGAAGCCAAGGACCGTGCCGAAGCAGCGTGCGTGGAGACGGGTCTCGAAGGACTCCGCATCCTCGCCGACATGGACCGCCAGCGCCGCGAGGCGTCGGCGGATCGATGGCGACCGTCGCTGTGGGGACGATCGTGAACTGCGGACGCGTGACGTGTGTCTCGCGCCGCGACGCGGAGTAGAGGAGGACGCCCGGGATGGCCGAAGCGTATTGCGTCAAGGACAAGATGAAGGTCGAAGTCCGGAATCCGCAGAAGATCACCATGAAGAACGGCAAGCCGGCGATTTCGGGCACCTGCCCGAAGTGCGGCGGGAAGGTCTTCAGGATCGGCGGCTGACGCACCGGGAGCACCCGAGCCTGGACGGCCCCCGCCGGTGACGGCGGGGGCCGTCGGCTGTCCCGGACCCATGGCTTCGGGCCGATCCTCGCCCTCGACGTCGGGCCGATCCTCGCCCTCGACCTCGGGGCGAGCCGCATCCGGGCGGCGGTCGTCCGTCCGGATGGATCGATCGTGGCGCGCGCGGAACGCCCGACGCGGATCGCCGATGGTCCGGTCGCCGTCGTCGCCGACGCCGTCGCCCTCCTCGCCGCGGTGCGATCCACGGCCGCGTCCGCGGACGTTACGGGGATCCACGCCGTCGGGATCAGCGCCCCGGGACCGGTCGATCCGGTCGGCGGGCTGCTCCTCGAACCACCGAATCTCGGCCCGGCGTTCCGAGATCTGCCGCTGGCAGAGCCGCTCGGATCGGCGATGGGTCTCCCGGCGGTGCTCGAGCGTGACACGAACGTCGCGCTCCTCGGCGAGATCGCCTTCGGTGCCGCGAAGGGGGCGCGGCATGCGCTCTACCTCACGGTCTCGACCGGCATCGGCGGGGCCGTGCTCGTCGACGGTCGGCTGCTCGCCGGTTCGGGCGGCCTTGGCGGCGAACTCGGCCACGTCGTGGTCGACCTGGACGGCCCACCGTGCGGCTGCGGCGCGCGTGGCCACCTCGAGGCGTACAGCTCCGGTGTCGGGATTGCCCGCGCGGCCCGGGACGCGATCGATCGCGGAGGCGCGCCGGGCCTGTCCGACCTCGCCCGGCGCATCGGAGCGCGCCCGATCACGGCCCGCGATGTCGCCGCGGCGGAGGAACGTGGCGACCCCGACGCCGCGGCGATCATGGAGCTCGCCCGCCGGGCGTTCGCCGCTGCGCTCGTCGGGATGGTGGACGTCTTCGCGCCGGAGATCGTCGTGGTCGGCGGCGGCATCGCGGCGGCGCAGGGGGAACGCCTCCTCGGTCCGGCACGGGACGCGGTCCGCGCAACGGCCTTCCGGACCGCTGCGTCGCGGGTCCGCATCGTGGCAGCTGCCCTCGGCGACGACGTCGGCCTCATCGGCGCCCTCGCCCTCGTCCGGGCCCGCTCCCGCGCCGCCTGACCGGATTCCGGGACGGTCCTCACGTTCCGGGACGGTCCTTACTATCGGTGGCAGGCCGTCCATCGTACGATTGACGCGTCCGGTCGGATCGACCGCCGACGCGGCGCTCGGCGAGCGCGGTCGGCGGTGAGCCGTCGGAACCCACTCGTGCGTTTCCACCATCGACGTGCCTGCCCGGGCCGTCGCGATCAGGAGGGTTCGGACCATGGCTGTCCGCGTCGGCATCAACGGCTTCGGTCGGATCGGCCGTCAGTCGCTCAAGGCGCTCATCGAGCGGGCGCCGGACGTCGAGGTCGTGGCGGTCAACGACCTCGTCGATACCGAGCTCAACGCCCTGCTCTTCAAGCACGACTCGACGTATGGCGCGTACCCGGGAACGGTCGACCACACGGCCGACGCGCTCATCATCGACGGTCGGGAGATCCGCGTCCTCAGCGAGCGGGATCCGGCGGCCCTCCCGTGGGGCGATCTTGGCGTCGACATCGTTCTCGAGTCGACCGGCCTCTTCACCGACGCGGACAAGGCCAGGGCGCACCTCACCGCGGGCGCGAAGAAGGTCGTCATCAGTGCCCCGGCCAAGGGCGAGGACATCACGATCGTCCTCGGGGTCAACGAGGGCAGGTACGACCCGGATGCCCACCACATCATCAGCAACGCGAGCTGCACGACGAACTGTCTCGCTCCGGCGGCCAAGGTCGTCCACGATCTGCTCGGCATCGAGCGCGGCCTCATGAACACGATCCACAGCTACACGAACGATCAGCGGATCCTCGATGTCGCCCACAAGGATCCGCGCCGCGCGCGAGCTGCCGGCCAGAACATCATCCCGACGACGACCGGTGCGGCGAAGGCACTCGCCCTCGTCATACCCGACCTCAAGGGCCGGTTCGACGGGTTCAGCCTCCGAGTCCCGACGCCGACGGTGAGCGTCGTCGACTTCACGGCCGACGTCCGCCGCGAGACGACGGTCGAGGAGCTCAACGCTGCGTTCCGGACGGCTGCGGCGGGGCCGCTCCAGGGCATCCTCGGCGTGTCCGACGAGCCGCTCGTCTCGACGGACTTCCGGGGCGACACGCGCAGCTCGATCATCGACGCCGCCTCCACCATGGTCCTCGGCGGGACGATGGTCAAGGTCATCTCCTGGTACGACAACGAGTGGGGCTACAGCTGCCGGGTCGCCGACCTCATCGGTTATGTCGCGGCCCGTCTGCCGGCCGCGGCGAGAGCCTGATCGCATGGACAAGCTCACCATCCGCGACGTCGACGCATCGGGGAAGCGCGTCTTCGTCCGGGTCGACTTCAACGTTCCCCTCGCCGACGGCAAGGTGACGGACGATCAACGGATCCGGGCGACCCTGCCGACGATCCGGGCCCTGCTCGGCCAGGGCGCCCGGGTCATCCTCGCCAGCCACCTCGGCCGGCCGGACGGCAAGGTCCAGGACGGCCTGCGCCTCCGGCCGATCGCCGAGCGGCTCGCCACGATCCTCAACCGCAACGTGCCGGTGACCGGGGACGCCCTCGGCCTCGGCACGGAGGATGCGATCAGGCGGCTCCGCGGCGGCGAGGCCCTCCTCCTCGAGAACCTCCGGTTCCACGCCGAAGAGGAACGGAACGACCCGAAGTTCGCCGCGACCCTCGCCTCGTACGCGGATATCTACGTCAACGACGCGTTCGGGACGGCCCATCGTGCCCACGCCTCGACGGTCGGGATCGCGAAGCTCCTGCCGGCCTACGCGGGTCTGCTCATGGAGTCGGAGATCGAAGCCCTCTCCAACCTCATGGACGCGCCGGCCCGCCCGTTCGCCGCGATCGTCGGCGGGGCCAAGGTGTCGGACAAGATCAGGGTCCTCGAGCACCTCCTCACGAAGGTCGACCTCCTTGTCGTCGGCGGCGGGATGGCGAACACGTTCTTCCTCGCCCAGGGCAAGGCGATCGGCAAGAGCCTCGCCGAGCCCGACCGCGTGGAGGACGCCCGACGGATCCTCGCCACGGCCGAAGCGCGCGGTGTGCCCATCGTCCTTCCGGTGGATGTCATCGTCGCGAAGGAGGTCACCCGGGGCACCGAGTACAAGACCCTCCCGGCCGAGCGGATCCCGGCGAGCTGGCACATCGTCGACGTGGGGGCGAAGAGCCGTGACCTCATGGAGGCGGCGCTCGAGCCGGCCCGGACCGTGTTCTGGAACGGACCCCTCGGGGTCTTCGAGATCCCGTCGTTCGCCCACGGCACGAAGGCGATGGCGCGGTTCCTCGCCGCCAAGGCGGACGGCGGGGCGACGGTCGTGGTCGGCGGCGGCGATTCCGTCGCGGCCGTCCAGCAGCAGGATCTCGCGGACCGCATGACCCACATCAGCACCGGCGGCGGGGCGTCGCTCGAATTCCTCGAGGGTCGCGAGCTGCCGGGCATCGCCGTGCTCCTCGATCGCACGCCGGCCGACGCTCCGGCCGAGGTGCCGGCGTGACGGTGGACACGACCATCGAGTTCGTCGACGCGCGCGAGATCCTCGACTCGCGCGGGAATCCCACCGTGGAGGTCGACGTCGCCCTGGCGGACGGCTCCGTGGGGCGGGCGGCCGTTCCGTCCGGCGCATCGACCGGGGTGAACGAGGCCGTCGAGCTCCGTGACGGCGACGTGCGCCGCTTCGGTGGCAAGGGTGTCCTCACGGCGGTCGCCAACGTCCGCGACCGGATCGGTCCCGAGCTGGTCGGCCTCGACGCCGCCGATCAGCCGGGGATCGACCGGCTCCTGATCGACCTCGACGGGACGCCGAACAAGGCCGCCCTCGGCGCCAACGCGATCCTCGGCGCGTCGCTCGCCTGCGCCCACGCAGCGGCGGCGGCCCACGACCTGCCGCTCTACCGCTATCTCGGCGGGGTCGGAGCCCGCATCCTGCCGGTCCCGCAGTTCAACATCCTCAACGGCGGCAAGCATGCCCAGGACTCGACGGACTTCCAAGAGTTCATGGTGATGCCGGTGGGCGTCGACGACTTCAGCGCGGCGCTGCGGGCCGGGGCGGAGATCTTCGCCGCCCTCCGGGCGATCCTTCACGAGGGCGGGCACGCGACCGGGCAGGGCGACGAGGGCGGGTTCGCCCCCTCGCTCCCGTCGAACGAGGCGGCGGTCGAGATCATCCTCCGGGCCATCGAACGGGCCGGCTATCGGCCGGGCGAGGACGTCGCGATCGCCCTGGACCCGGCGGCCAGCTCCATCCTCGAGGCGGGATCCGGAGTCGAGGGTGCCCCGTTCCGCTATCGCCTCTCGCGGGAGGGACGGACACTCGACTCGGCCGAGCTCATCGACCTCTGGGTCTCGTGGGTGGACCGCTATCCGATCGTCTCGCTGGAGGATGGCCTGGCCGAGGACGACTGGGCCGGCTGGGCCGAGCTCAGCCGGCGGCTCGGCGACCGCATCCAGCTCGTCGGCGACGACATCTTCGTGACGAACCCGCGGTTCATCGCCCGCGGCATCGCCGAGCGCTCGGCGAATTCGGTCCTCATCAAGCTCAACCAGATCGGGACGCTCACGGAGACGATCGAGGCGATCGAGCTCGCTCGACGGGCCGGCTGGTCCGCCGTGGTCTCCCACCGGTCCGGCGAGACGGAGGACACGACGATCGCCGACTTCGTCGTCGCGATGGGGACGGGCCAGATCAAGACCGGCGCGCCGTCCCGATCCGAGCGGGTCGCGAAGTACAACCGGCTCCTGAGGATCGGCGGCGAGCTCGGCGACGGGGCGCGCTACCTCGGAAGGTCCGCGCTCGCGGGGGCGCCGCCCGCCGGGGGCGCCGGCGGGTGACGCGCTTCGTCGACCGCGGCGCGATCGTCGCGGCCTACGTCGGGATCGGGATGGCGGTCGTCATCGCCGTGAGCTTCCTGCTCGTCATCCCGATCGAGCCCGTCTACTGGCTCCTCGCTCCGCTCTCTGGTCTTCTCATCGGGTACTACGCGAACACCCGGGCGGATCGTCGCGGCGGTCCATGGACCCGGATCGGCGCGAACGGCGGGTTCGCCGGCATCGTCACCGGTGTGGCCATGGTCGTCCTGCTGCTCGTCGTCAAGGCGTTGTTCTTCGCCGCGGACGATGGGTATCGAGACGCGAGCGTCGGTCCGCCCCTGGCGTGCTCGACCGGTGCCGCCTGCGTGTACGCGCGGTATCTCGGCGTGCCGGACGGAGCGGCCAAGCTCGCGGGTCAGGGCGTGACGAACGTCGCCACATTCACGACGTTCTACTGGAACCAGCAGCTGGCGACGGCAGAGACGCTGTTCGCGGTGACGGTCGCCGGTGGCCTCGGCGGGGCGGCGCTCTTCGGCCTAGCCGGACCGAGGCGCCGGCCTGAGCCGGGCGGTGCGGCCTGAGCCGGTGACGCGGCCTCAGTCTGGGTGACGCGAGCTCGGCCGGGCGCGGCCGACGCAATCTGAACGCGTCGGCCTAGCTCGCCTTCTTCGGGCTCGCCTTCTTCGCACTCGCCTTCGCGGCGGGGGTCTTGGTCGCAGCCTTGGCCGTGGTCCTGGCGGCAGAGGCCTTGGCCGTCGTGGGCTTCGTGGCCTTCGCACTCGCCTTCGCGGCGGGGGTCTTCGTCGCAGCCTTGGCCGTCGACTTCGCGGACGGCGTGGCCTTCGCATCGGCGCTCTTCGGCGCGGCGGTCCCGGCCGACGGAGTGGCGACCTTGTCGCCGACTGCCGCCCTGGACGTCGTCGCTCGCTTCGCCGGCGCCTTCGTGCGCGGTGCCGCTGCCTTCGGCGTCGCGGCCGTCACCGCGGTCGTCGAGCTCGCCGCGGCTGCCGCCTCGGCCCGAGCCGTCTTCGAGAGTGCGGCGCGTGCCTTGCCCGCCGCGGTCTGAGCTCCCTTGGCCTTGGCGGCCTTGCCGGCCGCGATCCGGGCTCGGGCCGCCTTTGCGGCGGCGGCGGTCCCGGTCGTCTTCGTCGGCTTCGTCGACGTCTGAACGTGGCTGCCACCGACTGCGGCATTCACCTTGCGGGTGAGCCGCGACTTGCGGCGGGCGACCGCATTCGGATGGAGGGCGCCGGTCTTGGCCGCTCGATCGAGCGCCGAGAGCGCATCGATGAGCGCTGCGTCGGCGTCACCGGGCATGGCGCCGGTCGCGACCTTGACGGCCTTGCTGACGAGCGTCTTCGCTTCCTGACGGCGCGGGCCGTTGATCTCGGTTCGACGTTTCGCGGTCCGGACACGCTTGAGGGCGGACGGCGTCCGCGCGCCGGTCCAACCGCGGGGCTTCGTTGCCAACGTCAAACCTCTCGTATGGTTGATCGAGCTTCGATCGCGGCGCGCGAGTCGACCGCGGACGCGACGGCAGATGGTACCAGATGAGCCGGCTCGGTCGCGAGGGCCGGTCGCGAGAGCTCGGTCGCGAGGGCCGGTCGCGAGAGCTCGGTCGCGAGGGCCGGCCTCGGTCACAGAACCCGTCTCGGTCACAGAACCTGACAAACGACCACCAGGTGAGCACTCGTCGGCCGGCTTCCGTCCCCCGTCGACCGCGATCGCTCGTGACGAGCATGGATGCTCGATCGACGCGCCTGTATCGGTGCCGTCTGACCTCCAGGCGCGCATCTGGCGGCGCTGGCCTGACCAATGGTCGCGTGACGCACATCTGACGGTTTCCGCCGGCCCCACCTCGCCCGCTCCCGCCGCCGCCGCCGGCCCCACCTCGCCCTCCACCGCCCCGCCACCGCCCCCCGCCCGCCGCCGCCACCACCTCGTCGCCCACCCGCACGCGGCGCGCCATCCCACCCGTACACTCCGCCGGGTGATCGCCGTCGTCGGTGGTGCGGTGGCCGCTGCGTGCTGGGCCGTTGCCACGATCGTCTCCTCGAGGTCGAGCCGGATGATCGGCGCGTCGTCCGTCCTCGCCTGGGTCATGGTCGTCGGGATGGTCGCCGCGGCCGGCCCGGCCGTCATCGTGCGCCCGACGAGCGACCTCCACCCCGCCGCGATCGTCCTGGCTGTCGTGGCCGGCTTCGCCTACGTCATCGGGCTCTATCTCAACTACCGAGCACTCCGCATCGGCCCGGTCGGGATCGCCGCGCCGATCGCCTCGACCGAGGGTGCGCTCGCGGCGGTCATCGCGGTGGCCCTCGGAGAGACCCTGACCACGGCGGCAGCGGTGACGCTCGTCGTCATCGTCAGCGGGGTCGCGCTCGCCTCGATGGCCCCCGGAGCTCGTGCGAGCGAGCCGTCGGCGGCCCGTCTCGATCATGTCCGCTCCACGCGCACCACGGCCGCGTTCGCGAGCGCTGCCGCCCTGGCGTTCGCGATCGGGCTCGTCGCCTCGGCGCGTTCGGTGACGCTGGGCATGCCGGTCGTCTGGGTCGCCCTCATCGCCCGCTGCGTCGGGGTCGCGTTCGTCGCCGCCCCGCTCATCGCCAGCGGCCGGATCCGGCTCGTGCGCCGCGCGGTGCCGCTCGTCGTGATCGCCGGCGTCGGCGAGGTGATCGGGAGCTCCGCGTACACGATCGGCGCGCAGGCCGGGATCGCGACCACGGCGATCGTCGCTTCGCAGTTCGCGCCGCTCGCGGCCGTCGGCGCCTATCTCCTCTTCGGCGAGCGGCTCGGTCGGCTGCAGGTGGTCGGGGTCGCACTCGTCGTGGTGGGCGTCGCCGTTCTGACCGCCCTGACGGCCTGAGACGGCCTGACACGGCCTGCATGCGGGAATGCGCGAGGGGGGAGGGCCACCCGGCGTCAAGGCCCGGCATCGAGACCCGGCGCGAAGGCAACCGGCCCGACCGACTACACTCCCGCCCGGTGACCATCCCCCAGGCGCGCCTGCGCAACTTCTCGATCATCGCCCACATCGATCACGGCAAGTCGACGCTCGCGGACCGCCTCCTCGAGCTCACCCACACCATCGATGCCCGCCAGATGACGAGCCAGGTCCTCGATTCGATGGATCTCGAGCGCGAGAAGGGCATCACGATCAAGGCCCGGGCGGTGCGCCTCGAGTACACCGCGCGCGACGGCCTGACCTACGCCCTCAACCTCATCGATACGCCGGGCCACGTCGACTTCGCCTACGAGGTGAGCCACAGCCTCCAGGCGTGCGAGGGCGCGATCCTCGTCGTCGACGCGACCCAGGGGATCGAAGCCCAGACGCTCGCCAACGTCCACCTCGCCCTGCGCGAGGGCCTGACCCTCATCCCCGTCCTCAACAAGATCGACCTGCCCTCGGCGGATCCCGAGACGATCATGGACGAGCTCGAGACCGTCCTCGCGATCCCCCGCGAGGAGGTCCTCCTCGCCTCGGCGAAGGACGGCACCGGTGTCGCCGAGATCCTCGAGGCGATCGTCGCCCGGATCCCTGCCCCGAAGGGCGACCCGGGCCGTCCCCTCCAGGGACTCATCTTCGACAGCCACTACGACCAGTACAAGGGCGTCATCGTCTACGTCCGACTCGCGGCCGGGACGCTCGAGGATCACGAGACGATCCGGCTCATGGCGTCGGGCGTCGAGGCCGAGCTCCTCGAGCTCGGCGTCTTCCGGCCGCAGCTCGTGCCGGTCCCGCGGCTCGTCGCCGGCGAGGTGGGCTACATCGCGACCGGCCTGAAGAACGTCCGTGAGGCCCAGGTCGGCGACACCGTCACGAGCGCCGCCCGCCCGGCGGATGCCCCGCTGCCCGGGTACCAGGAGGCGAAGAGCCTCGTCTTCGCCGGCATCTACCCGCTGAGCGGCGAGGACTACCCGCTTCTCCGCGACGCCCTCGAGAAGCTCCACCTCAACGATGCGAGCTTCACGTACGAGGCGGAAAGCTCGGTCGCCCTCGGCTTCGGCTTCCGCTGCGGCTTCCTCGGCCTCCTCCACATGGAGATCGTCCAGGAGCGCCTGGAGCGGGAGTTCGACCTCGACCTCATCGCCAGTGCGCCGTCCGTCGAGTATCGGGTCGTCCTCACGACCGGCCGCGGAACGATCGCCGTGGACAACCCGGCCCTCCTCCCGAACGTCTCCGAGATCGAGGAGATCCAGGAGCCGTGGGTGACGCTCAGCGTCGTGACCCCGTCGCAGTACATCGGCCCGCTCATGGAGCTCTCGACGAACCGGCGCGGCGAGTTCCAGGACATGGAGTACCTCGACCCGTCCCGCGTCGTGCTCCGCTTCCAGATGCCCCTCGCCGAGCTCATCGTGGACTACTTCGACCAGCTCAAGAGCCGCAGCCAGGGCTACGCTTCCATGGACTACGAGGAGGCCGGCTACCGGTCGGCGAACCTTGCCAGGGTGGACATCCTCGTCAACGGCGAGCCGATCGACGCCCTCTCGCTCATCATCCATCGCGACCGCGCCCAGTCCACCGGCCGAGTCCTCGTGGATCGGCTCAAGGAGCTCATCCCCCGCCAGATGTTCGAGATCCCGATCCAGGCCGCGATCGGGTCCAACGTCATCGCCCGCGAGACCGTCCGGGCGATGCGGAAGAACGTCCTTGCGAAGTGCTACGGCGGCGACATCACCCGGAAGCGGAAGCTGCTCGAGAAGCAGAAGGAGGGGAAGCAGCGGATGAAGCGCGTCGGGTCCGTGGAGATCCCCCAGGAGGCCTTCCTCGCGATCCTCCGCATCGACGAGGGCTGACCCCTCCCCGGCGGACGTCCAGCGTGCTACGGTGACGCGGCGATGGAAGAGACGCTCCGCTCGCTCGTCGCTGTCGGCCTCGTCCTGCTCCTCGTCCTCGCCCGAATCGACGCACGACGCTTCGGGATCGCGGAGGATGAGCCGATCGGGACCGGCGCTCGAGCGCCGCTTCGCTGGCGCGTCACGTGGTACGCCCTCGCGGCGATCCTCGTCGGCGCGATCGTGGCGATCCACCCGGCCCGAGACGGTGGGCTCCTCCTGGCGCCCGGCGACATCGCCGGGATCGTCGTGCTCGGCTCGGCCTACGGCCTCCTCGGCGCGGGGATCGCAGCGGGGCTCGTCACGCTCATGGGTCGCCGCGGAGCGTCGGGTCGGGACGCCGACCTCATCGAGCCGGTCCTGTCCGCGGCCGCGACAGCGCTCGTCGACGAGGTGGCATTCCGCGGCCTGCTGCTCGGCCTGCTCATCCTGGCGGGCATCGATCCGACGCTCGCGATCCTCGCCCAGGCCCTCCTGTACACGCTCGCGACCCACGTCGCCGCGCCGCGGGAGGACCGATCGACGCTCGACGAGCTCTCCGCCGTCGGGCTCGTCCTCGGGGTCGGCGTCGTCGGCGGCTGGCTCACGGTGATGACCGGAGGCCTCGGTGCCGCCTTCGTGGGCCACACGGCGACCCGGGCCGCCGGCGTCATCGCCTCTCGGCGGGTCGTTTCGATGGCGGGCCCCTCGGTCGCCCGGCGGTGATGGCGGACAGCCACGGCGATCCGTCCGCGAACGCAGTCGCGGGCCCGGTCGCGGACCCGCCGGTCGCGCTCTATCTCCACTTCCCCTTCTGCGTTTCGCTCTGCCCGTACTGCGACTTCGTCGTCGTGGCCGGTGCCGCGGCGCGCGGACCGCGGAACCGGATCGCGGTGTTCGTCGACGCGCTCCGGACGGAGATCGACCTGCGGGCCGACGTCGCCGACGGGCGCTTCGGGCCGCCCGGTACGCCCACCCGGCCGCCGCTCGCGACGCTCTATCTCGGCGGCGGGACCCCGAGCCTCGTCGCGGCCGACGAGATCGCCGGCCTTGTCGACCTCGTCCGTGCTCGCTTCGGCCTCGCCGCAGGGGCGGAAGTGACGCTCGAGGCGAACCCCGGTCCGGACGACCGCGGCGACCCGGCGGCCCAGCGGGCGGCGGGCGTCACGCGCCTCTCGTTCGGTGCTCAGAGCCTCGACGAGGCCGAGCTTCGACGGCTCGGCCGTCGCCATCGGGCGGGCGACGTCGCGACCGCGGTCGCGACGGCTCGTGCGGCGGGGATCGGGTCGGTCAACCTCGACCTCCTGTACGACGTCCCGGGACAGTCGGTCGTCTCCTGGATGACCACGCTCGATGCCGCACTCGAGCTCGAACCCGACCACCTCTCCGCGTACGCCCTCACCCTCGACGATCCCGACGCCGAGGGCCTGACCGGTGCGGACGGCGATCACCTCGTGACCAGTCCCGGTGCCCGGCGCTGGCGGGACGCGGCACGGCCCTGGCAGGACGAGGACCGGGCTGCCGCGATGTATCACCACACCGTGGTCAGGCTCGCCGAGCAGGGTTGGCACGGCTACGAGATCAGCAACTGGGCCCGAGCGGGCCACGAGAGCCGGCACAACCTCGCCTACTGGGAACGGCGGCCGTACGAGGCCGTGGGCCCCGGCGCGCACGCGTTCGATGGCGTCGAACGACGGTGGAACGCGGCCCGCCTGGACCGCTACATCGGGTCGCTCCGGCCCGCCGATGGAGCGCCGCAGCTTCCGCCCGGCGGTGCGGAGCGGCTCGATGCGGCGACCGCCGCGAGCGAGCGGATCATCCTCGGCCTCCGGACATCGCGCGGCATCCCCATCTCGGCGATGCACGAGCCGCCGCTCGACGCGATCGCCGGCTGGGCCCTCGCGGCCGAGCTCATCGAAGTCGCCGCGGCCGCCGAGGAGGCGGGCGAGGCCGGCGAGCGTCTCCGACTCACGACGCGCGGGCGCCTCCTCTCGAACGAGCTCTTCGCCCGCCTCATCTGACGACGCCCCCTCGGACCCGGCCCGCCACAATCCCGGTGCGGAATTCCCGGTGCGGAATTCCCGGTGCGGATTCGCGCCGCCGCGCCGGCTTCAGTCACTCCTGCGCGTCACGTACGCGCCGGGTGCGTGGTGAAGCGCAGGACACGAGACCAGGACCGAGCCCCTCGCACGGCGGACGGTCATCATGGGGTCTGCCACGTCGCTCGCCACGCCAAGTACGCAACCCGCGCGTATCCGGCGCGGGAGACGCCCTCTCGATCGGCCACCCACGCCACGTACGCACCCCGTGCATACCCGCCGCGCGCCGAGCGCATACACGGCGCGGGCCGAGCCCGAGAGAGACGAGCCCGTCCACAGAGACGAGCCCGAGCGTTGACACCGTCCGGGCCGGACTGCTACGATGCCCCGAGCAATCGTTAGCACTCACGACGTGAGAGTGCTAACTCCCCGAGGAGCCGAGCCGTGGCGCGTCGCGTCCGTCGCACCAATGGCCCGCTGGACCTCCGCGAGCAGGCGATCCTCCGGGCCGTCATCGAGGAATATGTCACGACCGCCGCACCGGTCGGCAGCATCGCGCTCGTCGAGCGGTACGGGCTCGGCGTGTCGAGCGCGACCGTCCGCTCGATCCTCTCCGACCTCGAGACCGCGGGCTTTCTCAGCCAGCCGCACACGAGCGCCGGGCGCATCCCGACCGACCTCGGGTATCGCTACTACGTCGAATCGCTCGTCGAGTCGCCGCCGCTCACCCAGGTCGAGCAGCTCATGATCCGCCATCAGTTCGGACAGATCGAGTTCGCGAGCGAGCACTGGTTCCGCCTCGCTGCGACGACACTGGCCGGACTCACCAAGGCGGCCGGGCTCGCCACCCCTGCCAAGCCGCGCTCGTCGCGCGTCCGGCGGGTGGACCTCGTCTCCATCCAGGAGCGACTGGCGAGCCTCATCCTCGTCCTTCGCGAGGGGACGGTGAAGCAGATCCTCCTCAACCTCGACGACCCCGTGGATCAGGGCACCCTGTCGGACGCGGCGGAGCGCCTGAACCGCCTGTTCGCGGACCGCACGGCCCGCCAGATCGATGCCACCCTCGAGCGCTTCTCGGCGATGGATCCGGCCAATGTGCTCGTGCGCAAGGTCGCCGAACGGATCGCCCGGACGATGCGAGAGTTCGATACGGCGGTCATCGAGGAGCTCTTCAGCGATGGCCTCCTCAACGTCATGGAGGCCCCCGAATTCGCGCAGAGCGACAAGCTCCGGCGCGTCTTCTCGGCCCTTGAGAACCACGTCTACCTCGGCGAGCTCCTCGGCACCGTCGCCGGCTCGGGCCGCGTCCAGGTCTTCATCGGCGGCGAGAACGGCAGTCCGGAGATGAGCGACGTGTCGCTCGTCCTCGCGCCGTATGGCCGGCCGGGGCGCGCGGTCGGCGTGGTCGGTGTCCTCGGACCGACTCGGATGAGCTACCCGCACGCGATCGGGACGGTCCGCTTCGTGTCGGCGCTCATGAACGAGCTCGTCGATCACCTGTACGCCTGAGCGGACGGCGCGATGGACCGTGAACGACACGACGGACCGAGGATGCCCCGGCGCACGAGGGCGGAGGAGCGGGCGGCGGAGATCGACGTCTCCCCGACGAAGCTCCTCGCCGACATCGAGGGGCTCACGGCGGAACGCGAGGAAGCCCGCGCCCAGGCGGCCGAGTACCTCGCGGGGCTGCAGCGCGAGCGCGCCGAGTTCGTCAACTTCCGGCGCCGCACGGAACAGGACGGCGCGGCCGCGGCCAGCCGGGCGGCGGATTCGCTCCGCCTGCGGATCCTCGACGCGCTCGACGATTTCGACCGCGCCATCGAGGCTCGCCCGTCGACCCTTGCCGACGATCCGTGGGCGGAGGGGATCGCCGCGATCGACCGCAAGCTCCGCGCACTCCTCGAGTGGGATGGCGTCCGTCCGATGGAGCCCTCAATCGGCGACCGCTTCGACCCGCGCCTCCACCAGGCGCTCAGTCATGTCGCCGGCAGCGGACGTCCGGCCGATGAGATCGTCGGCGAGTTCGCCCGCGGCTACTGGGTCGCGGACCGTGTCCTGCGGCCGGCCCTCGTCGCCGTGAGCGACGGAGCGGACGGTCATGCATCCACCGGATCCGCCGGCGACGCCGAACCATCGAACCATCCGAACCATCCGAACCACGCGGACACCGCGACCGATCAGGAGTAGTCAACGACATGGGCAAGATCATCGGCATCGACCTCGGCACGACGAACTCGGTCGTCGCCGTCATGGAGGGCGGCGAGCCCTCGGTCATCGCCTCCGCCGAGGGCGGCCGGACCATCCCGTCCGTCGTCGCCTTCACGAAGACCGGCGAGCGTCTCGTCGGCCAGCTCGCGAAACGGCAGGCGGTGACGAACCCGGTCAACACCGTCTATTCGATCAAGCGATTCATGGGCCGCCGCTGGGACGACCCGGAGACGAAGCGCTCGAAGGAGTTCGTCCCCTACAAGGTCGAGAAGGACGCCAAGAACGACGGGGTCAAGGTGGTCCTCGCCGACGGCTCGGCGTACACGCCGCCCGAGATCAGCGCGATGATCCTGCAGAAGCTCCGGGCGGACGCGGAGGCGTACCTCGGCGAGAAGGTGACCGAGGCGGTCATCACCGTCCCCGCCTACTTCGACGACACCCAGCGCCAGGCGACGAAGGACGCGGGCAAGATCGCCGGCCTCGATGTGAAGCGGATCATCAACGAGCCGACGGCCTCGGCTCTCGCCTACGGCCTCGACAAGAAGCACGACGAGAAGATCGCCGTCTACGACCTCGGCGGCGGCACGTTCGACATCAGCATCCTCGAGCTCGGCGAGGGCGTCTTCGAGGTCAAGGCGACGAACGGCGACACGCACCTCGGTGGCGACGACTTCGACCAGCGGGTGATCGACTGGCTCCTCGCCGAGTTCAAGAAGGATCAGGGCATCGACCTCTCGAAGGACGCCCAGGCGGTCCAGCGCCTCAAGGAGGCGGCCGAGAAGGCGAAGATCGAGCTGTCGACGACGCTCTCGACGGAGATCAACCTGCCGTACGTCACCGCCGACGCGAGCGGCCCGAAGCACCTCGTCGTGACCCTCAGCCGGGCGAAGCTCGAGGACCTCGTCGGCGACCTCATCGAGAAGACCCGCGGGCCGGTCACCTCCGCCCTCAAGGACGCCGGACTCAAGCCGTCGGAAATCGACGAGGTGATCCTCGTCGGCGGGATGACCCGGATGCCGTCCGTGGTCGACGCCGTGAAGGCGATGTTCGGCGGCAAGGAGCCGCACAAGGGCGTCAATCCGGACGAGGTCGTCGCGGTCGGCGCGGCGATCCAGGCCGGGGTCCTCGCGGGCGACGTCAAGGACGTGCTCCTGCTCGACGTCACGCCGCTGTCGCTCGGCATCGAGACGCTCGGTGGTGTGATGTCCCGGCTCATCGACCGGAACACGACGATCCCGACCTCGAAGTCGCAGGTCTTCTCGACGGCGTCGGACAACCAGGGCCAGGTGGACATCCACGTCCTCCAGGGCGAGCGCGAGTTCGCCACGGACAACAAGACCCTCGGCCGGTTCATCCTCGACGGGATCCCGCCGGCGCCCCGCGGCGTCCCCCAGATCGAGGTGACATTCGACATCGATGCGAACGGCATCCTCGACGTCAAGGCGAAGGACCGGGCGACCTCCAAGGAGAAGCAGGTCCGGATCACGGCCTCCTCCATGCTCTCCAAGGACGACGTCGACAAGATGGTCCGCGAGGCGGCCGATCATGCCGCCGAGGATCGGTCTCGCCGCGAGGAGGTCGAGACGCGGAACCAGGCCGAGCAGCTCACCTACCAGGCGGAACGGACCCTGAAGGATCTCGGCGACAAGGTCGCGGCCGAGGACCGCGCGGACGTCGAGAGCAAGGTGGCGTCCCTTCGGGAGGCGCTGAAGGGCTCGGACCTCGAGGCCGTGTCGAAGGGAGCCGCGTCCCTCGCCGAGGCGCTCACCCAGGTCTCGACGAAGGCGTACCAGGCAGCCGCCTCGGACGCGTCCGCGAACGGCGCCTCGGCCGGCGATGAGACGTCGGGCGGCGAGGCCGGAGGGACCGCAGGTGCCGGTGCCGGCGCACATCCTGCCGGCGGTACCGGCTCACATCCGGCTGGCGAGGAGACGGTCGAGGGCGAGTTCAAGGAGGTCTGACCCCTGGCGGGCACGTTGAGGTGGCCGGCGGCGGGCGGCCGGCCGGCGGGCGGCGCCGCAGGGCGGGCGCAAGGGGCAAGGCGCCGCCTGGTCGCCGTCGCCACCCACGACTCGCGATCTGAGGTCGCTCTTGGCCACCCGCGACGCGGCGCGCATCACGGTGTGCGGCCAGCGACTCGGATCCTGACATCTGGTCCTCAGGCGGGCGTTGGTCCCCGCGTTGCTGTCAGGCGGTCGCGTGAGGACCGGCTGTCCAGACGTGTGCGGGCTCCGGGTGCGGCCCGCGCTCGGCCGCGCCCTGCGCTCCCGGCACGCGGTGACGAGTGCTCGCCTGGTGGTCGTCTGTCACGAACAGGATCCCGTCGATCGGGCCGAGCGGCCTGCGGATCCATCGTCGGACCTCGATGGTGCGCGCGGGGAGCGCCGATCCGAGGGTGGCTGACTTCGCCTGAACGCGACGCCGGGCGGTGCGATCGTCGGGCAGTACCAGGATCCTGCCGACTGACGACACGCTCCACCCTCGCTCGTGGGCTATCTCGCGGGCCAGCCGTCGCTTCCTGTCGAGGCCGGCGAGCATCGCCTGGAGATCCGGCACCACCGATTTGACCTCCACGACGAGCAGCGAGCCGGTGGCCTGATCGAACGAGAGCACGTCGATCGACCCGCGTTCTCCGCGGATGTTGAACGAGACCTCGGTGGCGACGATCCAGCCAACGTCGTCCAACCGCCGGACCGTCCACTCGACGAGCTCAGCGTGGCGGGCGTCGAGCAGACGGTCGAGCGCCTCGCCCTGCCACAGCAACCGGACGTCAGTGCGCGCGCCGAGTTCGGCCGCCACGTCCACGAGCGTGTGGACCGCGACGCGATCCGCTCGCCCGCGCTCGATCCGAGCGATCGTGGACCGCGAAACACCGACGCGGCGCGCGAGCTGCTCCTGTGTCCAGCGACGCCGGTGGCGAAGTGCCCTGATGCCGAGCCCGAACCGGATCACGTCCATCGGCCGAAGCATCGCAGGGGCCACTCATCGGCCACTCACCGGGCCATTCCGGCCGCTCTGCCTCGCGCGCCGGCCGCTCTGCCTCGCGCGCCGGCCGCTCTCCGGCCCACTTCGACGAGCGAGATCCTGACATCTGGCCACCACCCGCGCGCTCGTCGGTGCGATCGCGCCAGATGGCGAGCTCGACGCGCGGATGACACGAACGCGGAACGTCCGACCGGATCGTTGAGCACGGCGCGGACGCCTTGGACCATGGCAGAGCGGACCAGTGCCCGCGTGAGGGGCATATGGCGGAGATGGCCGATCTCCGGTCCCCGACGGCCGCGGCCCCCCGCCGACGAGCGGTCCCAACCGATCCGCCGGCACCCGCTCGATCTCCGGTCCCCGACGGCCGCGGCCCCCCGCCGACGAGCGGTCCCAACCGAT
>JADEYI010000799.1_pt1 | contig 33878 bp, 25 predicted proteins | sample 8542331 | NCBI WGS metagenome assembly JADEYI01 (sample SAMN16510988, study PRJNA670497) | mine drainage metagenome | isolation source: biofilm near Copperflume 1 | place: Germany: Marsberg coppermine Kilianstollen | collected 2018-02 | reverse complement strand
CAGACCAGCCGCGCCTGCGCCACAAGGCACCAGCAGCCGTCCCATAACTGCGCCTATCTCCCTGCCTACCCCTCCTGACCACCAACCACCGGTAAGCGTGCAGAGTAGGGGTGCAGGGGCTATGCCCCTGAGGGGGTATTAGGGCTGTCCCCTGATACTCACCAGGAAGCAAGCCCCCTCTCCCTTCATGGGAGAGGGGGTTGGGGGTGAGGGTCCTTTCCCTACCCCTCCTGACCATCGACCGCCGACCACTTGGTACACTTACGACAGGTATGATATAGTGACACAAATTACAGCCAAGAAGGGTCTAGCTGCCTGTGCGTATTGGTATAGTTTCAGATGTGCATGCTAATTTCGTCGCCTTGCGTACTGTCCTTGAGCAGATGGGCAGCATTGACGCGCTCTGGTGCCTTGGCGACCTTGTTGGCTATGGCCCGCAGCCCAACGAGTGCGTCTCAACAATCAGCCGCTACCCTTCTCTCGTCATAGCAGGCAACCACGACTGGGGAATGCTCGGTCGCCTTGATGAGAGTGACTTCAACCGCGATGCCCGCTCCGTTCTCGACTGGACGCGCGAAACCCTGACACACCAGAATATGGAATACATAAAAGCTTTGCCTGTAAGCGTGCGCGCTCTTGAGTCAGCCTTCACTGTAGTGCATGCCTCCCCCCGCGACCCTATGTGGGAGTATCTTCTCGACCTCTTCGATGCTGCCGAGTGCTTCCCCCTCTTCAAGTCGCGCTACTGCCTGGTAGGACACACCCATGTACCTCTCGTCTTCCGCGATGCAGGCGGCGTGGTAAAAGCCGCCGTGCCCGAGCCTGGCGAGAGCATACGCCTGAACGTAAGCCCATACGATAACGAGGATTCCGGCGGCTCCCGCATGATAATCAACCCCGGCAGCGTAGGCCAACCCCGCGACGGCGATCCGCGAGCTTCCTACATGATACTTGAAATACCAGATGGCGCGGCTACCGAAGCCAAAGGCGCAACCCTCACTTATCATCGCCTTGAATATCCCGTCGAGGAAGCACAAGTCATCATGAAAAGCCTTGATTTCCCCCCGCGCCTCATCTCCCGAATAGAGCTAGGCTTATAAAAGACAAGCCTTGCTACACTTTCGGGCTCCTCCTGAGTTCTACCCGGTCGCCTCTCCTTACAATACCTTCCCGCAAGACCATGCAAAGCACACCACGCTTGCCGTACATCTCCTTTGGCATCTGCTTGTGGTAAACCATCAAATTAGAGCATGGTTCGTTTTGCTTGCGTACTTGAAGCACAGCGCCAACTGTACCGTCAGCGGAGAACAAATGCAATTCATCCCCCGGTTCGAGATCGCTAAGATCGCCCAGGCCATTCAAAAGAAGATTTTCGCCCAGGCCGCCATATGGAATCTCCGGCACCCCCAGGCGCTTGCAAGCCTCGCGCACACCCTCCACTCCAAGCACGGTAATAGGCCGGTTATTAGGCACCACGTGACCTCTACTCACACGTGTCTCCCCGTAGTGCCTGTCCCCCGGCACACCCCACCGCGTTATCTGGGCGGCATCATGCGCTTCCTTGCCCACCCCGTTTATTAGCTCAGGGCTGTAAGCAATAGCAAGCACCATTCCTGTACGCACAGGTGTAGAACCGCCTTTTATCTTATCTTCACTCGCCGCCGTTATATTCCCAGACATATCATTCACTCCTGCTGATTCCCTGAGCACAAGCTAACTAAGTTCCCCCTTCCCTGTGGGAATGGGGCCCAGGGGATGGGTCTTTGAATATCATAATGCATGGCATCAATCTTCCGCATCAAAAACCTACCCCCTCAAAGCATACCCTATTGAAAGAGTCGCAGCTAATATATATCAAGATAGCGATCCAGCTCCCACTGGCTGACACGAAGGCGGTAGTCGTTCCACTCCTCGGTCTTAGCCTCCAACAGGCGGTCGGTGATGTGGTCGCCCAGGGCTTCGCGCACAAGCTCATCTCGCTCCATCTCCTCAAGCGCCTCAGGAAGGGTAGCCGGTAGCGTCTGGATATTGCGGCGGCGGCGTTCGCTCTCATCGAAGTGGTAAAGATTCTCCTCGACCGCCTCCGGCGCTTCCATATCCTTCTCTATCCCTTCCAACCCGGCACGCAGCATCACCGCAAAGGCCAGGTAAGGGTTGCACGATGGATCGGGACAGCGTAGCTCAATACGCGCAGCCTGTGGCTTGTTCGGGCGGTTCTTGGGCACCCTGATCAGCGCAGAACGGTTGACCCGCGCCCACGATATATAAACAGGCGCTTCGTAGCCCGGCACCAGCCTCTTATACGAGTTGACGAGTGGAGCGAGCACAGCGCACATACCACGTGCATGCTTTAGTTGCCCCGCAATGTACTTCTTAGCTAATGCCGAGATACCGTAGGCATCATCAGCCTCAGCGAAGAGGTTTTCCCCACTCTCCAGCCCCGCCAGGCTCTGGTGGGTGTGCATCCCTGACCCGTTTATGCCATAGACGGGCTTGGGCATGAAAGTGCAGTGAAGCCCCCTCTCCGCAGCTATTGCTTTGAGGGTGTATTTGAGAGTAACCGCGTTGTCGGCGGTGGTGAGGGCGTGATCATATTCGAAGTCAATCTCGTGCTGGCCGCGTGCCACCTCATGATGAGATGTCTCTACCTTTATCCCCATCCCCTCCAGAGCATTTACCATATCCTTACGTATGTTCGCACCCAGATCGCCCGACAGGTCGAAGTAGCTGCCTGCATCGTGAGTTTCGGGGCTTATCTGCCCGTTCAGCATACGGAATAGAAAGAACTCAAGCTCAGGCCCTGTGTTGAACTTGTAACCGAGCGAAGCCGCGTAATCAAGCGCGCGGGCAAGCACCATGCGCGGATCACCCTCAAAGAGATCACCGTTGGGGTTGTAAACCCAGCAAATTGCTCGGGCTGTGCTCTCATCGGCACGCTCCCAGGGCATAACGGCCCAGGTGGAGAGATCAGGCACGAGAAACATATCCGATTCGGCTATACGAGCAAAGCCCTCTATTGATGAGCCGTCGAACCACTTGCCGTTGAGGCAGGCATCCTCAAACTGGTGAATCGGTATCGCAACCGACTTGACTATGCCCATCAAATCAGTGAATTGCAAGTTGACGAAACGCACTTTATCTTCAACCGCGCGCCCCATCACCTGGTCAACTGCCTCGCGCGAGTTCCCTGCCGACGCAGGCGTCCAGTACCGCTTCAACTCGGCGGTTTTCCCCTTCTCCCGGCCATTCGTGGCCGCCTTCTCTAAATCTTGCGCCATCTAAGCACCTCCAATGCTGGACATTCACACAAAAACAATAGGTAGAGAGCCATAACTCTCCACCTGCTGGAGTATAACACCCACTCGCCTGAGCGTCTATGTGCTTAATTCAGAATCATCGCCGGATGCGTATGTGTATATGTCCCAAATGAGCGCCTTTTTAAGACCCTGTTATAATGTGAATAGATGTAAGCCTGTAAAGTAAAGTTTCAGAAACAGAGCACAAAACAGACCCATATAGTATATTGGGTGAGTTGGGGATAATGATACATTGTCCACAACACCTCACCCTTAACGTGCGGACGGAGCTACTTCATGAATGCAATTGAGACCACCGGGCTGACCCGCCTCTTCGGACCGCGCGTAGCGGTAGAGGATCTTACTATCACCATCCCGGCTGGGAAAGTCTTCGGCTTTCTTGGACCGAACGGCGCGGGCAAAACAACTACCGTGCGCATGCTCACCGCTCTAATCGCTCCTACTCGCGGCACAGCCACCATAGCCGGACGACAACTTGGCCCCGATGACAACTCCATTCGCCACTCTGTTGGTCTCCTCACCGAGGCCCCCGGTATGTATGGGCGCTTGACCGCTCTGCAAAACCTCTTATTTTTCGCAGGGCTTTACGGCGTGAGCGAGGCAACGGGCAGGAAACAGGCCGAGCGCTACTTGCGGACGCTTGACCTGTGGGACAGGCGCGACGATCAAGTAGCAACTTTCTCAAAGGGGATGCGGCAGAAGCTAGCAATCGCCCGCGCCCTATTGCACGAGCCTGAGATAGTCTTCTTCGACGAGCCTACTGCCGGGCTTGACCCCGAAGCCGCACGCACTGTGCGCGACTTTATCAAGGAGCTGCGCTCCGAGGGGAGGACTATCTTCCTGACCACACATAATCTGCCGGAAGCAGACGAGCTTTGCGACCTGATAGGGATCTTCCGCACCAAACTCCTGCGAGTAGACAGCCCCGCCAACTTGCGTAGCTCGCTATTTGGCCGAGGCACTATTGTGCGCGTTGCAGGCGACGCAACCCTTTGGGCTGGAGCCGCTCGCGCTCTCCCCTTCGTGCGTGGCGCCTCAGCCCAGAATGGCGCTCTCTCGGTGTCGCTCGATGACCCCGACAAGCAGAACCCTTTGCTGGTGCAAGCGTTGGTGCAGGCAGGCGCACCCATACAGTACATTGAGCAGATGTCGCACTCGCTTGAGGATGTTTATTTGGAGCTTTTAGAAGGGTAATTGCCCCCAAAGCCGGCGTCCACTACCAGCGCAGACCCTGGAGGTATAAAGCTATGAACGATACTTCTCTCAATAGAATCGCCCTGATCCTCCACAAGGAATGGCTGGAACTGCGACACCAGCGCGGCCTCATATTCGGTACGCTCCTTCCCCCATTGATAATCGCTCTGCTGCCAATCGTGATAGTCTATGTGGCCGGGCACACAACCCTGCTGACTTCCGCCACCAAATCCAACCCTTTTCCAACTTCCACAGCTACCCCCGGTGTAAACCCCTCATTGGCCGGTCTGCCGGCAGCCGAGCTAGCGCAGGCTATCGTCGGGCAGCAGTTCTCGATCTTACTGTTGCTTTTGCCCGTGATCATCCCCAGCGTCATCGCTTCTTACAGCATCATCGGCGAAAAGACGAGTGGCACCCTGGAGCCTCTGCTCGCGACGCCTGTGCGCACATGGGAGTTGTTGCTGGCTAAGATGCTTACTTCGGTTATTCCTGCTGTTGCTATCACATGGCTCGTCGGGGCCATATTCGCGCTAGGCATAGCCCTCACAGCGACATCAGGCAGGGTCTTCACTGCCATCATCAGCCCCGGTTGGCTCGTAGCCTTCATACTCTGCACTCCCCTCCTGGCGTTGATCGTAGTGGCCGCCACCGTAGCAGTGTCATCACGCGTCAGCGATCCGCGCAGCGCCCAGCAAATATCGGCTACAGTCATACTGCCTATCATGCTCATCTTCTTCGGGCAGGTGACAGGCCTGCTGGTGCTCAGCCCATTCGTAGCTCTCGTTGCCGCTCTCCTGCTAGCCTTGATTGCGCTACTGGCAGCCTGGTTGACAACCCGCATCTTCCAGCGCGAAGCAATCTTGACGCGCTGGAGTTAGCACAGCATAGCCCCAACCCCATCAGAGATTGTCCCCAAACATCCACAGAAAGCCCCTTCCATTATGGTAAATGTTCAGAGTAGGGGTGCAGGGGCTATGCCCCTGACGGGGCATTAGGGGTGTCCCCTGATACTCACCAGGAAGAAAGCCCCCTCTCCCTTCATGGGAGAGGGGGTTGGGGGTGAGGGTCCTTTCCCTCCACCTCAACTCTGAACACTTACCCTTTGTGAAGACTTTGACAAGCTGGCATATCGCGTGCTATCATCCTTATAGCTAGCAGAAGAAAACAACAAAAGCCGGTGGCTGCGGAGGTATAGATGCCGCTCTTCAAGAAGAAACAACGTGGTTACGACGGAGCCTGGGTGCCGGCTCCCGACCCTAATGCGCTTGAAGCTACAGGTGGAAGGCAAACAGGGCCTAGCATCGTTGCTGCCCAGCCCTTACCCCGTAAGGGAACAAAAACCAAGAAGGTCTTTCGGGTAGTCACCGTGCGCGGTCGCCAGGAGCAGGAATGGCTCGACTCCGGTCTCTGGCAGCCTTTGCAAGAAACAGTTATCCCCGCCGAGGCCAAAGCCCCCCTTACCGTAGTCTACTATGGTACTTACGGCTCCGACGGCATGCGACACGACGGCGCACCCGGCGGAGCCTACTCCTCTATTTTCGACCAGTATGCAATGCAAGGCGGCGACCTGTATACAAAAGACGAGGCCAGACGTCTTAAGCAGTGGGACACTCGCAAGCCTTTCCCCGGTTTCGACCCGAAGTTGGGCAGCAAAACACTCGATATTTATTCCGAAGATTGACCAGCCTGAGATCATCAGATTAGCCATGCAGCAGGAGGGCGAGTAAGCACACTCGCCCTCCTCTAATGTAAGGAGATAACAGCAAATGCACGTAGGTGTGTTAGGGGGCGGAGCGCTCGGCCTTACTGCGGCGATGCGCCTCGCCCGTAGAGGAGCGCAGGTTACTCTCCTTGAGAAGGAGAACGTGCTTGGCGGTTTAGCGGCAGGTTTCAAGGTCGGCGATAGCGGCGCTTACCTCGAAAAGTTCTACCATCACCTCTTTCGCTCGGACAAAGAGATACAGGCGCTTATCAATGAGCTTGGCCTGGGCGACAAGCTCGGTTGGTACAACACCAATACCTCGACCCTCTACAAAGGCAAGGTGTGGAGGTTTTCTCCCAAAGACATACTGCTGAATTACCCACTTTCCATACCGAGTCGCGTGCGTATGCCTGCCGTCAGCGCCTACCTCAAATACACGGGCAACTATAAGCGCTTCCGCAAAGAGACGGCTATGAGCTGGCTGCAACGCTGGATGGGCAATGAAGCATACGATATGCAATTCAAGCCCCTACTCGTCGGTAAGTTCGGCGACTTCGCGCCTGAGATAGCGATGCCCTGGTTCTGGTCGCGTGTGCATGAGCGCAGCTTCAGCCTCGGCTATATGCGCGGAGGCTTTCAGCAGCTATATGACCGCCTCGGCGAAGAGGTCACCGGGGCAGGTGGTGACATACGGCTGGGCGCTTCCGTCACCCGCATCGCGCCCATAGAGGGCGGCAAAACCCGCATTGAGACCGACCAGACCGAGCCATACACCTTCGATATAGTTGTCTCCACACTGCCCACCCGCCTCTTCCTGCGCCTCACCGAGGACATCCCCGACCAGTACAGGCAAAGCTACGATTGGGGTAATGCGCTGGGGGCGCACGTTGTGGTCCTGGCCCTCAAGGAGTCGCTCCTCGACCCCGTTTACTGGCTGAATATCAACGATCCCGGCTTTCCTTTCCTGGTGGCGGTTGACCACACGAACATGATACCCGCCTCCGACTATGGTGGACGCCACATGATCTATCTTGGTAATTACTTGAAGATGGATCACCCCTACTTTACGCAGCCCGACGATGAGACCATGGCCGAGTACATGCCCTACCTGAAGAAGCTCAATCCTGCCTTCAATGAGGAGTGGATAATGGAGCGTTGGGTCTTCAAGGCCCCCTACGCGCAGCCCATAGTGACACGAGAGTACGAGAGCCACATACCGCCCTTCAAGACGCCTCTCCCCAACGTCTACATGGCAAATATGTTCCAGGTTTACCCGCAGGACCGAGGCCAGAACTACAGCATAAAGCTAGCCGACAAGCTAACAAGCATGATCCAGCTTTAGCAGCGCTGTAAGGGGAGTGCTTTTGTTCTCGAAAGCAAACAAATAGCCCCGTACGGCGGAGCTATTTGTTTGCTTTCATCTAATCTATTCCCCCTTCCCTGTGGGAAGGAGGTTAGGGGGATGGGAGTTCGCCTACCAGGATGTTGAGGAGTAATAGCCTTCTGCTAAAATCTACCCCTCAAGCCCCAGATGGCGAGCGAGAGACCAGGCCGGATTTTGGCATCGTTCTTGCTACCTTGTGAGGTAACAACATTGGACTTATACTGTCACAGTAGCCAGGCTACTAAACAACTGTCAGGAGGAACATTTCGATGAGTAACAAACGTACCGTCAAGGCGCTCGAAGAGCTGGTGAAGACCGAGTATATGGCTATAGGCGCTCTCGATGCCGCTATTGATGAAGTGGATGATAACAAGCTGCGTAAGCAGTACCGCAAGTTCCGAGACCAGCATGCCAAGCAAGCAGAAGCCCTGAACGATCGCATCGAGGACCTCGGTGGCGACCCTGTAGAATACGAAACAGGCAGCGGCAAAGGGCAGGCTACTCTCTGGGGTAAATTGAGTGGCATGCGCGACGACACGAGCGTTGAAGGAATGCGCATAGGCGCGGAGCGCGGTATCAAGCGCTACATAGACAATCTGGACGACGTAGACGACCCAAAGGCCCTCAACGTCATACGTAAGAACCTGGAAGCCAAACAGGACGAGATACGCTGGTACGACGACCAGAGCGGCAAAGAGAGCGTCAAGAAGCTCGATGCCAGGCTCGTCGAAGACTCCAAGCAGAGGCTTAAGGAAGTCGAGCACGCCAATAATGGCAAGAAGGGCGGGTTGCCCTTCCCACTCTTGCTCCTGGTTGGTGGTATCGGCGCGGCAGCATTCTTCCTGCTGCGGCGTGGCGACGACTCTGATTTCGATGACTACGGAGAAGACGCCTTCCGCTACGAAGGCGACGAAACCACCACCGATTCCGGCTACTCGTCAGCAGGCTCCTACAACGCAGGCGGCGAAGGCTCCACAGACTATAGCTCAACCGACAGCGCAAATACGTAGAGCTAAGTTGGATGCTGCTGGTTCGCACGGGAATCTTCATTAACAGCCTAATAAGATAAAAGCGTTGATGGAGAAGAGTAGCAGGTTCTATTGGAGTTCAGAGAGTAGCCGGCGCTGTGAAGGCTATCTCCAATTGCTGCGAAGACACTTCGGAGTGTGAGAAAGAAAGGCTTTGTAGTCCAGCTTTTTGCTGCCATGAAGCTGAGTAGGCCTCGACGGTTTGCTCCCGTTATCAGGCTCAAGGCCTTTGTTCTCCCACAGCATACAAGCCTGATAGGGGAAAGCATATCTCCGAAGTTGGCCTGTAGGCCGCTATCGCACTGATAGCATGAGAACGCAGAGGTGAAATGCGGTGGCACCACGAAAGCCCCATCGTCCGCATGACGAGACGATGGGGCTTTTGCATTTCCTGCGCTTCACGTGACGCACAACGCGATCAGGCGTCATGTGAGTGCAAGCAAATGCTTGTACACACATGAGGTGTCATCATGGTAACTACATCGCCGGTAAAACGTATCTGGACAACTGAGCTTGCGGAGCATATAGGCGAGCACGTTTATATGGCGGGTTGGCTGCACCGCCTGCGGCAGCTCAGCAACGTCAGTTTCCTCATTCTCAGGGATGCAAAAGGCCTTGCCCAGATAGTCGTAGACGACCCAGGCCTTGTGGACGAACTTTCCAAACTTCACAACGAGTCCGTCATCCAAGTTGAAGGTCTGGTAGTCGCTGAAGCTCAAGCGCCAGGGGGCCTGGAGGTCCACAACCCCAGGGTCGTGGCTCTATCGCCCGCTAGCGGCCCCCTACCCTTCGATCTGTTCAGGCCTCAACTGCATGCACAACTACCCACCATGCTCGATCACGCCGCGCTCTCTTTGCGACATGGGCGGCAGCGTGCGCTCTTCCGTATGGCAGCTGCTTCTATGTCAGGATTTCGTTCTACCCTCACTTCTCAGGGTTTCGTTGAGATACAGACGCCTAAGATTGTGGCCGCAGCGACTGAGAGTGGAGCCAGCGTCTTTAGCGTAGACTACTTCGGCAAGACAGCTTATCTGGCACAGAGCCCACAATTTTACAAGCAAATAATGGTGGGAGTGTTTGAGCGTGTTTTTGAGGTTGGGCCGGTCTTCAGGGCGGAGCCGCACGACACCTCACGGCATCTCAACGAGTATGTGTCTATGGACGCTGAGATGGGTTTTATTACAGCCCCAGCCGATGTGATGAAGGTTCTAACGGACGTCATAGGGGGCATGGCGGCATCTATACGGAGAGAAACGCCGGAGGCTGCTACACTCTCTGGCGTGGTTCTACCCGATGTTCCTCAAGAGATACCTGTAATCCACTTCACGGAGGCGCAAGCGCTTATTGCAAAGGGAACCGGAGAAGACATGTCAGGTGAGCCTGACCTGGCACCTGCACACGAGAAATGGCTGGGAGAATGGGCACGCCGGGAGTACAACTCCGATTTTCTCTTTGTTTTCGGTTACCCGATGGTGAAGCGGCCTTTCTACACTCACCCCGACCCGGCGCGACCTGATTTCTCTAACAGCTTCGACTTGATCTTCAGAGGGCTTGAGCTTGTAACAGGAGGTCAGCGCTTGCATCTCTATGAGGACTACCTTTCGGCCTTACACAAACGTGACCTGGACCCCCAAGCGATAGCAGGATACCTGGAGGCGTTCAAGTATGGTATGCCTCCACATGGAGGCTTTGCCATTGGGCTGGAACGTTGGATAGCTCGCCTGGCAGGCGTGGATAACATCCGGGAGACAACGTTGTTCCCGCGTGATATGCACAGGTTGATTCCATAGACGGTAGATTGGCAATACAGTGAGCCTTATCTGGCGAAACGAGTCTAAATACTTACCGCCCAGCAGCCGCGTGGGGCGCTTTCAGCACTTTCTCGATGAAAGCTCGCGCATCGGCATCTCGGTTCGACACATCCAGGTCCACACGGGTCTCTTTATTGCCTTGCCTGGCGGGCCACACAGTCACCCACACGAGGCCATCGCCAAAAAAAGCGATTTGATTGCCCTGGTGCGCGCTCACCTTCATCCCCAGGCCGCCTTCTTCTTGCCCAAAATACCGCTTTGCAGCCTCAAATATCTCTTCCCGCTTTAGCTGAGTATGCGTCTCGTGGCGCACTGCCTTTACCCCCTGAATCGTAGTGCGTAATGCGTAAGCATTGAGGATTGTGATACTGCTTTGCAAAGTCATCACCCATTACGCACTACGCACTACGCAATAACCACCCGCCCCATCTTACCTGCTCACTTTTCACGATCCCACCGCCCACTCTTGCCCCCTTCTTTGTAAACCAGCCTTATGTTGCTAATGATAGCGCCGCGCTCCACAGCCTTCAGCATATCGTAGATAGTGAGGGCTGCTACCGATACGGCTGTGAGGGCTTCCATCTCTACACCTGTGGGGCCAACTGTCTCGGTTCGGGCTTCTATCTCAATGCCCCAACTCTCAAGGCGCAACTCTACTTTCACAGAAGTAAGCATTATCGGGTGGCACAACGGTATGAGCTCGGGCGTCTTCTTAGCCGCCATTATCCCCGCCACACGCGCCACCGCCAGCACGTCGCCCTTAGAGGCTTGCCCGTCGCGCACCAACGCCAACGTGCCCTCGCTAAGATGCACCTCGCCACGCGCAATTGCCACCCGCTCTGTAGCCGGCTTATACCCCACATCTACCATGCGGGCATGCCCACTCTCGTCCAAATGAGATAGTTCCACCATATAACACGCCTCGCATCTCGTCGCTCTGGCAAACACCCCGTGCAGGCGCAATATACCACACGCGGCGGTGCTCTTCAAGAACAAAACCCCTTTGGCAGGGTGGTTATAAAGCTAGCTTGAAACTCAGCTACATAACATCGACAGGCCAATTTATCCTTGCCCTGCCGCTTCTCACATAAAGCACCAGGGTTGGGCCGTTTTATGCTAGAATGCAGTAGATAGCACGTTCCTCCATTACGCCTCATACCTCATACATTAGGTTTCCACCCGAAGAGGAGACGCAATGACTGATCAGATTGCCCTCAACTGCACACTCAATGTCGGCACCGTGCCCGCCGCCGAGGAGCCGAGACTCCTCTACCTGCTGGTGGACCTCAAATCTGGCGAAGGCGCACAGGCACTCCAGGCTCCTGTCAACGTCGCTATCGCTCTTGATGTAAGCGAATCAATGCGCTTGCCCGTACTAAACCAGGAGCAGTTTGAGGAGCTAAAGAAGCTGGGGCAGGTAAGTCAGACCGTTTCTGATGGCGTTCCCGTTTGGACCTTCAAGAACATCCCATCGGAAATACGCAAGCGTGCGCCCTCCAACCTTGAGGCAGTACAAGCATCCATCGCACAATCCACCAAGTACCTCGAAGATGGAGATAAAGTATCGCTGGTGGCTTTCGCCGATACAGCGGAGGTCTTGCTACGCGGGCTTCCCGGCTCCGACCAGAGAAGCGTTATGGACGCAGTAGCCCGGCTTGATTCCGTGAAGCTGGGTGATGAGACAAATATCGGCCCGGGTCTTGGGGCAGCATTGAACGAAGTACGGCGCGGCCAAACATCCCAGATGGTGAGTCGTGTGCTCATACTCACAGATGGCTTCACGCAGAACCCCGAGGAAGTTCTGAGGCTTGCGAAAGAAGCACGCACAGCGGGAGTAGGGGTAAGCACTCTCGGCATCGGCACAGAGTTTAACGAAAAGCTACTGGTAGATGTGGCTGACGCCAGTCACGGCAACGCGTACTTCGCCCGAACGCCGCAAGAAATCCCATCTGCCTTCGAGAAAGAGCTGGCGGCGGTGCAATCTGTCAGCCTTAGAGGCATAGAGATCGGGGTAAAGCTAAGCTCTGGAGTAGAGATAAGGCGTGCCTATCAAGTGCGCCCGGTGATCTCGGTGGTGCGCGAAGGCAGACGCGATGGGCGCGCATACGGCTTCAGCATGGGTGACCTCGACCCGGCGAACCCGCCTGCCCTCCTCCTTGAGCTTGTAGTACCCACGCAATCAGGCGGCACGTTCAGAGTAGCGCGTGTGACTACAAGCTACAGTAGCGGCAACAGCAACGAGAGAACCGCCGATGCGGCAAGTGACGTGGTAATCAACTATTCCGTCTCCAAGAAACGGGTCGAACCGGACCCCACCGTTATGAATACTGTGGAGAGAGTAACGGCCTACGCCCTGCAAACACGGGCGTTGGACGATATGGCGGCAGGCAACACAGCCGCCGCCACCCAAAAGCTACGGGCGGCAGCAACTCGCCTCCTTACACTCGGAGAGACTGACCTGGCGCAAGCAGTAGAAACTGAAGCCGAGCGAGTAGAGCAAAGCGGCCAGGTCTCCCCGGAGGGTGCTAAAGAGCTACGCTACGCCACCCGCCGCCTGACCCAGAGGCTCTAGCTCGTAATAAGGAGTGCGTAGTGCTTGGGGATTATGGACAGAATATCTCTACCTTCAACCCCTTACGTAATACGCACTATGCACTACGAACCCGAGTCCCCCGCAACAAACCGGTTTGCTCAAACGTATAACTTATCGAAATGCTTATCTGTCCAATTTGTGGCAAAGTTAATCCGCCGGGGAGCAGTAATTGCGACGTGTGCGGCGCGCCTCTTGCGGCAGCCGACGTGACCGCCCCCGCCGTAGCCACTGAAGCCGCGCCCAGCAACATGAGCGGGCCGATCTGCCCTGTGTGCCGTCGAGGCAACCGCACAGCGTCGGTTTTTTGCGCCTTCTGCGGCTACAGGCTAAAGCAGCCCACCGGACCGCAGGCTTATGCCCTCCCCTACGCGGGCGCAGCCGCGCCCAGTGCGCAATATGCCCAGCCTCCCCCTATCCCCTCTGATGCTTCAGGAAATCTGCCTGCGGGCACTTTGCTCAAGCGGCACTACCGTATACTACGCAAAATCGCCCAGGGCGGCATGGGCGCTGTCTACGAGAGTACCGACACATCAGGCACACCCGGCAGACGGTGGGCAGTCAAAGAGATGAGCCCCGCCGCGCTCCCTACGGGGGAGCGAACCCAGGCTATCGCCGATTTTCGCCGCGAAGCCCAGATGCTCGCGGCTTTACACCACCCCAACCTGCCCCAGGTAGTAGAAACCTTCGAACAGATGGGCAAATACTTCCTGGTAATGGAGTTCATACCAGGGCGAACGTTGCTCAATCTGCTTGAAAACTGGCCGGGATTCCTCTCGGAAGAAGGCGTGATGGTCTGGGCGCGGCAGCTATTTGACGTGCTGCAATATTTGCACGCCCAGAACCCACCTATTATTTACCGCGACCTGAAGCCCGCCAACGTGATGCTGGTGGAGAGCACCGAGCGCATCAAGCTAATAGATTTCGGCATAGCCCGCTTCCACAAAGCAGGCAAGTCGCGTGATACAGAGGCGTTTGGCACAGCAGGATACGCCCCACCTGAGCAGTACGGCAAAGGGCAGACCGACCAACGCTCGGATGTTTACGCCCTGGCAGCCACTATCCACTACCTGGTAACCAAGCACGACCCAAGCCTCAGCCCATTCAACTGGCTGCCGGTGCGCCGCTATAACCCCGCGCTCTCGCCAAGGCTGGAGAATGCCCTACAAACAGCGCTCTCTCTTGATCCGGCAAAGCGCTACCCCACAATAGAAGATTTTGCGCGTGGAATGGGCATTCAACTGGCTCCTGTACCCCAGAGGCAGCGCTCATGGGAGGCCGAGCCTGTACCGGTGTTGCCTGCACCCGCTGTAATACAAGCGCCCGCGCCTGCGCACTCGAACGGCTCAGGCTCCAGGTCGCAGTCAAAGAAGAAGCAAGCCGCCACGCCGCGCATCGAAGCTTCGCCTGTACCCGCAGCCGCACAGGCCACTCCTGCACAGGCCACTCCTATTGAAGCACAAATGGTAATCACACAGTTGCCCACAGAGATAGATAAGCCCACGCATACCGGCACGGTAGCATCGCAGAGCATCAAGTCGCCTGTGGCTGTTACAGTTACACCACCTCAGGCCAAACCCAGGGAAGAGAAGAAAAAACAAGAGCTAACAGCCGCGTTGATGGTTTCTGATAAAGTGCTGGACCTGGGCGATATTAGATGGAACAGCAAATCAGCGCGCAAAGTTTCGCTGGCAGGGGTTGGCGGTGGGTTTGTGAAGGGCACCATCGCTGCAAGCCAGCCCTGGATAGCATATAATCCACAGCGCTTCCAGGGAAACGCCATAACAGTTGAAGTGAAAATTAAGAAGCGACAACTGCGACTTGGACGCGTGGAGTTGCAAGTACCCAATCTATTCGCTATTATATGGGCACGAGCACGCAGGGCGCTGCCGCTTCTAGTGGTCTGGTTCTGGCTCTTGTTACTGGCGGGTAGCACACTGGGCAAAACCCTTCTCTGGGGTTTCGCCGCCGTAGTGGGAGCGCTGCTGGCGTTCGAAGCGCTGATCTGGCTGTGGGCCGCGCACGTGCGCCTGCTGGTACCGGCAGAAAAGCTGAACACAGGACGCCTCCTCGTAAAAAGCTCAGGAGGCGAGCAACAGATAGAGGTGAGAGCCATGGCCCGCCCTTCGTGGGCGCGCAAGGCAATAGGCTGGACAATGGCACTACTGTTGCTAACTGTGGAAGTAGGAGCTATAGTATGGGCGGCATTAACGCTACTGGGGCTAGAGATACCCCTACCCGGCCTGTAATAATACACACCGAGGAGAAAAATCTATGAGATGTCCTAATTGTGGAAACGAGAACCCCGCGGACTATATGTTCTGCGATGAATGCGGAGCACGGCTGGGCGGCGCTGAAACGCCTGGTGTTGCCACGGACATAAACACAGGCACGGACCCGACCCAGCAGTACAGCGACATCGAGGGGGGTAACGGCCAGGTATCAGGCGCAACAGGTAATGCGCCGAGCAGCGCTGCCACGACTGAAGAGAGCAGCTATCACTCTCCCACACCGAACTACCCTGATGCCATCTCAGGCGGGCTTGGCGGCGCAAACCAGGCAGATCACGCTGCCAGCATGCCTGTCACCGAAGACACCATCGTACCCGCCGTCGCCGCCACAGAGATAGGAGATAACGACCCGCATGCCGCTGCACAGGAAGCCCAGGTTGACCAGAGCGCAATGCCTGATGTGATGCCTCTTCAACAGCCTGGACAGGAAGAACAAGCGCAGAGCGTAGATGCTTATTCTGCCGCAGGCGAAGCCCAGACAGCTACGCCACCCGCACAGGCCGCGGGCATCGAGACAATGCAGAGTAGTATGGCTCCTACGGCTCCTACGGCGGCTGAAGCGGCTGCAAGCACAGCAACGGGCAGCGATAGCGGCGCATGGGCAGCGAGCGCACTTGGACAGCTACATGAAGCGCAAAACGCCATTGTGCAGGGAGATTGGGGCCACTTTGGACAGGCGATGCAAAGCCTCAGGCAAATGCTGGAGAGCGCCGCTCAAGGCGCGGTTATCTCATCACAACCTCCTTCTCCCCAGTATGCGCAACCCTCAGAGCCTTCGTCGCTGCAAGTCTATTCAACAGCAGGCGCTCCCGTCGCCTCGTCCACACAGATGGGTGGGGGTAATGCATCCATTTCAGAGACGAATGCCGAAGCTGCGCCTTATACAGGCTCCGGCGGCGTGGGAACTGTCGAACCGTCAGCTGAGGCGGGCAATCTTGGAACGCAAGGTGTGCCGGTAGGCCAGGGAGCACAGGAGTCGCAAGGCTCAGGGGTGGCACGGCTGGTGGTAATCTCGACGGGCGCGGAGCTTCCGTTGCCCGATCAGGAGGAGATAACGGTAGGCCGCGAAGACCCCAGCAGTGGTATCTTCCCCGACGTTGATCTAACGCCATACGGCGGCGAGGAAGGTGGGGTATCACGCCGCCATGCTCGCCTGCTTCATGTAGGTGACGATTATTTCGCGGAGGATTTGCAGTCCACCAACTACACCAAGATAGACGGCCAACGCCTACCAGCCCACGTTCGTGAGAAGCTGGAGGATGGCGCACGCCTCGACTTTGGCCGCATTGCTCTCATCTTCCGCAGGAGCTAAAAGTGGTGAGAAAACAAGGCGCCCAGAGCCATAACCTGGGCGCCTTCTTGGTTCCCTACAGAGGTCGCCCTGCCTGATACTATCTCATGGCAGCACCCCACCCCAACCCCTCCCCATAAGGGAGGGGCTTTTATTCTTTTCACATTAACTTAGTTCCCCCTTCCCTATCGGAAGCGGGTCGGGGGTTGGGAGTTGGACAACCGAGATGTAAAGGATGATTGAACCTCAAGCAGGTGCTATGTACCTGTCTGTCTGATCAGGAGGGTAGCAGGCGCCGACCACCGTAATGCCACAAGACAGGTAAGCTACCTAAGCATTGTTTAGCGCGTAGGGGTGCTCCGCCAGGGGCAGATAACCCTCTATATCAATTAGAAGGACCGTTATGTTGTCGTGCCCTCCGGCTTCGTTAGCCAGGTCAATCAGGCGCTGGCTGGCAATGTTGGGGTCCGGCTCCGAGGAAAGTACAGCCTCCATAGCCGAGTCCTCAATCATACTGTTGAGGCCGTCCGAGCAGAGAAGTATACGGTCGCCTGGCCGTAGATTGCGTACAAACGTATCTACTTCCACCGGAGGAGGACCACCTATCGAGCGGTAAATAAAGTTGCGGTGGGGGTGTACTTTCGCCTCTTCAGCATCCAGTTGTCCCAATTCCACTAAACGATGCACCAGAGAGTGGTCTACCGATACCTGCGTGAGCACGTACCCGCTCGACCTGTCAATTGGCGTTGGCTCCTCGAGTGGAGCGGCTTCCGGCAGGCCGGTGCCCGGCAGCGGGGCTGTAGCAGCAAGGGGGGCGGTCGCGCCTTTCATCAGGGGCGATGTTGTGTTGTATTGGGCCTCATCGTCAGAAGGCTCTTGAGGCTTACTAAAGAGATAAATGCGGCTATCCCCCACATTAGTAATAAACGCCTTGCCACCTGCCACAAGAGCGCTCACAAGGGTGGTGCCCATGTCGTTCTGACGGTTGTCGCGGGCTTTGAAAATACGCTCGTTCGCCGACTGCACAGCGCGAACCATCCCTTGCAAAATGGCCTCGTTGCTCGGTGCGTTGCGCTCGCCCGTCACATTCGTCAAAGGTGAGAGGACACGCCCCAGCAATTCACCACAGAAAGCCTGCACTGCCAGTGCGCTCGCCACTTCGCCACCTTTGTGACCGCCCATACCATCGGCTATAACATAGAGACCCATACGCATAGGGCGCTCTACACTCGCCTGAGCAAACTCGATCATACCAAATGAATCCTGATTTTGCTCGCGCAAGCGGCCAACATCGGTGAGGGCTGCCGCCACAAAGCTGACAGGGCGGCCAGGCCCCTCCATCTCAGCAACAGCGTTGAGAGCGCCCGCAAGCTGGTCGCGCCACTGCGCAGCGCTGATCGGCACGCCCGATCCCTGTATCGGCTCTATCGCCGCTCGGAAGGCTGTGCCCACCTGCTCAGACGTTGCCGATGGCATCGGTAGCATACCCTCCGGACTCATCGCGGCGGGATGCCCCGTGTACGCCTCGTACATCGTGGCCGCCAGACGCGCCAGATCCATGTTCTGTTGCTGTGTGCGCTCGTCTATGCTGACGACGTTAGCTCTGGCGTTCTGCAAACTCGCCAGCGATGCGGTATCCCCCTGCACCAATATATCGTCGGCCTCCGCGCCCGCTCCAACTACACCGCTTGTGTGAAGGTAGTCAAGAGCGTCAGCTAACTGCATCGCCCAATTCAAGATTTGCATACCGGGTCGCGGAAGGCTCAACTGGCTCAACCGAACCCCCTGTCGTGGCTCGGCCACCGCATAGTAGCGCGCATGCCCGAAAGGCTTGTAACTGTAGAAGTCCACTACAGGCACAAGGTTCGGGTGATAAAGATGCAGCTCCATCAATGTCGGGTCTTGCATGAGAGCTTCGGGCCGGTAGCTCTCGGCCATAAGGTAAAAATCGGCGGGCTGCTGGTCGTTAAGCTCTGCGCCACAATGCTTACATACATCGGAATCTGCCGAGGAAAGGCGGCCACAGGCGGCGCATCGCTGCTGGCGTCGAGCAGTTACACGGTAGAGGTTCCGGTCGAAACCGTGATGCAACTGGCTCTGCACAACATAACGCCCATCCACTACCGCATTAACAGGCAGGGGCGTAAGCTCTTCCTGCTCCGCCTGAGCAGAGAGGGGTGCCGTCTGAGGCTCGGCATCAGCCAGTAAAGCATCTATCGCATCATCGCCCGCAGGTAGCTCAACCATCTCTCCATTATCAGCCGGTGGTGCATCTGACTGGAGAGCGCCCGGTGTGCTGAGGGGTTCTTCGGCGTTCTCGCCCACCGGCTCTTGAAACCCCTCAGTGTATTCGCCTGTGGCCTCAGCCACCGGAGCCTCAGCCACAGATAAACCCTCATCTATATCCGGGGCTGTGCTATTCGAGCCGTTCGAGTGGGCGGTTGGCTGCAACGGCTCCGCCACCAGCCCAGCATCAGCAACATCAGCGGGCGCATCAGCCGCGCCGTTGGTATGGCCTTGCTCCTCAACAACAGGCCCGGATAAGGAAGAAGCCTCCAAATCCTTGCTTTGCTTCGCCTCTTCCAACTGATCGCTATGTTTGCTGCCTGTACGGCGTATCTTGTTCATCTTCTCTCCAGCATTTCCTCTACTCTGTTGGGGGTACGCGGAATATGAAATGTACATCCCCCAGGCGCAGGTTATCGCCATTAGAAATTATGTTTTCGCCTGTACGCATCTCATTGACAAATGTGCCGTTCTGCGAATCCCTGTCCACGATCATGAATCCATCCTGCTCGCGCTGCAACTCCGCATGGTGTTCAGATACCGTTTCCCACCCCCTGTAAGCTGAGTCGATCACGATATCGTTGTCGGGTGCTGTACCCATCGCTACATGGGGGCGCGACAATACGAACTCCAACTGCTCGTCAGTGCGATCAAGGGTTTCAAGATAAGGCGTCTCGTCAACCTCGGCTGCGACGGCCACACCCTCAGCCGGTGTCTCTGCTAACACAGGTGCCGTAGCTACCGTCGAGGCACGTTGCGGGCGAAGGTCCTGGCCGCAGTCGTGGCAGAAATTCTCATCTATGTTGTTAACCGCCCCGCAATTGGGACACTCGATTGTAACGGGAGCCACAGGCGCAGTCACAGGCGCAGTCACAGGAGCTTCCATGACAGGCCCCTCAGCAGCAGTCGCAATCGGGATAACGGGGGCAACCGGGGCAGTCACCTGCTCTGCCGCAGGTACGTATGGCTCTACAGGCTCCTGTGGAGCTGCTATGGCTACATCAGCGCCCGGCGCAACTTGCGACGTAGCCAGCACAGGAGCCTTCGGGCGGCGCATCGCTGCCACCGCGCCCACCACCACCAGCGCAACCACCAACACGAGAGCCACTATAAGCCAGGGTAAGCTGTCCGCAGGAGTAGGCTGTCCCGGTTGTGCGTTGCCGCTAACACCCGCAACACTTGTGTTCACTACCGGCGGCGCTGCCACCGCGGTAGATACCGCAGACGGCACAACGTTTGTGCCAATACCCACCGGCACCTTAGGTGTGGCTGCTTGCTGGAGAATCGACGCTGCGGGCGACAGAAAGCTGCTAGAATCAGCCTGATGCGCTGAGGCTGTCTGTAAACGAACCAAGAAAGCCGGCCCTGCAACAAATATAACGGCAGCTAACGTTATCTGCAGGAGCGCAATTCGTGCACGCCTGTACGTAGTTGGGTCTGTTTGTGGCTTCAAAGGAAGGAAACTACCTCCTGCTTATGGTATGCGTAATATCCTGGGAGCTAACTCGGAGGTAATTATAGCAAGTTAGCGCCTACCTGTCGAACTCTACGAGTTGTTCAGTGCTGAGGACTGAGGACTGAGTAAGCTACAACGGACTCAGTCCTCAGTCCTCAGCAACTCATTGCTCGTCTCAGCCGCCAAGAATAAAGTTTACCTGGGCTTTACCTATGCGTACCCTGTCGCCGTTGCGAAGGCGTGTGGGCACATTTGGCGGGAGGCGGCGGTCATTGAGGAAAGTACCGTTCGCGCTGCCAAGGTCTTCTATGAAATATCCACCCGCATCGGCCACAATACGCGCGTGCTGCCTGGAAACATAGGCCGCAGGGTCATTGTAAGTAAGGTCCAGGTGCGGGAAAACCTGCCGCGAAAGGCTGCGCCTCCCAATATTAAAAGGATTCTCAAGGATGCGCCGCTCCCAGAGCACGCCATTAGGCCCAAGCACCTGCAACTTACCGGCGGGGCGGCCCGCAAGCGATGCGCCACAGCGCCCACAGAAGTGAGCCTTACCCTGATTAGACGTACCACAAACCATACACACCCGCTCTTCCTCGGCGTGCGAGTTGCCATCTATGGGCTGCGGAGTAGCTGGCGGGTGAGGAGCGGGAACAGGAGCTACGTTCCCTGCGCTTCCTGCTTGCGCATGGCTTTCAGCGGCTACAGCACCGGCGGGCGGGATTATGCTCGCTATCGGCCTGATTGCGCTACTGTGTGGCTGCGGCGGTGTGGCTGCCGGTGCGGGGCCCGCGCCCGGCGGTTTTTGGGCGCCCACCGCATCAGGCGCACCGGCTGTTTTTTGCGGCGTTCCCTGCCCGCTTTTTAGCACATATGCTGATGCCTCGGCTGCGTTCTCGTTGATCGGCGCTACAAATGGTTTGCCCAGGCACCGGCGTAGCTCTTGCTCAAAAGCAATAGCCGATTGGGGCCGAGCGTCCATATCGCGAGACATAGCCTGGATGATCAGCTTCTCGGTGTTCGCTGTTATGTTTGGATTGAAGTCGCGCAGATTGGTCGGAGTAGTGGCAGGGGTGGGGGGCCTGCCGGTCAGCAGGTGGTACATAGTGGCCGCGAGCGAATATATATCGGAGCGGGCGTCAGTCTGCCCCTTGCCAAACTGCTCGAATGGCGCGTATGCGGCAGTGCCCATTGACATAGTGTCGCGGCGCTTGCCTTCTTTGTATGTGCGGGCGATCCCAAAATCTATCAGCTTCACGTAGCCGTTAGGCATGACCATAATGTTGGCGGGCTTGACATCGCGGAAGATGATAGGAGGTTCCTGAGTGTGAAGGAAATGCAGCACCTCGCTAACCTGTATGCCATACTGCAAGGTCTCTGACTCGTCAAGGGCCTGACCCCGAAGGCGGTCGAGCCTCTTTTCCAGCGACTCTCCCGGGATAAGCTCCATCACCAGGTATGGGCGGCCACCCTCTGTGAAGAAATCAGTAACGCGCGGCAAGTTGCTGTGATGCAGATCGCTGAGGATTTGCGCCTCACGCCTGAACGCTTCCAGAAGCTGGCGGCGCTCCTCTCGCTCCCGGGCGCGTTCGTCCTCGGATTCGGTTTCGGGGTGGTGAGCGCCCTGGGCATCTATGTCGGTGCGCATCTCCTTAACGGCGACAAGCGCGCTGTTATAGCGCGTGTCCTCGGACTTGTAAACCGCCCCCATGCCGCCGCCGCCAATCACGCGAAGGATGCGGTAGCGTCCGCGCAGCATATAGCCGATCGGGAGAAACTCGTACATACCCACATTATAGGGGCGCTATCGCACCATGTCAACGACTGAAGCTAGGAAAGGAGTCCTATACGGGGCACCTCAGTGCGTACTAGATGGAGGCGACTCGTGAAACGCTTCACATCCCTGCAACTATTCCCGCATCCTCACGTATTTCTATGTGGGAAGCGTGCTCTCAGCCGGGTTAAGCGGATTGCGGTTGTGGGTGCGCTTGTTCATTGCCCTACAATGCTGCGAGGATTATACTGAGGTTATGAACAATATGTTTGACAGAGATAGACCGCGCAAAGAGCCGCATAGCGGCAGAGACGATACGCCAACTAACGGCAAAAGGGACCGCAAACGCTCCAGGATATGGTGGATACTGGGAGCGCTGCTGCTGGCCCTCATAATCATACCCTCTGTGCTATCGGAGATGATCACAGACTGGATGTGGTTTGGAAGCCAGAACCTGGCCGACGTATACACTACTCGCCTCTGGCTGGGGCTGGGGGTGTTCGTAGGCGGCTTCTTGCTGGCAGCTATCTTTTGCTGGGCCAATTGGAGCGTCGCCTGGCGAATGACAAGGCCGCGAACCCTTTACCCGGGCCAGCAAACTCCCTTTCCTGCGGGGCTGGCGCGAGCTTTGATTATAGTTGCCGCGCTGGTGATAGCCTTCTTCATGGGGCTTGTAGCCGCCGACCAGTGGGCTACCATCCTGCTTTACCTCAAGAGTGTACCTTTTGGGAAGACCGACCCTATATTCAACAATGACATTGGCTTCTACGTCTTCGGTATGCCTCTTTACGGCCTGGTACGCGGCTGGGCGCTGGGGCTGCTCATAGTTGCGGCTATAGGAACAGCTATCATCTACCTCATCGGGCTGCTGCCGCAGATAAATCGCCAGTTCAACGAGGCAGGCAGCGGCAAGCGTGGAAGCAAGCCTGCGCCTTTCAGCTTCGCCCTCGACAGGCGAATCAATACTCACCTGAGCATACTCGGAGCTATCTTCCTGGCGCTCGTAGCAGTCGGCTACTGGCTGAGTAGATTTGACCTCCTTTACTCTTCGGGGTCGGTAGCCTACGGTGCGGGCTATACTGACGTAAACGCCCGGCTGCCTGCCCTGAACATCATGATGGTAGTGGCAGGGCTGACAGCTTTGATTCTGCTCGTCAATATACGAATGCGGGCCTGGAAAGTGCTCGCGGGCGCGCTTGGCGTGTGGCTGGTCGCGCTGATACTTGTGGGAGGGGTCTATCCCTGGTTCGTGCAGCAGTTCATTGTCAAACCCAGTGAGTTCTCACTTGAAAAGCCATTTATCCAGAACAACATAACTGCTACACGCGCAGCCTTCGGCCTCGATAAGTTCAAAGAGCGAGAGGTCCCTGCTGTCACTTCTGTGACACAGACTCAAATCGCTCAGAACCAAACTACAGTGCAGAATATCAGGCTCTGGGACTACAGGCCCCTTCTCAGCACTTATTCCCAGCTACAACAATTCAAGAATTACTACTCTTTTGATGGCGTAGACATAGACAGGTATACGATAGGGGGCACACCACGCCAGGTGATGCTCTCAGCGCGTGAGTTGTCGGTGGATGCGCCGGGAGTGCCCGACCAGGTGAGGACATGGCAGAACGCCCACTTCGTTTACACGCACGGCTACGGCGCTGTGGTCTCGCCTGTGAACGAGATCGTAGGCGAAGGGCTGCCGCAGTTGTTGGTCAAGGATGTACCTCCTGTCTCAGAAGTGCCTGAGCTTAATATCACCCGCCCTGAGATTTACTATGGAGAGCAGGCAAACCAGTATCTCTTCGTCAACAGCAACACCCCGGAGTTTGACTATCCGGTGGGCAACGACAACAAGTTCACCAAGTACGCCGGCAAGGGTGGCGTGCCTCTATCGGATTACTTCACCAAGCTCCTCTTTGCTCTCAGGCTCGGCGACGGCAACATTCTATTGAGCGACTATATCACTCCTCAAACCCGGGTGCTCTTCCATCGCAACATACGCGACTCGATACAACTGCTTGCCCCATTCCTCAAGTACGATGCAGACCCCTACCTTGTCATATCAAACGGCAAGCTCTACTGGATACAGGATGCTTACACCTACACAGATCGCTATCCCTATTCGACCCCTTCCGCGGAGGGATACAACTACATACGCAACTCAGTGAAGGTGGTCGTAGACGCTTATGACGGCAGCACCACTTTCTATGTAGCCGACAGCGCTGATCCTCTGGTAAAGGCATACAGAGGCATATTTCCTGCGCTCTTCCGCGACATATCGGCTATGCCTGCCGGACTACGCGCCCATGTACGCTACCCGGAAGACCTGATGAACGTCCAGGCGCAGATGTATGAGACCTTCCACATGACCGACCCGCAGGTCTTCTACACAAAGGAAGATGTCTGGAACGTCCCATTCGGCACACAGAGCGCGAACAACGAAGCGCTTCAGGCTTACTACACCATCATGCAATTGCCGGGCGAGACGAGCGAGCAGTTTATGCTGATACTCCCCTTCACTCCCGCCACACGTGATAACATGATAGCGTGGATGGCAGCCAAGAGCGACGGGGCAAACTACGGGGAAGTAGATGTGATCCGCTATCCCAAGCAAGAGTTGGTCTACGGACCGAACCAGATCGAGGCGCGTATTGACCAGGACCCAACTATTTCATCGCAAGTGACCCTCTGGAACCAGAGCGGGTCTACAGTGACACGTGGCAACCTGTTGACGATACCTATATCGAACACGCTGTTGTACGTAGAGCCTTTGTTCTTGCAATCCACATCTATCAAGTTCCCTGAGCTAAAAAGGGTAATCGTCGCCACCGCTAATAACGTAGGCTTCGGCAGCAACCTGGCCGAAGCGTTGAACGTCGCCTTCAACGTCGCTCCCGCGCCGGTGCTTGAAGGGGGAGGCGCTGCACAACCACCGCCGGGCGGCACACCCGTCCCCGGCCAAACAGCTGTAGCAGGCGCGACACCTTTGATAAGCACCGCAGCCGACCTGACAGCCTCGGCGCGCAACCACTACGACCGCGCCCAGCAAGCCCTCAAAGCAGGCGATTGGACCACCTACGGCCAGGAGCTAGACGCCATGAAAGCCAACCTCGATGCGCTCGCCAAATTGGTTGGTGTACCAACACCCGCAACAACACCTGGAGCAACACCTGCTTCCCCGGTTCCATAGAGTAAGCGTTCAGATTAGGGGTGCAGGGGATACTCCCCTGACGTGGTATTAGGGGTGTCCCCTGATACTCACCAGGAAGCAAGCCCCCTCTCCCTTCATGGGAGAGGGGGTTGGGGGTGAGGGTCCTTTCCCTATCCCTACTCTCATTTACTTCTCTCTGTAAGTGTTCAGATTTGGGGTGCAGGGGCTATGCCCCTGACGGGGTATTAGGGGTGTCCCCTAATCTCTCCTGATAAGAGTTCCCCATCCCACCACGTGGGAGGGGGTTAGGGGGTGGGCCCGGCCTTTGTCCCATGCTAATCTACTGCATTGCTCCACCCTAACCCTGAACACTTACTCCATAGACTCGTATTGCGTAAAGCACGGCAATAAAGATATACTGTTTTTACCCATCACGCAGTACGCAGTACTGAGCAGCTTATAGCCGTATATCCCGGAGCATGGCAGTGGACGCGGACGAAATAGTCAACAAGCTTGATAGAATAGCAGACAGGCGCATACAAGAGGCAATAGACGCGGGGGAGTTCAATAATCTTGCCGGAGCGGGCAAGCCGCTCACTCAAAAGGAAGATAATCCCTTCGTCCCCGCCGACATGCGAGCAGCCTTTACCATACTGTCGAACAGCGGTTACGCCCCCGACTGGATGCTGCTGGCCCAGCAGATAGATGCGGATATAGAGCGGCTCAGGTACGACGCCGACAGGCACTTCGTTTACCTCAAAGAGCAACTCCTGGAGCTAGGGAGCAACCCATACGCGGTAAAGAAGCTGCGGTCAGAGGTGCAAAGGCTGAAAGCGCACCACAAGCGCGCAGCCGCCCAGCATTCGCACGATGTCGAAGAGATAAACCACAAAATATCTCTTTTCAACCAGACAGTGCCTATAGCATCCCTCATGAGAAGCCCCCTATCTCTCAGCCAGGAGATACGTAAATACGAGGAGCGCGTGCCCGGCTACCTCAGCTACGTGCAGTAGTGAGGCGGGGTAAGGTGTAGGGTACGATGAAGACTCAATCGCCCAAAGACTACTTTCTCGAATTCACCAAAGTAAGTGTACCTACATTAGTGCTGTTAAGCGGTGGAATAGGATTACTGACCATCTTGACGAATCTTGAGCGAGGCTTGCTAAGAACACTGCTACTATTCCTAGCAAGCCTCATATGGGACTGATACTAGGAATCGGTCTGTCATGGCTACAGGCCTGGCAGATGTCACAACACAAGCCTCTAACGCACTTGCAAGACGCGACCGGCACTTTCGCATGGCGCTATGTAGACTTGCAAGCGCCATATGACAATGTTTTCGATGAATGTACAAGCATGGTGCAAGCAACATGCATTGATAAATCGGTGGCTTTCGACCGCAATAAGGGCATCCTAGTAGGCTATACACATCCTACGCGATGGGCGTGGCCTATGGAGATCAACCTGCGCGTGGAACCCGTGACAGAGACTGCAACGCGGGTGCAGATATTGAGCAGATCAATGATGGGCTTAGCTATTGCCGGTTTGGGCGCAAACCGCCGCCTTGCGGACAACGCAGTAGGAGCACTAAAGGCTCTGCATCCGGCCCTTGCGGAAGGGTAGACCACCTACCCCGCCACGCCTAGCAACGAAAATTACTCTCCGGCGGTTTCAGGCGTGTTCATCAACTGTAGCTTTGCCCAGGCCTCCGGGTGGTGGGTTATCCTCAAGGGGCGGCCATCTCGGCCCGCGAAGGTATGCAGCGACCACGCTTCGGTCACAGCCTTGTCGTCCGATAGGCGCACTATCTTGTAGCCGAGCTTTATCTTCGTGCGAGTAAGCTCCTCCAGCCAGGTGGAAATCTGTAGCTCATCATCGTAAAAGGTAGGCTGCATGTAGCGGACCCATATCTCCAGCACGGGCATCACCACGCCCATCTCCTCAAGCTGTCGGTATGTAAAGCCAAAGTGCCGCATGAACTCGGTGCGCCCCATCTCCATCCAGGGCACATAGCTGCTGTGATGCACTATGCCCATAGCGTCGGTCTCAACATATCTCACCCTGAAGGTGTGCGTCACCACAGGCCCCACCACAGGCCCACCCGCAGCCGCTTCTGTATCGCTACTCACACCTACACCACTCCCGCGATGGGCGGCGCGGCCAGCTTGATGTAGCGCTGCACGCTCTTACGGTTTCGGCTGTCGGGCGCGAGGCCGAGTATTTGCAGCAGCTTTTTCTCGTCAGCCCCGGCCTTGGATTGCTCTACCGCAAAGGTGTCGCGCAGCGACTGCGGCGTAACGGTCTTGTTTATCCCCGCAGCCTCAGCTACGCGGTCCACAATCTTGTTGATTGATTGCGGCAGTAGATTGAACATGCGTGCCACAGGCTTGTAATCCGCCACATACTGCTCAAAAGCCTCTGTAAACTCCGGGCCTGCGCCCAGCTTGCGCTCTTTGGGCTGCCACCTGATCTCATCATAGTAAACATAGACAACAGGGTTGGCGCGGTCGCTTATGTCAATATGATCGACTTTGAGGGCCAACAACTCTGTGCGAGTGAGACCGAGCTTGAGAAGCAAATAGGTTATCAGATAGGTGCGTGAGTTCTCCGCATGGGCAGCATCAAGCATGGCATCCTGTTCTTGAGGAAAGAGGGTATGAGGCGTTTTGAGGGGGATATAGTCAGGGAAGAAGCTGTCGGCTGGGTTCTTGGGCAGCACCTTCTCTTTATCCACCAGGTAGCGGTACATACCCTGTAGCGAAGTCAGACGTCGCTTACGAGTAGACTTGTTGTTAGCCTGCCCCAGGAAGTTGGCGATATCGGTGGTGTTTATCCGGTCGAGGGTCTTGTTGCCTATAGACTCCTGAAAGAGCGCCAGGTCGTACATATACGAGTCGATGGTATTGATCGGGCGCTTTTGTTGCTCAAGATGGCGTCTGAACCACCAGCGAGCCACATCAAGGCTGCAAGCGTTGTGAAGGGCGGGTATATCCGCCATCGGCTGGGTAAGCTCGCCCCTTGCGCTAAGGGTGAAAAGCTGTGCTTGAACAGGCCGCTCGCGCTTCGGCTGGCTCTCTTCCTCTTGCGGCTCAATATCCACAGACTGCCTGCTATTTCGTCTCGTAGTGCTCATCTCTCACGCTCCATCCGGCTACAAACGGTCCTCTCGTCCCGATTATATGTCAAGTAAGATGGTTATGCAAGCGATATGTCGTTTTGCTCACGCCCTGCGCTCGGCGGGTACATGATTTATCCACAAGATAGGTGTATGGCCCGGCGGATAAATCCGCCGGGCGTGGCGCTGGCGACCCTCTTGAGCGTGAACTGCTATGCAGCCTCTGCGCAGGCCACCCCACTCGGTCCTCAGTCCTCAGCAACTCGTCAGTATCATGCCCCCATTACTCCCGATGCGCACGTCCATTCCGATAATCGGAAAGAGTTATGATCGGTGGGCGCTCACCATCGCGGACGTAGTTTACTTCCAGCGATAGCCGGTCGCCTTCAAAGCAAATCAGTTTCATGCTGCGGTTAACCTCTTCCAGCAGGGTGATGCGAGCACGCTCCTCAAGCCGAGATAAGATCACCTGCACGATAGCGAAAGCAGTCAGGGAGAGATCAGAGAGCGAACGATTGCGATGTATACGCTGGTCGAGGTTCACCTGGCCTATAGCGTAGAGGCCGTAACGCTCCAACAAATCTATCAGCATACCGGTTTCCACGCCATAGCCGGAGAAAAAAGGCAGCTGCTCAAGCACCTCGCGCCGCCCGGCATATTCACCCGCCAGAGGCTGCACCAGCCCCGACAGCAGAGGAAAGAAAAGGTTGAGGAGTGGGCGCACCGTTAGCTCAGTGACGCGCCCGCCGCCTTCGTGTTGCAGCCCCGCTTCGGTAGTGATCGGCCTGTGGTAGTAGCCCTTCACATAGCCGATACGCGGCTCGCGCAGTAACGGCCCCACAAGGCCGTAAACAAACTGCGGCTGCATATTGGCTACATCAGTATCTACCCAGGCTATAATATCCCCCTTGAGGACGTGGAGCGATTTCCAGAGCGCCTCACCTTTTCCGCGCAACGGCTCCCCTGCCTCCGGTAGCACCTGCTGGTGGATGTAGACAGGCACCCCCAGGTCGGCGGCAATCTCGCGTGTCTTATCACTCGAATTCGAGTCGATCAACACAAGCTCATCAATGAAAGGCACATCTTTCATCAGTGATTGCTTGAGAACAGCTATAACGCCGGCAATAGTAGCTTCTTCGTTGAGGGCAGGTAGCCCCACAGATATAGTGACGCCACGCTGCCTCTTTATGTCTACCAACCGCGAGAGGTCGGAGAACTCGTCGGCGTGGAAGGTGTTCTCAGCAAACCACTTATCAACGAGCATGGAGAGCGCCTGCGGGTCGAGGGCATGAGGGCGAGCACGCTTGCGCGCTGCACGAATAGCAGGGCCGACAGGTACACGCGTCTTGAGTGCGAGCAGAGCAGCATCTGTTTTGCGCGCTACAGCCTCTGTGAACTTGCCCACATCTGTGGCCACCTGCCCACCCGCGCCCATGATAACCAGATCATATTTAGCTGCGCTGTCGCTGATGCTGGTGACAGGGTTATCACCGGAGGCAAAGGTGCGCCTCGGCATAACAAATCCGGAGCGAGTAGCTTCCATCTGACGCACCAGCTCAGTGAAAGGGGCCTCCTCGCTGGCGCGCATCTTCTCTGGCATATCTTGCAGCACGTGGAGAATTGTAACCTGTGCACGCAGCACATCTACAAGGGCCTGTGAGAGGTCAAGGGCCATCCTGGCCTGAGGTCCACCACGCGCCGGAAGCAGCACCCGCATGCCAGTGCCGAAGGGAGCAGTAGGCGAGTCGCCTGTGTAGGAGGGCAAAGGCCCCCGCGCCCAGGCAAGGTCGCAAGGGAGGGGACTGCGCAACGCTTTACGGAGCCATCCCCACTCTCCCTGCAAACCCCTTAGCGGGAGCAACACTAGCGGGTTAACTTCTCCTTCAAGAAAACGGCGCACCTCACCTGCCACGTCGTTCTCAGGCGCTACTCTCACCACAGGAGCGATAAGGCCATGCGCATGGGAGGCTGCTCCCTCAGAGAGAAGCGTCTCGGTGTCCGCAGCAGTTGTTGACAAGGAGAGCGCAGTGAGCGCCCACGCCTCCAGATCTCGGCGCAGCGCCTGTGCGGTAACGGAGTGTGCGCTCACCGACTCACCCTCCGGCACAGGCACAATGCTGCAAACCAGCGCCCTGCCCCCGGAGCCGCTGGCAAGCAGGCTAGCTAACCTCAGTAAGAAGAGCCCTTCCGACCCAGGCCCAAAGACCGCAGCTCCATTCGGCATCAAACAGTCCACAAGGATAATTATTGTGCGCTCCGCCGTAGCAGGCACATTTTCAACGAGTGTTGTTTGATCGTTCATACTCTTTGCTTACAGGTTACTGATTAGTAGCCTGCATCCTTCTCATCGCAACTGTTCAGAAATGGGGTGCGGCACCCCTGGGGCTGAGTGAAGCTGCTACCACTTCTTTACGCTAATCATCACCCCTAATCTGAACGCTTACTTCCAATCGGTTTGCCGGCAGCTCATGATTCATAATCGCCCGTGCTCTCTAATCCCCACTCAACAACGGCATCATGCGCGAATGGAAGATCGCTTCCCAGGTGTAGTTGGTAAAGACCTTCCGGCGCATGGAGGCTACACCCGGGGTTTCTAATACATTGAGTATTGTTTCGGCAATTTTAATGGGATCATCGTCGGGTGCAAAATAGGTTGCATTTTGGCCCCCTACTTCACGTAACACCCCAATATTGCTGCAAAAGATGGGCAGGCGCGCAAGCCCTGCCTCAAGTAGCGGCAGACCAAAGCCTTCCTGCACACTCGGAAGAACAAGTCCGTCAGACCACCAGTAAAGCTCAGTCATGAGGGCATCACTTACTTCCACGCTTCGGCCCGCATCACCTTCCAGCGCCAAAAACGCAACTTCACCTTCCAGGTTGAGCGCGGCACGCCTCTCCATCAGTTCGTCCAGGTATTCGCCGGAACGGACGTTGTGCGGCCCTGGGGGACCTGTAATTACCAGCAATGGGCTGTGCCCTTGATCCTTTATCGCGCCGGTTATCTCAATAGCCAGCTCCAGGTTTTTGCGGCGAGTGATACGAACAGGAGCAAGAAAAACCCAGTCGCGCTCTTCCCAGCGCAATTGCGCCCGCAAATCAGACATCTGCGGAGAAGAGGGAATAAAGGCTGCAGGATCAATGCCGTTAGGCACCAGGTATATCTCTCTGAGAGGCACATCAAAAAGCTCCACCATTTCGGCGCGCCTCTGCTCGGAGATGGCGACGTAAACCACATTGGGGAGCCAGGTCTTGAGCGCGGTCCAGGGCCAGACAGGGAGTAAATCATCTTTGTAGAGTGGGTTATTCCAGGCGAGGTCGTGACACCAGGCTATCCATCTCCTCGCACCGCGCTCCTCCCCGGCCAGCTTCGCCAGCGCCAACGTCAGCGGTAAGTTCTTGTGCAAGGTGAAAGCGTTATGCACGATGCACACATCTGCCCCTTCAAGAGCGGCAGTCAGCAAATCGGCGATATGCTCTACCCAGTAATCAAAGGCGGCGGGCGCCCAGCTTTCTCCTGCTAGCAGCGCCTTTTGCGCCTTGAGTATCTCAGGGTCACGCGAGTCAAGCTCAGGAATGATTTGCCCTTGCAACCCTATGCTCTGCGGGTCGCCGCGCCCGGCCAAAATGTAAGCCTTATGGCCCTCACGTTCAAGAAGCCGGGCGTGGGTAGACATTATACTTTCAACTCCGCCGACGACAGGCTGGCAGGCGTAATGCAAAATGGCTATCTTCAACAGAGAATATATCCTTACTCACAACGGGGCAGACACATGGCGCAGGCGAGGCAATACAGGGATTGAACAAGCGGGCGGAGCGCGAAACCGCGAGGGCGAGAAGAGCACAAAGCCTGGGAGCATTATAAATAGATAAGCGAGCAGCGTCAAGCAAAGCCCAATCAGCGCAAGCATGTCTCAACAATGAGATGCCACAAGCTCCGGCTATTTACGTTAGATAACAGCCAACCCCACGCCCGGCGGCTAAAGCCACGGGCTGTATGGTTAGTTGTATGAAATAACACACATACATCCTCAACACCCAAGCCATAGCCTCCGAAGGGAAGCTTCGCCTATTGTAGCCCGCGGCTTTAGCCGCCGGGCGAGGGATTGCTGCCCTCTCTGGGTGGAACCACTAGCTGAGCCACCTCGCCGGGGCTGGGGTGGGCTGCGCATTGTCAACGGGCAACTCTTTGCGGTCCGTTCCACGCTTCAATTCGGCTTCAACTCCCTGCTGCCTTACCACCACAACCTTGACAATGCTACACTCAAGCCTTATAATAAAACTGTACTCATATAAGAGGGTTCCAGACTATGCAATATAAAGATTATTACAAGACATTAGGCGTGGAACGCAAGGCCAGTGAGAAGGAGATTAAGTCTGCCTACCGTAAGATGGCGCGTAAATACCACCCTGACCTTAACCCCAATGATAGAGAGGCCGAAGCCAGGTTCAAAGAAGCCAACGAGGCCTACGAAGTGTTGAGCGATAAAGAAAAGCGTAGGAAGTACGACACGTTCGGCTCAGATTGGGAACGCTACCAGCAGGGCGCAGGCACACCAGGCGGCTTCGACTTTGGAAAGTATTCGCAAGGCTATTCGGGTGGGGGTGGAGGTACAACCTTTACCTCATCCAGCTTCGGCGGCGAGTCGGGCGACTTCTCTGACTTCTTTGAGATGTTGTTCGGGCAGTCGGCTGCCGGCAGGGGAGGCAGCCCCTACTACAGCGGTGGGCGTGCTCGCACTGTGCCGCGTACCGGTGAGGACTACGAGCACGCGATAGATGTCACGCTCGAAGAAGCTTTCGCAGGCGGGCAGCGCGTTCTTCAGATGGACATACCGGAGGCATGCCCCACCTGTGGCGGCAGCGGCGTCGTGAACAACCGAGTATGCCCCACCTGCAACGGCGCAGGCACAGTGTCGCACAAGAGACGCCTGGAGGTGAAAATACCGAAGGGCGTACACACAGGCTCCAGAATCCGCATCGCGGGTGAAGGCGGCGCGGGCACGGGCGGCGGCGGAAAAGGCGACCTTTATCTGCGCGTGACAGTCTTGCTGAACAACCGCTTCGAGCGCAAAGGCGACGACATCTACACCACGATAGCTACTCCGCTCTACACGGCTGTGCTCGGTGGCGAGGTAGAGGTGCCGACCTTGAAAGGCACAAAGCTTGCTCTGAAGATACCTGCCTCCACGCAGAATGGGCGCAGCTTCAAGCTGACAGGCCAGGGTATGCCGAATCTGAAAAAACCCGACAAACGCGGCGATCTTTTCGCCAAGATCGAAGTGCAGTTACCCGCCAAGCTCGATGACCAGGAAAAGCAACTCTACGAGGAGTTAAAGCGTATATACAGCGAGCGTAAGGGAGGTGAGCCGGATGCGAGCCGATCCTGAACGCGGCCAGGCTAACAACAGCGGGCAAAGCGATTGGAGCTATGGCTCCCCCGCACAGGACGACCAGCCGAAATACGTGATAAGCGTGGCGGCCCAACTCCTGAGTGTTC
>JADEYI010000798.1_pt1 | contig 33888 bp, 32 predicted proteins | sample 8542331 | NCBI WGS metagenome assembly JADEYI01 (sample SAMN16510988, study PRJNA670497) | mine drainage metagenome | isolation source: biofilm near Copperflume 1 | place: Germany: Marsberg coppermine Kilianstollen | collected 2018-02 | reverse complement strand
CGGATCCGGGATTCTTCGCTGCGCTCAGAATGACAACCTAACTGGTGCAGAGGTTTGCTAGGCGCCGGGTGTGCCGCCCGCGTTGCCGCCGGTCTTTCCCTCGGCTTTGGGATGCGGCGCGGCCTTGGGATGACCGGCGTGGCGCGCGTGCCATTGCGCAGTCCATCCGGGACGCTCGCGCTGCGGATGGTGAGCCATGACCAGCGCGCCGTTAGGCACGTCGCGCACAATCGTGGTGCCCGCGGCGACGTAGACGTCGTCGCCGACCGTGACCGGCGCGACGAGCTGCGTGTCGCATCCGACCATGCAGCGGTCGCCGATGCGCGTGACGTGCTTGTCGTAGCCGTCATAGTTGACGGTGATCACGCCGCAGCCGACGTTGGTGTCGCGGCCGATGAAGGCGTCGCCCAGGTAGCTCAGATGGCTGGCCTTGGCGCCGCGGCCCAGCCGCGCCTTTTTGGTCTCGACGAAGTTGCCGACGCGGTTGTGGCCTTCGAGTTCGGTGCCGGCGCGCAGATTGGCGAACGGCCCGATCTCGCATTCGTCGCCGATGACGCATTGCTCGGCGCGCACGCCGAGCTTGAGATGGCAGCGATCGCCGACCACGGTGTCGCGCAGCCACGCGGTGCCCTCGATCACCACCTGCGCGCCGATCCGGCAGGCGCCGAGGATCTGCACATTGGGTCCGATGACGGTGTCGCGGCCGACGGTCACGCCGGGCGCGATGTAGGCGGTCGCGGGGTCGAGCAGGGTGACGCCCGCAGCCATCAGTTGGCGGTTCACATCCTCGCGGATTTGCGCTTCCATCCGGGCCAGCTCCTCGCGTGAATTGACGCCGGCAAATTCGGCCGGGTTGGGCGCGCGCCAGGCGCTAACGGGGTGGCCGTGGCGGCGGGCGATCGCGACGATATCGGTCAGATAATACTCGCTCTGGGCGTTGTCGGCGCGCAGTTCGCCGAGCGCGGCCCGCAGGAGCGGCGCGGCGGCCAGGTAGATGCCGGTGTTGATCTCGCAGAGCTTGAGCACGGCGGCCGTGGCGTCGCGCGCCTCGACGATCGCGCTTACCGCGCCAGCGGCGTCGCGCGTGACGCGGCCGTAGGCGCCGGGATCGTCCAGCTCGACGCTGATGAAGGCGAGCGCGTCGCCGCGGGCGCGAACGCTCTCGCGAAAGGCGCCGAGCGTCGCCGGGTCGAGGATCGGCATGTCGCCGTAAGCGATCAGCACGTCGCCAGCGAAATCGGCCGGCAGTTCGCCGAGCGCGCGGCGCGCGGCGTCGCCGGTGCCGCGCTGTTCGGCCTGCATCGCGAAGCGCAGATCGGCATGCGGCAGTGTGCGGGACGCGGCGGCGGCAACGTCGTCCGCCTGATGGCCGACGACCACCACGATCGGCGCGGGACCGAGGCTGGCGATCGCGCCGAGCGCCCGCGCGATCAGCGGTGCGCCGGCGAGCTCATGCAGCACCTTGGCGCGATCGGAGCGCATCCGGGTACCGCGACCGGCGGCGAGCACGATCGCGGCGAGGGGACGGGCGGTGGCGTGATCCATCGGGCTAGAGCGGACGCGAGCCGCAGATTGCGCCCGCGCGGGCGCGCGGCGGCTTCATGATTTCTTCCGGAAGAGCGCGTCGAGCGTCGCGCGCGGATTGGCCGCGGGTTGGGTGGCGCAGGCCGCGGCATTTTTAGCCGGGATGAAATACTCGCAGAAATTCGGTCGCTGCTTGTCGGCGACCAGCTCGGCCTGATTCTCGCGGCATTGATTGTTATAGCCCGGATCGAAAAAACCGCAGTTGCGGCAGGCGTGCAGCGGCCGGTCGCATCCGGGGCAATGATCGCGAAAGCCGACGCGCTCCTGAATGACGGCTGCGCGCCCGCAATGAAAGCAGTTCATCGAATTTTCCGTACGCGGCAGGCGACGCGCCGAGGCCGCCTTTTGCCCTCGAATCTCGGCTGCTAGCATATCGCGAAGACCCCGGCGGGGGCGAGGCTCCAGAGTGACGGAAGAAATCGAAGCGTTTGCGGCGGCGATCGGCAAGGCCTCGCGCGCGGCGGCCAATACGGTCGCCGCGTACCGGAGCGACCTGCACGATTTTCAGCGCTATCTGGCGGCGCGCGCGGCCGCGACGATCGATGCGCCCGACGGCGCGGTGGCGCCCGGCAAGATCGACGCCGACCACGTGCGCGGCTATCTCGCCGAGGTCATGAGGCATGCGAGCCGCGCAACCGTGCAGCGCCGCCTGTTCGCGATCAAGGCCTACTTCCGCTGGCGCGAGGCCACTCTGGGCGCGGACAACCCGGCGCGCACGCTGCGATCGCCCAAACTGGAGCAGCGCCTGCCCCAGGTGCTGGCCGAACGGGACGCGGCGCGCCTGGTCGACGCCGAAGGCGACCTGGCGGGTCCGGCGGCGGTCCGCGATCGCGCCATCCTGGAGGTGCTTTACGCCTCGGGCCTGCGGGTCAGCGAGCTGACCGGGCTGTGCTGGCGCGACATCGACGAGCAACTCGCGATGGTGATGGTGCGGGCGGGCAAGGGCAATAAGGATCGGCTGGTGCCGCTCGGCGAGCCGGCGCTGGACGCGCTGATCGCGTGGCGCGCGGCGCTGCCGATCGCATGGTCGCCGGACGGTCCGGTGGTGACGAACCTGCGCGGCGGGCGGCTCACCCCGCGATCGGTGCAGAAGATCATCGCGCGGCGCACGGCCAGCGCGGGTCTGGCCGCGGCGATTACGCCGCACGGCCTGCGCCATTGCTTCGCGACGCATATGCTCAACGCGGGCGCCGACCTGCGATCGATCCAGGAGATGCTTGGCCATTCGAGTCTGCAGACCACGCAGCGCTATACTCATGTGAGCGTGAAACATTTGAAAGAGGTCTACCGCCGTGCCCATCCACGCGCGTGAATCCGGCGAAATGGGCGGACGCGTCCGCTCGACGACGATCCTGACGGTGCGCCATGGCGGCAAGGTCGTGATGGCGGGCGACGGCCAGGTGAGCGTCGGCCAGACGATCATGAAGCGCGGCGCGCGCAAGGTGCGCCGGCTGCATAACGACGCGGTGCTGTCGGGCTTTGCCGGATCGACCGCCGACGCGCTGACGCTGTTCGACAAGTTCGAGAGCAAGCTGCAGGCCTTCAATGGTGTGCTGCGCCGCGCGGCCGTCGAACTGGCCAAGGACTGGCGCACCGACCGGATCCTGCGCCGGCTCGAGGCGATGCTGGTGGTGGCCGATCGCGAAAGCTCGCTTTTGATCACCGGCGCCGGCGACGTGATCGAGCCCGACGACGGAATCGTGGCGATCGGATCGGGCGGCAATTACGCGCTGGCGGCGGCGCGCGCGCTGGTGCGCAATGGCGGCGGACTCGGGGCGCGCGAAATCGCCGAGGCGGCGATGAAGATCGCGTCCGAGATCTGCGTCTACACCAACGACCAGTTCGTGATCGAAGAGTTGTAGGAGACTGGCGCACGGGCGCAAAATTTTGGCCGCCGCAAAGCCGCGCCGAATTCCGAAGCGCCGGCTGGCGCGAAGCGAAGTGAAACCATGGCCTCCCCGAGCGTAATGACGCCGCGTGAAATTGTCTCCGAGCTGGATCGCTATATCGTCGGCCAGCACGACGCCAAGCGCGCCGTGGCGATCGCACTGCGCAACCGCTGGCGGCGCCAGAACGTCGCCCCCGAGCTGCGCGACGAGATCGCGCCCAAGAATATCCTGATGATCGGGCCGACCGGCGTGGGCAAGACCGAGATCGCGCGGCGCCTGGCCAAGCTCGCCCAGGCGCCGTTCGTCAAGGTCGAAGCCTCGCGCTACACCGAGGTCGGCTACGTCGGCCGCGACGTCGAGTCGATGATCCGCGACCTCGCCGAGATTTCGATCAAGATGGTGCGCGACGAAGAGCGCGAGCGGGTCAAGGTCAAGGCCAAGGAGGGCGCCGAGGAGCGCCTGCTCGACATCCTGTATCCGGCCTCGCCGGGCAAGACCCGGCGGCCCGCGGCGATGAGCACCGACGGCGCGATCCAGGTGGCGGCCGGCGGCCCCGACGCGCATGGCGAGACCCGCGAGAAGCTGCGCAAGCTATTGCGCGACGGCTATCTCAACGATCGCGAAGTCGAGATCGAGACCTCCGCTCCGGCCACCCCGATGCTCGAGGTGCTGACCCCGCAGGGCATGGAGGACATGGGCGCGAACATGAAGGATCTGCTGAGCCAGATCATGCCCAAGAAGTCGCGCACGCGCAAAGTCAAGGTGCCCGAGGCGCTCGAGCTGCTGGCCCAGGAAGAGGCGGCGCGGCTGGTCGATATGGAGAACGTGGCGCGCGAGGCGATCGCGCGCGCCGAGCAGTCGGGAATCGTGTTTATCGACGAGATCGACAAGATCGCCGGGCGCGAATCGGCCCACGGGCCCGACGTCTCGCGCGAGGGCGTGCAGCGCGACCTGCTGCCGATCGTCGAGGGCTCGACGGTCAACACCAAGTACGGCACGGTGCGCACCGACCATATCTTGTTCGTCGCGTCGGGCGCGTTCCATACCTCGAAGCCGTCGGACCTGATCCCGGAGTTCCAGGGGCGCTTTCCGATCCGGGTCGAGCTGAGCGCGCTGGTCCAGGCCGACTTTATCCGGATATTGACGGAGCCGGAAAATGCGCTGACCAAGCAATACGTGGCGCTGCTGGCGACCGAAAAGGTGCGTATCGGATTTTCCGCTGACGCGATTGCGGCGCTGGCCGAAATCGCCGCGGAGGTCAACGCGCGGTCGGAGAATATCGGCGCGCGCCGGCTGCATACGGTGCTCGAACGGCTGCTCGAGGATCTCTCCTTCAACGCGCCCGAGATGGCCGGCCAGGAGATTCCGATCGACGCCGCCTACGTCCATCAGCGGCTCGACCCAATCGTCAGGAACGAAGATCTTTCGCGCTACATTTTGTAGCATCATGGGGCTTGCGCCGGAGGCGGGGCGGCCCGCGACGGCCGGCCGGCGGGCGAATGCCGGTCGCGCGCCCTGCGGCGCCGGCGCTAACCGCGGAGTAAGAGCTTGCAAGATCTGCTCGAACGAACCCAGGTCCTGATCGAGGCGCTGCCCTATATCCAGCGCTTTCGCGGCAAGACCTTCGTGATCAAATACGGCGGCCATGCGATGCTCACGGACGAGCTGCGCGAGGGCTTCGCCCAGGACATCGTGCTGCTCGCCGCGGTCGGAATAAATCCGGTGGTGGTCCACGGCGGCGGTCCCCAGATCAATCATCTGATCGAGCGCCTCGGCCTCAAATCGAGCTTCGTGCGGGGCATGCGGGTGACCGACACCGACACCATGGAAGCGGTCGAGATGGTCCTGCAGAAGATCAACAAGGAGATCGTCGCGCTGATCGCGCGCCAGGGCGGCCGCGCGATCGGGCTCTCGGGCAAGGACGGCGAACTGATGGTCGCGCGCCGCATGAAGCTGATCGTCAAGGGCGACAACGGGCGGCGCGCGGCGGTCGATATCGGCCTGGTGGGCGAGGTCGCCGAGGTCAATCCGGCGGTGATCGCGACGATGCGCGAGGGCGGGTTTATCCCGGTGATCGCGCCGGTCGGCCACGGGCGCGACGGCGCCACCTATAATATCAACGCCGACATCGCGGCGGGCGAAATCGCCGGCGCGCTCAAGGCCGAGAAGCTGATCCTGCTGACCGACGTGGCGGGCGTAAAAGACGACCGCGGCGAACTGCTCTCGTCGCTCGACGCCGCGCGCGCGAAAAAATTGATCGCCAGCGGGGCGATCGGCGAAGGCATGATCCCGAAGGTCGAATGCTGCCTCGACGCGCTGGGCGCGGGGGCCGTGCGTGCCCACGTGATCGACGGGCGGGTGCGCCACGCGGTGCTGCTTGAAATTTTCACCGACGCGGGCGTCGGCACCGAGGTGACGCGGCGGGCGCCGGCGCCGGCCAAAGCCGTGAAAGTAAATTCGCGGCCGGCGCGGACGTAGCAGGCCGGCCGGCGGATCGGTTCGATCGCGGGCGGTCATTGATAGGTCACGGTTGCGCAAAGGCGCGCGGGCTGCTTGAACATTCGCTCAAGCGCCCTGCGGCCGAATCAAGCGGAGTCAGCTCACGATGAACAATGCGGAAATCATCGAACTCGCCCACGCGAGCCTGATCAACACCTACGGATGCACGCCGCTGGCCTTTGTGCGCGGCCACGGCGCCTACCTCTACGACGCCGACGGCAACCGCTATCTTGATTTTTTCTGCGGCCTGGCGGTGACCAGCCTCGGCCATGGGCATCCACGGGTGGTGCGCGCGATCAAGGAGCAGGCCGAGAAGCTGACCCACGTCTCCAACGTCTTCCATACCGAGCCGATGGCGCGGCTGGCGTCGAAGCTCGACCACCTGTTCGGCGACGGGCGGGTGTTCTTCGGCAACTCGGGGGCCGAGGCCAACGAGGCGGCGATTAAGCTGGCGCGCCGCTGGGGCCATGGCGACGGCGGGCGCTTCGAGATAATTGCGACGCTCGGATCGTTTCACGGACGCACGCTCGGCACGCTGAGCGCCACCGGCCAGGAAAAATATCATCAGGGCTTTCAGCCGCTGGTGCCGGGCTTCAAGCTGGTGCCCTACGACGACGTGGCGGCGGTCGAGCGGGCGCTTACCCCGCAGACGGTCGCCGTGATGGTCGAGCCGATCCAGGGCGAGGGCGGCGTCGTCACGCCCCATCCCGATTACCTCGTTCGCCTGCGCGAGCTATGCGACCGCGCCCGGCTGCTGCTGATCGTCGACGAGGTGCAGGTCGGGATGGGCCGCACGGGCAAGATGTTCGGCTTTCAGCAAACCGGGATAAAGCCCGACATCATCACGCTGGCCAAGGCGCTAGGCGGCGGAGTGCCGATCGGCGCGATGGTCGCGAAGGCGGAGATCTCCGCAGTGCTGACGCCCGGCACGCACGGCTCGACCTTCGGCGGCAATCCGATCGCCTGCGCGGCGGCGCTGGCCGTGATCGACGCGCTCGAGCAGGACGGCGTGATGGCTAATGCGGCCGAAGTCGGCGGCTATATGATCGAACGGCTGCGCGCGATCGGCGCGGCGGCGGGCAACGTGCGCGAAGTGCGCGGCCAGGGCATGATTATCGGCGCGGTGCTGACCCATCCGGCCAAGAGCGTCGTCGATGCCTGCGTGGCCGAGCGGCTGCTGGTTAACGGCACGGCGGACACCGTGCTGCGCCTGCTGCCGCCGCTCAACCTGACGCGGGAAGAGGCCGACGCGGGCCTGGCGATAATCGAGCGCGCGCTGCATTCGTCGGCCGCCGCGGCCAAGGCCGCCAAGGCGTCCGGCGCGGCGTAACGGCGGATCGGGTTGAGCGATCGCCTGCGGGATTGAACATTCGCTGACGGCCGCGCGGTAGCTCGTTGCGTCGCGGCGGGCGGGAAATTAGGCGCGCGGGCCGGCGCCGGCAGATGACCGCGCGCGAAAATAGGTTAAGATGAGCGCGGCGCGCATCGGGCGAAGCGGGCATGGGGTGCGGGCGAGTCTGCGAAGCCGCGGTTTTAATTAATCGGGCGAAGCGGTCAGCACTAAGGAAGCTCTGCACAAGGCTCCGCTGTCACCCTGAGCGCAGCGCATGGGTCCCGGATCCGGGATTCTTCGCTGCGCTCAGAATGACAACCTAACTTGTGCAGAGGTTCCCTGGCGGAGCCGAAGGCGCAGCGAGCAAACGAGCCTGCGAGGTGCGCACAGCGCGCGTAGCGCGCGATTCAAAATTGGTCCGCGAAGCCGCGGTTATTAAAGGAGCAGAGCAGCAGGTGGAACCTCTGAGAGGTTCCACACCTCCCGCAAAATTAAACGGGTGAATCGGGCGAAGCGGGCATGGAGTGCGGGCGAGTCTGCGAAGCCGCGGTTTTAATTAAGGCATGATTGCCGAAGATAATTTGCTGAAGACGCATCGCGGAAGAAGCAACGCCGATGAAGCGTGATTTACTCGACCTGAGTTCGCTGGCGACGGCCGAACTCGATGGCTTGCTCAGGCTCGGCCTGCGGCTCAAGGCCGAGCTCAAGAGCGGCCTTGAGCATCCGTATTTGCGTGGCAAGACGCTCGCGATGATCTTCCAGAAGCCGTCGCTGCGAACACGCATCACGTTCGAGACCGGGATGGCGCAGCTTGGCGGCCATGCGATCTACCTGGCGCCGCAGGATATCGGGATTGGCGAGCGCGAATCGGCCAAGGACGTCGCGCGCAACCTGTCGCGCTGGGTCGACCTGATCATGATTCGCACGTTCGCCCATGCGACCTGCGTCGAGCTGGCGCAGGCGGCGACGGTGCCGGTGATCAACGGCCTTACCGATATGCTCCATCCGTGCCAGTTGCTGGCCGACTTGCTGACGCTGCGCGAGCGTTTCGGCGAGCTGCATCGGCTCAAGGTGGCGTTCGTCGGCGACGGCTTCAACCTGGCGCAGAGCTGGATCGAAGCGGCCGCCGCGATTCATTTCGAGCTGCGCATCGCCTGTCCGCCAGGCTATGAGCCGAGCCAGGAATATGCCGTGCGGCTGGCGCGCGAAAAGGGCGGCCTGCTGACCGACGATCCGATCGCGGCGGTCAAAGATGCCGACGTGGTCTACACCGACACCTGGACCTCGATGGGCCAGGAGCGCGAGGCAGCCAAGCGGCGCAAGGACTTCGAGCGCTTCCAGGTCAATCGCGCACTGCTCAAGCACGCGCGCGCCGGCGCCGTCGTGATGCATTGCCTGCCGGCTCATCGCGGCGAAGAGATTACCGACGAGGTGATCGACGGGCCGCAGTCGGTGGTGCTCGAACAGGCGGAGAATCGCCTCCATGCGCAGAAGGCGGTGATGGTCTGGCTGCTGCGTCCGGAAATCCTGGCGCATCAGGGGGCGCCGGCGTCGGCGAATCTGTGAGGCAACGATGCGGCAACTAAGAGCATGAGTAACCAAGAGATCCGCAAAGTGGTGCTCGCCTACTCGGGCGGCCTCGATACATCGGTGATCCTGCGCTGGATCAAAGACCATTACGGCTGCGAAGTGATCGCCTATTGCGCCGACGTGGGCCAGGGCGACGAGACCGACGGGCTCGAGCGCAAGGCGCTGGCGACCGGCGCGAGCCGGCTCTATATCGAGGACTTGCGCGAGGAGTTCGCGCGCGAATTCGTCTTTCCGATGATGCGCGCGAACGCGACCTACGAAGGCTACTACCTGCTCGGCACCTCGATCGCGCGGCCGGTGATCGCGCGCAAGCAGGTCGAAATTGCTCTGCGCGAGGGCGCCGACGCGGTCGCCCATGGCGCGACCGGCAAGGGCAACGACCAGGTGCGCTTCGAGCTGACCTTCGCGCGGCTGGGGCCCAATCTCACGGTAATCGCGCCATGGCGAATGGCCGAATGGCCGTTCAAAGGCCGCGCCGACATGATTGCGTACGCCGCCGAAAAGCGCATTCCAGTTCCGGTCACGGCCGAGAAGCCCTACTCGATGGATCGCAACCTGGTCCATATCAGCTACGAGGGCGGCGTGCTCGAGGATCCGTGGCGCGAACCCTACAACGATATGTTCCGCCTGACCGTGGCGCCCGAGGACGCGCCGGCCGCGCCCGAATACGTCGAGGTCGAGTATGCTGGCGGCGACCCGATCGCGATCAATGGAGCGGCGCTCACGCCCGCGCGGCTAATCGAGCGGGCCAACCAAATCGGCGGACGCCATGGCGTGGGCCGCGTCGACCTGGTCGAGAATCGCTACGTCGGAATCAAGTCGCGCGGCGTCTATGAGAGTCCCGGCGCGACGATCCTGCTCCACGGCCATCGCGCGGTCGAGCAGCTCGCGCTCGATCGCGAAGTGATGCATCTGCGGGACGGACTAACTCCGCGCTACGCCGAGATGGTATACAACGGGCATTGGTTCGCGCCCGAGCGTGAGGCGCTACAGGCGTTGATCGACGAGACGCAGAAAAACGTGAGCGGCGTGGCGCGGCTCAAGCTGTTCAAGGGCGGCGTCTGGATTGCGGGCCGCAAGTCGCCCAATTCGCTGTACGACCCGGCGATCGCGAGCTTTGAAGAGGCGGGCGGCTATAATCAGGCCGACGCCGAGGGCTTTATCCGGCTGGGCGCGTTGCGTTTGCGCGCGCAGGCGCGGCTCGAGGCCGAGCGCCGGCGCGGCAAGTAGGACGGTGGCGGCTATGCGAAGGACGATCGCGCGTTGGGTAAGGTAATCCAGTTCAAACCGCCGCGGCCGGCGCCCAAGCTGGTGCCGCGGGTACGCTCCGGCGAATGCCCCCGCTGCGGGCATAAGATGGACGTTCACGTGACCCATCCCAATGGCGTGCTGACCTGTGCGGCGCGCGGATGCCTCTGCCGATTGCAGCCCGGGCGCTGAGCCCCGGCGCGGCGCGGCAGGCTTGTCGCCGCGGCGCGTTTGCGGCAACCTCCTGACTTTCGAGATGAACCATCGTCGCACTATCGAACGGCCGGCCAAGGCCGGTCCGGCCCCGGCCAAAGCGCCCGGCGCGAGCGCCGTGAAGAATCTGATTCGCGGGCGCTTCAAGACGCCGCGCCTGCCCGAGGTCGAGGCCTTCAGCGCGTCGCTTCCGTTTGACCGGCGGCTCTTTCGCCACGACATCAGGGGATCGATCGCGCATGCGCGGATGCTCGCGCGGGTCGGCCTGCTGAAGCCGGGCGAGGCGCGCGCAATCGCCGCCGGGCTCGAGGCGATCGAGCACGAGATCGCCGCCGGGCGATTTCATTTCGACCTCGCCGACGAGGATATTCACCTGGCGATCGAGCGCCGCCTGATCGAAAAGATCGGTGCGGCCGGCCGCAAGCTGCATACCGCGCGATCGCGCAACGACCAGGTCGCGCTCGACCTGCGGCTTTACCTGCGCGACGAAATCGGCGCGACGATCGCGCTGGTGCGCGGATTGCGCGCGGTGCTGCTGCGCGTGGCGCGCGCGCATGTCGAGACCGTCATGCCCGGCTACACCCATCTGCAGCGCGCGCAGCCGGTCTCGCTCGCGCATCATCTGATGGCCTATGGCGAGATGCTCGAACGCGATCGCGAACGGCTGGCGCAGGCGCTCGAGCGGGTCGCCGTGATGCCGCTCGGGGCGGGCGCGATGGCCGGAAGTACGCTGCCGATCGATCGGCGGATGGTGGCGCGCGAACTCGGCTTCAAGCGAGTGGCAGCCAACAGTATCGACGCGGTTTCGGATCGCGATTTCGCGGTCGATTTCCTTGCCGCCGCGGCGCTCCTGATGGTCCATCTGTCGCGGATGGCCGAAGAGTTGATCCTGTGGACCAGCAGCGAGTTTGCTTTTGCCGAGCTGCCCGACGAGTTTGCGACCGGCAGCTCGATGATGCCGCAGAAGAAAAATCCCGACCTGCTCGAGCTGATCCGCGGCAAAAGCGGCCGCATAATCGGCGACCTGGTCGCGATGCTGACGATCCTCAAGGGGTTGCCGCTGGCCTACAACTCCGATTTGCAGGAGGACAAGGAGCGGGTCTTCGACGCGCTCGATACGCTCAAGCCGGCGCTCGACCTGCTGGCCAAGCTGTGGCCGCGGATTCGCTTCAACCGTGCGGCGCTGCGGGCGGCGGCGGGCGGCTTCGCGCTGGCGACCGATCTGGCCGAATACCTGGTCGCGCGCGGCGTGCCGTTTCGCCTCGCGCATGAGGCGGTCGGCGCGCTGGTGCGCGAGACTGCCGCGCGGAATCTGACGCTCGAGGAGCTGACGTTGGCCGACCTGCGCCGCCATTCGGCGGAATTCGGCGCCGACGCGATCGACGCGCTGACGGCGGAAAAATCGATCGCGGCGCGCAAGCTGATCGGCGGTCCCGCGCCCTCCACGGTGCGCCGGCGGCTCAAGGAACTGGGACGCGGCTAGCGCGATGCGCCGCGGCGCCGGCCCGCGCCCCGGCGACATTTTACGGCGTCGAATAAACTCTTCGGGCGCGCAAGGGGAACTCGGCATTTGATCAACACGCGGCAGGTCGGGACGAGGCACCAGCGGATGAGGCGGATCAGCACGCGGCGGCTCAAGATGACCGCGGGCGCGCGCGGTGCGATCGCGACGGCGGCCATCGCGATTATCGCCGCGTTATCGATCGGCGGATGCGGCGTCAAGAGTGCGCCGGTGCCGCCTCAGCAGGCGCAGCCCGAGCGTATCCTGGATCTGCGCGCCGACCCGGCCGCCGGCGGTATCGCACTGAGCTGGGGCCGCCCCACGCGCTACGCCGGCGGCCATACGATGCGCGACTTAAGCGCCTTCGTCGTGATGCGCGCGGAGGGCGACGGGCCGATGACGCCGCTGCTCGAGATCCCGGTCACCGATCAGGAGCGCTTCCAGATCGAGCACGAATTCAGTTACATCGACGGTGAGACCACGATGGGCGCGCGCTACCGCTACGCGGTGATCGCGGAGACCACCGACGGCTATCGCAGCGACCCTTCCAACGAGGTCGAGGTGACGCGGACCAGGCCGTCGCCGCCGCCTAATCCCGACAGTTTCAAGCTGCCGTTACCCTCGCCGCTACCGCCCAACTGAGCGCCGGACTGCGACGGGCGGGCGGGACGCCCCGGCGGGCCGGTTTTTTGTTCCCTGCCCGCTGTGCTAAAAAGATCGCTTACTATCGGGGCTGATCGGCTTCACGCGCGCATCGATTAGCCCGTACCGCTTAAGGCACGAATGAATTATTTCAACTACCATAACGATCAGCTATTGGCCGAAGACGTGCCGCTAAGCGATCTCGCGGCGTGCTACGGCACTCCGCTTTATGTCTACAGCGCACGCACCCTGCGCCGCCATTTCCGGGTCCTGAGCGAGGCCTTTGCCGGCACCGACAGCCTGATCTGCTTCGCGATGAAGGCGCTGTCGAACCTGAGCATTTTGAAGCTCTTCAGCGATCTCGGCGCGGGCTTCGATATCGTCTCGTCGGGCGAGCTGATGCGCTGCCTGAAGGCCGGCGCCGACCCGGGCAAGATCGTCTTTTCGGGCGTGGGCAAGACCGACGAGGAGCTGGAGGCGGCGCTGATGGCGCGCATCCTGATGATCAACGTCGAGTCGCGCCCCGAACTGCATCGCGTCTCGGCGGTCGCCCAGCGCCTCAAGGTGCAGGCGCCGGTCAGCCTGCGGGTCAATCCCGATCTCGATCCGGGTACCCATCCGCATATCTCGACGGGCCATCGCGACAGCAAGTTCGGTATTCCGCTGTCGCAGGTGCATGAATATTACGCGGAGGCGCGCACGCTCAAGAATCTCGATCTGGCGGGTCTCAGCACGCATATCGGATCGCAGATCACTGAGACCGCGCCGTTCGCCGAGGCCGGGGTGAAGGTCGCGAAGATCGTTCAGGAGCTGCGCGCCACCGGCGTCGCGCTCAAATATCTCGACCTGGGCGGCGGTCTCGGTATCCCGTACCAGGAGCAGCCGCCCTCGCCCGTGCAGTACGCGGCGGCAATCCTTGGACCGCTGCGCGATATCGGGCTCAAGATTATCCTCGAGCCGGGGCGCGTGCTGGTCGGCAACGCCGGGGTTTTCCTGACCAAGGTGCTCTATGTCAAGGAGACCGACGTCAAGCGCTTCGTGGTGATCGACGGCGCGATGAACGACCTGATCCGGCCGGTGCTCTACGAGGCCTATCATGAGATCGTACCGGTGGTGCCGCGGGTCAGCGGCGAGCGCGTGACCGCCGATGTGGTCGGCCCGGTCTGCGAAAGCGGCGATTTCTTCGCGCGCGAACGCGACCTGCCGGCGCTGCAGGCGGGCGACCTGCTCGCCGTGATGAGCGCCGGGGCGTATGGCTTCGTGATGGCGTCGAATTACAACAGCCGTCTGCGCCCGGCCGAAATCCTGGTCAACGGCGCCGAGGTGCACGTGATTCGCGATCGCGACACCTTCGAGGACGTTGTCCGCAACGAACATATCGTCACGCTCAAAGGCGGCGCCGACGCCTGACCCGGCGCTCGGCCACGGTCGCGAACCATGCGCAAGCTCGCCTTCACCAAGATGCACGGATGCGGCAACGACTATGTTTACGTCGTCGCCGATCGCCTGCGCCCGGCCGATCCGGGCGCGCTCGCGCGGCGCCTCGCCGATCGGCGCTTCGGTATCGGTGGCGACGGCCTGATCATGCTCTGCCCGTCGTCCACCGCCGACGTGCGGATGGAGATGTATAATGCCGACGGCAGTCGCGGCGAGATGTGCGGTAACGGGATCCGTTGCGTCGCGCGGCTGCATTACGAGCGCTCGGGCAGCGGCAGAAATCCGATCGTGGTCGAGACCGATTGCGGGCCCAAATCGATCGTCCTGCGCGTTGACGCCGGCCGCGCGGTCGCGGCGACCGTCGATATGGGCGAGCCGATTCTCGAGGGGCGCGACATCCCGGTGGATCGCGACGGGCGGCTGATCGATTTTCCGCTCGAGGTCGCGGGCCGCGAATATCGCGTCACGGCGGTCTCGATGGGCAATCCGCATTGCGTGGTGTTCGTGGCCGATGACGGTATCTTCACGCTCGACGACGCCGAGTTCGCCCGGCTGGGCGCGCAGTTCGAGCGCCATCCGCTGTTCCCGCGCCGCGTCAACACCGAGTTTATCCTGCCGCGCGGGCGCGATCGGCTCAAAATGCGCGTGTGGGAGCGTGGCTCGGGCGAGACGCTAGCCTGCGGTACGGGCGCCTGCGCGGCGCTTGTCGCGGCGGTCCTGACCGGACGCGCCGATCGGCGCGCGGCGGTGGAATTGCGCGGTGGCACGCTCGAAATCGAATGGCGCGAGGGCGGCGCGGCGGCCAATCACGTCTTTATGACGGGTGACGCGGTGGAGGTCTTTACCGGCGAAGTCGAAGTCGCCGACGGCGAACTGGTCGCCGTGGAAAGCAGCGGCAGGCCATAGCTGTGATGGCCAGTTATAACGGTGGCTGCGAAGTTATAACGGTGGTGGCATAGTTTATAGCCGAGGCTACGATGTTCTAGCGGTGGCGGAAGGTTATAGCGGTGGCCGGGAGGTTATAGAGATGTTCAACGGTGCCCTGTCGGCGCTTATTACTCCGTTTCGCGACGGCGCGGTCGATACGATGGCGCTGCGCGATCTGGTCGAATGGCAGATCCAGTCTGGCGTCGACGGCCTGGTACCCTGCGGATCGACCGGCGAATCGGCGACGCTCACTCATGCCGAGCATGAGCAGGTGATCAAGCTGGTGGTCGATCAGGCGCGGCGGCGCGTGCCGGTGATCGCCGGCACCGGCTCGAACGCGACCGCCGAGGCGATCCGCCTGACGGCGTTTGCGCGCGAGGTTCGCGCCGACGGCGCATTGCTCATCTCGCCCTACTACAACAAGCCCACCCAGGAGGGCATCTACCGCCATTACAAGGCGATCGCCGACGCCGTCGATCTGCCGCTGATCGTCTACAACATCCCCGGCCGCACCGGCTCGAATATCGCACCCGAGACCTTTGCGCGGCTGTGCGAGATCAAGCATATCGCCGGCGTCAAGGAAGCCTCGGGCTCGATGGATCAATGCTCGGACATCCTTAAGCTCTGCGGCGATCGATTGACCATGCTCGCGGGCGACGATCCGCTCACGCTGCCGCTGATGGCGATGGGCGCCAAGGGTGTAATATCGGTCGTGACCAACGTGATGCCGCGCGAGATGCATGAACTGGCGGCAGCCGGCCTGGCAGGTGATTTCGCCCAGGCCCGCGCGCTCCATTTTAAGCTGCTGCCGCTGATGCGAGCGCTGTTTACCGAGACCAACCCGATTCCGGTTAAACAGGCCTGTGCCTTGATGGGCAAATGCACCAACGAGATGCGCATGCCACTGCTGCCGATGACCGCGGGGCCGGCCGAAAAGCTGCGCACGGTGATGAAGGACCGGCGCCTAATCTGAGTCAGGCCTCATTAATGGCGAAGAGCGCAAAACTTTTGGTTTTTCGGGAGGTGAAACCTCACGAGGTTTCACCTCCCCTTTGGTCAAGATGCGGGCTTCGCCCTGTAAAGGAGTGTCGGCGCAACTCAAGTCGTCATTCTGAACGAAGTTTACGAAGTGAAGAATCCCGGAATCTTGGCTGCGCTCAGAATGACGGGGTGGGCATTGTGCGGAGACTATCGAGCCTGGATGGAGTGACGCGATGATCGAGGAGACCAATCGGCAGATTGACGAGAAGAACCGCTGGCGCCTGGAAACCCCTGGCCATCAGGGCTGGCAGCGTACCGCGCGTCCCGACGACGCCGGCCGCTACCTGATGATCTCGGCCGACTGCCATTGCAACGAGCCAAGCAAAATCTGGGCGGAGCGTATCGACCGCAAATTCCGCGATCGCCTGCCCCATATCGAAGTCGACGACAAGGGCGAGAAGTGGATGGTGGTCGAGGGCTACCAGCGCTCGCGCGTGCGCACCCGCAATATCGCCGACGCGCCCAGGGGCGGCGAGGATCGCTTGCGCGGCGAGGCCGGCCGCGACCCGCTCGATCGGATTCGCGACCACGCCCTCGACGGCATCGACGCCGAGGTCATCTTTCCCAACAAGGGCCTTGCGATGTGGGCCACGCAGGACGCTGAATTCGGCGCCGCGCAATGCCGCGTGTGGAACGATTGGGCATGGGAGACCTTTGGCCCGTACAATAGTTTCATGTCGCCGATGGCCGCGATTATGACCGCCGACCTGGGTCTCGCGATCGCCGAGATCAAGCGCGTTGCCGCCCTCGGCTTTCGCGGCGTCACGCTGCCCTGCAAGCCGATCTGGGGGGCTCACGACGCGCGCCATCCGAACTACAATCTGCCGCTGTTCGATCCGCTGTGGTCGGTAATCGTGGAGACCGGCCTGCCCGTCACCTTTCACGTTTCGACCGGCCGCGATCCGCGCGCGGCACGGGCCGACGGCGGCGCGATTATCAATTACGTTTCGCATTCGCTCTCGCCGACCATCGAGCCGATCGCCAACCTCTGCGCCTCGGGCGTGATCGAGCGCTTTCCCGCGCTCCGTTTCGCGGCCATCGAATGCGGTATCGGCTGGGTGCCGTGGGCGCTCGACGCGATGGACGAGGCCTACCGCAAGCATCATCTGTGGGCCTACCCCAAGCTCAAGCAACTGCCGAGCGAGTATTTTCGCAGCAATGGCGGGGCGACCTTTCAGGAAGACGCGGCCGGCCTGAAGCTGGCGGAGGCCTGGCGGCTGACCGACAACTTCATGTGGGCCAACGACTATCCGCATGCCGAGGGCACCTGGCCGCATTCGGCCGAAGCGATCGAGCGCGAGATGGGCACGCTGAGCGACGCGGATCGGGCAAAGATCCTAGGGCAGAACGCCGCCCGCTTTTTCAAATTCGACGCCGAATTGCTGCTCAAGCGCCGCTCGTCACGCCCCGCGATCGACTGACGGCGGCGCGATGCTGCGCTAGATCTGTCACCTCGAACGCGGCGAACGGATCCCTGACGCCGAGCCTCGGCCAGGCGGATTCCTTGCCGCGCCCGGGATGACTGAACCCCCGCGCGCTCGACAAAAACCGGCCGACGCATTAGTTTGATTGTTCTTACCAGTTGCGGATCCTACGATTCGGCACGGCTTATGGAGGTAGCGATGATCGAGGAAACCAATCAGAACGTTGACGTAAATAATCGCTGGCGCACGGCGACGCCGGGCCATCAGGGCTGGCAGCGCACCGCCCGTCCGGACGATCCCAACCGCTACCTGATGATCTCGACCGATTGCCATTGCAACGAACCGTCCGGCTTGTGGGCGGAGCGCATGGATGAGAAGTACCGCAAGCGCCTGCCGCATATCGAAACCGACGAGAAGGGCGTGAAGTGGATGATCTCCGAGGGTTGGCAGAAGTCGCGGGCGCCTGACTTCGCGTTCAAGTTCGAAGGCGAGGATCTGGAGCGCAACAAGGCCGGCTACGATCCGCAACAGCGCATCGCCGATCACGCGCGCGACGGTATCGACGCCGAGGTCATCTTCCCCAACAAGGGCCTGCTGATGTGGGCGACGCAGGATGCCGAGTTCGGCGCGGCGCAATGCAAGGTCTACAACGACTGGGCGTGGGAGATGTTCGGCCCCTACAATAGCTTCATGTCGCCGATGGCCGCGGTCATGACCTCCGACGTCAATCTCGCCATCGCCGAGATCCGGCGCGTCGCCAAAATGGGCTTTCGCGGACTAACGCTGCCGTGCAAGCCGATCTTCGGCAACTACGACTCGCGCCATCCCAATTATAACCTCGCGATGTACGAGCCGATGTGGCAAGCGATCGACGAGGTCGGCCTGCCGATCACTTTCCATATCTCGACCGGACGCGACCCGCGCGCGGCACGCAAGGACGGCGGCGCGGTCATCAACTACGTGTCGCATTCGCTCTCGCCGACTATCGAGCCGATTGCCAACCTGTGCGCCTCGGGCGTCATCGAGCGCCATCCGAAGATTCATTTCGCCGCTATCGAATGCGGTATCGGCTGGGTGCCGTGGGCGCTCGACGCGATGGACGAGGCCTATCGCAAGCATCACATGTGGAGCTTTCCCAAGCTGCCGAAGATGCCCAGCGAGTACTTCCGCAGCAACGGCGCAACGACCTTTCAGGAAGATCGCGTCGGCCTCGATCTCGCGGTTAAATACGACCTGGTCGACAACTTCATGTGGGCCAACGACTATCCGCATCACGAGGGCGTGTGGCCGCATTCGGCGGAATCGATCGAACGCCAGATGGGCCATCTGAGCGAAGCGCAGCGCGCGAAAATCCTGGGCCTCAACGCGGCGCGCATCTTCAACTTCGACGTTGACGGGCTGCTCCAGCGCCGCAATACCGCGATCAACTGATCGCGTGCATAAGCTGCATAAGTGAAAAAGAGCCGGTCCCGAAATGGGGCCGGCTCTTTCGATTTCCCGATCGCGCTGCCTGGACGCGACGCGCGCACGGCTAGTCGAACATGATCACCGAACGCGCGACCTCGCCGCTCTTCATCGCGTGGAAGGCCTCGTTGACCTGCTCGAGCTTGATCCGGCGGCTGATCATGTCGTCGAGGTTGAGCCGTTTTTGCAGGTAGTAGTCGATGTACCGCGGCATATCGATGCGGAAGCGGTTGCCGCCCATCATCGAGCCCTGGATTTTACGCTCGGTCAGGAAGGCCGGGCCGTCCAGCTCGACCTTCTGCCCCATCGGGATCATGCCGATGATCGTCGCCGTGCCGCCGGGCTTGATACATTCGAAGCACTGCTCGGCGAGCTTCTTGAGTCCGACCGCCTCGAACGAATAATCGACCCCGCCGTCGGTCATCTTGACGATCTCCTCGACCGCGTTGGCGCTCGACGCGTCGATCGTGTCGGTCGCGCCGAAGCGTTTGGCCATCGCGAGCTTGCCCTCAAACTGATCGACCGCGATAATCCGCCGCGCCCCGGCCAGCCGCGCGCCCTGAATCGCCGAGATGCCGACGCCGCCGCAGCCGAACACCGCGACCGTCGAGCCCGGCTCGATGCGGGCCGTGTTGAGCACCGCGCCGACCCCGGTGGTCACGCCGCATCCGATTAGCGCGGCGCGGTCGAGCGCGATCTCATCGGTGATCTTCACCAGTGCGTTCTCATGCAGCAGCATCTTCTCGGCGTAGGTCGAAAGGTCCGAGAACTGGCGCACCATCTTGCCGCCCTGCGACAGGCGCGGCGTATCGCCCTTGGGCCGCTGCGTCGCCTTGCGGTTCGAGCAGCGGTTGGGATGGCCCGACATGCAATCGTCGCAGTAGCCGCAAAAGACCGACGGGCACGAGATCACGTGATCGCCCGCCTTCAGATAGGTGACGGCCTTGCCGACCTTCTCGACCACGCCGGCCGCCTCGTGGCCCAGGATCGCGGGGGCGGGATAAGGGTAGAGTCCTTCGACGAAATGCAGGTCGCTGTGGCATACGCCGCTGGCGGCCGTATGCACCAGCACCTCATGATCGCGCGGCTCGTCGATATCGACCTGTTCGATGGTCAGCGGTTGATTGGGGCCATGGAAAATGGCGGCTTTCATTATGCGATCGCTCCTTGGGCAAAAATTGGTAATGCGTTTCCCGGCCGGCCGCGGCGCGGCCAGTCGAACCTCAGGCTCACTCGAACATCAAGACGGTGCGCGCGACTTCGCCCCGCTTCATCGCCGCAAAGGCGTCATTGACGTCTTCGAGTTTACCGCGGCGGCTGATCATGTCGTCGAGGTTGAGGCGGCCCTGCAGGTAGTAATCGACATAGCGCGGCATGTCGATGCGGAAGCGGTTCGAGCCCATGTTCGAGCCCTGCATCTTGCGCTCGGTCAGCAGCTTGGCACCGTCGATCGAAACCTTCTGGCCGACCGGGATCATGCCGATGATCGTCGCCGTGCCGCCCTGCTTGATACATTCGAAGCATTGCTCGGCGAGTTTTTTCACGCCGACCGCTTCGAACGAATAGTCCACGCCGCCGCCGGTCAAGTCGCGAATCGCCTCGACCGCGTCACCCTTGGAGGCGTCGACCGTATGGGTCGCGCCCAGGTTTTTCGCCATCGCGAGCTTGTTGGCGAACTGATCGATCGCGATAATCTGGCGCGCCCCGGCAATCCGCGCGCCCTGGATCGCCGACAGACCCACCCCGCCGCAGCCGAACACCGCGACCGTCGAGCCCGGCTCGATCCGCGCCGTGTTGAGCACCGCGCCCACGCCGGTCGTCACGCCGCATCCGATCAGCGCGGCGCGGTCGAGCGGGATGTCGTTGGTGATTTTCACCAGCGCGTTCTCATGCACCAGCAGCTTCTCGGCGTAAGTCGAGAGATCGGCGAACTGGCGGATGCGCGCGCCATTCTGCGACAGCCGCGGCGCCTCGCTCTTGCCGCGCTGAGTCGCCTGCTTGTTGGTGCAGCGGTTCGGATGGCCCGACATGCAGTCCGTGCAATAGCCGCAGAACACCGACAGGCACGCGATCACGTGGTCGCCCGGCTTGACGTAGCTCACGCCGCGGCCGACCTCTTCGACGATCCCGGCGGCTTCGTGGCCGAGCACGGCGGGCGGCGGAAACGGATAGAGGCCGTCGACGAAATGCAGGTCGCTGTGGCATACGCCGCTGGCCACCGTGCGCACCACGACCTCGCGCTCGTGCGGACTATCGATCGTAACGTCTTCGATTTTTAGCGGCTGGTTGGGCCCATGAAAAACGGCGGCTTTCATTGCAATACTCCTCGCATCGGTCTTCGTGGAATCAAACTTCGCGCTTCGGCGAATCAGGCTTCGCGGAAGGCGCTCACAGCGTGCGCGGCGTCGGTCCCACGCGTACGCGTGGTAGACCACGCGCCCGCCGTCGCTGTCAAGGAATGCGGCCCGCCGGACGCCCATACTGCGCCATCGCCCGGCGCGTGCGCCGCTTAAGTCAAGCGGGCGAGCGGGACGCGGCGGCGCGGGTTCGCCTTGACTGTAAGGGGGCGCGTCCTTAAGTTAAATCTGTAGTGCGTAGGCGAGAGGAGTTATTCTGATGGCCAGCGAAAAAGTCACTCACGTCACCGACGCGAGCTTCCAGCAGGAAGTGCTTGAATCGGCGACGCCCGTATTGATCGATTTCTGGGCGCCCTGGTGTGCCCCGTGCCGTGCGATCGCCCCACTTGTCGAGGAAGTCGCCGGTGAATATGAGGGCCGTCTCAAGGTCGTGAAAATCAATGTCGACGACAATCCGCAGACGCCCGCCCGCTTTGGCGTCCGCGGCATCCCGAATCTCGTGATCGTCAAGAGCGGCCAGGTCAAGCAGCAGATCGTCGGCGCCGTGCCGAAGAAAGATCTGGTCAGCGCCGTCGAGGGCGCGTTGGTCTAATCCGCGCCGCTCACGCAGCGGATACTCCGCGGGCTCAGGGAGGCCCCGATATCTTCGCCGGTGACGGCGTGGCGTCGGGGCTTTCGCTTTTGGCCTGCCAGTACTGCACCATTTCCGTGCGCTTCTCTTCGTACGAGATTTTGACCTGCGGCGGCATGTAGGCGAGCAGCGCCTGATTGTATTGCAGCACGCGCGGCGCGAGCTTCGAGTCGCGTAACAAGGGCGGCGTCGCCGGCATCACGGCGGTGATCGCGACCACCATGAGGCCGGCCAAGATGAGCCCGATCACCGCGCCAAAGGCGGCGCCCACCAGCCGGTCGGCCGCGGTCAAATGGATGATGCGAACGAGATTGATCATCCGCCCGCCCACGAATTCGACCGCGATGAAGACGATCGCGAAGACCGCCACGTAGCCGATCACCGCACTCATCGTCGGGCTGGTCTTGAGATAGCCCTCGGCGAGCGCGGCGGCGCGTCCGTAGTAGAGCGACGCGGCGAAGATCCCGAGGACCAGCGACAAGATCGAGGTCGCCATTCGCAGCGCCCCGCGGGTCAGACCGTGCAGTGCGCTCAGGGCGACGATCGCGATGATTGCGTAGTCGAGTCCGTTCAATCCGGCAAACATAACGGACCTATCCTAGCTGGTTGAACCGAGGCTCGATAATGCCGCCGCAAGCGCCTAAACTTGTGCGCATGGCGTGGGTCTATATCGAAAATCTGGGGGCGCATCTCGGCGCGGAAGTGACGCTGCGCGGATGGCTTTACAACCGGCGCTCGAGCGGCAAGGTCCATTTCCTCCTGATTCGCGACGGCACCGGCATCTGCCAGTGCGTCGCGTCGATCAATGATCTCGGGGCCGCGGCGTTCGCCGCCGCCGACCATCTGGGCCAGGAGACTTCGCTCGAAGTCACCGGAGTAGTGCGCGAGGACCAGCGCGCGCCGGGCGGCCGCGAACTGACGATCACGCGGCTGCTGGTCGGCGCGCCGTCGGTCGATTATCCGATTACGCCCAAGGAGCATGGCGTCGCCTTTTTGCACGACCTGCGTCATCTGTGGGTGCGCTCGTCGCGCCAGCACGCCATCCTGCGCGTCCGCAGCGAGGTCGAGGCCGCCTGCCGCGATTTTTTCCACGAGCGCGGCTTCGTCCTGTTCGATTCGCCGATCCTGACGCCGACCTCATGCGAAGGGACCACCAACCTGTTTGAAATCGACTACTTTGGCGAGCGCAAGGCCTATCTCACGCAAAGCGGCCAGCTCTACGCCGAGGCCGGAGCGCTGGCCTTCGGCAAGGTCTATTGCTTCGGTCCGACCTTCCGCGCCGAGAAATCCAAAACTCGCCGCCATCTGACCGAATTCTGGATGGTCGAGCCGGAGGTCGCCTACTTCACCCTCGTCGAGGACATGCAGCTCGCCGAGGAGTTCGTCGCCTTTATCGTCCGGCGCGTGCTCGAGCGCCGGGCCGAGGATCTGCGCGTGCTCGAGCGCGATCTCACGAAGCTCGAGCTGGCGGCGCATACGCCCTACCCGCGCATCACCTATGACGAGGCGATCGAGCGGCTCAAGGCCAAGGGCTTTGCCGTCAACTGGGGCGACGACCTGGGCGGCGACGAAGAGACCGCGCTCTCGGCCGACTTCACCACCCCCGTGATGGTTCATCGCTACCCCGCCGCGAGCAAGCCCTTCTACATGAAGCACGACCCCGAGCGGCCCGACCTGGCGCTCTGCGTCGATATGCTAGCGCCCGAGGGCTACGGCGAGATAATCGGCGGCGGCCAGCGCGAAGACGATTACGAGACGCTCAAGCGGCGGCTGGCCGCGAGCGGCCTGCCGAGCGAGCCGTTCCAATGGTATCTCGACCTGCGGCGCTACGGATCGGTGCCGCACGCCGGTTTCGGAATGGGTATCGAGCGGGCGGTTTCCTGGATCTGCGGCATCCATCACGTGCGCGAGGCGATCCCGTTTCCGCGAATGATGGAGCGGCTGGAGCCATAAACGGCGCTGTCACCGCATTATAGACCTGCTTAAGTAACTTCACTGAAAAAATTTTTTTCGCCTCCGGGGCGGCCCTCGTATCCACAGGCCTGTGGATGAAAATTCATACCGTTAATATATTCGCCGACGGCAGCCGCGAGGCGTTGCAGGCGAGCATGGCGGACCGGCCAAACCGGCGGCGCTCGTCCTAGATTCGCAAAACCCTACGCCAGCTTGATTTACTCGCTAAGTCCCGGCAGAGGCTGCACCGCGCCGGCCGACTCCAGTGTAATTTGGTAGCCATAAGCCCGGCTGATATTCTTCGCATACGGCGGCTTAAAACCCTCCTCGAAACGGCACGGGTGCGCGTCGCTGTCAAGCACCCGCCGCCGGCACGCGGTCACCAGGGGTCGTTGCCGACGATCGGCGCGCGCGCTAGTTAGGATGATCGTTGTCACGGGTTGGTATGCGGAGAAGGGTTTAGGCAACGTCGCGCAGAGGTTGAGGGCCGGTACGAACCGACCGGATTGCTCAGCCCGCGCGCCATACCATCACGCTGCTGCTTGGGATCGTTCGGTGGGGATCGGCTGGGGGACGGAGTTGTGCCGGAACGAGCGGGCCGATGCGTGAAGAAAAGAGCCGCACATGTGGTTGCAATGGACGCGCACTTTTCCACGATCTGGTCCCGTCACGTTAACCGCCGGGAAGCGCCCACCGCATCGCCGCCGCCCGCCGCGGTCCGCGTTTCGGAAGGCTAGTTCGGGAACCCTAAATTGCGCAAATCTGGACGGTGCTTATCCGGTGAACATGGGACGATGTACGTGTGCGGCGCGCGCCGCCGACGACCGCCGGCACGACACCAAAGGAGGGCTTTAGCATGCGGACCGGACCTTTGGTGCATAGAGGCGCCAACGTCTCGCGGATCGTCCCCTCCCGGGTCGCGCAGGGCGCGCCAGCCACTCTGCGCGGCGCAGCGCCACCCCGGCTCTCCACCGCGCAACTGTCAAATTTCACCAGTCCCCCATTGTCCGTCCCGCTCCCGTTAATTGAATCCTCGTGCCTGCACGTGGAATGCAAACTGCCGATCAATCTGCGCCATTTCCTGGCGGAAAAATTTGGCGCCGGCCTTGACTCCGGCAATGACGCGATCCTCGATCTCGCCGCCACTGCCGACGCCGCGACACTAAGCCGCGTGGCTCGCGCGATCCGCCGCTACTCGACCAACCGCGCGCGTGAGGCGTGGGCCGAATGTGCGACGAGCGTGGCGGAGTTCGAGAAGGCGGGCGCCGCCGGCACCCCACGGGCCGTGCTCTGCCTGACCTGCGCGAGTATCGAGTTCGGTCGCGACGAGGCCGCCGCGGCGCATCGCGCGCCCAACTGCCTCACGGTTGATTTCGGGCGGGCGTGTATCGCCAAGGCCGCTTCGCCCAAGGCCGCGGTGTCACCGATTCCCGACGGTCTGCAGCGCCAGATCGAGGAGTTCCGCACGCTGCGCGCGGCCTTCGGTCTCTCGCACTTCGATCTCGATTGCTACGTGACGAGCCGGCGCGTGATGTTCTCATGGCGGCCGGTCGACGGCACTTCGTCGCCAGTTCTGCTTTCCTGAATGAGGCCCGCTCGCCGCGGCCGCGCGGCGTGCGCCGATGCCCGTCGGTCGCACCTTCGCATTAGCAAATTTTTAATTCGGACCGATTGATCCGGCATCAGCCGAGGCCACTGTTGCCGCGGCCCGACGCCGTGGCGCCCGCACCACACCGCATTGAGCGGTGCCCCTCGATCTCAATTTAGCGATTCAGGAATAGGCTGGTCAGACGACGACGGACTGTCGGGCGGGATTCCAGCGGACGGAATTGGCGGCGATTGGAGCAAGGCTGATGCGCGATGCGCACGCTTGCCGGACGGCGAACCGCACCTCGGGCGCCCGGGCGCGCCCGTGCGGCGCGGAGCAGCTTCAGACTGCCGACGCGCGCCGCCGACGCTGTTCCTTGCGCCGTCTGCGCTGCGCCTCGGAGCGCTTGCGTTTGCGGCGGACACTGGGCTTTTCGTAAAAAGCCCGCTTCTTCATCTCTTTGAATACGCCCTCCTTGGCGAGCTTGCGCTTGAGCACCCGCATCGCCTGGTCGAGGGAACCTTCGACCCTGATTTCCATAATCCTCCGCGGCAGTCGGCAATAGACAGATGAGAATAGGGGCGCCTTTGCCTACTGTCAACCGCCAGAGGCACGCCGGCGCGGCCGGCGATCGCGAGAGCGTGCGCGGATGGCGCACGCCGGCGGGCGGGTAATTTTTCGCCAAATCGTGTATTCAATCTGCGGGCGGCGCGCCATGCAGCCGTCCACGATCGCAGCAGACGGCCAAGGAGACCGATACGATGGACCTGGGATTGAGCGGAAAGGTCGCGATGATCACCGGTGCGAGCCGCGGACTGGGCCGCGCGATGGCGGCGGCGCTCGGCGCCGAGGGCGTGAAGTTGAGCCTGTGTGCGCGCGGCGGCGCAGCGCTCGAGGCGGCGGCGGCCGAACTCAAGGCCGCGGGCCATCAGGCGATCGCGCAGACCGCCGACGTCAATCAGGCGCCGGCGATGGAGGCCTGGGTCGCCGCGACCGTCAAGGCCTTCGGCGGCGTCGATATCCTGGTCAACAATGCGGGCGGCGCAAAGGTCGGCGCGCTCGACCAGCTCAACGACGACGCCTGGCGCGAGGCCTTCGACTTGAATTTCTTTTCCGCCGTGCGCCTGGCGCGCCTGTGCTCGGCCGAGATGGCAAAGCGCGGCGGCGGATCGATCATCAATATCAGTTCGATTTACGGGCGCGAGGCGGGCGGACCGATCACCTACAACTCGTCCAAGGCCGCGCTGATCGCGCTGACCAAGGGGCTGGCGCGCGAGCTGGCGAAAAAGGCCGTGCGGGTCAACTCGATCGCGCCGGGGTCGATCATCTATCCGGGCGGCACCTGGGAAGGACTGTTCAAGCAGAATCCCGCGTTCGAAAAAGATTTCATCGGCCATGAGCTGCCGGCGGGACGCCTGGGCCGGCCCGACGAGGTGGCATACGCGGTCGTGATGCTGGCGTCGCCGCGCGCGAGCTGGATCACCGGCACGACGATTCCGGTCGACGGCGCACAAGGCCGCTCGAACGTCTGATCGCGAAGCGGGCAGCGCCGAAATCGCGGCATCTTGCCCGCCACCGGCCCGCCGCCGTACCGCCTGTTGACGGATTAATGTCCGGTCGCAGATGTCGCTGTCGGCGAAGCAACGGATGTCGTCACGCCGCTCGCAGGCGGCGGGGACGCGGTGGCGGCAGCGGCTCCAGATGCGCGGCGATCATCTGATCATGTCCCCACGCCGCGCCATCGGCCATATCGACGCCCATCGGAATTACGAATTCCACGAAGCTCCAGATTTCATAGCCCCAGCGAAAGCTCGCGTCGTCCAATGAGCTGCCAAAATGGATTTTGCGCGAGTCCCCGCGCATCGGAGAGCTTGCGCGAAGCTCAGATCAGCGTGCAGAGCAGCGAATGGCTGGTGGCGGAAGCGACGCGCACCGCGACCGTGGCGCCCGGCACGACAGTGTCGTTCGCAGGGAAGAAGGCGGTCTTGAATTGCGGCGTCTTGCCGGTCATCTGACCGCCGCCGCGGCGCGCCGGTCCCTCCACCAGTACCGGATATTCATACCCGACCAGGGCGCGGTTGCGCGCGCGCGCAATCGACTCCTGCAGCGCGATAACTTCCTCGAGGCGGCGGGTCTTGTCGGCTTCGCTGACGCTGTCGCCGAGGCGAAACGCGCGGGTGTTCTCGCGCACCGAATATTTGAAGGTAAAGGCCGCGTCGTAGCCCACCCCGCGGATCAGATCGATCGTCGCGCGGAAGTCGGACTCCGCCTCGCCATGGAAGCCGACGATGATGTCGGTCGAGAGCGCGACGCCGGGAATCGCGGCGCGGACCCGTGCGACCAGCTCGAGATACTCTCCCACGGTATAGCCACGCTCCATCGCGGCGAGTATCCGCTCGGAGCCCGACTGCACCGGCAGATGCAGATGGGGCTGGACCTTGGGCTCGGCGGCCATCGCCTCGATCACTTCGGCGGTCATGTCGGCGGGATGCGGCGAGGTAAAGCGGATGCGCTCGATGCCGTTGACCGCCGCGACCATCCGGAGCAGCGCGCCGAAGCCGGTCGCGCCGCAGCGATAGGCGTTGACGGTCTGCCCGAGCAGGACGATTTCCTTGACGCCCTGGGCCGCCAGCTCCACAACTTCGCGCAGGATATCGGCGGGTGGCACGCTGCGTTCGCGTCCGCGCACGTAGGGCACCACGCAGAACGCGCAGAATTTGTCGCATCCGCGCATCGCGGTGACGTAGGCGCGCACGCCGTCGGCGTGGGCGGGGGCGAGATCGCCGTAGGTCTCGGCGCGGTTGAGGCGCACGTCGACCGCCGGGTCGAAGCCGTCGTGGCCGAGCAGTTCCGGCAGGCGGCGGTAGGTGTCGGGACCGGCCACCAGGTCGAGCCACGGCGCCTTGGCGATCAGCGCCGCGCGGTTGTGCTGCGCCATGCATCCGAGCAGGCCGATCTTGACGCCGGGGCGCGCCTGCTTGAGCTGCGCGAGATTGCCCAGGCGGCCGAGCACGCGTTCTTCGGCATGCTCGCGGATCGCACAGGTATTGAGCAGGACGACGTCGGCGTCTTCGGGCCGCGGCGCCAGATCGTAGCCGGCGCGGCGCAGCACGCCGGTGATCAATTGCGAGTCGGCGATATTCATCTGGCATCCGTAGGTCTCGAGCCAGACCAGCGGTGCGCCATTATGCGGATTATCAATCATGGAGATGTCTGCCGGCTGAAATGATAGGTCATGCGGTGGCGGTGGCACAACGTGGCCGGCTTCACACGCGGCGGCATCGCGGGGTTTTATCGCATTGGGATGCGCTGGGTGTGCCGGATCGCGCAAGCAAGAGCGCGCCTCCGGTGGAGCAACAATCATGGCGACGGACGTAATCGGCGCAATCGCGCGGCTGGACTGGATCGCGATCGGTGCGGCGCTCGACGAGCGCGGCTGGGCCGTGACACCGGCCATCCTGGGGGCCGACGAATGCGCGGAGCTGATCGGGCTCTACGACCATCGCGAGCACTTCCGCAGCCGCGTGGACATGGCGCGGATGCGCTTCGGGCTGGGCGAGTACAAATACTTCGCCGCGCCGCTCCCGCCGATCGTCACGGCGATGCGCACGGCGCTCTACGAGCGGCTCGCGCCGACCGCGTCGGCGTGGATGCGCACGCTCAGGCTCGGCGAGGAGTTGCCGGCGCGGCTCGACGAATTTATCGCCATCTGCCACGGCGCCGGGCAGATCAAGCCGACGCCGCTGATGCTGCGCTACGACGCCGGCGGCTACAACTGCATGCATCAGGATTTGTACGGCGAAATCTTTTTTCCGATCCAGGCGACGATCCTGCTGAGCGAGCGCATGGTCGATTTCGAGGGCGGCGAGTTCATGCTGGTCGAGCAGCGGCTGCGGGCGCAATCGCGCGCCTGCGCGATCACACTCGAGCGCGGCCAGGCGATAATCTTCGCCACGCGCTATCGGCCGCATCGCGGCGCGCGCGGCTGCTCGCGGGCCGGCGTACGCCACGGCGTCAGCACGGTCGCCCATGGCCGCCGCTTCAGCCTAGGGATCATATTTCACGACGCGCGCTGAGCGCCGGCGCGCCGTCCCGCGGCGGGACGAACCGCGGGCTCGAGCGATGCGATCAGCCCATCGCCTGCGCGGAGGTCGGCTCGATCTCGTACATCACGCGGACTTCCCCCGGCTGGCGAAACGGGTACTTGTCCTGGCCGAGATATTTTTTCGCCAGCCCGTCGATATGCGCGTCGGCGCCCTGCTCGGCGATCGAGATGACGCGGCCACGCACCTGGATGTAGCGATAGGGATTATCGGGATCCATGATCGCGAGCGCGACGGCGCCGTTCTGCTTGAGGGTCCGCGCCTTGACCCGGCCGCGCGCGGTGTTGATGCGGATTTTGCCATTGGCGTAGTCGAACCAGATGGGCGTGACCTGCGGCGTGCCGTCCTTCATAACGGTGGCGACATTGGCGAAGGCTTTTTTGCCAGTGAGCAGATCGAGATGGGTTTCGGGAATAATGGCCACGATGATTCTCCAGCTACCGAATGTTGGCGGACAGCAGTTACGCTCGCGCCGCCGGGGCTAGGAGTCAAGGCCGGGCCGTGATGGCACGGCGGCAAGATGAAGCGTGGCGAGCGCGCGGGCGGCCCGTGCGATACACTGATGGCCTGAGATTATCACGGCATCGAAGCGACATCATGAGCACGCCAGTGACAACCGACATGGCAACTGCGCTAACTATTTGCTGAGGATCGACGAAACCGGCGTGAAGTTTGACTCCGCGAATGCTATTCGTTAATAGCGAAGGCCGAAAGGGACGCGGGTCCCGACATGCGGACGTTCCCAGCCCGTCGCAAATCCCCCGCGAGGAGTCGATAGCCATGGCGCTGTTCAGCAAAGAGCCGGAAAAAAACGTCAGGGTCGAGCCGAACCTGCGGGTCCAGCCCCAACCGTCGCCGCAAGCGCCGCCCCCTGCCACGCCCACGATTGTGACGACCAGCGCCGGACCCAACGAGAAGACGGCGACACCGGTGCGTGCGGCCGCCCCGGTGACGAGCGAGGCGCACGCCTACCTCGATAGCGGATCGAAAATCACCGGCAAACTGTCGTTCGACGCGGCCACCCGGATCGACGGCCAGGTCGACGGCGAAATCATCGGCAAGGACAGCATCACGATCGGCGAGAGCGCGGTGGTTACGGCGCAGGTGCGGGCGGCGTCGATAATCGTGGCGGGCAAGGTCAGCGGCGATATCGTGGCGACGCAGCGGATCGAGATCCGGCCTTCGGCCAAGGTGATCGGCAATCTGACCGCGCCGGTGCTGGTGGTCCATGAGGGCGCCTTGTTCGAGGGTCATTGCTCGATGCAGCCAGAGGCGGCGCAGAGCGGCAAGGTGACGGTATTTCCCAAGGATGAGCGCGCGGCGCAAGCCGCTGCGGAGCGTGCGATGCCGGTTGGGGCACAGAAGCAAGCCTAAAGTCAGCGGCCGGCCATTATTAGCTTGACATCGCGGTCCGGGGATGATTTTGCTCTTCGTGGAGAGTTGACGTCGAAATATGCACATTCCGCCCGACTGGAGTATCTTTGGCACTCTATTAGTCTCCTTCCTTGCCTTTTGGGTTATCTTTGGCTGGCTTTTTTTTGGTCCATTCCTTAAGTTACTCAGCGAGCGGGAGCGACGGATCGTCGATCTGAACGAACGCACCCAGCGGCTCTTGCAGGAAGCGAAGGTTGCGGTCGAAGAGCGCGAGCGCCAGTTGGCCGCGGTGCGGCGCGACGCCTTGGTGCGGCGCGACACTGAGCGGCGGCGCGCCGAGGGCGAGGCGGCCAAGATGATCGAGGAGAAGCGGGCCGAGGCGCGCGCGGAACTCGATCGGGTCGGCGCGGCGCTCGACCAGGAGATCGCGGCGGCTCACAGCCAACTCCAGGAGATGGCGCGCAAACTCGCGGCCGAACTGGCCGGGCGCGTGCTGGGCCGTCAAATCGTCGACGGCGGCGCCACGAACAATTGAATCGCGAGTGCCGGCGTGGCCACCTGCCAGACCAATTGGACCGGTGAGCGCGCGGCTGTCTGCCGGCATGGGACTGATTTAGAACGCGATATTCGAAATTGATTGGTAGCACGAAACTGATTGAGCGGCGGAGACGGAGCAGACTGACCAGGCGAATGAGGGCAAGGCTTACAATTACGGCGATCGCGGGCGCGGTCTTGATACCATCGGTCGCATTGGCGGCCGCAGGCGGCGGCGAACCGGCGGGCACCTGGCGCGCGCTGATCTTTTACGTTATCAACTTCGGCCTGTTCGTCGGGATTTTGTGGAAGTACGCGATTCCGGCGATGCGCAATTTCTTCCGCCAGCGCGCGGTGACGATCCGCGAGACGCTGGCCAAGGCCGACCGCGCCTTTCGCGAAGCCGAGGAGCTGGCTAATCGGGCGGCGGAGCGGACCGCCAAGCTCGAGGCCGAGAAGAATCAGATTGCGTCCGACCTGGCGGACGAAACGGTTTTCCAGATTGGGCGGGTTTACGACCTCGCGCAGGAGGCCGCGGCCCGGATCAAGCGCGACAGCGAAATGAGTATCGTGGCCCTGCGCGAAAGCGGCACACGGCGGGTGCGCGAGGCGCTGGCGCAGGCAGCGGGTCGGCTGGCCTTCGAGCTGGTCGCGCGCAATTTTGTGGCCGACGATCAGGCGCGGCTGGTCGCGGGCTTTGTCGCCAAGCTGCATCAGGAGGCCCGGCGTTGAGAAGCGCGAAAGTCGCCACGCGCTATGCGCGCGCGCTGATGGGCCTGTCGAGCGACCATGCCCAGCTTGAAGCCTGGGGCGCCGAGCTCGAGCGGCTGGCGCGGATGGTCGAAGCGCCGGAGCTGGCGCCGGCGCTGGAATCGCCCGAGGTGACGCATGCGGCGCGGATGGCGGCGCTGGCGAAAATCGCCGAGCGGCTCGAGCTGAGCTTTCCGCTGCGTTCGTTCGCGGTGGTGGTCGCGCGCCACGGCCGCGTCCAGGATATCGCGGCGATGGCCGAGCGTTATGCGCGGATGCTCGACGACCTGCTGGGGCGGGCGCGCGCGGCGCTGAGCTTTGCCCGCGAGCCGTCGGCCGAAGAGTTGGCGCGCGTGGTTGCGGCGCTCGAAGCGATCGTGCACAAGAAGATAATTCCGACGACCAAAATTGACGGCGCCCTGGTGGGCGGCGTGGTCGCCGAGCTGGAAGGAAAAATTTACGACGGCAGTCTCGCTACCCGGCTGGCCGAGGCCGAACAGCGCCTCAGCGGCTAAGCGCGGCGCCCGGAAACCTATATGGCGGAAATCAGACCATCCGAAATCAGTGACATCCTGCGCGACGAGATCAAGGGCTTTGAGGGCAACGTCTCGGTGCGTGAAACCGGCCGCGTGCTGTCGTGCGGCGACGGGATCGCGCGAATCTACGGCTTGCAGAACGCGGCGGCCGGCGAACTGCTCGAATTTCCCCATGGGGTTTTCGGGATCGTGCTGAATCTCGAGGAGGACAACGTCGGCGCGGCGCTGTTCGGCGACCCGCAGGCGATTGGCGAAGGCGACGAGGTCAAGCGCACCGGGCGGATCGCCGAGGTGCCGGTCGGCGAGGGGCTGCTCGGCCGGGTGGTCAACGCGCTTGGCCAGCCGATCGACGACAAGGGGCCGATCAAGAGCAGCGAGAACCGGCGCATCGAGATCAAGGCGCCGGGGATCATCAAACGCCAGCCGGTCAAGGAGCCGATGCAGACCGGGATCAAGGCGATCGACTCGATGCTGCAGATCGGGCGCGGCCAGCGCGAGCTGATCATCGGCGACCGCCAGACCGGCAAGACCGCGATCGGCATCGACACGATTATCAACCAGAAGGGGCAGAACGTCTTCTGCGTCTACGTCGCGATCGGACAAAAGCGTTCGACGGTGGCGCAGGTGGTCGAGAAGCTCAATCGCCACGGCGCGATGGATTATACGATCGTGGTGGCCGCGACGGCCTCCGAATCGGCGCCGCTGCAGTTTATCGCGCCCTACTCGGGCTGCACGATGGGCGAGTATTTCCGCGATAGCGGACGCCACGTGCTGCTGGTCTACGACGATCTGAGCAAGCATGCGGTGGCGTACCGGCAATTGTCGCTGCTGCTGCGCCGGCCGCCGGGCCGCGAAGCCTATCCGGGCGACGTCTTCTACCTGCATTCGCGGCTGCTCGAGCGCGCCGCCAAGCTGAGCAATGAAATGGGTGGCGGGTCGTTGACCGCGCTGCCGATTATCGAGACCCAGGCGGGCGACGTCTCGGCCTACATTCCCACCAACGTGATTTCGATTACCGACGGTCAGATCGTGCTCGACGCCGACCTGTTCTACTCGGGTATCCGGCCGGCGGTGAACGTCGGCCTGTCGGTCTCGCGAGTCGGTTTTTCAGCCGCGATCAAGGCGATGAAGCAGGTCGGCGGCACGCTCAAGCTCGATCTGGCGCAGTATCGCGAGATGGCGGCCTTTGCGCAGTTCGGTTCGGACCTCGACCCAGCCAGCCAGCGCCTGCTCCATCGCGGCGAGCGGCTGACCGAGATGCTCAAGCAGA
>JADEYI010000797.1_pt1 | contig 33905 bp, 20 predicted proteins | sample 8542331 | NCBI WGS metagenome assembly JADEYI01 (sample SAMN16510988, study PRJNA670497) | mine drainage metagenome | isolation source: biofilm near Copperflume 1 | place: Germany: Marsberg coppermine Kilianstollen | collected 2018-02 | reverse complement strand
GCTTGTTGGCGAAATCTGCCTCACCACGCGAGGCGAACCGCTCGAAGAGGGCTGCACTCAACACTGGAACGGGTACCGATTCGTCGACAGCTGCTGCGATTGTCCAACGTCCCTCACCCGAATCGGATACGCGTCCGGCGAATTTGGCGAGATCGTTGCTCTTGAGTAGTGCGCTGGCGGTGAGGTCCAGTAGCCAGGAGCCAACGACGCTGCCGCGCCGCCACAGCTCGGCAACATCTGGCAGATTGAGATCGTACTGGTAGTATTCGGGATTCTGTATCGGTGCCGTCTCGGCATCAATATTTTGCTGGTTCTTGCCGACGTTGGCACGGTGAAGGATGTTCAGTCCCTCAGCATAGGCGGCCATAATACCGTACTCAATGCCGTTGTGAACCATCTTCACGAAGTGACCTGCTCCATTAGGCCCACAGTGGAGATAGCCCTTTTCTGCTGTGCCGCCGATCTTTTCACGCCCTTCTGTGCGTGGTGCGGCATCAATGCCGGGAGCAAGGGTATCGAAGATAGGGTCGAGTCTTTCAACGACGCCATCTTCGCCACCAATCATGAGACAATATCCGCGTTCCAGTCCCCAGACGCCACCGCTTGTGCCACAGTCAACGTAGTGGATGTCATGTGTTTTGAGTTCGGCGGCACGCCGGATGTCATCTTTGTAATAGGAGTTGCCACCATCAACGATCACATCACCTGCCGAAAGATGGGGCAGCAGGTCTTGAATGGTCGCATCTACCGACGCCGCCGGTACCATCAACCAGATGATACGGGGTGTGGATAGTTGGCTGGCAACCTCTGCCAGTGAGTGCGCCCCCTTCGAGATGGAGTTATCGTCCAAATATCCCTGCACGGTTTCCCAGTGGCGGGCATAGCCGACAGTAGTATGTCCATTGCGCAGCAGCCTGCGCGACATATTAATACCCATGCGGCCAAGCCCGATCAATCCCATTTCCATTGTATGTTCCTTTCTCTTTCCAACTGTTCAAAATAAAGCGGTGAAATTGGTATATCGTCTCCCCTTATCATACTGCTTGAAATAATCTATAGCAAGGGAAACCAGTTAGTGGGATAGGGCTTGTGCATTTACCCGGAATACACGAATTGCAGTAATAGAGAGGACTGCGTTCCTTTGTTCTGAAGTAGGGAAACTTCCAGCTTTAAGCCCTCTCTTTGGTATTACTCAAAAAGCGAATAACGGGTAAAGCGGGTAAACGCACAAGCCTTGTACTTGTACAAGAGTGCAAGAGTGCGCAACAATTGCGGAATTGCTTCACATGGGTTATGATGGAGCATAAGGACTATTCTCATTTCAGGATGGAGGGCAATCTTCATGGCCTATCAAATGACTGTTACACTTTCCGACCAGGAGTATAGAACTCTTGCTGCTGAGGCAGCAAAGCGAGGGGAGCCACCAGAAAAGCTTCTGCGCGACCTGATACGACATTTACAAACTGCTTCTCCAGAAAAACGCTCAATGACGGGGCGAGAACTTGCTGAAAAACTCTACCATGAAGGGAAGCTTGCGAACCTTGCCACACCCCACCCTTTGACTCAGGAAGAACTGGGAGAGCGTGAACGTCTTGCCCATTTGTTTGCTGGTGGCAAGCCGGCGTCTGAGATGGTGATCGAAGACCGAGGCCCGTACTAATGGCTACGTACTTTCTGGACACCTCAGCCATTGTCAAACGATACATCCTTGAACAGGGGCAGACGTGGATTCTCTCCCTTTGTGATCCTGAGCAAGGTCACGACCTCTACATTTCACAAGCAGCACTTGTAGAGGTTGTCGCAACAATCTGCCGCAGAGCCCGTGAACAAAGCATTAACATGACTGAACGTGATAGACTCATTCATGTTTTTCGGCAGGACAGCGAAGAGAGCTACAATATCTGGCCTGTGACAACTGATCTCTATACTTCAGCAGGCGACCTCTGTCGCTCACATCGCTTGCGTGCCTATGACGCAGTACAACTTGCTTGCGTACTTGCTCTACGGAAGTACACGTTAGCCAATCAAGCACCAGAACCCATTCTTGTTTGTGCTGACATTGGTCTCCTGGATATCGCTGGCAGTGAGGGATTACAGAGCGAAAATCCGAATACTTATCTATGAGGAAAGAGGCGAATTTCTTCCCGCTAAAGGCGGGAATTGGAAACTCTCTTTAAAGTGCTAAAATCCGAATGCTATCCATACGAATAATAGCTTTAGCCGCTTTGAACTGAATGGGTCCGCCGGAGAGAAAGTTGGTTTGTGAGCTAACGGCGAAACTCTTTCGCAAGCCATCTATAAAGAAGCTTACTGCTGGCCCCAGCACCTCAACGCGATAGGTATGCCAGCCAGAGCCGGGTTCGTAGTCAGCAACCATAGGCTGCGAGTCCATGTCATCAATGGGTATGATGTAGGAATTCACTTCGGGATTGGCGAATTCCGAGCGTGGGCCTGGTCCAAGCAGACCCAATATGCCAGCGGTATAGCCATTTTTCCCCGGTACCTGCTCTGCCGCGACGACGAAATATCCGCCGCTCTGTGGGACACTCACAATCTGGAAATGAACCTCAACCGCGTAGTTTGGCACCGTTGGCACATATGGTGAGATGAGAACGTTATCGTTGCTCAAGTCGGATTGAAGAACGCCATGCACCATCTTCCAGCCCGTGGTGCCATGCACGCTATTCAGCCCCAAGCTGTCGGCCTGATACAGAACGGTACCACCGGGCAGTGTCGTTGGTTTGGCGGTTGCTGTAGGTGCCAGTGTAGAAGAAGGAGATTTACCTGAGGTAGTAGTGGTGCTGGCTGAACAAGCCGCTAGCAATAGAAGGATTGCGCTAAGAAAGAAGACATGCGGTATTTTATTACCCACCATTCGCGTATTCAACCTATGAATAGCCTTGAAAAGCGGAGTGCCATAGCAGAGCTTCCGTTTAGCTCTGCTGTATAAACTGGCTTGTCACTTGGCTTCGCGATTACTACAGCGAAGATGGGTTTATTACGATTACAGGGAAGGAACTTCTTCATATTACTCTTTCTCATTTCATTCTATATGAACCAGCGATGAGTTTGTGCATCATGCCGATGGTATAGCGTCTACACGGGTTCTGCACCGATTTGTGCAACGGTAGTGAACCGCCGCTCACGAAACAATATACGACAACAAAAAAACGCTTCTCTCAAAAAACCTCTTTGATAAAAAATAATGAACACCCCATTGTATAAAATGACTCAGTATGGTATAGTTTTAGCTATCCACTATATTCTTTATATAAAGTTGAGCCCGATGAATTTATCGTGTATGGAACAAAGAAAGAAAAAGTATCCGTTATCTATATTAAATGACAAAAGTTGAAACAGCATAAAATAGCATATCATTCAAAGTTTATGAACCATTTCCTTTCGCTAGTAATTTATTGGTGAGGAGCTTTTTCATGGCTGAACTGATTCAGGCAGGAGACTTCGCTACAAAGGGGGAAGAGCAGGCAGCACATGTTCTTCAGCAACTGCCTAAAGACTGGATTGTGATCTGCAACAAACTATTGCCAAGAGGTGATCGTTCCCACGAAATTGACTTTATTGTGATCGGGAGCCGCTGGGTCTTTCTCCTTGATGAAAAATCATGGCGCGGACAGATTTGGGGAAATGACCAATTATGGGTACGGGCTGATGGCACTTCGATGCGCAGCCCCCTGGCAAAAGTTGACTATGTGGCCAAAGTGCTAGCAGGGCATATTAGCTGGAAGGTGAGTCTACTCAAGGATAGCGGCTATTTCGTTCATAGTGGCGTTCTGCTTTCTATTGCAGATCAGCTCCCCCAGATTCACGATTCTCGTGCTAGCAACGGTATTTTCCTCCTTAAAGATGTATGTGAACGTTTGCTTGCCCTTGATAGCCATGGAGGAAACTCGCTTGTTGGTACGTGGCGTCCCCAGATTAAGCAGGCACTTGTGGATCTTTCACAGCGACCTACTGTTCCCAAAAAGATTGGTGTATGGATGATTGAGGAGGCGAGCATTCTTCGTCCCGGCGTGCGTTTGTGTAAGGCAAAAATGGAGGATGACCCGGATCAGTTACGCCAGTTGATGGTCTATGACTTGAGTAAGGACCCGTTGGAAACGCGAGAACTGCGTACCTTCTATATGCATGAGTGTATAGCATTGCAGAAGTTATCCATCACAAATCTCGTTCCTCGCGTTGAGAGTCCATTTCCCTGGTCAGATGATTTTCTTGTTATGCCGATTGTGCCACCATCTGGCAAGTCATTAAGCGCGTATCCTCGGTCGGAGACTCGTGATGAATACGCACAAGAACTCTTGCTGGCCTCCTCCTGTTTTAAAGCTTTAGATCAGATTCATAGCCAGAATGTGCTACATCGTGCTATCGGGCCAGATACCATTTATGTGCAGGGCGGGTCAGGTGGACAGACGCCAAAAGTTGTTTTCACGAACTTCTACGCGGCGCGTGTTGGCACAAACTCTATCGCGGCATCGCTTGATGCTCTGTCCATCGAAGACCCTTACGCCCATATCGATCTCGCGCTTGGCTATGGGAATGCGACAAAAGAAACCGATACCTTTAGCCTGGCCCTGGTCTTCCTGGAACGCTTATCTGGCATCTCACTCTCAAATATCCGTGCCTCCGTAGAACTCGCTATTATTTTTCCTGAATTGCAGATTTGGCCTTCCTTTCTATCAACAGAACTGGTGAGTGAACTTTCTACCCTTTTGAAACAAACGTTGTTACCGGAAAAAGGCATGGTACCACCTCATGCACGAGAAGTTGCTACCAGCTTAGGCAACCTGGCGCGTCGCTTGCGAACAGAGCCAGGTGATGAGACGATTGAAGGACGTATTCTTGATAAGCGCTATAAGATACATCGTTTGCTGGGACGCGGGACGATGGCGCGGACGTATCTTGCCAGCGATACTGACTTTGAGTCATTTGGTTTACTTGCACTGAAACAATATATCAATCCTGAAGAGGTATTGTCACAAGCCGAGGCTGAATTTGGTGCGATGAAGGTGTTGAGGAGCAAATATTTTCCACATATTCATGACATCTTTCGATCAGATAATGACGTGCATGTCAAAATGGATTATATTCCTGGTCAAACATTACAACAGTATGAAGCCGAGTTTCCCTGGCAAATTGATCGCTGGTGGGTGTTCGCACAACAATTACTCGAAGCGGTGGAAATACTTGAACAGAAACAATTGCTCCACCGTGATATCAAACCTGCCAATATTATTTTGCATGAAGATGACAATCATCCCGTACTGATCGATTTTGGCTTTGCGATACGACAGGGAGCTACTGCTCGCATGGCCGGATCACCTCTGTATCTACCGCCGGAAGCATTATCTTTAGCGAATACAACTATTCCAGCCTCGTGTGATCGTTACGCAGTGGGTATTATTCTGTTTAAAGTGCTGCTTGGTTACTTACCATTTACACTTACGAATGGTATACAGCGGTATCCAGTTTCCCTGGCGCAGATTATTGATGAGAAAGTACGACGCGTTGCGACTGTGTTGTTGAAAACGGTTTCTAATAACCCGACTGAACGCCAGATCACGATTGGACAGATTCGACAGGAACTTCAACAAGCACTATTGGAGGTCGAAGCTTTGCCGCCAGTTGATGCGTCACGCGAGGAGATTAATCCCTGGGTCAATGATATTCGGAGCCTTTATCGCAATAGCGAGGTGGGCAATCAGAATAACCGGGGGTTAGATTCTGATTTTGTGCGAGCAACCTATGTTAATACAGCTCTGGATAACGCTTTGCTGCCTGCCATATTCGAGTTGCGGCCCAAAGTAGTGTTCCTCTGCGGCAATCCCGGTGATGGAAAGACAGCCTTTCTGGAACAGGTACAGAAGGTATTGAGAAGTAAGGCAGCGCGGTTGGTGAAGCAGGACTTGAGCGGCTGGGAATGGGAGTTAGATGGACATATCTATCGCAGTTGCTATGACGCCTCGGAGTCGCACGAGAAACTGACTGCTGACCAACAACTGACCGAGAAGTTGCAAGGCTTGGAAGGGCGCAGTAAACCTGATGCTGCTTTGACGGTACTGGTTGCGATAAACGATGGGAGATTGGCCGACTATTTCAGGCGTGAACGCGACTACTTTTACTGGCTAGCGAGACAGATCGAGCAAGTAAGGGATGCCAGCGAGGTAGTATATCTGGATGTGTGGGTCATTGACTTGAAAAAACGGGCTTTTGTCAATTTGCCTGATACCAAAAGTGATTCTGTCTTCCGCCAGGTGTTGCAACGTCTTGTAGTTGCTGAGGAGTGGAGGGTCTGCGATTCATGTGCTGCTCAAGCGGTTTGTCCAATGCGTAATAACGCTCTGGCTTTGCGCAAGGGACGTATCGTACAGCGACTTGAATATCTTTTCTTGCTGGCGCACTTACGGCGACAACGCCATACAACAATGCGCGACCTGCGTTCAGCACTGGCCTACCTTATTACAGGCAATAAAAGCTGCCAACAAGTACACGATGCTCGTCATGAGGCAGATGCGGGAGCATCACTCATTAAGTTTGCCTATTGGCAATCATCTTTCGCGCCGGAAGAGCAGTTTGATGAAGTACTTACTGACTTGAGGCCATTTGACCCGGCACGCTTTCCCCATCCTCACCTGGACCGTTTCTTGCATTTTCATCAAGCCGCCAAAGATGGTGAGCTACGCGGCCTGCTATTCGCCGATAAAAGCGATCTACCTTTGCAGCGTTTTGCCAATGAAACCGAATGGATTGCGGCCTACAAGCGGCGGTTATACTTTGAAGCTACCAAAGCTGGCGTGGTACAAGAAAATCCAAGGGTGGCTTTGCCAAAAGTGCGCTGGCTTCAGATGTTGCCGTATCAATACGCTAAAGGCTATATGGAGTTGTTAGATGATCGTTTAGATGACGACGCGAAAAACGAACTACGTGAACGGCTCGCTCTTGGTCTCTTGCGCTCTGACGCGATTATAGAGGATGTTCCGGCAGGGAAACTCAGCGTTAAAGTCAATGCATCAACGGCGCAGCAACTAGTCGTTCTCAAACAACTCCCCCTGGAAGAATTTAAGCTCTCCGTGGACTATCCACCCGGTACCAGGATAGTGGAAATGCTGCCAGAGATCGTTGTGTTGCAACACGTTTCCGGTCTACCACGCCTGGTGATCACCATGGATATGTTTGAACTGCTTATGCGGATGGCCGACGGTTTGCAACCCACTGCACCAGAGTTTAAGCCGCTCCTTGATGATCTCAAACTTTTTAAAGATAGATTGCTGTTGAGTGAAACTCGCGATCTGGTCTTGATTGAAAACCAACACCGCGTCCACCTTGTCACCCAACAAGGTGGCAAGATTGCGCGTACACGTTTGTCGTGAGAGGAGCTTGCATAGGTGAAGATAAAGCTACCCAAAGATATGAAAGGGGTCAAATACCCACGTATCTGTACGATAGATATGAATGATTTTGACATTGACCTCTTTCTGCCGTCTCTGTTCTTTACGATTCTCTCCGAAGGTAGAGGAAAAGGACCGCGTGCAAAGGATCCGAAAGATACTACAAAATTTATTAATGAGCCGAAAGACATTGCAAAATTTATTGACGCTTTAGCACAACACTCCTCTCTTGAAGGTTTTAATGACGCTGAGGGACGTAAAGTTCTTGAACGGCTTGTACGAACCACCTTAATCAGGACAGGAGGTGTTGGGCGTTCTGCGCGTGGAGAGCAAATAACTTCTATTGTGCCATATACATTATTGGCGCATAAACCAGGCTTTCCTGTGGAAGGTAGCCGACACCGAGGGGCGGACACGTTTATTTATCAAGCCCTACGTGAACGCTTAGGTGCTGATGAAATGTTGAGAGCATTTGTGAAAATGGTCTTTGGGCGAGGGGTGATCATTGGCAATTTATCTGTATTAGGTGGTGAATATGATGGGCAAACCGAACTGGACACGCTTACCCGTCTTTCCATTGCTTTCTTAGACGGGTTTGCCAATACCAAACCTGGCATTAACCGGGACAAGAATATTCCCAGTCCTTGCCCAGCTCTTGTAAGAGAGTTAGCTACCGACCTCAGACGTTATCTTTTTGTCTATTATGATAGGATGCCTATCCAGGCTTTTACCGGTCATTTGCTCACCTTGATCAACTTTGAATTGTTTAACTACACGCTGAAATTAGTCTACGCTGTGAATGAGTTGGTACAAAACCCCGAAGACTTGCCCCTTGCCATGCGTAACCATTATGAACCTTCGCCACCGCAACTGTACCTGGATTTTACTGAAGCATCTTCTGGCTATAGCCAGGAGATGGCCAGAGCCTGTGTGCGCCGTGATATAGAGTCGTATCAGCAGTTTTTAACGTCTAACTTGTTACTTCGCCAACTGGATCAGTATATTGAGAAATTAAAGAGCAACCCTGGTCGCAAAGCGGTTATTGAAAACACCTTGCCCCTAGGCTCTTTTGGAGCACAATATTTGCAGGGACTGCTCCAATTGCGTAATCATCCCGCTATTGTTCTGTACATAGGAGCAGCAGCTAATTTTGATGTAGACAGGATACGTCAAGAGAATACCAACGAAGGTGATGAGAACATTCCAGATGCACTCAACTGGTTAGATACTATCGTTGGTAATACAGAAGATGATGTTGAAAGAGTTGTGAACCTTCTGGTTGAAGGGCAACGAGAAGATGGTATTGATCACTTTATTAAATGGTATTGGGGTGTTGGAGGGATGAAGAAATCGCAAGGGGCATTGCGTGGAAGTTCCAACAATCGTATGTCCTGGCGTTATGCACCAACGAATGATCTGCTCGCAGTCTTCGTTCAGCTTGCGGCGGCTCGAGCCTCTACGATTGATAAGCAGGATGAGGGAGAGCAAGAAAGTCGACAACTTCGTTTACAAGATTTCTTGATATTTCTAGAGACGCGCTTTGGCATACTCATCGATCGTCCACCAGCCCCATTTACAGGTGCAGAGTATACGGCGGCGGCACATGAGAATTTGAGTGCAATGTTGCGTCGTTTGCGCCAGATGGGTATTTTCCGTGATCTATCCGATGATTTTACTGTGCAGCGTTTGCACCCACCTTATGCCGGTAAGGAGATGAAGAGGGTAGAGGTACATAAGCCATGATTGAGACGATTCAAATGGAGACCATACACATTGAGTTGCTGGCCCAAGAAATTGTGGCGCAATTAAAAGATACTGGACGTGGGCACTGTGCGAGGGTGGACTTTCTGGATAGTGCTATCGCTATGAGCGTTTGCCGATATATTCGACATCATAATATGGTACCCGGCACGATTTTTCATTTATTGGCCGCAAACGAGGACCAGCCAGCATCAAACCCCATTTTTATCACCACAGATAAAGCGATTGAAATACGCAATCGTAAGTATGAATGCCTTTGTCTCTTTATTCCTTCTGAGTATATAGGAGCAACCTATAGTTCGATTGCCAATTCCTTTGCGCTCATCGATGGGAGACAATTGCAGGAGACCGTATTGAAGCATGTACTCAAGCAACTGTCTCCCGAACTCTTCTCCACTGTGCGGAGCGTCTTTGGGCAGCTACGTCGGCTTTCTGGCATTAGTGCTGAACATCGCCTGGATTTTGCATTGGCGGTATACCAGCATATGCAGAATGGCACGACGGAAGAGCTTGGTTTGGAGTTATGGCGCATTGGCCTGATCGCCGATGCCAGTGCTACATTTCTCGCTCGCTTGATCACCAATCGCGACTGTACTGTGTCATTATCTCGTCCCCGTAAGCTTGCCGCGACCGCGAGAGAACGTATTGAAACCCTAAAGGTCGATGAAGAAACAGCCACGGCATTAGGACAATTCTTTCGCGGTCGTGCGATGAATGATGTGCAGGCATGGTCTCGGACATTAGCCGAGGAACGGATGCTGACCTTTGACCTCTGGAGATTTCCTAAAATAGAACCAAGCGACTTGAATACTGTCACTATCGCTCCATTTGTGAATGCGCAAGGAAAAGTTGAACGGTATTGTCGCTTACATCAACCTGATGACGCGGGCGGTAGCCTCTTGGCACGCTATGGGGCTAAAGAGAGCATTGTGGTACGTTGGAAAACAGAGCCGGAGTTACCCAAAGATTTAAGTCGCTGGCGTGTTGCTATTGTGCCTGCCGACAGCGACAAAGGCTTTGAGGAGAGTATTGATGAACGTAATGTACCTGGTACCCGTCGGACAGTAACGATCAAGCTGGATATGGAGTTCGAAGAACCTCCTGACTATGCCGTCTGTGTCCGCATTGCTCCCTTGAGTGCTGATGGCAGCGAGTTTATCGATCAAGATACAGATAAAGCCTACGTTGTTGATAGCCCGGAGTTTTTCCTGGTACCGGAGTTAATAACTCCTATCGAACCGCCGCGTAAAAGCTTGCGCACAGTCCCCACTTTGGCCTTCGGTCGCCTCGAAATCGCTGTTGATACAAATCAAGACAGTATTAGCGAGGAAGAGCCAGCCTGGAGTAGTAAAGACTTACAGTATTTTCGACTGCATGTGAATCAACGTCGCATGCTGAATATTGGCTTAAGCCACGCGCTTTGGAAACTGGAAAAGCAGATCCTCGCGGAACCGAGAAAAGGTGGCTGCTTTATACTCGATGTTGATGAAGTGCGTCCAGTAGAGCCACAAGCTTTCACTGAATATCCTCTGCTATTCGGCGACAGCGATGTCTGGGCAACGTTTTGGCGTGTACGGGAAGCATACTTTAAGCGGTTCAAGCAAGAGATGCGTGATGTGATTGAGGCCGCCGATTGGACTGCTGAACTGGCGGGGGCAGCACTACGCTACGCCCAGGCATATCGTGACCTGATCGAGGATATGGTTGCGCGTCGTGCCGATGCGTCAGAAATACGGGAAGCCCTATCTATCGATACCCTCTTCATCAGGAATTCAGGCACTGGCGGGAAAGCAGAAGAAGCAGTAGTTGTATTGCCAACACATCCGTTGCGCTCGGCATGGTTTGCTAGCTATACGCAACTGCTCCATGAATGGGAACAAGAACTGCTCAAACGACCGCGCCGTGGGCGCAAGCTAAGCATTGACTTACAGGCGTTACGCTTATTAGTGCCAACCAATGTCCCGGCTTTTGTGCAGCATAGTGCCTCTAGCACGACCTTTACTTTTTTTCAGAATCTGCTTTTCTTCCATGGTGTGGCTTTACCGTCTGGTGTACCTGACCCACAGCGCCGCTTTGGTGATATCGCGCTGATTTTGGATACAGGAGTAGAGCAGGAAAATATTGGGGATATTCAACCAGCTCAACTGACAGAACACCTGGCTCGCTTCCAGGAACTCCATCCCTACGCGGAAACACTGGTCACAACGCTGATCAATCCCGACCGTGGAGATTTTTTTGCTGATGCGGTGAAGAAATTGCTCTTGCGCAAAACAGCAGATGTGGATGAGCCAGTAGATGCTCTTCCTGCATTTCAGATAACCGCTTACGCGGAAGATGGCTATAAAAGCACGTTTTCGGCGTTAGAACAGGTGCGCCAGCAACAAATTGACTTACATTATGGACGAAGTTCCGATCACTTCCTCCCTGGACTAACGACAACATCACGAACGATGAGCCAGTTACAACATTCCTCCCCGCCAGAGGGACATATTGCCGTTGTCACAGATTTTACGCGACCAAGCGTGGTAGCTTTGCCATTGGCAGTAGATGCTGCTGCCAGCAACACCAGTAGTTTTTCGCTGTATGGGCTGCTCAATCGCTTTGTTTCACAATTTACTGTCGATGGCGATGGATTACTGTGGCGACATCGTATTGTGACAGAGGGTATCAGAAAGCCAGAGCCGCATCCAGCCGGTCCCCGCTACAGCGAAACACTGATTGACTTACATACCTCATTGTTAGAAGCGAATGGCTATCTCCTGAGTGACACTGTGGGCATGCGACCAGTCTTGGAAGTGCGTCTTGGGGCAGACCGCCAACGATTGCTGGAACGCCTTCATACGAAAACGAATTGGGTCATTACGTTAGACCGTTTCTTCACACTGGATTATTATGATTCGCCCAATGTACCGGGGCTGGATGATATGGCGCGTAAGTACGTCCTCGATTATTCACCAGAGTTCACTGAAGGGCTGGGCCACCGTATGATGGTGACGACAGCCTGGCATGAAGAGATTGAGTCCTTGTTGAGCCAGGCCATGGATGAACTGGGCTTTGCAAATATTGAGCAGAGCGTTAGCCGCTTGCTGCACTATCTGAAGACAATCTCAGGACGCCTGGCTCTGGACGCGCTGGAATCTTCAACGGGTGCTGCTGCCGCTGTCGGTCTGGGTGTGGTGACAGCGTGGTTGCAAAAGAATAAAAGATTGCGCCAGGCGGTGCTTGTGCCGGTGGATATGTATCCGCAACTTTTCTCGCGGGATGGTTCAGGCAAGTCGGAGAAGGGAGAGCGACGTTGTGACCTGGTACTGATCTCACTGAAACGCAATATCGTTGATGCGACCTTTATAGAGGTGAAGTGGCGTCGCGGAAGTACCCCTCTTGAGGAGTTAGCACAAAATATGCTGCTGCAAATGGAGAGTTCGGCACAGATCATGCAAAATCGTTTTTTCAGTGTAGAGCGCATAGATGGTGCGTTGCAACGCTCATATCTGGCGAATGTCCTCCGCTTTTACTTTGAACGTTCCCGTCGCTATCAACTATTCGATCCTGAAGCCGAGACATCTTTCCTGGAACATATTACGCGACTCGAGAAGACAGGGCTAGAGTTCCGGTCAAACTACGAAGGGTATGTTGTCAGCCTTGATAGAGAAGCAAGGAAACCGCTCCTGCTCGATGATGCAAAGATAGTGACCCTGACGGCAAAGGACTTTGAAGATGAAACGGATTCCTTTTACGCTATAGCACAATCCGTATCTAAGCCTGAACAAAACAGCGTAGAGCCTCCCCCTACAGGCGGGCAACAGGGGGAGAATGATGAAGTAGTTGATGAGGATATTACGGTACCCATGGATGAGAATGAACTTGTGAATGCGGTAAAGAGCGATAACACAATACCTATCGTAGAGCCTGTCCGACAGGATACCAGTGAAATTGTCATTCCGTTGGGTGAGGCTTCGGGTGAAACGGTTGCCTGGAATCCTTCTGTGAAGGGAAGTCCACATCTTTTCATTTTGGGTATTCCCGGTCAAGGTAAATCGTGGACAGTGACACGCATTTTATCTGAATTTGGACAGCAACACGTCCCTGCGCTGGTACTGGACTTTCATGGACAGTTTGCTGAGGCAGAGAGTCCATTTGTGCGGAAGGTACGGCCAAGTATCATCGATGCGGCCAGAGGTCTCCCATTTTCGCCTTTTGAATGCACGCGAGAGCAAGGTCAGGGTGGATGGCAAGGGAACTCCCTGGCACTCGCGGAGATATTTGCCTATGTGGTTGGTTTAGGTGATATGCAGAAGGATGTTGTCTATACCGCCATACAGAAGGCGTATAAGGCGCGGGGCTTTGGAGAAGAAAGCGATGATGCTACAATGCTGGAGTATCCCACACTTAACGAGGTATTGAAGCGGATAGTGCAAGAAGAACAAGTACGACGTGTTCCCAATGTTTCCGCTCGCTGCCGTCCCTTGCTTGAAATGGATCTCTTCCGTCCAACAGAACAGACCCCTGATCTCCTCTCGCTTGTACGAAGCGGGTTAGTAATTGATCTGCACAATCTCTTTGCTGAAACGTTACAGTTGGCGGCAGGAGCTTTTGTCTTGCGGAAAATATATAAAGATATGTTCCGTTGGGGATATGCAAAACGCTTACGGCTGGCAATCGTCCTTGACGAAGCTCACCGTCTTGCCAAAGACATTACCCTCCCTAAGTTGATGAAGGAAGGTCGAAAATTTGGCGTGGTCGTTGTTGTCGCGAGCCAGGGACTGGGAGATTTTCACCCCGATGTGCTAAACAATGCGGGTACGAAGGTCATCTTCCGTATGAACTATCCAGAATCGCGCAAAGTTTCCGGCTTTATTCGAGGACGTGCAGGGCAAGACCTACCCCTACGCATTGAACAACTTGCAGTCGGTTCTGCCTACGTTCAGACCCCCGATATGCCCTATGGTACAGTGGTCAAGATGAATCCGCTGGAAGAATAAGAATGGTAGAAGAGAGGTGATCGGACCTATACTATCTTCTATTATACATTTCCGGCCATCTCCCTTTTCTCCAACGCTAACACCAACCGAATCTCGTCATAGCTATAGTCTTCGCCGAGGAGTTCTTTGATGGGTGTGAGGCTGTTGCCTTCGGTTTGGAGGATGGCGGCGACGATTGTTTGATAGTGTCCAGGTATGAGCAGGTTCATCACGTCGATGTCCTCGCCTGCTTCTATTAACATGGCCAGATGGCTAATGATTGTGCCCGGCTTCAAATTGCGCTCCGTAGCAATCTCCTCGATGCTGCGACCAGCCTTGTAGAGGTCGAGTGTAACCATACGCGTTGAAGGGCCAGCACTAATGGGAGCGGCAGAGGCGACGGATTGTTTGCGTTCCTTCTCAGGCTTGAGCGGTATGAGGCCCATGGCCAGGTTATGCTCTTCGCAATAGTCGCGAATGGCGCGGGTGAATGGCACATAAAAAGCTTCCAACTTACGACTACCCACGCCTGGAATATGGGCAAAGTGCTCCTCGCTTTGCGGACGCTGTTGGGCCATGGCTCGCAAACTGCTATCGGGAAAGACAACGAAGGGGGCCACGTTGAGGTCGTCGGCCAAGTCTTTGCGCAGTCTGCGCAGGTGTTGGAACAGGCCCATCTCTTCCAATGTCAAATCCACTGCGGCTGCGCTACTGCTACTGGCTTTCTGTTGACGCACTGGTGCGGCAGTAACCTCGACGTTGCGCTGCTTACGCAATATCTCCATCGAAAGCCGATTCAGTTTGAGGATGGGATAGCCATCAATATTTTCTTCCCTGAGCAGGTCCTGTTGCAGCAAAGCTCTGCCAAAGCGCATCCACTCGTCGGCACTATAATCTTTGCCGATACCATAAGTGGTGAGTTGGTCATGATTGAGTGAGCGGATGCGTTGCGTGTTGGCACCGCGCAGGATATCTACAATATGGCGCATGCCAAAGCGTTGTTGTGTGCGCGAGACGCAGGATAAGAACTTTTGGGCGTCAATTGTGCGGTCTTCTAGCTCTGCCTGGGGGCGCAGGCAGTTATCGCAGTTGCCGCAATTCTCTAGCGGATAGTCTTCCGCGAAATAGGCCAGCAAGCTACGGCGGCGACAACTCAAGCTTTCAGCATAGGCGACGACCTGTTGGAGCTGCTGCCGAGCAATAAATAATTCCTGTTCGTTCGTTTTTTGCGCAAGGATAAACTCGTATTTGGTGCGGTCGCCATATTGAAAGAAGAGAATACATTGCGCGGGCAGACCATCGCGTCCGGCACGGCCCGTCTCTTGATAATAGCCTTCCAGGCTCTTGGGCATATCGTAGTGGATAACGGCGCGTACATCAGGCTTGGCGATACCCATGCCGAAGGCGATAGTGGCGACCAGGACAGAGACATCGTCGCGGATAAAGCGGTTCTGGTGCTGCGTCCGTTGTTCATTGGTCAAGCCAGCGTGATAGGGTAGAGCGTTGATGGCATCGCGTTGGAGGGCCGCGCTCACATCGTCAACAGTTTTGCGACTCTGACAGTAGATGATGACGGGAGCATCAAGTTGGTCGCGCAAGAACTGGACGAGTTCGCGGTACGAACCCGCGTGCTTCTGGCGCACTTCATACGAGAGGTTAGGGCGATTGAAGCTGGCGATATGAATAAAGGGATCGCGCAGACGCAGTTGGGTGAGGATATCCGCCCGCACGCGCTCGGTAGCGGTCGCTGTCAATCCCAGCATAGGGACCGTCGGGTAGCGGTCGCGCAAGCGGCCCAACTGCCGATACTCAGGACGAAAATCATGGCCCCACTCACTCACACAGTGTGCCTCGTCAACAGCCAATAGCGAGAGGCCGACACGCCGCTGCACCTCGTCCAGCAACTGTAAGAAGTCGCCCGTTAACAGGCGTTCGGGCGCGACATAGAGCAGCTTGAGTTCTCCATCCAGTGCCATCTGTTCCCGCTCGGCCCGTTCCGCGCTGCTCAGCGCACTATTGATGAACGTGGCGGCAATGCCGTTAGTTTTCAGTCGATCCACCTGGTCCTGCATCAGGGCGATCAGCGGAGAAATCACCACCGTCACTCCCGGCAAAAGCTGCGCTGAAAACTGATAGATGAGGGATTTGCCGGCTCCGGTAGGCATCAAGACAAACGCGTCTCTCCCAGAGATGGCATGTTCAATGATCTCCTGTTGCCCTGCCAAAAAGGCATCATGCCCAAAAAACTGCTTTAACTGCTGCTCAATCTGTTGTTCAATCTGCTCCACAGGTTTCGCGCTCCTCACTCACCGTTACAATGTTAGCCGCGCCGATGGCATGTGTTCGTGTGCTCTATCATAACAGATTTTGGGTGATGAATAAACAACAACCACTATGAGATACTTAGCAAGTCACTCATCATTAGGAGTCAGGAGCATGACCAATCTATGATATACTGAGAACATATGTCACGATAGGTGTTTTGATCTATTTGATCGACATGAGGCAAGAGGAAGAATAACCAATGGCAATACAGCATGGTGAATCGAAAGAAAGAATAAGCCCAGAGGAATTCTTTGCACTCGTAGAGGGCGATCTTGAACACCGCTACGAATACATTGACGGCTACGCCTACATGATGACAGGGGGATCGCCCGATCACTCCATCATTGGGGCCAATATGAATAGAATCCTGGGCGAACAACTGCGGAAACGCCCTTGCATTGTTTATAACTCAGATGTGTACCTGGAACTAGCTGATACAACCGATTGTCTCTGTCCTGATGCGTCTGTCAGTTGTGATCGGCGGGACCGTCACGCGATAAAAGTCATCCACTATCCTTGTGTTGTTGCTGAAGTCCTCTCATCTGGCACGAAAGCGCGAGATCGAGGCATAAAATCTGAATTGTATCAAAACATCCCGACGGTGCAAGAAATCCTCTTCATCGACACGCAGGTGATGAGAATTCAACTGTACCGGCGCGAAACGGACTACTGGACCATGCGCAACTTCACCCAGGGCAACACCTTGGAGTTAACCAGCATAGGCGTGCATTTTCCTGTCGCAGAGGTGTACGAAAAAACAACCTTCGATAACACGTTCGCAGCCCAAGAATAACCGAACACTTGCTCCATCTTGCTTGGCATATGTCTGTTACGGTTTACCTGCCTGGACATTCCTTTCGCTCATCTTCGGCGGCCTTCTTAGGAACACTTGGCTCCTACTCTTCCAGCAACGTAGAAGTTACGGAATAACAACCACAACCTCACAACACAATAACCCACAATAATACCAACGCTATTTAATAGCAGATCGCGGCCATCCCAAATAGTAGGCAGATGAAGTTTGAAGAGATTTTGCAAGGCCTCCTCTCCCACTGCTCCCAGCAGCATGATCGCAAAGTAAAGCACTGGTCGATAGCATAGCGCGGGGAAGGAGAATAGCACGAGCACGCTGGCAATGAAAAAGAGGATGGAAGTTTTGAGAAAAAAGTGCTTAAACTTTGACACAACTCTTTTTACATGGTATGTTAGAAAATAGCGAATGTAAGTTGAGCCCGATTAAGGGATTGAAAAACGTTGTTGCCTTATGCTTAGTGCATTCTGACGAAAACTAAAGCCCGATTAAGGGATTAATCTCTTCCTTCTAGTAAAGCAATTTTTTTGTTCCTTTACACAAGTTACGTTATTGCCATATACCACTATTGTAAAATCCAGTAATCTATAGTATGCTTGAGATGAGAGACGTTAGAGCATTTGAGAGGACAAAAAGGAGCTTCAACCATGGATGTACAAATTGTCATTATTCTGGTACTGCTTGCGATGGTCTTGGTTTTGGTGTCGTTTATCCTTGGATTGGTAGTGGGTAAAAAAATATAATCGGAGGAAAAGTAGTGAGTAATTTAAAGAGTGAGCAGTTAGACTACTTTGAAGAAGATGCCGAAAGCAACACTCCTAACCCTAAACATGAAGACATGGAGAGGCTCCTCCATCTCATACATCTTTTGATTGCGAATGAATGCTCACAACAAGATATTTTTGAGCGTCTAAAAGACTATTATAGGATTGACAATAGCAATGACAAAAGTGTGAGAACCTCTACTCGTAATGCTTATCGCATGTTAAACAGGGATATGCACTTTCTGGAAAAAGTTGGCTATGAAATACAAAAGCAGCGATATGCCAACAATACTATACAGTATATCCTTGTTAAAGGTTCTGCTCCAATTACTCCCTTCTTTTTCAATCGTTCAGAATTAGATACTCTGGCTTTGCTACACACACTGTTTGCTGATCCTACAAAGTATACCCAGGCTGATTCAAGTTATCCTTTGCCATTACAGGCACCTCGCACTCCCTTTGCTGATGAAATTCTTGTGCTGATTGAACGGTTAACCGCGAGATTGCCGCAAGAGGAGAAGAAATATTTTGACGGATTGGTGAAGAAACCCTATCTCTACTTTAATCTCCACTCTGCTACGGATTATCTTCCATATCGTGCCGTTATCGATGAAATAGTAAAAGCAATCTCAAAGCGGCGGCAAATCAGATTTGACTATGCCTCCATGCGTCTCCAGCAAGGTACCACATCTCATGAAAAGGTCGATCCGTATTATATCATCTATCAAGACGGGCATCTCTATCTTTTTGGCTTCAGTCACGATCCCTACAATGCGTGGAGGAATCGCTTTTTTGAGTGGCGCATTGATCGCATCAAAGCAGATAGTGTCAAGATACAAAATGATACCATTGATGCTGCGCGAAGGCGACACCCCATAGAGTTCCGCTATTGGATTGATGCCAGTATTGTGAGAGGGGGAGGGCTTAGTCAACGCTGGTTGTCACAGACAATAGAGCGTGAGGAGACTGTTGGCGAGGGACGTGAACAAAAGAGGCGTTTACTCGTTCGGGCGCAAGACTATGATGAATGGCGTATTATCCAGCAATTGCATAAATATGGTGACAAAGTTGAATTGATTGAGCCCCCTGCATTACGCGAGAAGATGCGGCAAGAAGTGGAGCGGACGTACAACCTCTACCATCAATGAGGACAGGAAATGTCCTAAGTATTCTGTGAGTATGTGACATGTGGTGTCACGTACATGGTTTATGCTTGAAGTAGTTGATGGGTAGATAACCGACAGAGGGATACTAACGATGAAGTCACTTACCTTACATCTGGGTCGAGTCTATTCGCGCCTGGCTGATGAAGCTGATGTGCAGGGTTTAGATTTGACGAAACTACCGGAGCAATGGCGTCACCGCTTGCGGCGTCATCAAGCTCAGACATGGCAGGCATATCAAAATTCCGACGCGCAGGTCATCTTTGATACTGCCCTGACAGGAGATGGAAAAAGTCTGGCAGGGCAATTGCCTATGCTCGCTGATGACCGCTTTGCTCTTCTGCTCTATCCAACGAACGAACTGATTAGGGATCAAGTAAAGCAGGTAGAAAGATATCTTGCTGATTTTGGGCGGAAACGTCCCCATCAGGTAGTGTATAGCGAACGCATTACTGAAGAAGTTGAAAAGTATGATGGTACACTAAGCCGTTCCTCTGCTTTAATGGGCTGGCTCAAAAACCGCGAAATCATCTTGAGCAATCCCGATCTATTTCACCTGATGAGTAGCTACAACTACGGAAGTGAGCAGGCCAAACGGGAGTTTGCTTATCAGATTCCAGCGAATTTTCAATACCTGCTTTTTGATGAGTTTCATATCTTTGGTCCGCCGCAGGTAGTATCGGTTGTGAACATCATGAACTACCATAAAGTAGCTTTCCCACATAGCCCTTTGAAGTATGTATTTTTATCCGCTACACCATCGCGTTTATTCAGAACGCTTTTGGAGAAAAGCGGATTTCAGATGAAGGTGGTAGAGGGGTCGTATTCTCCAATCCCTGCTAATAGATTTACGACAGAGCCAATTGTACAACCTGTCGCGCTGCATCTCCATAGTTTAACCGATGGAGGGGCGTATGCATGGGCGGAAGAACACCTTGAAGAAGTGAAGGATTTTTTCCTTTCTTCTAAAGAAAAAGCTAAAGGCGTATTCATTGTTAATTCTGTGGCAACAGCGAAGCGGCTTGTAGCGTACTATCGACGGGAACTGCAAGACAAGGGTATTATCCGTGTGGGGGAAAATACGCGCCTGACGGACCCAAAAGAACGACTTGAGGCGATGGAAAATCCCGATGTGCAACTTATTATCGCCACCAGCACAATTGACGTGGGCGTTGACTTCAAGATCAACCTGCTTATTTTTGAGTCCTCTGGTTCAGGAACATTCATTCAGCGACTTGGGCGATTAGGTCGTCATCCTGGTTGGAATGAGTATCGAGCTTACGCTTTGCTCCCTGATTGGACTGTTGATAGATTTGCCGCTCACTTTGTTGATGGAACAGAGGTAGACCGTGTGGAATTCCTGGCAAAGGTACGCGAACAGGAAGAATTCAGCATTGTGAAAGATAGTGAGACGACTATTAAGCCGATTTTCCAACCTGATCAGGAATATAAATACTATGTACGTTGCTGGGGAGGACTACAAGCTGCTCATATTGTCATTAGTACGGATGAGATTGGCAAACAGTGGAATAGTGAATTTGTCAAAGAATTGCACCAACAGTACAACAGGGTGTATAGCTCAGACCCGCAGAAAGATTTGATTAAGTCGCAGATGGGTCGTTATCGTGGGCTCGCAAAGGATGAGCTAGATCACAAAATTTTGTTGGAATTGAACACTTTTCGTGGGAGAAGTCCATTAGATTGTGGCATTTTTGATGTGACGGATGGTTGCTTTAAAACTTATAACCTCTTTTTCTTGCTGGCGAATACGGTCTTTAAGCCGATATCAGAAGCTCAGTTCAAGAAAATGCTCACGGAACGTGGCCAGCAATTTGAGCGATACCGTAGCCGCGACTTAAAGCTCTATGTCATTCTGGAGCAGTACATTGACGAGCGCGAACAGTTCAGCTTATCTTGTAGCTATTCGTTTAAAGGGAAGCTCAATCAGGTACATGTCTATGATACTTTCGCTATCCGAGATAGTAGAACGCTGGCTAGTCATCTTGATGATCCTGTTAACGATAGGTTACGTGAACTGGAACTTATATGCCTGGTTGCCCAGGGTAATCCGAAAGAGTTTAAAAGGCAAAATGGACTCAATCCATTGTTCCCTGTATATCAAGTGAGGGGTATGGATGGGATGGAACGTAGCATTGTATTTGGCCTGGATGCTTTCCTTGCCCATTCATTGGTTTTCTGGAAGGCGCATAAAAATGAAGACGATGATGAACATTTTATTTGTTAGAGGAGTAGAGGCATGTTTCAAGCCGAAGTATTAAAACAAGTTACCAGGGGATTTGATGTCGATACAACGGTGTATAAGGTACTGGCTTCATTCGCTGAAACCATGCTTGAGCCACTGATTGAGCGATATAGCCTGTATCCCGCCAAGGGGACAACAGTGGCTCATTTTGCCCATAATTCAGATCAGATGATGTCAACCCACATCTTGAATGGCCTATTCCCTATAATGAAGCTGGTGTACGAAGCACAAAAGAGACAGGTGCCACGTCTTTCACGGCTATCAGTTGAGGATTTAAAGATGTACGTGCTGGGATATTCAATGCATGATTTGGATAAGATATTGGGTGATACAAACAAATTCCATACACGTACAAAGTCCGCCGTCGAAGATGCTTGCCAAAAAGCTATGGATGAACTTGAAAAGCTGAAGGTACGAGCTTTCTTACCGAATGTAGAGAACAGAGTAAGCGAAATTCTATGGTTGGCTGTAAATACGCAACGAAGTAGAGATATCAATTTAAGTCACACATCTTTCGCTTCTTACGAACCATCCGGTTTGACAGATGAGGTAGTAGAGAGTTTTCGTCCACACACGTCCCGTTTCAGTAATATACGCATAGAATCAACACTACGCGATCTCTGTACTTTGAGCGATCTGCTCGCTTTCCTGGTCAAGTCGCCAGAAGATGCTCTTCTTAGCCCGACAGCTACCAGGAGTGGGGGAATGCGTGACCTTATTAAAGACCTTACTGATGACGGAGCTGGCGTTCACTTTACGTTAGCGTACCATAAGTTAGCAGAGGTAAGAGGTCTTCTGAGCAACCAGGTGAATAATGGGGTAATTCGCTATCTCTGCACAAGCTATCCAAAAGATCAGGAACAACTTATTCCCTGGCTCTACTTCCCGAATGGCGTAGTCTATCTTAATCCTGTCTATCGCCCTGCTCCTACGATTGATCGAACGGCTGTGAACGCGGCTGTACAAGCTGAAATCCAGGAAGTTTGCCATGATTCTATTTCTGAAGGTGTTGGTATTGGCTTTGATGCTAAAGGAAGGCTTGCTTATCCGCATTACTTCCATGATTTTCTGACTCTTAATGGTTTCCTGAAACTTTTTGTGAGTAGAACGCTGAGTGAGAGTAAGGTTAATGTTGCTGAAAATACCTTACAGTCAATGCGAGCAATGCAAACAAAGGGGGCTATTCCTACAGAGATTGATCTTACATATACTCCTAGCCAGCGTATCACACAGCTTGGTCGTTTTCTCTTGAACTATGTTGATCTGGTACAGAAAAATCTGGATAAGACTGCTTCTCATCTAAAAACAGAGGTAGAGAGACGGTTAACAAATCGCGTAGGTGAAGAACTGTGGAACAAGGCAAAGCTGATTCCTGGTAGTGGAGGCGTCGATTACCGTTACTATTGGTTGGCAGCCCAATATCTGGCGTTACATCCATTAGCAGAACGTGAGGAGCAAAACCCTGGGGGAAGCCTTGAAGGACTTTTTCAACAGTGTATCAATGATCTTTTAGAGGTAGCTGGGGAAGCATTAGCCACCGCTACCGAACTACAAGGTTCTTATCTCAATGACCTCTGGGACTACCTGGGGAAAAATCTTTCCTTTGGTTTTGGCTCCAGCGGAAGTCTTGAAACCCTACCTGATTTTGCTGGTGAATTGGTGGTCTATGCTTCTGCCAAGAAAGCACGTAATAGTCTACTTTCCTGCACCATCTGTAACTCCACCTATACGACAAAGAAGCAGGAAGACGCCTCTGTTTTGTTTCAGCCCTGGGTGTATAAAAACCGTTTGCCTCTTTACAAAGGTGAAAATGCTGGCGGTATTTGCTCTATCTGCTCGTTGGAGTTAATGCTGCGTCAGATGCTGCTGAAAGATAAGCCAGGGAATCAGGGACGTATTAACCAGACAGGTAGGGGATATGAGGACATGGAGTTAAAATATTTCTTTCTCTATCCCGACTTTTTCTTTACCAATCAGACCTATCATTTGATCGCCTACATTCTTGAGAAGATGGGGAATCTCAGGTTGTACCAGGTGTTTGAAGTCATCAGGGAAAAAGAGCATCTGAATGTGGCTGACATTCTGAATCTTCCCTTCTTCAACCTCACAAATTCTGAACGAAGAGCGATGGTAAGCAATGAGCTAGGGGAAAAGGCACAGCAAGAAGAGAAAGGGAGCATGTATCTTTTCGACCGTTACGAAAAAAATCAGTATCCTGGCTTTCTCTTCTTTGCCAAGAAAACCTTTCGTAAGAAGGGCCCTTCTGGTGACAGCACCAGGATGGCAACGGCCTCGTGGGCAGAGGCAACATGGTTAGGGTTAGCCTTGCCATTAGTGACGGGAGCAAGAGTTGTGGTTACCGAGGAGTATCTTCCGCTCTACAATTCTGCTGCCGATTTTCTGGAAACGGTTATTCTCGATGCACCCCATCAGTCTATGCGCTATCTTCTGCCTAAAAATGTTACGAATTTACGGCTCGATCAGCTCTATGGACTTAGAGGTCAGAATGAGGATGGCGATTCGATTGGCGGTGCTATGGAGGCTTTTAGCCGCGCCATTGAACTGCACATTGATACGGAGCGTGTCGGCGGAGATTTAAAGCTGGGAAGGTTTTCACGCATTGCCAGCAATCTGGAGATGGATCAGCTTTTCATCTTTTCCTTTTTGAAAGAGCAAGTGCGGCGCGACAAGCTTGATCAGATACCAGGGAAAAAAGCATCTCACTACAACAGTTTGTACCACTTCTTTGTTTCGTACTATCAACTTACAAAAGGAGGCATTATGACAGAAATCGCGACACGTCATGAGAGGGTAACTGAACTCTATTTGCAATTCTATCTTCCCTTCAACGACAAAGGAACCTGGCCTAACTCCCATGCTATTGTGCAACCAATTGATATTGCCGCAAAGTGCATTCTCAAGGATACCTTGAACTTGACTCCCGAAGAAATAAAGCTCGAGATGTTCCAGAAACTTATGTCATGGTTAGACATTGTGGAGAAAAAGGGAGCCACAGGAAGAGTAATTGCAAACGGAAAGCGGCGTGATCAGTTAGTTCGGCAGTTTGTTGATACTTTCTATTCTGAGGTTTTTCTTAGCTATGCTGAAAACCAGAGAAGTGTTCTCAATAGCCGATTAAACCGCTTCAAAGGCGGATGTGAGGCGGTTTTCTCCCAGCGATATTCTAAAAAGGGTCGCAGTGCTGCTGAGCAAAGCGAAGAAACGAACACTGAGACTGATGCTGTTGCTATAGGTAGCAACGATGAAAATAGTGAACAACAATTGTCACGACAGATTTGAAAAGGAGCATGTCCATGTTTTTACACACTATCGAAAAGCAAGACGTTTTTCATTCCTCTATTCCTCTTATACCACAGGGCAAGTATGTACATTTTGTGGTTCTGCGGGAAACCAGTTCATTTCCCCTGTTCCAAACAGACCAGGAATTGAATTTCGCACGGGTCAGTGCTGGACGCACGGAAAATGATAAATCAGAGGCAACTATAAGCCGCGTGGTGCTTTTCAAGCGCAAGCAGACCACGCCTGAGCGGCTTACCGGGCGTGAATTGTTACGTCGCTATGGATTGACGAGCGATGAAGAAAGTGGTGACACGGCACGATACTGTGAATACAACAGCGAGCATTTCTGCAAGCATTGCCCTGATTGCATCTATTATGGTTTTGCTATTGGACAAGAGGGTAGCGAACGCTCCAAAGTGATGGTTGATTCGGCCTTCTCACTTTCCGACTACGATGAGTCCCATCAGAGTATGACATTCAACGCGCCTTATGAGCATGGCACGATGAGCAAAAACGGTGCCACAAAAAGTAGCTTTGGCGAGCAAGACCATGTTTTGCCGCAAGTCTTCTTTCCTGCCATTATCACCTTACGTGATCCCACAGAGGCGGCGTTTATCTATGTACTCAACAACATACTGCGTACTAAACGCTACGGCGCGCAAACGACACGAACCGGCTCAGTCGAAAACCACCTGGTTGCAATTGCTTTTACCGACGGTGAAATTTGCTCCAATCTAAAACTGACCCAGACCCTTTACGACACGCTTGAGAAGGATGAGGAGGGACAGACTAAAAAAGGCCCATATTTATCAAATGCTTTAGTAAAGAATATGGCATCAGCAATGCCTTCATTGCTCAAGGAAGACCGTGTTACTACCCACTTACTTATTGAAGGGGAAAAGCTTACTGCTCTCATGGAAGAGATGAGCGAGCTTGTGACTCATGAAGAGTCGTTAGTCCGTGTATTGCAGCATGCTTATGCCGAAAGCGAAGAATATGCTGCACGATGCAGGCCAGGTAGACCAGCAAAAGACGAGAATAAGAGAGCAAAGAGTAAGTCGGCAGATGTAAAGTAATGAGTAGTGGGAAAGTAACAGGACATGGCTACATATATCGCTCATTGCCATATGACCTTGCATGATAATCTCTATTATGCCAGTCGAGAGTTTGGACGTGTCTATGAGACCGAGAAGTACTTGCATAATTATGGTTTAACCTATGCATTGGGACTGGTGCAACCCGCTCCTGCTTACTTCCATAGTTCGCAGGAGCCGCATTACCGAGAAGAGTTAGAAAGAGTGGGTAGGTGTTACGTTACGCCTGCCTATCCTCTCCATATACACTATTCTTTTATTACGTTTAAGATGGCGGCTGTACCATACTATAGCTTTACACCAAAGGAGAGCAAAAATCGGGTTGTGTTTGGACGAGCAAAAGAAATTGCTCCAGGCTCAACGTTTGAATTCTTTATCCTGGCTGACGAGAAAAGACCGCTACCCAGGTGGGTACGCCTGGGGAAATGGATGTCAAAGGCAGAGATCATTCACTCCTGGTACACTGTTGGCGCGGAAAATGCGAAGCTTGAGGATGTGAAGCGACCTCAACTTATCGCTTGTCCCATTAATCCACTAGATATTGCTAAGAGTAGACTCTCTACTTTCGACATAGTAGTTATGCCGCCAGTGAGTCTTCTGACAAACGTAAGAGTTACAGGACCTTGTTGTAAGATCACTCCTGATGAGTCGTCTCAAAGTACTAAACGCAAAAAAGAAGCACTTTATGTACCTGTGGATATGAGCTACTTTAGCGGGGAGGTATCTGTGGCATGACTTCCAACAGTGGCGAACTCTTCTCCCTCCTCCTCCGCCTTCATCCGATAGAAGCGGGGCAGGTTTCGCCGGGGGCGGGCAACCAGGTGCAGGCTGCCTTCCTGGATATGGTGCGACAGGGCGATCCGGCTTTGTCGGAGTGGTTGCATACGCCGAACCAGCGGCGACCGTACAGCGTCGGACTATTGCAAGGCTTTAATCACCTGACGCCAGAGCAGATTGAGGAGGCGCGAACGAAGCAGCAGACGGTCTCTGTACTGCCGGGGCAAACCTATTGGCTGCGTATCACCATGCTGGACGGCACTATATTCAGCTCATTCGCGCAATTGCTGATTGCCAAATCTCGTGCGCTGGTCGTGCGCATTGGGGAAACGCGTTTTGAGATGAGCCGCCTGGTGAGTTCACCCGACCCGGAAGCTTCGGCCCAATCATGGGTGGCCTACTCGTCGTTTGCTGAATTGCACGCGTTACGTCCCGCGCAGAAGCTGTATGCTTTTGAGTTCGTGACGCCGACCGCCTTTAGCATGGGACAGAAGCCGTGGGGCAAGCTACTGAAATTGTTTCCTGAACCGATCTATGTTTTTGAAAGCCTGGCCCGCCAATGGGAGTCGTTCGCACCGCCGCATTTGCGTATGGAGGCGAGTGGGATGTCACCACGAACCCTGGCCGCGTGGTGCGAGGAGCAGATTATCGTAGCTCGCTACGACTTAGCGACAAGTTATATGCCTTCCAGCAAGTTTGGGCAAGCCGGCTTCCAGGGGAAGATTGTGTACGAGGTGAAGGGCATACCCACCGCGCCAGAGGCGCAATGGCTTTCACCACTGGCTCGTTTGGCCCTATTTAGCGGCGTAGGATACAAGACGACGATGGGCATGGGGCAAGCACGGTGTACAAATCTTGCCGAGCCAGCCATTCCGCACGCTACCACAGCGAAGGAAGGTATTGTATGAGTACACACAGTGCGCCTGAGACTATTCCGCTCTCGTATCTCAATGCGGTCGAGTACTGTCCGCGCCGTTTCCACTACGAGTTTGTGCAGGGCGATATGCTGAAAAACGAGTTTGTACTGGAAGGTACGCTTTTGCATGAACGCGCGGATGAGCCGGGCCAACATACGACACGCGAGGGCGAACTACAGCTCAATCACCTCTACCTCTATAGTGAAGCTCTTCGGCTCTCCGGTTTTGCCGATATCGTCGAGGAAGAAAATGGGCTACTCATACCGGTGGAGTATAAGCATGGCAAAGAGGGCAAATGGCTCAACGATCATGTGCAACTCTGCGCCCAGGCTCTGTGTCTTGAAGAGCGACAGCCGGATAAACCGCCTGTTCCCTACGGCTACATCTTCTACTTTGGCTCACGGAAGCGCGTCCAGGTGCATTTCACGCCCGAATTGCGAGCGAAAACGCAAGCGACAATTGATCTGGCCTTTCAGGTTGCCCTGCTTGATAGTCCACCGCCACCGCTCGAAGGGAAGATAGCGATCCGTTGTCGTGATTGCAGCTTGTCTTCTATCTGTCTGCCAGAGGAAGTGAAGCTCTTAAAGGCTCGCAAAGGAGGCATCTATGCCAACACTCTACCTGACTGAAGATCGCGCCCTGGTGCGCCGTGATACGGAAGATTGTTTGCTGATCCAGGTTCCCGAACAACGCGGTGAGGGCGGTATTGTCATGGCGGCAGCATACAAGCGACGTATTCCGCTGATTAAAGTGGATGATGTAGTAGTCATGGGCGAGGTGACGATGACAGCTTCGGCACTGTATCTGCTTTTAGAGAAAAATATTGAAATCCACTTCATGACCCATTATGGAAAATTCAAAGGTCGCCTCACGCCAGAACTTTCTAAAAACTCACTATTACGCCTGGCCCAACATCGCACCCATAATGATCCTGCGCGACGTTGTGAATTGGCACGGAGGTTTGTGATCGGCAAGTTATCGAATCAGCGCACCATGTTGCAGCGTTCAGATCGTCGTCGCATTGAGCCTCTATTCACTTCCGAGATTGAGCAGATGGCCTTATTGATACGCCAACTGACAACGCTCTCTCCTGAGCCTATTGAAGCGGCTCCGATATTAGTCAGTGGTGATAGTGGCATAGCGGGAACACCCTTAGAGACAGTCTTGGGCTTAGAAGGTGCTGGCAGTGCTAACTATTTCGCCTGCTTTGGGAAAATGCTTGCTGATCCACAACAATGGCCGTTTGCCGGGAGAATTCGCCGTCCACCAACTGACGCGGTCAACGCGCTCCTCAGCTTTGGCTACGCGTTACTCACGACGCAAGTTGCCAGTGCGGTGCAAGTAGTCGGCTTTGATCAATATATTGGCTATCTGCATAGTTCGGTCTATGGACGGCCAGCACTGGCTTTAGACCTCATGGAAGAATTTCGACCAATCATCGTAGATTCTGTTGTCTTGACGCTGCTGAATAATCGCATGCTCAAGCCAGGCGATTTTCATGTCGAACTCAACGCGTATCGCTTAAAGAAGGAGCCACGCAAACTCTTTCTAGAGCAATTTGAAGAGCGACTGAACGAGGAGATCACTCATCCCATCTTTGGCAAAAAGGTAAAATATCGGCGTTGCATTGAATTGCAAGCTCGCTTCATGGCAAAGTATTTGACCGAGGAGATTGACGAGTATCTGCCGCTCATTATGCGCTAGGAGAACAGCGATGGCACCCACTAAAACCATGGCGTCCAGCCAAACCATGTGCTATATCATCGCCTATGATATTCCCAGTGATCGCAGGCGCACAAAGGTGCATAAAGTACTTTCAGGCTTTGGCACCTGGACGCAATATTCGCTCTTCGAGTGTTTCTTGTCCAAGAAAGAACTCGTGCTGCTAAAGTCGAAACTGGCAAAGCACGTAGAGGATACACAGGACAGCGTGCGTTTCTATCCCATGTGTGCCGCCTGCCTCGACAAAGTCGAAACCGTCGGCGGTGAGCCACCAACCGAAGACGTCCTTTTCATTGTCTAGCAATCGCGATGCCTCCGCGAGAGGTAGGCGTGACGGTATTCTTACGCGTAGCCTCTCGCATGGCTCCAGAAGCCACCTGAACAGAAAAACCCAATTTTACCCCTTCATTTACACGCTCAAACTAGTACTTCCTGGAGAGCCTCTCGCAAACCCTGGCCTAATCTCGCCTCCCGTGCTATAATACACGTAGGCGGTCATAATAGGTGAAAGCCCGATTGAGGGATTGCAACTTGAACGGCGAACCGCTCCCACCGCCAATGGCACCTGTCATAATAGGTGAAAGCCCGATTGAGGGATTGCAACTATTCCGTTTTTTGGCCCGCGCCGACGCGCTCGACGTCATAATAGGTGAAAGCCCGATTGAGGGATTGCAACGCCTCTGCCAACGGTACGGCAGTCGCCAAACAACTGGTCATAATAGGTGAAAGCCCGATTGAGGGATTGCAACGCAATAAGAGCGCGGGTAATTCGCAGGGGTTGGTCGTCATAATAGGTGAAAGCCCGATTGAGGGATTGCAACTCATGCAGGAGTGTTCCCATTCTCCGACATCTGGGATGTCATAATAGGTGAAAGCCCGATTGAGGGATTGCAACAAAAAGCCGATGGCGACGATTATCTGTGGCCCTATCGTCATAATAGGTGAAAGCCCGATTGAGGGATTGCAACATTGAAAACGTCGTCGGTGCCAGGCACGATTTACGTGCGTCATAATAGGTGAAAGCCCGATTGAGGGATTGCAACACTTCCGAAAGAGATGCCCCTACTTCACTGACTGAGGCGTCATAATAGGTGAAAGCCCGATTGAGGGATTGCAACAATTGCCTGGGCGGCGGGAGCCTGGGCGGCAGCCGCTGGCAGTCATAATAGGTGAAAGCCCGATTGAGGGATTGCAACCCGTTCTACAATCGGCCTTTAAGAATTCAACAATGGCGTCATAATAGGTGAAAGCCCGATTGAGGGATTGCAACAGGTGGTAGCGACCGTGCCATCAAAATAAACCGTGATGTCATAATAGGTGAAAGCCCGATTGAGGGATTGCAACAGGAGTCTTTTTGATGCGGACAACCTCTATTAATTAGTCATAATAGGTGAAAGCCCGATTGAGGGATTGCAACCGACGTTTCAAGCAGCTTCCAATTTCGCAGCTATCCCGTCATAATAGGTGAAAGCCCGATTGAGGGATTGCAACTCTATGGCGATCCTCAATAACTTCCCCGCGCTTTCGGTCATAATAGGTGAAAGCCCGATTGAGGGATTGCAACATTGCTGGTAGCAATCTGCCGCAAACAACGCGTCTCATCGGTCATAATAGGTGAAAGCCCGATTGAGGGATTGCAACCAATCACCGGCCAGGCGAGCTTCACGAACAGCGTGGTCATAATAGGTGAAAGCCCGATTGAGGGATTGCAACTTAATTTAAGGCGGAGCCTGATGGACAAAACTAAAAGTCATAATAGGTGAAAGCCCGATTGAGGGATTGCAACTTACCTATACTGATGGCACGCCAAACGCGACGGAAAGTCATAATAGGTGAAAGCCCGATTGAGGGATTGCAACATTTCTTTTTATAATAGAGATACTGACCGAGCTTGAGTCATAATAGGTGAAAGCCCGATTGAGGGATTGCAACATCACCTGTATCATGATTGAGGTGATGAACAACCATGGTCATAATAGGTGAAAGCCCGATTGAGGGATTGCAACTGGATCCAATGCCATTCGCCAGTATGCATCATTGCGTCATAATAGGTGAAAGCCCGATTGAGGGATTGCAACTGGAGGGTACAAATATGAGGGAAGAATTGAAATGACGTCATAATAGGTGAAAGCCCGATTGAGGGATTGCAACATCAAAAAAGGAATAAATTATCATGTTTTTACAAGGTCATAATAGGTGAAAGCCCGATTGAGGGATTGCAACGCCTCAACTATCGAGGCTCCAGCGGCATTGCCGTCGTCATAATAGGTGAAAGCCCGATTGAGGGATTGCAACGATTTCAATGTGCATGTCAATCAAGCCTTCCTAAAGTCATAATAGGTGAAAGCCCGATTGAGGGATTGCAACAAGATGCATCGACAGGCGCCATTGACAGCTTCTCTATGTCATAATAGGTGAAAGCCCGATTGAGGGATTGCAACCCACGCAATTATGCTGTGAAGGACGATAAGGGAAAGTCATAATAGGTGAAAGCCCGATTGAGGGATTGCAACATTCTGAATAACGGTTTGCTGCTGACTACCGCTACCGTGTCATAATAGGTGAAAGCCCGATTGAGGGATTGCAACTTTAGTGCATGGTGAAGAGTTGCAGTACCCTGGCGACGTCATAATAGGTGAAAGCCCGATTGAGGGATTGCAACACTAAAAAAATCGGTGTAGCGGGCGATGTCCGCAGCGTCATAATAGGTGAAAGCCCGATTGAGGGATTGCAACAGTCGCTGCACTGTCCATGCAGACACAGGCGGGTTCGGTCATAATAGGTGAAAGCCCGATTGAGGGATTGCAACACTTGTTGAAGATGAGATCATCCGCTTCAACAATCCGTCATAATAGGTGAAAGCCCGATTGAGGGATTGCAACGTAGGGTGGCGCGTACCAGACATTGTAATAGGCATCGTCATAATAGGTGAAAGCCCGATTGAGGGATTGCAACAGATACTCTGCCTCCGCTGTGGCGGCGGGTTGGCCGTCATAATAGGTGAAAGCCCGATTGAGGGATTGCAACCGTTGGGATTGCCGCTGGAACCATGACACCGGCAAAGGTCATAATAGGTGAAAGCCCGATTGAGGGATTGCAACAGAATGGTGTGTCAAGGCTGCCATCGCTCGCCTTGGGTCATAATAGGTGAAAGCCCGATTGAGGGATTGCAACGGACTGAGCTGGCGACGGATTTCAGCGACCAGCTCTGTCATAATAGGTGAAAGCCCGATTGAGGGATTGCAACATTCAGAGAATAGATCACACCTACTGAATCACCGCAAGTCATAATAGGTGAAAGCCCGATTGAGGGATTGCAACTCCTATTGGTTCTCTGAGAGGCATTCTTGGGGTTCCGTCATAATAGGTGAAAGCCCGATTGAGGGATTGCAACCTCAACGCGATGAGTGCCCTCTCTGGCTTTCTCTTTGTCATAATAGGTGAAAGCCCGATTGAGGGATTGCAACGGCCGGGAGCTACGTGGACACGGTGGGCATCACCGAAGTCATAATAGGTGAAAGCCCGATTGAGGGATTGCAACAGTCAGGAGTGCGCCGACGAGCGACGGATTGTTGGGTCATAATAGGTGAAAGCCCGATTGAGGGATTGCAACTCTTGGGATATTGAGGGATCGGGTTCAATTTCTTACGTCATAATAGGTGAAAGCCCGATTGAGGGATTGCAACCAAAGCAGGAGAAACCCCAGGCTTCCCTCGGTTCCGGTCATAATAGGTGAAAGCCCGATTGAGGGATTGCAACACTGGCAATCAACCGTGTATTGGCCTGTTGGCTTGCGTCATAATAGGTGAAAGCCCGATTGAGGGATTGCAACACAAAACTATCAAATCCTGTAGCGTCTTTTATTTCGTCATAATAGGTGAAAGCCCGATTGAGGGATTGCAACATACCGACCTCTCCATCGAAAGGGAAGGGAATTACGGTCATAATAGGTGAAAGCCCGATTGAGGGATTGCAACTAGTGAGGTTGTGGTAGGATGTCCTGGTAGAGTGTTGTCATAATAGGTGAAAGCCCGATTGAGGGATTGCAACATTTCATGATCTTTCTCCTTCGTGGCTCTCACCACACTTTGTCATAATAGGTGAAAGCCCGATTGAGGGATTGCAACGTAAATCATCGCTTTTCAATTCAGATGCCCTTGCAAGTCATAATAGGTGAAAGCCCGATTGAGGGATTGCAACCGAGATATTGCGCAGTACGCGCCACTTTCTATCCGCAGTCATAATAGGTGAAAGCCCGATTGAGGGATTGCAACAGCGTAGACGCGGCGCCGACCGCGAGGCCCCAAATGGGTCATAATAGGTGAAAGCCCGATTGAGGGATTGCAACTTCAGGCTACGTCTATGACTCAACGGAAACGAACTATTGTCATAATAGGTGAAAGCCCGATTGAGGGATTGCAACCATCCGGAATGGGTTGAGGATGTGCCAGGCGTCAACGTCATAATAGGTGAAAGCCCGATTGAGGGATTGCAACATGGGCTTCCTGGAGGCTTTGCTGGCGATCCTTGTAGTCATAATAGGTGAAAGCCCGATTGAGGGATTGCAACAGTCTGGAAACGGCATGTTTCACTACAGTGGCACTTCTTTTTCAGAATGGTGGACTAAGCTGATCTCGGAAGCTC
>JADEYI010000796.1_pt1 | contig 33907 bp, 36 predicted proteins | sample 8542331 | NCBI WGS metagenome assembly JADEYI01 (sample SAMN16510988, study PRJNA670497) | mine drainage metagenome | isolation source: biofilm near Copperflume 1 | place: Germany: Marsberg coppermine Kilianstollen | collected 2018-02 | reverse complement strand
CCTACCAACCAAGCCGCAAGCAAGGCCGGGCCAGTGCCCGAGAACGGAACCGCACTCCTCAACAACAACCCCAGCAGCCAGGGGCTACCCACTTGTGCCATCATCGTAGATACCCGCTCGGCCAGCGTACCCATGAGCCAGGGGATGTCCCCCGCCGTGGTAGACAGCTCAGGCCGCAAAATTTGGCCCGACCCCAAAGCCATCCAGGGGGTTTCCAGCGATCTGGTCAATGAGACCAGCATTGCCCTGTTTTTTCAAAACCCCAGCCAAGTCCAGACCGGCAGCTACAGCCGGGTACTGCATATTCAGGCTACGGCAACCCAGACCGCCCCCGGAGTCACCAACCCCAGTTTCCACGACTATGCGGTGGTGAGTGCGGCGGATGCCAGCCGCATCATCAGCGCCGGGCTTAGCTGCCAGATGATTTTCCTGACCTCGAGGTAGCCATGCGTGCGCCCATTCGCCCGGTTGTGTGGATTGCTCTGACAGCACTGCTCTGCCCTACCCTAGCCTGGTCGCCCGCACCCGACCCCAGCCTGGCCCAGCGCATTGTAGACGGCATTTATAGCCGCATTAGCGCCCTACCCACCACCCTCAACCTGAGCCTCGAGGTCTCCGGCGAAGCTTTTCCGGCGGGAAGCCACGTAGGCTTACTCTCCGGCGACAGCAGTTGCCTGAGCAACTGGCTGCGAAGCCCCTCTGACCCCCGCTTTGGCAGCCATCCGGTAGTCATCACCTTGGCTGGGCAAGCCTATCAGGTGGCGCTGGTAGCGCAATCGGCCCGCAACGCCTTCAGAAGCCTGAGTGGCAAGGATGCCCTGGAAGCCGCTCGGCAAAAGCTACCCGACGGTCATCTCCAGGTCTACGTGCGGATTGCAGGTCTGGCTCAGGAGGCCCAGCGCGCTGCCTACAACTTGGGTATAAAACAGCCAGCCAGCATTCTTAGGCCCTACAAAACGGCCTACCTCGAGGATTGGACACGGGGGTCAGACGGGCGTTTTGGCGGAACCATGCTCTACTACTTCGACCTGACCCAAGCCATCCTGGGCAACACCCTCAGCTTGGTGGTGCAGACCGAAGCTGACAATCGCTGCACCTACACGGTTGGAGCCGACCTCTCGAGGTTTTACTAATTATCACGGTTTTCAGTGAACCTCCGGTGAAAATAGCTATGCCTTACTTGAGCTGCTCGAGCACTTGTTTTCCCACCCGCTCGCCTAAATCTAGCCCACCTGCTCCATCCACAAACCAGTGAATCCCGGCAATGATGCGCGAATAGGATGCTTCTTTGGCCATTGCCTCAAAGGTCTGGGCTTGGTCGGGCAAAAAGGCCGACAAAACCGTAGCCGCCGCGCCGCTCAGGGTGGCATGGCCGGAGGGATAGGCGGGGAACTTCGGCGTGCGCAAATAGGGCTGCCAGGTTTTGTTGAAGGTTCCTACCCACTGATTGGGCCTCGAGGTGTAGTAGATAAACTTGGTCTTCCAGCAGGCGATCAGGCTGTTGTGGATGGCGATATTGAGGGGGGCCAGGATGGTGACGGCTTGTTCGGCGCTGCGTCCTTGATCTTTGAGCATCTGCACGGTGGCTTCCTGCCAGAGCCCGGCAGGGGTCACGGTTCCAGGGTCGCCCGCCCATTTGTCGGCGATTGCCCTTCCGTGGTCATCGAGTTTCTGTTGCTCCTGCCAAAAGGCGGTGCGCTCCTGGTCGTATTTGGCCGAATTCCAGAGCGGCGGCGGAACAGCCTGGGCCAACTGCTGGGGGGCGATACCGATGGGAACCACATTGCCCCAACCGGGCTCCACGGCGGTGTAGCCCAGCGTCAAGGCCCAAACCCCCGGAACCACTTTGGGATACTGCGGGATCACCTGAAAGTTTGCCCCATCCTTACGGGCAAAAGCGGTAATTTGCTGGCCTATCTGCTGCCCGATGGCCCGCAGGGTGTCCAGGCTGGCTCGAGGCGCACCAGCTTTGGCAGCCCCGTTGTAGATTGCGGCCACGGTCTCCCGCACCGCATCCTTGAAATTGGCAAAGGTAGGATGCAGGTACAGCATCACCTCCTGAGTGGCATAGGCTGTTGCCACGTTGGCATCAGCTCCGGGGCGGCTCCTCAAAGCCACCAGGGTATCGTTTAGAGCTACCGAGAGCAGGGCCAGAGCCCTGGCCGCACGCGGAGGATCGAACATCTGGGTCTGAATAGCCAGGAGTTCCAGGCGCTCGAGTTCATCCAAAGTAGCCCAGTTAAGCGGGTTGTACGCGCCCTGGGGGAGGGCGCTAAGGGCCTGATTGAGGGCCGGGGTGGGAGCGACAATCCAGCTTTTGGACTGGGCCAGAGCCAAACCCATAAACACCAACAGGATAAATACCGCCCGCTGCATAAGATTTTTCATGAGCCCAGTCTATCGTGTTGGCGGTTGCAGAAGCTAGAGCCTATCGCAGTTTCCGCTATTTTTGCCGCCGCTCATGGCGGCAAAAAGGAGCTGAGTAGGGTCTTATTCTTTCTGAAAACCGCTCTAGTTTGTCAGCAGTGCTGCCCAGATAAGTTTTTTCAGATTTCGGGCTCAGCGCAAACTGCGGTATAAATCAGCATACTGCTGGGCCGGAGCTTCCCAGGAGAAATCGGTTTTCATGCCCTTGCGGGCCACCTCGAGGCGGTTGGGATGCCTCAAAAACTCGTCCACCCCCCACAGCAAACCCGTCGCGTCGGGGTACTCGAACAAAAAGCCGGTTTCTCCGTGCCGTACGGTATCTTTGAGACCACCCACGGCCCGCACGATGGGCGGGGTACCATAGCGCATGGAAATCATCTGGGCCAGACCACAAGGCTCGAAGCGTGAGGGCATCAAAAAGCCGTCACAACCGGCATAGATGCGGTGAGCCAGGGCTTCGTTGTAACCCTGGGCATAAGCTACCCGGCCCGCATGATGGGCCGCCATCCAGGCGAAAGTGCGCTCGAGGCTGGCTTCGCCGCTGCCCAACACCAGCAGGTTGAGGCCACGCTCGAGGAGGCCGGGCAGGGCATCGGCAATCAGATCTATGCCTTTTTGACTAGCAAAACGCGAAACTACCCCCAAGGTAGGGTTATCCTCGAGGCCGAACTCACCCAGCAGCGCGGCGCGAATCTTCGCTTTGGGGCGCAAATCCTTAACGGTGAAATGTTGCGATAGGTATCGGTCATCGGCCGGGTTCCAATAATCGGTATCCAGGCCGTTGAGGATGCCGCGCAGCTTATACGATTGCTCGCGCAAAACCCCGTCTAGCCCATCGCCAAAGTAAGGCGAGCGAATTTCCTCGGCGTAGCCAGGCGAAACCGTCGTCACCGCGTCGCTATTGACGATGCCACCCTTCATTAGGTTGACCCTGCCATTGTGCTCGAGGCCCGCTCCGTAGTAGGTCTCGCCCGGCAGCTTGCTCCAGGCGTAGAAATCCTGCGAGCCCCAGGTGCCCTGATAGGCGAGGTTGTGAATGGTGTACACGGTGCGCCCAGTAAACCAGCCCTGGTTGCGCAGCAAAGGCAGCAGCGCGGCCTGCCAGTCGTGGGCATGGACGATATCGAAGTCGCGCAGCAACTCGGCAACCGCCAGCGAGAAGCGCACGAAGCGACGAAAATCGTCGTCATAGCCGTAGGGGCGCTCACGGGAGAAGTCTGGCAACCCCACCAGCACGTAGCGCACCCCGCCATGTTCCAAATGTCCCAGCCCAACCTGTTCGCTCTGCCCCTCGAAGTCGAAGCGGCTCTCTCCCACGTAATATCCTTGGATGCCGCTGTACCAGGGCAGGAAAATAGTGGGCTCGAGGCCGAGCTTCTTCAGGGCTTGCGGCAGGCTGCCTACCACGTCAGCGAGGCCACCTACCTTGGCGAAGGGAAAGGCTTCGGAGGCAACGAAGGCGATTTTCATAAGGGTTGACCGTCTACAGTTTACTGTTCACCGAGGGCAGCTTGGTCAAGCGCTTGCGCCTCGAGCCAAACCCCGTCCAGAACAGGAATTCCTCGAGCTTGAAGAATTGCGTCCTGGTGCGGGTAAACATACGTCCAGACCTCGAGGCTGAGGGGTCGCTCCAAGCCGTGGGACTCGAGGGTACTGCCTAGATGGGCCTGTACCGAAATCCGCAGGTATTCGTTACCCTCATCTTCGAGTACGTCCAGCACCCTGAGCGCGGCCTCGAGGTCGGCGAACCACTGCACCTCGCCCCAGACCCGCCCTTGGCCCTGGACGACAGCGGGATAGGTGTACGGGAGCCGTTCGCGCCGGGGAATATGAAAAAGTTGGTAGCCCTCGAGCCAGGCTTTAACCGAGCGAACCCAACCTGCCCGCTCCGAGACCTGAAAATTGCGCTCGCTCCGCTTGAGGGTTCCGTAGACGAAAACTGCGGATGGTGTGGGGTTCATAGCTGGTAGCTAAGATAACCCGTTGGTAAGTCAGTGGATAGAGTTCGTGCCCTCGAGATGTACCATCTCACGGTAGCTACGGCCCACGTAAAAGGTGTGGGCCGTAGCTCGAGACCATGTCTACTTTCCTCGACCAGCCCTCGAGGGTTTGGAAATGTCTACTGGGAAGCCACTCCCTTTTGCAGGGGCGACCAGGAGTGTATGCTGGAGGGCAGTCACGCGGCGAAACCGCACTGCCTATGAGCCCTACTGCTGACAAATCCCGTATGGTTAGCCCCAACTTCATCACCGAAATTATTGATGAAGACCTGAGGGCTGGACGCTATTCCCAGATCGTCACCCGGTTTCCCCCGGAGCCCAACGGCTATGCCCACCTGGGCCACGCTATCGCTAGCTACCTCAACTATGGCATCGCCCACGATTATGGTGGGGTGTTCCGGCTACGGATGGACGACACCAACCCCCAGACCGAGCGGCAAGAATACGCCGATGCTCTCATTCAAGACCTGCGCTGGCTGGGTGGAGGCGGCTCCACCATGCGGCCACTCGAGGGCTGGGAGTGGGGTGAGGTCGAGTACGCCTCGGATTATTTTGACGAACTCTATGCCATGGCCATAAGGCTCGTGGAGAAGGGGCTGGCTTACGTGGATAGTGTGAGCCCCAAGGAGATGGCCTGGCTGCGCGGCACGGTGGACAGACCTGGAACCCCCAGCCTCTACCGAGGGCGCAGTATCGCGGAGAACCTCGAGCTTTTTCAGCGGATGAAAGTGGGTGAGTTCCCTACCGGAGCCCACGTCCTGCGGGCCAAAATTGACCTCGCCAGCCCCAACATGAAGCTGCGTGACCCGGTACTCTATCGCATCCTGCACGCTACCCACTACCGCACCGGCAACCGGTGGTGCATCTACCCTAGCTACGACTTTGCCCAAGCTCCTACCGATGCTCTGATTAGTGTGACGCACAGCCTGTGCTCTCTCGAGTTCGTAGATAACCGTGCAGTTTACGACTGGCTGATGGATAACCTGTGGGAGGGGCAGGGAACTCCTCGCCCGCACCAGTATGAATTCGGGCGACGCAGTCTGGAGTACACGGTGGTTTCTAAGCGCAAGCTCCTGAAGCTCATTGGGGGTGGCTATGTGAGCGGCTGGGACGACCCTCGGATGCCTACCCTGGCGGGGCAGCGGCGGCGCGGAGTGACCCCACAAGCCCTGCGCACCTTCGCTGGGAGTGTGGGGATTTCCCGTACCAACCGCACTGTGGACATCGCTCTCTTGGAGCACGCCATCCGCGACGACCTGAACACCACCGCCCCAAGGGTGATGGCCGTGATTAGACCGCTCAAGGTGGTGCTGACCAACCTGACAACCGAGCAAATCTTGCACCTGCGTTACTGGCCCGAGGACGTGGTGCGGGAGTCACCAGACGGTCTGGTCAGCCTGCCGGGTGGGAAACGGGTCAGGCCCGAGGAAGCCACCCGGCCCGTGCCCCTAACCCGCGAGATTTACATCGAGGCCGAAGATTTCGAGGTGACACCCCCCAAGGGCTTCAAGCGCTTCACACCCGGTGGGACGGTGCGGCTGCGCGGGGCAGGCATCCTCCACTGTGACAGCTTCAGCACCAACGAGGCTGGAGAGGTTTGTGAGCTGCACTGCACGCTGTTAGGCCACGAGGGCAAGGCTGCGGGCGTGATCCACTGGGTTAGCGCCACCCAGGGGCTGCGGGCTGAGTTCCGGCTGTACGACCGGTTGTTCAGGGTACCCTTGCCTGAAGCCGAGGCCAAGGAACTCGAGGACGACGAAGGTGAAACCGCTGAGGACAAAGACTTCCTTAGCTTCTTCAATCCCAACAGCCTCGAGGTGGCCCACGGCTTCATCGAGCCCAGCGTGGCAGATGACTCGCTGGATACGCGCTATCAGTTCGAGCGGCTAGGCTATTTCTGGCCCGACCTAGTGGATTGCAAACCTGGCGCACCAGTATTCAACCGCATCGTCACCCTGCGCGACTCCTGGGCCAAGGAGACCCGCAGCGAGGGGAAATCACGGGCGGAGATTCGGGCCCTCAAGGAGCAAAGCAAGCCTGGGCTAGAGGTGGTGCTTTCGCCCGAGCAGCAGGCCAGGCTCGAGGCGTTCAAACTCCAAGGGATAGGCGAGTCGGATGCGCTGGTTCTTGCCAGGGATGAAAAACTCTCGGTCTATCTGACCGAGGCTGCTAAGCATGGCAACCTGGCTAGCCTAGCAAGCTGGATAGTCAATGACTTGGGCTCATCCATCCGGGAGGGTACGGTCAAGGTCTCCCCGGCTGGGCTAGCCGAACTCATCAAGCTCCTGGAGAGCGGCGAAATCAGCACCCGTATTGCCAAAGACGTACTGACCGAAGCCCAGGAGGTGGGCCAAAACCCCGCCGACATCGTGAGCCAGAAGGGCTTACGGCAGATGAGCGATACTTCGGCCATAGCCCCTATCGTGGAGCGCATCGTGGCTGCCAACCCTGACAAAGTGGCGGCCTACCAAAATGGCAAAACTGGGCTGCTGGGCTTCTTCGTAGGCCAAGTGATGCGGGAGACCGGCGGACAAGCCAACCCACAATTGGTACAGGAGCTGATTGTGCGCAAGCTTTCTTCGTAATCGAAGTATCGATATTGTCGAGCCCGTCTCACCACACCCGTACCACGGGAAAGATATCCAGCCCCCGATCTTTGCTCAGAATTGGCATGCCCTCGAGCACCGCTTGGGCCACCAGTAAACGGTCAAAAGGGTCTTTATGACTTTGAGCAAACTGCCCGGCCAGTCGTGCATGGCTCGAGCCAATCCAAAGCTCCTTGACTTGCAACTGCTCGAGGTCACTGTGGTACTCAGCCTCATCCATAAAACTAGCGACCTCAGGCCACCTCCCAAGGGCGTGTTTGATGCTCATCTCCCACACGCTAACCGGCTGACCAGCCGCTCATTGGTGGGCTTCTCGAGCCGGGACTATCCGCCACTGGGCTCGAGGCTTTTCTTCACCTTCCACAGGCTTTTCTCGAATGGTCAATACCACAAAGAGGATTTTGCCCTGAGTCTGACCGATAAAAACCGTGGGCCGTTCGCCCATTCTGGAATAGGTGCTTTCTTGTTTAGCTCGGGGGTCGAGCACTGCGCCTTCGGCCTCTTCAGGCAAAACCCCATGCTAGGCAATGTGTTCTTCGTTCTCCTGATCCCAGTCGAACTCCACCAATCAAGTATATGCCAAGGATAATAAACCGTTTTCAGGAATTGCAATGTAGGGTTCTGTTAACGTTGCCAAATTTGACCAGACCCAGGAGATGTACCATCTCACGGTAGCTATAGCTCATACTATCGCGGTTTCCGCTATTTTGGCCGCTACTCATGGCGGCAAAAATGAGCTGAGTACGGTTTTCCTAGCGGAGTGGACTGTCCTATTTTTTATGAAAACCGCGATAGAGGGTTTGCAGGATAGTCTCTGATACCAAACCCGGAAAATGGGTTTATCCGCAGGTCTTGGTAACAGTAGAGCAGTCTTCAAATAGCTGCTACCTGGAAGATTTCGCCCATCTCGGCATTGGCTTCCTTGATTTTCTCTTCGCCCGTGACCACCGCCAAGGCAGCCTCACCCTCGAGGTATTGCTCGGCTACCCGGCGCAGGTCTTCCAGCGTAACCTTTAGCATCCGCTCCTTGAAGCGTATTTTTTTGTCCAAAGTATAGCCCGACAGGTCGCTGAAAAAACGCTGACGACCCTTGTTGTCGGGTGAGAGCAAAGGGTCTATGTCCCCCGCTGCTCCCAGAATGGCTTCTTTGAGCTTTTCCGCTTCAAGGGGGCTCGCTAAGAACTTGAAGATACCATCATATACCTTGAAGGTACGCACCACGTGAGGGTCGCGGTAGGAGAGCATGGCGAAGCTGCCGTTCTCGGGGCGGGTCACAGCAAAGCCGCCATAGGCCCCACCCTTCTCGCGGATTTCTTTGTGTAGATATTCTGAGCGCAGCAGTTGGGCCAGCACCATCAAGGCCGGGGCATCGGGATGGTCGTAGGCAACAGTACGCCATACCTTGGCATCGTAGGCCACCGGCACGGCAGTGGTGCGGGCTTGCGGATGTAGATCAACCGCAGGTAGCACGGTGGCCTCGTCCTGAACGGGAAAATCGGGCATAGCAGAAAGCAAGTCCTGCAGGTGGGACTCGAGGTCGTCTAGCTGCCCTTCCTGGCTGGTCAGGCAGATATTCAGACTCTGGTTGCGGAACAGGTAATGCCGAATGGCCTCTAGGTCTTCGACCAAAGCGCCAATGCCAGCTTCGTCGAGGGCGGTCAGCCGCTTGAGGGTGGCGAACTGCCCCAGCCCATCCCAGCGCTGTTGCAGGCTAAACTTACCGCCAAACTGGGCCTCGGCCAGATACCAGGCAAAAACATGGCCCGACTGCACCACCCTGGCCTCAAAACCCGCCTTGAGCTGGCCCAGCAGGTTTTTGAGGTGCGAGGCATCCCAGCGCAGGTCGGTGAGCAAGTCGTGCAGGATGGCAAAAAACTCTCTGTGGTTGCGGTAGAGAGCCTTGCCCGAAAGCATAAAGCTCTGCTTGAACTGAACCGTGTCGTCGGGCAGGGTGCGCAGCCCCACGGCTGCTCCAACCCCGCCAGTATGGGCCTCGATGCGGGCCGCCATAGCCAAGTAATCGCTTGCTCCAGCCCCCATTTTGCTGACGCTAAAGGCGAACAGGGGCAACAAATCCTTGAGCCTGTCAGGCAAACCAGAGGCATCAAACTGAATATCCAGGTAGCTTATGCCGTTGGTAGGTTGAGGAAACAGTCCGACCTTGGCCCCGGCGACCTGCTTGACCAGGTGGGCCACATCTTCCAGGCTCATGGGGATATCGGAAAGCTCGAGGGTCGGCAGCGAGGAGAGGTCTTCAGGGGTTTCCTGGCGGGTTTTGAGCGCGCCAGCCTCCTTGATAATCTCCCGTACCTGAGCATCCGACAGGGCCTGACGGGTTTGCTCGAGCTTGGCCCGTTCCTCGGCCTCGAGCCGCTCGGTCATGCTGGGGTCGGGCTTCAAGATGATGGTGGCGCGGTGTGGGTTGTCGAGGAAATATTTGCGGATCAGGTTTTCCAGGAATGGCCCCTGCTCGCGCTGGGCCTGGAGGGCTTTGAGGGCTGAGTCGAATTGCAGCGCCAAGTAGGGGTCGCCCTGGTTCAAGTACGGCATGGCGAGTTGGAAAAACACCTTCAGGGCATAGGGCATCCCGGCGTTAGAGACCTCGCGCGACTCGAGTTCCATGCGGTGAATTGCCGCATCTACACTGCCCTTGTCTATGCCCGCTTGGGCCTGTTGTCTGAGCGTGTCCAGCACAATTTTCTCGATGGCTGGAGCATCTTCGGGGTTCACACCCTTCAAGCCCGCCGCAAATACCGCCTCGCGGAAATCGCCCTCGAAGCCGGTGCCATCGGCCAGGGCCTCGCCTAGCTTGCTTTCGATCAGGGCCTTGCGCAAAGGCGAGGCCGCATTGGCCAGCAAAACCCGCTCGAGCACTGCCAGGCCCAGCATTTCTACGGTATTGCCCACGAAGGTGGTCATCCAACCCAGCAGCACCTGAGCTTTTTTATGGGGGCTTTCCGCCGGGGCGATGGGATAGACCGCCTGGTGATAGACCGGCTGAGCAAAGCGTGGCTGGTTGGGGATGTTGGTGTGGGGGTCAATCTGGCTAAAACGCGCGAGCACCCGGCCCTCGATGAGCTCGAGGGTTTTCTCCAAGGGCAAGTTGCCGTAGGTGTAAAAGTAGGCATTGGAGGGGTGGTAATGACGGGCGTGAAAAGCCTGGAGGGCTTCCCAGGTCAGGTCGGGGATGTAGCGGGGGTCGCCGCCGGAGTTGTTGGCGTAGGTCAGGTCGGGGAAAATGGCCTTGCCAATTTCGCGGTACATCACCGAGGCCGGCGAGGACATACTGCCTTTCATCTCGTTGAACACCACGCCCTCGTACTTTAAAGGGGTAGTGGGGTCGTCGAGCTGAGCAAACTGGTAGCGCCAGCCCTCCTGCCGGAAGGAGTCGTAGGAGATGGTCGGGAAAAAACAGGCATCGAGGTAGACCTCGAGCAGGTTGTAGTAGTCCTTCTCAATTCGTGTGGCAAACGGATAAACCGTACGATCCGGCCAGGTCATGGCGTTCATGAAGGTCGAGAGCGAACGCGGCCCCATGGCAAAGAAAGGGTCGCGCACCGGATAGCGCTCCGACCCCGCCAACACCACGTGCTCGAGGATGTGGGCGATGCCGGTGGAGTCGCGGGGTACGGTAGGAAAAGCCACCGAAAAAGCGTTGTCATCGTCGGGGCAGGCGATATGAATGTGCTGCGCTCCGGTAGGTTCGTGCAGCAGCTCGTAATAAGTACCGCTCAGATGGGGCAGCGACTCAATTCGCTGAACTCGGTAGTTGCCAATTTGAGCATTTTTCTCTAGAACAGCCATGCCCTCGAGTGTATCTCACCCGGCGACTCCACGAAAGGGTGATGGTTCCCCAAATGCCCTTCCAGGGAAAAAGGTTGAGCCCCTCTCCTACGTAGGAGAGGGGCTCCGCAGACCAACATAGGGGGAGCTATTAGGCTTTGGCTTCTTCGCCAGCGTCGGCGGCTTGCTGCTGGGCTTTAGCCTGGGCTTCGGCCGCATCTGCAGCAGCCTTGGCATCGGTGGCTTCCTTGGTAGCCACCGCCTTGGCTTCCACATCGTCGTTGAGGCGCTTGCGGTCGCTCTTGAGGCGGGCCGCCTTGCCGCGCAGCTCGCGCAGATAGTAGAGTTTGGCCCGGCGCACCTTGCCCCGACTCACCACGTCCACACTGTCAATGAGCGGGGAGTTGAAGGGGAAAATACGCTCCACGCCTTCGTTGAAGGAAATCTTGCGCACCGTGAAGGCCGAGTTGAAGCCCCCCCGCTTGATTTTGAGCACCACGCCTTCGTAAGCCTGGACTCGGGTACGGTTGCCTTCGCGCACCTTGTAGTTGACCCGCACGGTATCACCCGGCTTGAACTGGGGAAGATCGGTGCGGGTGTATTTTTTCTCGACTACTTTGAGCAAAGCACCTTTGTTCATGGTCTGACTCCTGTTTCCAGCGGAACCGCTTTTGCACCGCTACGGGTGGGTTCATGGATATTTGCCCTCGAGCGTGTCCGCGCGGCAGACACATCGGGTTTATTGAAGGCGCATACGCGCCCCGGCTTTTGCCGAGCATGGGCCACCTTCGGCCAATGTCCGCCAGGAGCCGGTACTCGCGTCAGCAAGAAAAGAGTGTACCAGAGTCGAAGGGAGAACGTCAAACGCCGTGACCGCTGACTGCCAGAGCCTCGAGCAAAGAAGCTTTAATCCAACTCCTCGAGCCACAGCAAATCTTCAGCCGTGAGTTCGGCCTGTTCGAGCAAGTCCGGGCGGCGCTGTTTGGTACGCTTCAGGGCTTGTTTGCGCCGCCACTCGGCGATCTTGGCGTGGTGGCCGGAAACCAGAATTTCGGGCACACCCAAACCCCGGAACTCCGCCGGGCGGGTGTAGTGCGGGTAGTCCAGCAAGCCCGTCGAGAACGAATCCTGCTGGTGGCTCTCAGCTTCCTTGATGACTCCGGGAATCAGACGAGAAGTGGCCTCTAAAATTACCAGTGCCCCCAACTCTCCGCCCATCAGTACGTAGTCCCCGATGGAGATCTCTCTGGTCACGAACTCCTCGGCCCTGGCATCAATCCCCTCGTAGCGCCCACAAACCAAAACGATATGTTCCTTGGTCGCTAAGTCTTCAGCTATTTTTTGAGTGAACCTCTCCCCCGCCGGGGACAGCAAAATCACCTCGTCGGCAAGCCCCGCAGCCTCGATGGCCTTCACAGTCACGTCCACCCGCATCACCATGCCCGCACCGCCGCCGTAGGGGGTGTCGTCGGCGGTTTTGTGCTTGTCGGTGGTACTGCCCCGAATGTCGTGCACGTCCACCTTAATTAGCCCTTTGGCAATGACTTTCTCGAGGATGGATTCCTGCGTCCAGGGGCGCACCAATTCGGGGAACAGGGTGAGGATGGAGTATTTCATAAACAAGGTGAGAAGGTCAAAAGGGTAAAAGGTGAAAAGTAAAAGCTAGGTCTTCACTTTTGACCTTTTTACTTTTTCTACTTTTTACCTCAATCGAGTAGCCCCGGAATCGGCTCGATGTAGATGCCGCTCGCCTCGAGCCTTACATACGGCGCTTGCAGGGGCACCAAATGGGTCTTGTTCTGTGCCCGCAGCGAGGTTCCGCTCTGGCGAATTACCAGCAAGTCCTGCGCCCCGGCATCCTCGATATCGGCAACTTCGCCAAAGGGCTTGCCATCCACGAAAACCGGCTTGCCGATGAGCTGGAAGTAGTAGTGCGCCCCTGCTTCGAGCTCCGGCAGCTCGGACTCATCGGCATAGACCCGCAGCGTGGAGACCCGCTCGGCCTCGTCGCGGCTGTCTACCCCGGAAAGGTGGATTACGGTCTCGTTGTTGAGGGAGTAGATTTCCTCGAGCAGGCGGTAGCCGAGGCCCTCGAGGTAAACCTTCTCCAATTCCTCGATAACCGGCTCACCGCGAAACTTGAGGTCGCCCTCCAAGCCGTACGGCTTGCCCAGCCGCCCGATTTCTACCCGTTTAGAAGTATCTTTTGCCATCTCGACCTGCGGACGCACCACCGTGCGTCCCTTGAAAAATCACCGAACCTCGACGCTGACGCGCCCCTTAGCATACGAGCGCACCACCGTGCGGATGCTCTCGATGACCCGCCCCTGCCGCCCGATGATGCGGCCCTTGTCCTCGGGGTGGGTTTCCACGTAGTAGACCATGCCTTCGCGGCCCCGGCGCTCGTCCACGCGGATGCTCTGGGGGTGATCCACTACGGCTTTGGCGAGGTATTCCACGAGGTCTTTCATAGCTGACAGCTTATAGCCGAATAGCTAATAGCCGCAAACCGCTCGTTTATTTACCAGAACAAGCACATTCTGATATGTTTTTAGTGAAGTGGCAAAGCGCCTCGAGCAAAAACTAGCCCAGGTCACCCAACTCCGCAAGGGAGAACCCACGCCCGAGGCGGCGAAGAAGCTCGAGACCCTCCTTGCCAAAGAGGACGGCCCGGTGATCGCTCGAGTCGCCGAGCTTGCTCTGGAATGGGGACTTTTCGAGATTCAGAAGGCGCTCGTCGCGGCCTTCGAGCGGCTGAAAGCGGGCGGCTCCGACCTAGACCCCCAGTGCTGGGGCAAGCTAGCGCTCATCAACAGCCTGCAAAGCCTTGGCTGGCCCGATGCCGACGTGTACGTCTCGGGCTGCCGCACGGTGCAGCCGGAGCCGGTTTGGGGTGGGCAGGAAGACAGTGCCCCGGCACTCCGGGCCAAATCCGCGCTGGCCCTGTCCGGCTGTGCTGGAATCTCTTATGAGCGGGCCGTAGACGTGTTTGTCAGACTGCTCGCCGACCCCGCCTGGAACGTGCGGGCGGCTGCGGCGCAGGCTATAGCTGGGTTCGGCTATCCCCAAGCCGCCCCTCTGCTCAAACTGCGCGTCCTGGTCGGAGATTCGGAGCCTCGCGTGATCGGCGTTTGCCTGGATGGGCTGCTGCATCTGACCGGCAAAGATGCCGTGCCGTTCGTCCAGGAACTGCTCGAGCCCCCAAACGCGGTCAGCCTCGAGGCCATCTGCGCCCTTGCCGCCGCGAACATTCCCGAAGCCACACGAGCCGCCATTCAGTCATGGAATAAGTTCATCGAAGCTCGAGCCCGCAAAGCCATCATTGCGGCTTTTGCGAGTTCTCCGACTTTGGAAGCCACTGAATTTCTGCTCGGTTTGCTTGTTGGGGAAAGGGGAAATGCACTCGAGGCCCTAGCGGCACTTGCCCCCAAACTGCAAGACTCCAGTATCCGTGAACGGGCCAGGAAAGCCATCAAAAACAACAAGAGCCGAGTCTTGCGGGACGAGCTGCTCGCACTGCTCTAACACCCGCCAATAGACGTTGGCTTTTGTAGGGGCAATCCCTTGTGGTTGCCCTCAATCTCTGACCAGCTATTTTGTACTCTCCAAGACGTGGTTCGTTGGCCTGCGGGGATTCCGGGCGAATACGAGATTCGCCCCTACGACGGCAATAAAAACCCCTCTCCTTTTGGGAGAGGGGCCGGGGTGAGGGGCTTTTACGCGCCCGCAGTGGCTGGAGCAGCCGGTGCAGCTTGCTTAATCAGCTTCCGTACGGTATCGGTGGGCTGTGCCCCCACCCCAAGCCAGTATTGGACACGCTCGTTGTCGAGTTTGAGCCAGTCTTTGGTGGTCTTGCGGGGGTCGTAGTAACCCACCCGCTCGATGTAGCCGCCATCGCGCTTAGCGCGGCTGTCCACTACCACAATGCGGTAGTGCGGGTTGGCTTTGGAGCCGAAGCGGGATAAACGAATCTTAGTCATGGTATGTCTCCTTTGTTCTTCTGTCTACAGCGGTTTTGTCCTTTGTTCCGCATTTGCAAGTCACAAGTCGCAGGTCTCATGTCGCGGGTCAAAAACCGGCTTGAGACGTGTGACTCGAGACATGAGACCTATCTTCTAAACATGCCCCGGCTCTTGCCCTGCTGCTTCTGCATGGTGCGCATCATGCCCTTGGTGTCCTCGAAGGTCTTGATGAGCCGGTTGACCTCCTGCACTGTGGTTCCCGAGCCCGCCGCGATACGCTTGCGACGCGAGGCGTTGAGCACCTTGGGGTCGCGTCGCTCTTTGCGGGTCATGGAGAGCACGATGGCCTCCATGCGGTTGACCTGCTTCTCGTCCACCTGAAAACCCGCTGGTAACATCCGCGACATACCGGGAATCATCCCCAGAATGTCGGTGAAGCTGCCCATCTTGCGGATTTGCCGCATTTGGGTAATCAAATCCTCGAGGGTGATTTCCTTGATGGACTTGTCGGGAGCCTCGAGTTCGGCAGCTTTGGCCTTCTCCAAGAGGGTTTGCAGGTCGCCCATCCCCAGGATGCGCTGGGCCAGCCGGTCGGGGTAGAAAGGCTCGAGTCCCTCGATCTTCTCGGAGATGCCCGCGAAGAAGATAGGTTTGTTGGTGATGTGCCGGGCCGAGAGCGCCGCGCCGCCACGTGCGTCGCCGTCAAGCTTGGTAAGGATGAGCCCAGAGACCCCGATGCGCTCGTCAAAGGTCTTAGAGACATTAAGGGCTTCCTGACCAGTCATCGAGTCTACGACGAGCAGAGTCTCCGACGGCCCCATGACTTGCTTGAGCTTGGCCAGTTCACCCATCAGAGGCTCATCAATCTGGAGACGGCCTGCGGTATCCACGATGACCAAATCACGGTAGTCGAAGGTCAGGTGCTGCTGGAGGCGCTGCCGGGTAGTTTCGGGGCGCTCACCGTCGGCAACTTCCAGTACTGGCACACCGATTTTCTCGCCTAGGATGCGGAGCTGATCCCTGGCGGCGGGGCGCTGGGTGTCGGCGGCGACCAGCAGCGGGCGGCGGCCCTTGGACTTGTAGAAGTTGGCGAGTTTGCCAGTAGTGGTGGTCTTGCCCGAGCCCTGGAGCCCCACCATGAACCACAGGTTACCCTCGTTTTTGAGCACCGGCTGCTTGGATTCGCCACCCAGCATCTGGACAAGTTCCTCGTAGACCACGGTGAGGATTTGTTCTGCTGGGGTGAGGCTTTCCAGCACCTGCGCCCCCAGCGTCTTCTCCTGGACGCTATTCACGAAGCTTTTGGCGACCTCGAAGTTGACATCAGCCTCTAAGAGGCTCATGCGAATCTCGCGCAGGGTGGCCTTGAGGTCGGCCTCGGTGATGCGGCCCCGCCCGCGCAGCTTGTCTACGGCGGCGCGGATGCGTTGGGAAAGGGTTTCAAACATAGTTTTAGTCTAGCGTTCGGAGGCCCAAGAAACCACTCATATCTTTTTTGCAGTTTCTAGCCCACTTCCTGAAGGCCGCTCGCTAGGGTAGCAGCAATAGGTTGAGTGTGTCAATATCAACTTGAAAAACAGGAAGCGATGAACTCACCTCCCGCTTTCCAATATTGGAAGCCAAGTTTATTTACACCCAAGTCCCACTACCTGATTCAGGCTCTTCAAACTTATAGCATTACTCTTGCTAGTTACAAAATAACACGAAACGCCATTGCCCATTTTTACTTGACCAATATGTAAGACGGCTTCTAGTCCTGTCACTTCCGTCTTTTTACCCTTTTCATCTAACCATTGAACCTCGGGAAAAGGGGGTTGTACACTAGCAAAAAGAGTTGATGACTTAGAATTCTGCGCGAAGGCCATTACTTGGAAGTATTGCTGATGAACCTATGACCGCACCTATACCAACACTAAGCCAGTTTAGCTTTTTCATGCTAACCTCCTTTCTCATCATAGAGCTTCATCTGTCTTTTCACGGTTTATTTCATCAATGGAATAGGGGCCTTAAGGGGTAAGCCAGGCAAATATCATTGCACAAAATTTTGTGCAATCCAGCCATGGCTAAAACCGTGTTGTCCAAAGACCTGATTTCGCTCTCCGAGTTCCGCGCCAATGCTTCTTCCCTTATCTCGAGCCTAAAAGAGCAGCCCGATAAGGCCATCATCATCACCCAGAACGGTCGGGCGGCGGCTGTGCTGCTGAGCGTGCAGGAGTAGGAAGATTTACGCGCCGGCTTAGTAGAAATGCCTCAACTGGCCCAGCAAATCCGCAGAATCCTCCTGCTACAGGTTTGTCTTATCCTCTTCCTCCTCCAGCAGGCTCTGCTCAAGCCGCATCTCAATGTATACCACCTTGCATACTGCCCTTAGTGCAAGTTTTCAGTCATCCAACATCCCTCTAACCCAAAGCCCTATGATGCAGTTGGTGCGCCTACTGCTGGTTGAAGATGACCTCCAAATAGCGGCTTTGGTCAGGGAGACCCTCGAGGCCGAAGCTCACGCTATAGACCATGTGGAAAGCGGAGCGGAAGCGCTGGGCTTGTTGGAGAGTTTTCCTTATGCCCTGATTGTTCTGGATGTGATGCTGCCGGGTCAGGATGGTTTTCAGATAGTGTCCAGGCTCCGAGCCAGCCAGAACCGTGTACCAGTGCTGATGCTAACTGCCCGTGAGGCCCTGGAAGACCGGGTTAGGGGCCTCGAGCTGGGGGCCGATGACTACCTGGTCAAGCCCTTCGCCCTCAGCGAACTTCGGGCCCGTATCCATGCCCTGCTGCGGCGCAGCAAGGGCGAGGCCGACAACCGGGTCTTTAAGGGCAGCCTGGTGTTGGACATTGCCACCCGCAGAGCCTGGTGGCAGGGGGAAGGGCTCAAGCTGACCGGGCGTGAATACGCTCTGCTGGAGTTTTTGGCCCTCCATGCTGGGGGCTATTACCCTCGAGAAGCCCTGCTCGAGCACGTCTGGCCGGGTGAAAGCAGTGTTGACCCGCGCACCGTAGATACCTACATCCGCTATCTTCGTCGCAAGCTGGGGGACACGGCTATCGAGACGGTACGTGGGTTGGGCTATACCTTTAGAGGGTAGCCATGAGTTTGCGCTTGAGGCTTTCGCTTTTTTATACCCTGCTGGTCGCCTTGATGCTGGCGCTCATAGGACTGGCCCTGGACTTTAGCCTGCGCCGTACCTTGTATTCGGGGGTGGACGAGAGCCTGCGCCAGACCTCGGTGCGGGTGCGGCCCATCTTCGAACACGAAATCAAGGAAGGGCGGGGGTTCAAGCTGGGGGAAGAAGACCTGGCCAGCCTTCCGCCAGAGAACACCATAGTCCTGAACAACCCCCAGGGCAAGGAGCTATATGCTACCCGGCGCATTCCTACCGGCATTGTTCCTGCTCTCAGCCTTAGCACCCAACAAGGTTGGCGAGTCTATACCCAAAACGTGCAGGGGAATCATCTGCTGGTGCTGCGTTCCCTGGTTAGCGTTCAGGACAACCTGGCCGATTTTCGCCATCTGCTGCTGCTGATCTGGCCTGTGGCCCTGGGCCTGTCGCTGGGTCTGGGCTATCTGCTGGTGGGGCGGGCACTGATCCCGGCAGAGCGGCTGACCCGCTCAGCCTACCAACTGGCCCAAAACGGTAATTTTCAGTCCCGGCTGCCCGAGCCTGCCAGCCGGGACGAGCTGTGGCGGGTGGCACGGGCAGTCAATACCTTGCTGGCGGCTCAGGAGCAGCTTCTCGAGCAAGAAAAACGCTTTTCCCAGAATGCCTCGCACGAGCTGCGCACCCCCCTCACGGTGCTGCGGGGGCGGCTCGAGCGGGCTTTAGAAACCGGTGACCAAGCCCAGCTTCAAGCCGCTATCACCGCCAGCGACGACCTGCTGGGCTTGGTGGAAAAGCTGCTGGAACTCTCTCGAGTCGAAAGCGGAAAAGCGTTAGACTTGCAGCCCCTGGCCCTCGACGAGTTGGCCTTGGAAGTGGCGGAAAGCTCTAGATTTCAGTTCAATGCCAAAGGGCTCAACCTCCAGCTCGAGCTGCCTGATGTGCCGCTTTGGGTGCAGGCCGAGCCTTTTATGCTGGGCCTGGCAATACGCAACTTGCTGGACAATGCCGCTAAGTTTACTGAGGGATCAGTGTGCTTGAAGGTGGGACTAGCAGAGCATCAAGTCTATCTAGAAGTAGAGGATAGCGGCCCCGGTATTGCCGAGGAAGCTTTAACCGAGGTATTTGAGCGGTTTTATCAAAGCGAAGTTGCCCACCGCCAAAACGGCAGTGGGCTGGGACTGGCCCTAGTCAAAGGCGTGGTTGAGCGGCATGGCGGAAGGGTCTGGGCCAGAAACCGCCCCGAAGGTGGGGCGGCGGTAGGCTTTGCCCTCGAGCAAACAACCTAAGCGGCTTCTGCTGGGTGGGCCAGCTCGAGAACTGGGACAGTTACGGTTTCTACATGCCGTTTCAAATCTTGCAAAAAGCCCCCCAGATGTTTTTCGGGCTCGGTAAACAGGGCCGTCCAGAGGTTGGCGAACTGGTTGAGAAGCCTTGAGGGGAAGTCTGGCCCAGCCTCCAGGTGCATTTGGAGATGGGTGCCCCCTACGGTGGGCTCGAGCTGTATCCAACCCTGGGTCTGGGCGTTGTGCTGGGCCTGTGGGATGCTCTCCCAGACCAGGCGACCCAAGCTCTGTATTGAGATATGCCGGGCTACCCAAACCTGATCCATCAGCGAGACCCTCTGCACCACAAACTGCCAGCCCTGGGGCTGCTTGCGCACTTCCCTGACGTGCCTAGCCCACTGGGGCCAAGTCTCGAAGCAGGTAAGAACCTCCCAGACTTGCTCAACGGGAGCCTGGATGAATATTCCTGCGTCTGCTCGTATGGCTTCCATGGGGTTTCTCCAGGGACAGGGCTTCAGTTGCTGTCGCCGCTGCCACTTGCACAAGCACCGCTAATGCCCATGCTTTGTGAGGTTAGGTTGGATTTACCGGCTGCGGATACGTGATTTTTGCTCATCAAGTAGGCCACTATATTCACGTACTCTTTGGAGCTGAGGCCACCGGGATTATTCGCGGGCATCCTCGAGGAGATAAAGCAGTAGAAACGCTGTGGCGGGTTGGGAACTCCCAGATTGGTGGCATCCCCGTGACAACCTGCGCAGTTGGCCTGATAGGTTCTGCCCCCGGCAGTAGCCTGGGCAAGAGTGTACTGAGGATGCTGGGCAGTTTGAGCCTGGGAATGGCCAGTAAACACCATCACCAGTCCCACTCCCACCAGGACTGCGGCTGCGATAAGAAAGTTTTTGCTTTTCATGTGCTCCCTCCTTTTCGTACTGTGCGGGCTCGAGGTTGGAGGGAGGTTAAATCTGAAGCGAGGACGGGGAAAGCCCCAAGCTAAAGGGGCAAAGTTGGCCTACCCTCATGGCAGAGCATCCGGCCTTACAAGACTGGCTTACAGCCAAACCAGGCCAAGGCTGCTACATTAGAGCTATGGATGGGATAATTCTGGCACTGGGGGGCGGCGGAGTACGGGGCGCAGCACATAACGCCGTACTAGACGTACTAAGTGCGGCTAATATTCCCATCGTGGGGTTGGCGGGTAGCTCGGCAGGAGCGCTATCGGCAGCGGTTTTTGCCTTTGGCCTCAAGCTGTCTCCCAGCACCATGAGTGACTGGCTCAAAGACCCCGACCTCGAGCGGCTACAAAAAAGCGGCGTGCTCGACCAGATTGGTCGCTACGTAGACTTCGTGCGCCGTCCCTATTTGGCCGAGGCCAAAAGCCTGCGCCAGGGTTTGCGCACGGTATTCGGTGAGGCCAGAATTGAAGATAGCCCCATCCCGCTGGCTATCCAGGCCACCGACTTGCACACCGGCGATTTGGTCAACCTGCGGGCTGGGCCGGTGGCCGAGGCTTTGGCCGCCAGCAGTGCCGTACCTAGCATCTTTCCGCCGGTTTTGTGGCATGGCCGACTCCTGGTAGATGGCGATGTGGCCGAGAAAGTACCCATCACCGCCGCCAAGAGCCTGGGGCCGTACCCCATCGTGGCGGTGGACATCTCCAACAAGCCCGAACTGAGCGAACCCAAAAGCGCCCTCGAGGCCGCTTTGTGGGCCGGGGAAGCCAGCAGGCGGAGACTGATGAGCGTGATGCTCGAGCAGGCCGCGGTGGTAATCACCCTCAACCCCGACGAGCCCATCGAGACCTTCGACTACACCAAAAGTGACCTGGCCTACGAGTTAGGCAAGCTGCGAGCGAAAGCCGCCCTGCCCCAGATTCAGGGTTTGATACAGCTCTCTGAGCCTGCACCGGTGACTAAATCCTGGTGGCGCTTATGGCCTTCGCGCAGCCAGACGCAGGAAACCCAGACCATAACTTCCCAGACCCAACACGACAAATAACCCGGCCCACCCCAGGCTCAGCTTGTGCCCGAAAACCGCCAGCAGAAGCCCTACCAATAGCACCAGGGCATCCAGAAAGACGGCCTGTATCAGGCGCTGGGCACTAAGCTGGCGCAGGGCTCGAGCCTTTAGCCCTTCAACCACTACCCAGCTCAGCGCAAACCCTGCCAGAAACACCCAGATGACTTCTGGATGGCTCCCCCCGATACTCGGCAGCAGCCCCCAGACCAAGAGCGTGTTAAAAAGCGGAAACCCGGCGGCAAGGGCATATACCCGGCCTAGGCCCCGTCTACGGGCGGTGCGGGAAGCCTGGGGGTCAGCCAGGGTTTGGATATCCCTCATCGCGACGCGATGAATCCCTGTTCTATCCAGTATTTCTCGGCTCCTGGATGCAAGGGCACTGGAAGCCCCTTCAGGGCCTGGCGGGGGTCGAACTGGGCCAGGTGGGGCTCGAGGCCCCTGAACGCGGCCAGGTTGCCGAAGGTGGGCTTCATCAGCCCGTACAACAGATCGGCGCTCATATATTCCGAAGCCAGGAGCACCGTGCGTACCCCGATGGCCGGTGTAGTCACCTCTAGGCCCTTATAAACCCCACTGGGAATATTGAGGGCGGTGTAGAAGGGATACTTCCGGGCCAGCGCCTGCACCGTTTCGTACTCCAGCGGAACCGCCCGTAAAGCAGTGCCCGCCGCGACCTTTTGCAAGACCACAGCCCCCAGGGGGGCCACATAAAATGCTGCGTCCGCGCTGCCATCTTGCAGACTGGCTAGCCCCTGGGAAGGCGTGACTTGGAGGGCCTGAGCCAGGTCGGTGAAGGTCAGCTTGTAGGCCCCTAAAATCAGCCGGGCGTTGGCTTGGGTGCTCGAGCCTGCCTCCCCTATCGCCACTTTTTTGCCCTTGAGGTCGGCAATGCTACGGATATCCGCACCGGCCCTGGCCAAAATATGCACCACCTCAGGGTAGAGGTAAGCTACCGACTTCAGCCCCTTGAGGGGCTTTTTCTCGAAAGCCGTCAGTCCCGTGCCGGTATAGGCATAAAAAGCCACATCGCCCTCAACCAAGGCCATCTGGAGTTCGCCCGACTCCAGGCCGGCGATATTGGCAAGGCTACCGGCAGTGGGGCGGGCGCTGATCCGCACCCCGGTTTCGGTATCGTTGACCAGCTTGGCAAACCCACTGGCAATACGAAAATAGACCCCTGTGGTGTTGCCAGAACCAATAGTCACGGTTTCTTGGGCCTGAGCCGTAGCCCAGGCCAGCAAACTCAGCATCAGCAAAATCTTCTTCATCGCTCCTCCTAAACCCACAGGCCATTCATTATCGCATCTGAGCTAAGTCCTTGGGTGCGTTAGGCTGGGAGGCGATGAAGCTGCGCATCGAAAAACTGGTCGGGGGTGGGTTAGGGCTGGCCCGCACCGGGGAAAAAGTGGCGCTAGTACGGGGTGGACTACCGGGCGAACTGGTCGAAGCCGACCTCAGCGAGCGAAAGAATCACCTCGAGGGAACCCTCACCAAAGTGCTCGAGGCCCATCCAGGGCGCTACACGAGCTATCTGCCCCCCTCTGCCGACTTGCCGCTGGAATATTCCCAGCAACTCCCCATTAAACAAGGGTTCGTGCAAGAAGCCCTGGAGCGTATCGCCAAACTCGAGTGGGATGTCTCCCCCATCCAAGCCTCACCAGACCGGCTGGCACTAGGCCCAACGGGCCAGGCTTTGCCCGTACTGGAGTACCGCACTGCCGCCCAGTATGCGCTGCATCCCCTGGGTGGACTGGCCTACCGCCAACCCAAAACCAACGATCTGGTGCGCGTCGAGCAAGACCCGCTCATCGCACCACCGCTCCAGGAGGCCTTCCGGCTGCTCTCGAGCTGGCCCCTCTCCAACGTGGAAGAGGTGGTGCTGCGCGGCAGCTTATACGAAAACCGGGCTCAGGTAGGGTTCATTGGGGGCTTGGCCCGGTTTTTCAAGCGCACCGCCCAGGCTTTAGTGCAAGAGGGTATCGCCGGGGTGGTCTGGGCCGAGGCCAGCCCCAAAGGACGCTTTCGTGGGCAGACCCAGCATTTAGCCGGGGAGAGCGGCCTTCTAGAGGACTTCGGCGGGATTCTCTCGACGGTCAACGTGCAGAGTTTTGCTCAGGTTAATCCGAAAGCGGCAGGGCTGATGTTTCAGGAGGCGGCGCAGATTGTGGGGAATGGGGGAAAGGCCCTCGAGCTGTACTCGGGCAGCGGCGTGCTGAGTTTGCACCTGGCCCACCAGCTCGAGCACATCACCACAATCGAAATCAGCCGCGATGCCGTAAAGCGCGGCGAGGCCGATGCGGCCCGGCTGGGCGCGGGAAATGTGGAGTTCAAACGCGAGGATGCCAAGATTTTCGCCAAGTTCCTCCCCGCCGATTTAATCATGGTGGATCCGCCCAGGGCCGGTCTATCGGAAGAAGTTATGGCGGGGCTGCTCGAGCACAAGCCAGAGCGCATTCTCTACATCTCCTGCGACCCCGCGACTTGGGCCAGAGATATAGGGAGGTTAGTGCAGGGCGGCTATAAACTAACCTTTGCACGACCTTATGACTTTTATCCCTTTACCCATCACGTCGAGGTGTTGAGTTTGCTGGTTTTGTGAGCCCAGAACCCCTCCGGCTCAGCTAGAACGGTTTTGGCATAGCGCACGCGGCTGTGTTGCGCCTGGAAAGCTTCGCTACCCCCCTGATATATGCAGAGAATAACGTCCTGGACAGGTATAAACAATTGCGTGCCCAACGGGAGGCTTGGTTTGGGCCCTGCTCGAGCAAGACAACTTCCGGTGAATAGTTTTCCCAGCGTTTGACGTTCGGCCTCTGTCGTTAGACGATAGAACCCGTGTTAGCCAAACGCATCATCCCCTGCCTCGATGTCCACGCCGGGCGCGTGGTCAAAGGGGTGAATTTTGTCAATTTACGTGACGCAGGCGACCCAGTGGAGGCGGCTAAAGCCTACAACACTGCCGGAGCCGATGAGCTGGTGTTCCTGGACATCGGCGCGACCCACGAGGACCGCGGCATCATCCTGGATATCGCCGCGCAGGTGGCCGAGCAGGTCTTCATCCCCTTTACTGTCGGGGGCGGGATTCGTTCACTGCAAGATGCCAGGGCTCTGCTTTTGGCCGGGGCCGACAAGATTTCGGTGAACTCCGCAGCCGTCTCGAGGCCCGAACTTCTCCGCGAACTCGCCGACCATTTCGGCAACCAGGCCGTAGTTCTGGCAATTGATGCCCGGAAGTCACAAAGCGGCTGGGAAGTCTGTGTAGCTGGAGGTCGCACCCCGACAGGTCTGGACGCGGTGGAATGGGCGGTGCGTGGGTCAGAGTTGGGCGCAGGCGAGATTCTGCTGACCAGCATGGATAAAGACGGTACCAAAGATGGCTACGACTTAGGGTTGACCTCCTCCGTAGCGCAAGCGGTGGGCGTACCGGTCATCGCCTCGGGCGGAGCGGGTAGCAAGGAACACTTTGCCCAGGTGCTTACCGAAGGGCTGGCCGATGCGGCTTTAGCGGCAAGCGTGTTTCACTTCGGAGAAATCTCTATCCTGGAGCTAAAGGAATACCTGGCCGAAGAAGGGGTGCTGGTGCGCCTCGAGAATTTTTCTCCCCTTGTGGGAGAGGGCCTGCACTAGACCCATGGGCCGGGCTTTGCCGGTGCTAGGGTGGGGGGGGTTATGAACCTGAGCGACGTGAAATTTGACAGCAATGGCTTGGTTCCAGTCATCGTGCAGGATGCAGCCAGCGGTCAGGTTTTGACACTGGCCTACGCCAACCTGGAGGCTTTAGAGCAAACCCTTTACACCCGCAAAAGTACCTTCTGGAGCCGCTCGAGACGAGAGCTTTGGGTCAAAGGGGCAACTTCAGGAAACACCCAAGAGGTGCTCGAGGTGGTGCTCGACTGCGACCAGGATGCCGTGCTCTACAAGGTTATCCCCAACGGCCCAGCCTGCCACACCGGAGCTGAAAGCTGCTTCCACAACCCCTTGATTGAATCATCAACCACCCCCTCTCCCTCTCGGGGGAGGGAGCCGCGGGGTGGGGGTGAAGCCTCAAAACATCCGCCGCTTGGGGAGGTGCTCGAGAAGGTTTATCGCACTATCGAATCGCGCATCCAAGAGCTTCCCGAAGGCTCCTACGTGGCCAAAATGCACCAAGCGGGCCTAGACCGCATCCTCAAGAAAATTGGCGAGGAAGCCGGAGAAGTTATCATCGCGGCGAAGAACGAGAACCCGGAGGAGCTACGTTGGGAGGCTTCGGATCTGCTCTTCCATCTGCTTTTCACTCTCGCTGAGCGCGGGCTATCCCCCGATGACCTGGCAAAAGCCCTGTGGGAGCGACACAAACCCTAGTTCAGGGTCTTGTACGAGTGCTGAAGCAGTCAGAAACCTAGCACCAACGCCTATGCTACAGTGAAGCAAGCATGGGAGGTGGCATATGTGGGGCTCAGGACGCAACAACTCGTGGATAGGTGGCTTGGTTCTAATTGGGCTAGGGCTGGTGTTTTTGATACAAACCCTGACCGGCCTCGAGTGGGGCAACTGGTGGGCGCTTTTTATCCTGATACCGGGCGTTGTGGCGCTGCTACAGGCTTATAACTTCTATCGCCAGGACAAAACCCTAACCCCCAGAGTTTCGGCTACCGCGATGGGAGGTCTTTTCCCGACCCTGGTGGCCCTCATTTTCTTGTTCAACTGGGACTGGGGCAAGGTCTGGCCGCTGTTTTTGATTCTGGCCGGGGTAGGGACACTGCTGGGTGGCTGGGGCCGCAGACCCTCTTCGTGAGGTTTGGAAAAGCTACCAAAGCCCGTCCATGACCCAGTTCTGGTAAGCTCAGCCTATGGACATCGAACGACTGTTGGTGCTCGAGGTAGCCCGTGTCACCGAGCAAGCCGCCCTCTCGGCCAGCCGCTTAGCCGGGATGGGCGACAAGGAGGCCGTAGACGCAGCCGGAACCGAGGCCATGCGCCAGGTGCTTTCGGAGTTGCCCATCCAGGGCACGGTGGTAATTGGCGAGGGCGAGATGGACGAAGCCCCCATGCTCTACATCGGCGAACAACTGGGCAGGGGCGGCCCCCAGGTGGATATCGCCGTGGATCCCGTAGAGGGCACTACCATTACCGCCAAGGGCTTGCCCAACTCGATTACCGTGATTGCCCTGAGCGAAAAAGGCGGCCTGGTTCACGCGCCAGATATGTACATGGACAAGCTGGCGGTTGGGCCGCCCGCCGCAGGCAAGGTCAGCCTGGATTTTCCGGTGGAGGCCAACTTGCGCATCGTGGCGGACTCGCTGGGTCGCAAGGTGGAGGATTTGGTGGTAGTGGTGCTAGACCGTCCCCGGCACGAAAAGCTTATCTCGGACATCCGCAAAACCGGGGCCAGGGTCAAGCTCATCAACGAAGGCGATGTGGTAGCCGCCGTGGCCGTAGCCGTGCGCGGAACCGGAGTTCATGTTCTGATGGGCAGCGGCGGGGCTCCCGAGGGCGTGCTGGCAGCCGCGGCTTTAAAGTGTCTAGGCGGAGAAATCCAGGGTCGCTTTCTCCCGCACTCCGAGGCCGAACTCAAGCGCCTGCATGACATGGGCGTGGACGAGGGCAAAACCTACCGCACCAAAGACTTAGCCCCCGGACAGCAGATTGTTTTCGCAGCCACCGGAATCACCGATGGGGACATACTCGAGGGGGTGCGCTATTTTGGCGGGGGAGCCCGAACCCACTCGATTGTGATGGGCTACTCAACCAGGGTAGTGCGCTTTATGGACAGCATCCACCTGTTCGAGAGTGGAGCCAGGGTGAATATCCGGGTTTAGGGCGACTTGTGGAATAACTGCACGAGTAGCAAAGTAGGGGGATGGCGTACTCGGTAGATTTATGTAGACAGATACTGGCATAGAGTGGAACCTCCACACCGTTCACTCCCTGCTCAAGCAGTTTCAATCCTCACTCGAGGAAAACCCCGAGTGGAACGCGGCTGGGGGACACCACAGCACAGGACGGTGAGAGTTTCAATCCTCACTCGAGGAAAACCCCGAGTGGAAGATGGTGCCCCCGGTAGTGGCTACCCGGCCCCAAGTTTCAATCCTCACTCGAGGAAAACCCCGAGTGGAAATTTCTGGGCTTGATATTGTGCGATGGTGTCGGCGGTTTCAATCCTCACTCGAGGAAAACCCCGAGTGGAACCCATGCCGTCGCCCTGATTGCGGCTGGAAATGCGCGGTTTCAATCCTCACTCGAGGAAAACCCCGAGTGGAACAGGCTTCTGGAGATTGGGATATCTCCGGAAGACGTGTTTCAATCCTCACTCGAGGAAAACCCCGAGTGGAACGATAGCCTCCAGATCTTGGCGCTGCGTGCCAAGGGTTTCAATCCTCACTCGAGGAAAACCCCGAGTGGAACTCGAGGCTAATCAAGTGCCTCGAGCCCGCACAGTGGTTTCAATCCTCACTCGAGGAAAACCCCGAGTGGAACCGTCGGAGACGGCATCTGGGCCGGTAGTGGTGGTCGTTTCAATCCTCACTCGAGGAAAACCCCGAGTGGAACTGGAGCGGCATTCTGCCGGTATCGAGTAGTTTTTTGTTTCAATCCTCACTCGAGGAAAACCCCGAGTGGAACACATCCTGTGGCTCGAGGGTAAGCTCGAGCCGCAAGTTTCAATCCTCACTCGAGGAAAACCCCGAGTGGAACATCACCTCGTGAGTGCCCACGGCGGCTCCCCATTGGTTTCAATCCTCACTCGAGGAAAACCCCGAGTGGAACATAAGTCTCCGATTCCGCGGTGTTTGGTGGACATGTTTCAATCCTCACTCGAGGAAAACCCCGAGTGGAACGTTTCAGCCACGGCCCTGATGGATCTCGAGCCGAGTTTCAATCCTCACTCGAGGAAAACCCCGAGTGGAACGTTATGTTCATAAGTTCTCCCTTCTCGAGCAGAGGTTTCAATCCTCACTCGAGGAAAACCCCGAGTGGAACCCGAGGATCAAATAAGGGGGGAATCATGCTCAAGTTTCAATCCTCACTCGAGGAAAACCCCGAGTGGAACTCGAGTATTGGCCCGAGGCCGTGCCGATGTTTTAGTTTCAATCCTCACTCGAGGAAAACCCCGAGTGGAACGCAATCCTCGAGCGATTTCAACTGCTTGCTGGTCGGTTTCAATCCTCACTCGAGGAAAACCCCGAGTGGAACAAGATGATATTGGCCACATATTGGCCGCTGGCATAGTTTCAATCCTCACTCGAGGAAAACCCCGAGTGGAACATGGGCAAGGCGCGGACTTGCCCGTCACGCCACTCGTTTCAATCCTCACTCGAGGAAAACCCCGAGTGGAACAGTTTGTCACGGAGTTCGGGTTCAGTATGGATCCGTTTCAATCCTCACTCGAGGAAAACCCCGAGTGGAACCCACGAGCAGAGAGATGTCCTCGATCTTTATCAGTTTCAATCCTCACTCGAGGAAAACCCCGAGTGGAACCTGCTGCCAATCGATTAGCAGGCTATCGGTGCTGTTTCAATCCTCACTCGAGGAAAACCCCGAGTGGAACATGCCCATGATTATGAGAAAAGATTGTAAAAAAATGTTTCAATCCTCACTCGAGGAAAACCCCGAGTGGAACCCACGGGATCGGTGGTCGTCGACGGGCAAGGTGCGGTTTCAATCCTCACTCGAGGAAAACCCCGAGTGGAACTCGAGTAGCAGGGTGAGCAAGATGAGCAAGATGTTTCAATCCTCACTCGAGGAAAACCCCGAGTGGAACTGGCTGACCGCTACGGAGATCTCAAGGAAGCGGCGCGTTTCAATCCTCACTCGAGGAAAACCCCGAGTGGAACCCGAGTGCTGGGCCGTCGAGTTCGCTCGAGCCCAAGTTTCAATCCTCACTCGAGGAAAACCCCGAGTGGAACTCGTGCAGCGGATGCTGCATGGTTCCTTGAGGTTGTTTCAATCCTCACTCGAGGAAAACCCCGAGTGGAACTTTGCATCAGCTTGGTAGCGCTCACTTTGTCTGTTTCAATCCTCACTCGAGGAAAACCCCGAGTGGAACGGGAGAGGGGAATATTGGGGGTTGGAATTGGGGAGTTTCAATCCTCACTCGAGGAAAACCCCGAGTGGAACAGGGGAATTACAATGTTGGGGATGGGAATATTGGGGTTTCAATCCTCACTCGAGGAAAACCCCGAGTGGAACCCACGGTAGGCGATTTGCTGAGCATGGTCGTGCGAAAGTTTCAATCCTCACTCGAGGAAAACCCCGAGTGGAACCCGAGTCGTAATTCCGCCAAAAAACTTTTCCTTCAGTTTCAATCCTCACTCGAGGAAAACCCCGAGTGGAACTCGAGGATCAAATAAGGGAGGACTTGTGCTCAAGTTTCAATCCTCACTCGAGGAAAACCCCGAGTGGAACAGATTGGCCAGCGTGAGCTCAGCCTGCTGGCCAGTTTCAATCCTCACTCGAGGAAAACCCCGAGTGGAACCTATGCAGAGCGCTATCGGCGAGCCTATGGAGCGGTTTCAATCCTCACTCGAGGAAAACCCCGAGTGGAACATGATCATGATCGCGGCTAAAATTATGCTCATGCCGTTTCAATCCTCACTCGAGGAAAACCCCGAGTGGAACCCGTCTCCGTTCTCACGGGCGGTCGGATACCACCGTTTCAATCCTCACTCGAGGAAAACCCCGAGTGGAACCCGGAGATGGAAGCCATTTCTATCTCCTTGAGGCTGTTTGAATCCTCACTCGAGGAAAACCCCGAGTGGAACGTAGAGGAGGTAGAGGCATGATCATCTCTGCAGGTTTCAATCCTCACTCGAGGAAAACCCCGAGTGGAACGCCAGTCCAAAAGTGCGATAATAGCGGGCTTGCTGGTTTCAATCCTCACTCGAGGAAAACCCCGAGTGGAACGTAGTACACGCGCAATATGAGGACGCGCGGACTCCGAGTTTCAATCCTCACTCGAGGAAAACCCCGAGTGGAACTCGCGCAAAGCGCGACGGATGATGGGCCGAACCTCGTTTCAATCCTCACTCGAGGAAAACCCCGAGTGGAACGCGATCCTTGGTCGCTGTCCTCCGTTCCATCACTGTTTCAATCCTCACTCGAGGAAAACCCCGAGTGGAACGCGACTTTTCAGCCGATCCAGGCCGTGCAGGAGGGTTTCAATCCTCACTCGAGGAAAACCCCGAGTGGAACCACCCGATCATGGGAGTGGCGACAAATATCATGTGTTTCAATCCTCACTCGAGGAAAACCCCGAGTGGAACAATACATTAGTTTTATGAAGGGATATAAGGCTACCGTTTCAATCCTCACTCGAGGAAAACCCCGAGTGGAACGATCGGCATCTGCTGGAATGCCCGAGAGCTGTTCGTTTCAATCCTCACTCGAGGAAAACCCCGAGTGGAACGGCTGATTTGCGCTCCACGTGGCATCTATATAGGTTTCAATCCTCACTCGAGGAAAACCCCGAGTGGAACGTGGGGTTTTCAAAGAACTCAGAATCAGCGTCTGGGTTTCAATCCTCACTCGAGGAAAACCCCGAGTGGAACGGGCCTCAGGAGGAACCGTGCCAGAGCCTACGGGTTTCAATCCTCACTCGAGGAAAACCCCGAGTGGAACGCTGATGGAATCAATCCAGATTGCGAGGGCGGCATGTTTCAATCCTCACTCGAGGAAAACCCCGAGTGGAACCCAATATCTCCAACTACGGAATCGGAAGCAGTCCGTTTCAATCCTCACTCGAGGAAAACCCCGAGTGGAACTCGGTGCTGATCGGCCTGGTCGCGGCCTTCAGTCTGTTTCAATCCTCACTCGAGGAAAACCCCGAGTGGAACGTGGGAATGAGGGGGATGAGAATAGGGGGAATTACGTTTCAATCCTCACTCGAGGAAAACCCCGAGTGGAACCCGCGGGGAGTAATCTGCAGCCGGGTTTTGGTGGTGGTTTCAATCCTCACTCGAGGAAAACCCCGAGTGGAACGTGCTGGAGGATCGAGAAATCCCGTGGCCGACGAGTTTCAATCCTCACTCGAGGAAAACCCCGAGTGGAACTCGAGATAGACAAGAACCGGTCTAAAGTTCTAGTTTCAATCCTCACTCGAGGAAAACCCCGAGTGGAACTCTGGGATTTTGGATTTTAGATTTAAAATCCCAGTTTCAATCCTCACTCGAGGAAAACCCCGAGTGGAACCAGCCGCAATCTCAGCGCTGCCAGCAGCAAAATAGCGTTTCAATCCTCACTCGAGGAAAACCCCGAGTGGAACACCTAGCCCGTCAACGACCACCCTTCCCGCGTCCGGTTTCAATCCTCACTCGAGGAAAACCCCGAGTGGAACATGCCTGGCCAGTGCCCAATGTCTCAGTAGGCCTGAGTTTCAATCCTCACTCGAGGAAAACCCCGAGTGGAACGGAGGATAGCGCCCATGAATCGTCACCAGTCGCTGTTTCAATCCTCACTCGAGGAAAACCCCGAGTGGAACCCTCCCACGCGGAAAAATTCTCCGCACGACCATTAGTTTCAATCCTCACTCGAGGAAAACCCCGAGTGGAACAGGGGATGAGAACAGGGGAAATGGAAATATTGGCAGTGTTTCAATCCTCACTCGAGGAAAACCCCGAGTGGAACTTGCTGCTGCAGAGTTCTGGTGCTATCAGCAAAGTGTTTCAATCCTCACTCGAGGAAAACCCCGAGTGGAACTTGCGGATCGGATTGTTGGCAGCCAGATATTTGGTGTTTCAATCCTCACTCGAGGAAAACCCCGAGTGGAACGCCTCCAGATAAGGCCCCTCCGCCGGATAAAGGGGTTTCAATCCTCACTCGAGGAAAACCCCGAGTGGAACTCGAGCTTGATGAGCTGAAGGCGGATATTCTCCGCCGTTTCAATCCTCACTCGAGGAAAACCCCGAGTGGAACGCAGGATGAGCAGGATGAGTGGGGTGAGGGTCGTTTCAATCCTCACTCGAGGAAAACCCCGAGTGGAACCCTCTATCGCAGTCCGGGAGTCTTCATGACGTGCGTGGTTTCAATCCTCACTCGAGGAAAACCCCGAGTGGAACGTGCGAGGGTCTGGGACGGGTCTGGGTCGACGCTTTCGTTTCAATCCTCACTCGAGGAAAACCCCGAGTGGAACATAGCAACTCGAGACTGGCTAACAGGCCATAGGTTTCAATCCTCACTCGAGGAAAACCCCGAGTGGAACGCTAGGGCCTCCAGAATCCTATGTCCTCCAGGTTGTTTCAATCCTCACTCGAGGAAAACCCCGAGTGGAACCGCCTGATAAAGGCGATTCTGGGGGCTCTCGAGTTTCAATCCTCACTCGAGGAAAACCCCGAGTGGAACTCGGGGGAGGTGCTCAAGCCGTGGCAATGAAGCCGTTTCAATCCTCACTCGAGGAAAACCCCGAGTGGAACCCCCTGGGCGTATTGATACCATCAAAATACTCGCGTTTCAATCCTCACTCGAGGAAAACCCCGAGTGGAACGTTTACGCGCGCTACGAGGACGCGCGGACGGAGGGTTTCAATCCTCACTCGAGGAAAACCCCGAGTGGAACTTGCCGCTCTCGGTGGCCCCGCAGGATGCGCCTGTTTCAATCCTCACTCGAGGAAAACCCCGAGTGGAACGGAGCGTAGGAGCATGGGGGTAGTTTCCTCGAGGAGTTTCAATCCTCACTCGAGGAAAACCCCGAGTGGAACATACATCAAGCGCGCGAAAGGCTATAAGGCTACTGTTTCAATCCTCACTCGAGGAAAACCCCGAGTGGAACGTGCGCGCGCTACGAGGACGTGCGCGTCAGCTGGTTTCAATCCTCACTCGAGGAAAACCCCGAGTGGAACCAAGATCGGGACTCCACAACCGTATTCTGTTTCGAGTTTCAATCCTCACTCGAGGAAAACCCCGAGTGGAACGTCCACCAACGACCGGTAGAGGCTAGCCTCTAATGCGTTTCAATCCTCACTCGAGGAAAACCCCGAGTGGAACCCAGTCTGAGGGGGAAATAGAGGCCATGGCTAGCGTTTCAATCCTCACTCGAGGAAAACCCCGAGTGGAACGAGAATATGAGGAACTTGACTACCCACAAAAAACTGTTTCAATCCTCACTCGAGGAAAACCCCGAGTGGAACATAAGGTTTTTTCCTGGATACTCCATAGGGGCAAGTTTCAATCCTCACTCGAGGAAAACCCCGAGTGGAACTTTCTCTGATCGCACTGGGTTTGTTCGTGCGGGTTTCAATCCTCACTCGAGGAAAACCCCGAGTGGAACTCGAGCTTGCTATTAGCCGAATTGCCAAACTACACACGTTTCAATCCTCACTCGAGGAAAACCCCGAGTGGAACGTTTAGGATACGGGGGTAGGGTATAGGAGGTAGGTTTCAATCCTCACTCGAGGAAAACCCCGAGTGGAACCAATTCCAACCGGCGGAGGGCCAGTTACACTGCGTTTCAATCCTCACTCGAGGAAAACCCCGAGTGGAACAAGCCCCGCCTCCAGATAAAGCCCCGCCACCAGATAGTTTCAATCCTCACTCGAGGAAAACCCCGAGTGGAACAGGATCCTGCGGGCAGCTGGAGAGCTCTCGAGGAGTTTCAATCCTCACTCGAGGAAAACCCCGAGTGGAACCGGCAATCTATAGCGCACCGGGGGCCTGATGCTTAAGTTTCAATCCTCACTCGAGGAAAACCCCGAGTGGAACAATCCGCCGATGAGAAAGTGGTGAGAAATATGAGAGTTTCAATCCTCACTCGAGGAAA